>Ga0207695_10007283_pt1 | contig 14131 bp, 13 predicted proteins | sample KBSC54metaG_FD_184354 | JGI IMG/M metagenome (GOLD analysis project Ga0207695, IMG submission 184354) | Corn rhizosphere microbial communities from Kellogg Biological Station, Michigan, USA - KBS C5-4 metaG (SPAdes) (version 2) | ecosystem: Host-associated > Plants > Roots > Rhizosphere > Soil... | reverse complement strand
GAGATGGGCGTGCCGCTGAGCGCTGATTTCAACGCTGATCACGATGAAGGCGTGGGGTATTTTCACGTGAACCAGAAGCGCGGGCTGCGGTGGTCGGCTGCGCGTGGCTTCCTAAAGCCAATACTGCACCGGTCCAATCTGCGGCTGGAAACCCATGCCGCCATCGACAGACTCGTATTCGAGAATGGCCGTGCCGCAGGCCTGCGTTTTGAGCGGGGCGGCCAGATGTTCGAGGTCCGCGCCAAGCGCGAAGTGATCCTGTGCGCGGGTGCCGTGGGCTCGATCGAGATTTTGCAACGCTCCGGCATCGGCGATCCGCAATGGCTGCAGGCGCTTGGCATTCCCGTGACCCTGGAGCGGCCCGGTGTCGGCCGCAATCTGCAGGACCATCTGCAGCAGCGCATGATCTACAAGGTTTCCGGGGGCAAGACCTTGAATGAGACCTATCACTCGCTTCCCAAGCGCGCCCTGATGGGCGCGGAATATGCGCTGTTTCGCACCGGGCCGCTCACCATGGCGCCATCGCAGCTGGGGATTTTCACCCGCTCCGACGCCTCGCAGGAGCGAGCCAATATCGAATTCCATGTCCAGCCCTTGTCGCTGGACAAGTTTGGCGATCCGCTTCACCGCTTTCCCGCCATCACGGTCAGCGCCTGCAATCTGAGGCCCACCTCGCGCGGCACGCTGCGCATCCGCTCGGCAGATTTCCGGACCAAGCCCGAAATCAGACCCAATTACCTCTTCACGGAAGAAGACCGCCGCGTTGCCGCCGACGCCATCCGTGTGACACGGCGGCTGATGCAGCAACGGGCGCTGGCGAAATACCGGCCGGACGAATATGTGCCGGGCGCCAAGATCTCGAACGACACCGCCGACCTTGCCAAAGCGGCAGGCGATATCGGCACCACCATCTTCCATCCCATCGGCACCGCCAAAATGGGGCTTGCCAGCGATCCGTTTGCCGTGGTGGACGAGCGCTTGCGGCTGTTCGGCATGCCGGGCTTGCGGGTGGTGGACGCCTCGGTGATGCCCAATATCACCTCGGGCAACACCAACACGCCCACCATCATGATCGCGGAGAAGGGCAGCGGGTACATCATCGAGGATGCCCGCGCCGCTGGCTAATCGGACGGGACGATGAAGTCCTCCAGCTCTTGGTTGTCGAACCAGCGCCGATAGGCTTGGCGGTAACCGCTCTCGAGATTTCTAGTGAAGCGCCCGGTGTCGAACAGTGGTGCGCGCGCGCGATTCTCGGAGAGGCGCTGTTTGATCGAAACGAGCCGGTTCGGATTCTGCGCCAGCTCCAGTGCCAGGCGCTCATAGTCTTCCCGAGTCTGCGCGATCAGTTCCGGAAGGTCGATGGCGGAGAGCAAGCTGGCGGCCACACGGGACGGAAATCCTTTGCCAGGCCAGGTGAGAACCGGAAGTCCGGCCCACAACGCATCCGTCGCGGTGGAATGGCCGTTGTAATGGAACGTGTCGAGGAAAAGATCGGCCAGGCGTTGCCGGGCAAGATGCTCCGCCATTCCAATACGCTTGGTGAAGATCACGCGCGCGGGATCGATGCCGCGCTTGCGCGCCTCCTCCTTAAGATTGCGCTGGGCCAGATCGTTGCTGCCGGCCAGCCACAACACGCTGCCGCCAGTCTGATGCAGCAGGCGCATCCAGATGTCGAATTCGGCGGGAGAAATCTTGTAGCTGTTGTTGAAGCAACAGAAGACGAAGCCTGTGTCTGGAAGATCCATATCGAGCCGGGTCGCGGGTTCTTCCGCAACCGGTCTGGTATTGTCGGTGGGGAGGTAGCTGTGCGGCAGGAAGATAATCTTTTCCGCATAATGCTCACGTTGCATATCCTGGATCACGGCCCGATCTGCAATCATATAATCCATGAAAGGGCCGCCCACGGTTCCCGGATAACCCAGATACGTGATCTGAACCGGCGCCGCCCGACAGGCGAATATTTCCGGCCGCCCGTTTCGGGTGTGCCCCATCAGGTCGATGGCGACGTCGATCTGGTGTTGACGAGCAAGTTGGGCGATCTCTTTGGCGCTCAAATTGCGGACATCGTGGAACGCATCGACGGCGTGGCGCGCCCGCCTGCGCATGGCATCGTCGGCGGGCGGACCGTAGGAATAGGCATGGATTTCGAATGCATCGCGGTCATGCAAATCCAGCACGCGGATGAGCTGATAAAGCACGGGGTGGTCGTGAAAATCCGCCGAGAAATACCCCAGACGCAAGCGCCCGGGCGGCGTCGTCGGGCGGGCGATCGGTTCGAGTTCTGGCAGGATGCATCGCTCCGCCGTAAGGCGTTCCGCCCGCAGGCGGTGCCGCGCGGGATCGTCCTCCAGCGGCAGAAGCATGAAGGGCTGCACAGGCTTGCCGGTCAATCCCAGCGCGGGGATGGCGCCGCTGCCTCCGCGCAATGCATCCCAATCACATAGCACGGCCGCCAGGAACAGTTTCAACGCCTGCGCGTCGGAACGATCGGGGGCGATCTCCAACACCGCGTCCAGGGCCGCGATGGCTTCGGGATAGCGCTTCTGCTGATTGTGGGTCGTGGCGAGATGAACATGGGTTTCCGCATTGCCCGGATCGAGCGCGAGCGCACGGTTAAAGCAAATGATCGCTTCGTCGGAGCGGTCCAGCTCGCGCAGCGCATTGCCGAGATTGACCTCGGCCTCGGCGAAGTTTGGCCGTAGTTTCAGGGCCTGGAAAAAACAGTCGGCTGCTTCCTGATACCGTCGCATCGAAGCCAGCACAACGCCAAGGCTGAAATGCGCATCGGCGTGGTCCGGCTTGAGCCGGATCGCGGTGGCAAAACTCGCAACAGCGTCTCCATTCCGGCCCAAACCGCCCAATGCTTTTCCGAGATTGACGTGAAGCGCCGCCATGTCCGGGCGAACCATAAGCGCGTTCTGGAAATGACGGCTGGCGGGATCGTGCTGTTCCAGACTGGCGTAAGCGATGCCGAGAATATTGTGCAGGATCACGGAGGCAGGAAATTGCTGTGCCAGCGCTTCTCCCTGCTCGATGACGGCCGCGAAGTCGCCTTTCTCGAGCAGGCCGGAAAGTGTGTTCAATTGGGTCGAACGATTTTCCAGCCTCGCGAGCGCCTCTCGCGCTTGCACATTATTGGGATCCCGCTCCAGGACGATCTGGTAGAGTTGGCGAGCCTTGCCGCTTTCACCGCGATCGGCCAGCTTTTGCGCGTGAATCAACGCGTCTTCAATCGAAAATGCCACGGACCCCAGCTCCCTCAGACAAGCCAGTATCCAGAAAATAAGCCCGGATCGGAAGACCAATCCCGGCCTGAAATATTCTGGTACAGAAGTTGAGCCGGGACTAAGGTTCTTCCGTCATAGACGAGAGGTGATCGGCCATGTTCCGCAAATCGGTTGTCTTCGCAATAAGCACCACCGCGATGGCGGGCTCCATATTTCAGCCTGCGGGCGCGCAGCCCTACAATGACCGGCGCGGCAATTCGGAGCCGTCTTACGAACAGGGTTATGCCGACGGCTATCATCACGGCTGGGATGATTTCCGCACCAAGGCGCCGTTCAACGATCGCGGCGTCTATTCTCCCCCGGTCAATTTTACTCCAAGACCCGACATGCGCAATGACGATGCCGCCCGGCGCTGGCGGGACCAATATCAGCGCCAATACAGCTACCAGGACGACAATTATTATCGCGAATGCCGAACCCAGAGCGATCCTGGCGGCATCATCGCGGGGGCGCTCATAGGCGGCATTCTCGGAAACGCCGTCAGTGGCCGCGGCGGCGGGCAGGCGGTTGGCACCATTGCCGGCGTGGTGCTGGGCGGCGCGCTCGGCGCCAGCCTGACGCGCAACATGGACTGCAACGACCGCAGTTATGCCTACAATACCTATTATAGCGGCTTCAATTCCGGGCGCGCAGGCGTGCCCTATCAATGGCGCAATCCCAGCAACGGCCATTACGGCGATTTTCGCGTCAATGATTATTACAACGACCAGGGCGGATTCCGCTGTGCCAACTTCGCCCAGCAAGTCTATATCGGCAGACGCTCACAGACCGCCAACGGACGTGCCTGTCAGCAGCCTGACGGCACCTGGGCTGTGATCAACTGATCTAACTTGCGAACGGGGCTTTCCATGAAGCTTTATCACATATTCGGCACCGTCCTTCTGCTGGCGACGCCTGCGATGGCACAGGATACGGCGGCGGTGTTTGCCGCTCTCGACGCCAATCATGACGGCAAGATCAGCCAGGCCGAGGCGCAGAAGAACGCAGCCGTGCTGCAGATGTTCGCCCAAGCCGACAAGGACCATGATGGCTTCCTCTCCAAAGCGGAATTCGACGCGGCTTTTGGAAAGTAAACCCACTTCCAAAGAAAAAGGCCCGGACCATAGCGATCCGGGCCTTTTTTATTTTGTCAGTCCGACTTGCGTCAGGCCAAGTTTTTCAGTGCCGCCGCCATGCTGTCCAAGCCCGCTTTCAAGGTGACGCGCGGCGTGGCCACATTCATGCGCACGAAATTGGCACCGACCTTGCCGAAGCCCGAGCCGGATTCCAGGAACACATAAGCGTTCTTGGCCATCCAGTGGCTGACGATATCGCCCTGGGTGGTGATCACCGGCTGATTGGTGAGCGGATTCATGGGCAGAGGTTTTTTGGCATTGGCTTCGTCCGCCATCTTCTGGGCGCCGATCTTGTTGGCCACGCCAGTCACGTCCAGCCACATCAGATAAGTGCCTTCCGGCTTCACGCCGGTCTTGATCAGCGGCAGGTTCTTGGTGATGTAGTCATGGGCGAAGTCCAGATTGCCGTCGACATAGTCGACGCACTGGTTCAGCCACGCCTCGCCGCCGGCATAAGCCGCCTGTTCCGCCACGAACGCCGGATTGGAGATCGAAGGCAGGGATTGGGCATTGGTGGCCGCGAACAGCTTGGGATTGGTGGAGAAGAACCAAGCGCATTTCATCGCCGCCAGGGAGAAGCTCTTGGAGCCCGACTTGAAGGTGATGGAATTGTCAACCAGGGCTTTGTCCAAGGTCGCGTAAGGCACATATTTGTGCCCTTTGGAGATGAAGTCGCAATGGATCTCGTCCGACAGGACGATGATGTTATGCTTGTTGCAGAGTTGGCCGTAGCGGGTCAGCTCCTCCCGCGTCCAGGCGCGGCCGCCCGGATTGTGCGGATTGCAAAGGATCGAGACTTTCACGTCCGGGGTCATGCGGCGTTCGAAATCGGCCCAATCGATTTCGTAGCGGCCATTGACCAGCTTCATCGGGCTTTCTTCAGCCACCGTCTTGGTGATGCCGATGGCGGCATAGAAGCCGACATAGCTGGGTGTCACCATCAGAACCTTGCTGCCCTTGGGCGCGAAGGCTTGCAGCGCGCTGATGATGCCGGGAATGACGCCGGCCGAGATGCCCATCATCTTGGGATCGATATTGATGCCGTAGCGGCGCTTGTTCCAATCGACGATGCCCTTGATGAAAGGCGTGTTGGCGGCGTTACCCAGGAACAGGTCGCCGTCGATCATGTTGTAGCCCCAATTGGGGAAGGCGACGCGCTTTTGCAGCGCTTCGGTGATGGACGGCGCACAGCGGAAATCCATGTCGGCGACGCCCATGCCGGCCACGATCTTGGGCATCTTCTCATCGCGCACCGGCATGTCCCAATGGACGCTGTCGGTGCCAAGCCGGTTCAGCGGCGTGTCGAAATCGAATTTGCCGTTGGATGCGGCCGCCGCGGCTGGCGCGCTGGCGGCGATGTTTGCCGCAAGCGGCGACAGCGCAAAGACGCCGGCGCGTGACAGGAATGACCGGCGATCGGTTCCGTTCTTAAGATTTTCCAAAGTTCAACCTCCCAATGGTTAGTGGTTTGTTTTCCGAACATGGCGGGCTCTTGGCGGCCCGTCCCTAACGTCATTTCCGTTCGCGAGCGCCGTCAGGCGCTGTAAACGGCAAGAAAGACCGATACCGTGTGATCGATCGCGGCCTGAATTTCCTCCTCAGCCGGATCGGGGTTCACGTTCCACAGCTTCTGGATCAGCAATTCGCCTTCGCAAAGGCCAAGATACGTCATCACCATCGCATGCGATCTGACGAGCTTGAGTTTGCCGGCTTTTTTTGCCCGATCGAAAAACTCCATCAGAGTCTCGATCCCCTTCTGCCGGCCGCAGGCATAAAAGCCGCGCCCCAATTCTGAAAAACGGGCCGCTTCGGCGGTGATCAGCCGGCGAATGGCGATGCTTTCGTCATCCAGGATCATCCGAACCACCGTGTCGGTCAGTTCGGCCAAGGTGCGGGGAAAGTCGCTGACATCGGCGATGATGTCGGCGATTGTCGCGTGCGCGTCGCGGCATTTCTCGTCGACGACGGCGAGGAACAATTCTTCCTTGGAGGGGAAATAATAATAAAGCGTCGCTTTGGAGCCGCCGACCTTCGCCGCAATGGCGGACATGGAGGTCGCGGCATAGCCGTCGCTGAGGAAAGCAGCGCGCGCAACTTTCAGGATCGCTTCCCGCCGTTCGTCACGGTCGAGTTTTGCAGGCGTCCTGACAAGCTGCGCCACGTCCATGAATTTTGCCGAATTGTCTCCCGGCAAAATTTGTAGGCCTGGGAGGACGCAGCGGTCAATCATTTTCGACCGTACCGTACAGTTGGTTCGGAAAGGCGTGCTAAACTGCTGCAGAAAAAAATGTGCTGCGATGCGGCATCACGATTCTCTCGATAGCCAGGAAGTTCCTGCATGAATTGGCCCAGACTTCCCTTCTCGGAATGGCGCGAGACGGCTGACGCGCTGCAGCTTTGGCTGCAGGTAATCGGCAAAGTGCGCCTTTCCCTGACGCCCTGGCTCAATCACAGCTGGCAGGTGCCGTTCTATGTGACGGCAAGGGGCCTCGGCACCTCGCTGATTCCGTATGGGGCTGAGGCCATCGATCTGGAATTCGATTTTGTGGGCCATCGGCTGGTGGGCCGCAGCAGTGCTGGCCGCGCGGCCGAATTGCCACTCGGGCCCATGTCGGTCGCCGAGTTTTATGCGCGCACGCTCGCGCTTTTGAAGGCGCTGGATGTTGCGATCACCATCAACCCGTTGCCCAGCGAATTGGCGGAACCGGTTGCTTTCGGGGACGACAGAAAGCCTCGTCCTTATGATGCGGCAGCGGTTCACCGCTTCTGGCGCGCTTTGCTCCAGGCCGACCGGCTGCTGAAGCTTTTCCGCACAGGCTTTCTGGGCAAGGCCAGTCCCGTGCATCTGTTCTGGGGCGGTTTTGATTTGGCGGTGACGCCCTTTTCGGGCCGCCCTGCGCCGCTTCATCCCGGCGGTATTCCGGGTCTCTCCGACCGCGTGACGCGCGAGGCTTATTCGCATGAAGTCAGCAGCGCTGGGTTCTGGCCGGGGTCCGATCTTTTTCCGGAAGCGGCTTTCTATTCCTACGCCTATCCCCAGCCGGAAGGCTTCGCCAATGCGCCGGTGCCGCCGGGCGCCAAATACGATTCAGCCTTGGGAGAATTCATCCTCCCGTATGAAGTGGTACGGGCCGCCGATGATCCCGATACCTTGGTGTTGGATTTTCTGCAAAAAACCTATGCCGCTGCCGCTTCGCTCGGCCGCTGGGATCGCGAGGGGCTGGAATGCGATCTCGGCATTCCCAACCGTCCGCGCCTTCTTCGCGATTAAGCGTTAACGCTTCTCGCAGATGCATAGAAAAAGCTGCATATTGCTGCGGCGCGGCATCACTATTTTGTATCCCCCAGGATAACAACGGATTTAGGATTCGCACGTTGTGAAAGGGTGGGAGATTGCCTATGGCGGTCCTGGATCACGACCATCAGATGTCCGGACATAGCGACCATTCGGCCGGAGGGGCAGGACAATTCTGCCTCTTCTGGGTCGGCGTGTTTGCTGTGATCGCGCTTTTGGGCTTTTTGTTCAAAGGCTGATGGCGAGTAAGCCTCGCGCCGGCTAGCGGCCGGACGCGCTTGTTTCTGCGATCAGCCAGGTCGTTGAGGTACTGCGCGCTCGCCGCGGTGTTGGTCTCTGGGGCAATCAAAAAAACGGACCGCGACGCTTTTGGACGCCGCGATCCGCATCGAAACAAGCTCGTGTTGAACTCAGCCCGCCGGTGGCGCCTGCGGGATATGGATGTGAGCGCCCGGCGTGCCCGCCCGCATCAGCCAAGGCGTGCCATTGGCCGTGGGCTGGGTGGGAAGACCGGTTTGTTCCGCCGTCATGCCGGGGACCAGCACCACCCACATGCCGCGGGCGGATTCCTTGGTCTTGCCGGAAAGCGAATACATCGCCGTGCCGGTGGGCGGCGGCTGCAATTTGCCGGACGCCATGGCTGCCTGGAGATCGGCCGCTTGCGCCTTGGCATCCTTGCCGTCTGCCTTTTCCTTGGCTTGGAAGTCGCGCTGGGCACGCAGTGCATTGCCATAGCAGTTGACCGAATAGCTGGTGCCACCCGGCTGGTTGGGCGTGCAAGTGATGTTGTTGGTGCCCTGGCGCAGCACCATCGGCTCGCCTTTGGCGTCGTAGCTCACCACCGTGGCGCCGGCACGCAGGGCTTCCGGCGCCGCCATGACCGCATCCGCGATCTGCTGCTCTTTGGATTCGGTCTGGGCCATCGCGGCCGACGCCGTCAGCGTCAATGCAGCCGCGAGCAATAGGGATTGTTTCATGTGTCTCCTCCTGGTTGCGATCTCGAAAATATTTTGGGGTTATCGCGAGGCGGACGCTATCACAGCATATGCTCCTTTCCTAGGCGGCTCCGTGGCGGGGGTGGGCGAATTCGAATGTGCGGCCGGCGGATTTATTGCCAGGACAGCTCGAGGATTGTGTTCGTCCGGCGGATTTGAAACTGTCGCAGCTGGGGACCATAGCGTGGATCATTATTCATGACGGGGCTGTTCGAGGTCCTAACGGGCTTCAGGCAAGCGCGCATCCTGGTGGTGGGCGATGTCATGCTTGACCGCTTTCTCTATGGGCGAGTCTCCCGTATTTCGCCGGAAGCGCCGGTGCCGGTGCTGGCGGTGGAGCGCGAAGTCGAAACATTGGGCGGCGCCGGCAATGTCGCCCGCAATATCGTATCTTTGGGCGGCCGGGCGACACTGATCGGCGGCAGGGGGGCGGACGCAGCGGGCGCACGGCTGGAAGCGTTGCTTACGCGCGAGGCCGGCGTTGAAAACGCGCTGGTGACTTCGGAGCGCGCGCGGACCACGGAGAAAGTGCGCTATATCGCCGGGCAGCAGCAAGTGATGCGCGCCGATATGGAGGCGCCTTGGCCGGACAGCGATAGAGATACAATTCTGGGCGCGGCGCGCGCCGCCATCGCCACTCATGATGCGCTTGTCATTTCCGATTATGCCAAAGGTTTCCTGCCGCCCGCATTGGTTGCCGATCTGATCGCGCTGGCGCGCAGCTTGCACAAGCCCGTGATCGTCGATCCCAAAGGCATGCGTCTGTCTCAGTATGACGGCGCCACCGTGATCACGCCCAACCGGCATGAAGCCAGCATCGCGGCGGGGTTGGACACCGGCAATGACGAGGCGACGGCCGGTGCGGCCCAGCGTCTGCTCGATGCTTTGCCAAAGCTTGAAGCGGCGTTGATCACGCGCGGCAGCGCCGGCATGACGCTTCTGGCGCGGGGCAAAGAGGCGTTGCACATTCCTGCGCGCGCCCGCGAAGTGTTCGATGTCTCGGGCGCCGGCGACACGGTGGTGGCGGCGCTGGCTTTGGCGCTGGCCTGCAAAAGCAGTTGGGAGGATGCAGCCCGGCTTGCCAACAGCGCCGCGGGCATAGCCGTCACCAAGGTGGGAACGGCGGCGGTAACGGCCGATGAAGTCGCGGCCGAACTTCAGTCCCACCAATTGGCGCCGGCGGAAAAGAAGATCGTTTCGGCGGAGCGCGCCAAGGACCTGGTCGAAGCCTGGCGCGCGAAAGGACACAAGATCGGCTTCACCAATGGCTGCTTCGACCTCATTCATCCCGGTCATATCTCGCTTCTGAACCAAGCCAAGGCCCGCGCCGATCGTCTGGTGGTGGGGTTGAACGCCGATGCTTCGGTGCGGCGTCTGAAAGGCGAAGGCCGGCCAGTGCAAGATGAGACCGCCCGCGCCATCGTGCTGGCGTCACTCGCCATGGTGGATCTGGTGGTGATCTTCGGCGAGGACACGCCCGACACGCTCATTCGCGCCCTCAGGCCCGAACTTCTGGTCAAGGGCGCGGATTACAAGCGTGAAGAAATTGTCGGCGCGGATTTTGTTTCATCCTATGGCGGCGAGGTGCTGCTGGCGGAACTGATGCCGCAGCACTCGACCACAAGCCTGATCGGCCGCGCGCGCGAATGACCGATCCGAAGGATTTGAGAGCGGGCGCCTTCTTCGACCGCGATGGTGTCATCAACGTCGATCACGGCTATGTCGGCGACGCCAGCCGTTTCGAACTGACCGAAGGTGCTGCGCAGGCGATCCGCCTGTGCCGCGAGGCCGGCTATCTGGTCTTTGTCGTCACCAATCAAGCAGGCGTGGCGCATGGCAGGTTCGAGGAAGAAGATGTCGAGGCGCTTCACGACCATATGCGGGCGCAGCTCGCGGCGAAGGGCGCGGTCATTGATGATATCCGCTATTGCCCGCATCATCCGCACGCAAAGCGGGAGCGCTATCGCAAAGATTGCGCCTGGCGCAAACCGGGCACAGGCATGATTCTGGATATCGCGCGCTGTTGGCACGTCGATCTGGCACGATCCTTTCTGGTGGGCGACAAAGCGAGCGACATGGATGCGGCACGCGCCGTGGGTGTGCACGGTTTTCGCTATGAAAATGGGCCGTTGGACCAGTTTGTCGCCGATGCGATTTCCCGCATGCGCGAAGCGGCTTGATCCTTGATGGCTCGGCTTGCACCGCCGGCCACCCTGTGTAACCCTTGATCCGCAAGGGATTTTGGGGAGCTTTCCATGCGGGTACGCAACCTCGACCGCCGCGCCATGCTGCAGGGGTCTTTGGCCTTTAGCGGGCTCGGACTTGCCGGTTGCGCCACCCAGCCCCGCGGCGAACCGGCTCCGCGTTTCGCCGGACTTTCGGCCCAGGATATTCCGCCCAAGCTGGCGCCCGTACGGGCCCATCCCGACCGCCTGTTCGATATCACGGTGTGCCTGCGCCCGTTCCGCGCCCAGGGACCGCGCATCGAATCCGAACAGATCGGCAATACGCTGGTGGTGCACAATTACGGTCATGGCGGCAGTGGCTGGTCGCTGTCCTGGGGCTCGGCCAATCTCGCCATGCAGCGGGCGCTGGTGAACAGCCCCAAGGAAATCGCCGTGATCGGCTGCGGCGCGATTGGATTGACCTCTGCCATCATGGCGCAACGCACCGGCGCTGCTGTCACCATCTATGCCCGCGATCTGTTGCCCCAGACCCGTTCGGCGCGCGCCACCGGCAGCTGGACACCGGACTCGCGCATCGCGCTGAAAGATCCGGCCGGCCCCCGCTTCGGCGAAGTCTGGGAGCAGATGGCGCGCTTCTCCTTCAAAACCTATCGCCAATATCTGGGCCTGCCCGGCACGCCGGTGGAATTCACCGACCGCTATGCGCTTTCCGACGAGCCGTTTGAGCAAGTGCGTGAGGCTTCCGAGAAACTCGACACGCTGGGCTTCGCAACCTACGAGGATCGCATTCGCGATCTCACCCCGCGCGGTCAAGACCTGCCGGCGGGCGCGACACCCTTTCCCACAAAATATGTGCGCCGCTCGCAGAACATGCAGTTCAACATCGCCGATTATGCTCATACCCTGATGACCGATTTCTTCACCGCGGGCGGCAAATTCGTGCGCCGGGAATTTCACGCGCCGAACGATCTCACCCAGCTCAAGGAAAAAGTGGTGATCAATTGCCCCGGCTATGCCGCCACGGAATGGTGGCAGGACAAATCCATCACCCCGGTGCGCGGCCAGATCGCCTGGCTGATTCCGCAGCCGGAAGTGAATTACGGCTTCAACTACAAGAACATTTCCATCCTGTCGCGGCGCGACGGTATCGTGGTGCAGGATCTCAATGGCGGCGACATGCGCGGCTATGGCAACAGCCGCGAGCTGGCCGACCGGGAAGAAGCCGACAAGGCGGTGGCCACCATCGAAGAACTGTATTCGCGCTTTCGCGTCTAGTCCTTGGCCGCTTCGGGTGGCGTCCAGCGGGTGAAGGCGAGCACCCACAGCCCGAACAGGGCCGCTACGGGAATGAAGCAAAGCAGCGCCCACCACATGGAATGGCCGGTGCGCCTGAGGATCAGACCGGCGGGAATCGCGAACAGCGCCTCCACCACTGTGACCTTGATGAAAAAAGACGGATCGATCGGCAGGAGTGGCATGACGTCTCCCTCGTGTGAACCGGGCCAGATTACGCGCTTTTCCGCGCAATGCCTGCAAAAAAGCTTGAAATGGAATGTGGCTCCCCAATGGGAACGCTCTTGCAAGACGAAAGCCATCTTACCATTGTGCCCGCGCCATGGCTGTCAAAGACATCGCTCCGCGCGCCAACGATTCCAGGCTGGACGATTGGTCGCCGCAGCTTCTGAAATCACGCCTCTATAACCGGCTTCTCGTGGACATCATTATCGGCCGCCTGACGCCGGGCGAAAGACTGGACGAGCAGGCGCTGGTGCGCCGCTATGGCGGCGGGCTGGCCGGCATTCGCGAAGCGCTGGCGCGTCTGGCGCTGGAAGGGCTGGTGCTGCGGCGCGCCCGCGTCGGCACCATGGTGGCGCCACTGGATCTGATGGAAGCGCGCGAAGCGTTCGCGGCCCGCGCCCTGGTCGAGATCGAATGCGCGGGCCTTGCCGCGCGCTTTGCCGCCGAAGATGAAGTCGAAGCCATCCGCGCCACCTTGAACGAGGGCGAGACCGCCATCGCACGCAACGATTCTCGCGCCTTGGCCATGATGGACGAGGCGTTTCATGTCGCGGTGGCCAGCGCCAGCCACAATCGCGTGCTGGCCAAGATGGTGATGACCCTGCATCACCAGACGGCGCGCTTCTGGCTGGTGACCATGCAAGAACCCTCCGTCGAGGAAAGCCGGCTTGCGCTCTCCCAGCATCGGGCGCTGGCCGACGCCATCGCGGCGCATGATGCCGACAAAGCCCGGGAAATGATGCGCGTGGCGCTGGGCGATTTTCCCGCCGACATCAAGCGCGCCTGGACGACATGACGGCACGCGCCTGGATCACACTGGCGGCCATGAGCGCCGTCTATTTCCTGATCACCGCCACCAGCTTCAGTTCCTTGGGCGTGGTGCTGCCGGCCATGATCCAAGAGCTTCATTGGAGTTGGGGCGGCGCAGGGACGGGCTTTTCGCTCTTGGGCGTCACCGCCGGTATCACCGCCACTATTCCTGCCAGCCTGATCCGCCGCTATGGCGTACGCACAACCCTTGTCGTGGGAAGCGCAGTGATGGCGGGCGCTTTCGCCTGCCTCATGTTGGCGCATGGCTTGGTGCTTTATTTTGCAGGTTGCCTTCTGATGGGCTTGGGTTTCACGCTGCTGGCCACCGTTCCGGGGACGTATCTGCTGGCGCGGCTGTTTCCCAATCCGTCCTTTGCCTTCGGGCTTTATTTCACCGTGGGTGGGCTGGGCGGTGTGGCGGGACCGCCGCTCTATCTCTGGATCGCAGCGCTGACGCAGGACTGGCGCAATTACTGGCTTGCTTCGCTCATTCTGGTCGCCGCGGCCGGTCTTCTGAGCACGGTGCTGGTGGATGTGAAGACCGATGTGCACGGCGATGCGGCGTCTGCTTCACGCGTCACGGACACGGACTGGTCCGTGAAGGCGGCGCTCAAGACGCCGCAATTCGCCATCCTGGCCGCGGCCTACAGCATCTTTCTGTTCGTGGGTATCACGGTGAACGCGGTGTCGGTAGCGCATCTGATGAATCATGGCGTCACCGCCGCCATGGCCGGCGGCATGATGAGCCTGGAGGCGCTTATCAATTCCGGATCGCGTCTTCTGGGCGGCGTTATCGTGCGCTGGATCAATGCCAAATGGCTCTTGATCCTGTCGCTGGCGATGCTGATTATGGGACTGCTGGCGCTCAGTGCCGCCCATGATCTGCCCCTGATGCTCGTTTACGCGGCGGGGATCGGGGTGGGTT
>Ga0207695_10007281_pt1 | contig 14132 bp, 16 predicted proteins | sample KBSC54metaG_FD_184354 | JGI IMG/M metagenome (GOLD analysis project Ga0207695, IMG submission 184354) | Corn rhizosphere microbial communities from Kellogg Biological Station, Michigan, USA - KBS C5-4 metaG (SPAdes) (version 2) | ecosystem: Host-associated > Plants > Roots > Rhizosphere > Soil... | reverse complement strand
GATCAACCTGGTGTTCTCGGTGATGCTGGGCCTGCATGGCGCGCTCAGCCCGTGGAGCGGCTGAAGCTCGGCCTTAAACCCCCCGTTTACCAAGCACTGGGTAAATCCTGCCTAGCAGGGGGCGGGCTCCAGGGGCGCTCCCGCCCTGCGAAGGGGAACGCCCGGCTTGAACCAGTTTCTGGCGGCGCTGCAGAGATTCGGCCTCGGACGCCTCGCCGCCATGCTGGGGATCGGCGCCGGCGTGGCCGCGGTGCTGGTGGCGATGACCATGAACCTGGGCCAGCCCAAGGCCCTGCTCTATTCCAACCTGGACCTGAAGGAAGCGGGCTCGATCACCCAGGCCCTCGACCAGGCCGGCATCAAATACGAGGCGAAGGGGGACGGCTCGACGATCCTGGTGCCGCGCGACCAGGTGGCCTCCACGCGGCTGATGCTTTCGAGCAAGGGCCTGCCCACCTCGGGGTCGGTGGGCTACGAGATCTTCGACCAGGGCAGCGCGCTCGGCCAGACGGACTTCCTGCAGCAGCTCAACCGGCAGCGGGCGCTGGAGGGTGAGCTCGCCCGCACGATCCGCAGCCTCGACGGCATCACCTCGGCCCGCGTGCACCTGGTGCTGCCCAAGCGCCAGCTGTTCGAGGAGGAGGCGGAGCAGCCGTCCGCGGCGGTGACCATCGGGGTCGGAGGCCGCGAGCCCACCGCCGACAACGTGCGCGCGATCCAGAACCTGGTGGCGGGCGCGGTGCCCAACCTGAAGCCCGACCGAGTCACGGTGGTCGACCAGCACGCCAAGACGCTCTCCGGCGGCGACACGGGCATGGCCGCCGAGGCGGACGGCCGCAAGACCGAGGTGGAGCAGCGGATTTCCAAGCAGGTGAAGAGCCTGGTCGAGGGCGTCGTGGGCGCCGGCAAGGCGCGGGTCAACGTCACCGCCGACCTCGACCTCAACCAGGTCACGACCCAGCAGAAGACCTTCGATCCGGACGGTCAGGTGGTCCGCTCGGAATCGACCACCGACGAGAAGTCGAGCGAGACGCAGCCGGATTCCAACGGCGCGGTTTCGGCGGCGGCGAACATCCCCGGCCCGGGCGCCGGCGCCGCCTCGAGCACCAACGCCTCGAATTCCGGCCGCAACGAATCCACCACCAATTACGAGATCTCCGAGACCACCCGCACGGAGGTGCAGGAGCCGGGGCAGGTGAAGCGCCTTTCGGTGGCGGTGGCGGTGGACGGGACGACGGCGCCCGGCAAGGACGGCAAGCCGGGTCCGTATACGCCGCGCTCGGCCCAGGAGATGCAGCAGATCGAGCAGCTGGTCCGCACGGCGGTGGGCTACAACGCCCAGCGCGGCGACCAGGTGACGGTCGTCAACGTGCGGTTTCCCAGCGACGCCAGCGCCGAGGGGGTGAGCGCGGCCAATCCGCTGATGGGCTTCGACAAGAACGACATCATGCGCGTGGCCGAGCTCGGCGTGCTGGCGGTGGTGGCGGTGCTGATGATGTTGTTCATCGTCCGTCCGCTGCTCAAGGGGGTGGCCGGCGGCGGCCAGCCGATGGCGATGCTGGACGGACCCGGCGTCACGCAGTTGCAGACGACGCCGTCGGGGCAGCCGATGCAGGTCGCTGCGGACAGGGGGACCCAGCTCTCCCTGCCCGGCCCCGGCGAGCTCGAGCACAAGATCGACATCGCCCGGATCGAGGGCCAGGTGAAGGCCTCCTCGGTCAAGCGCGTCTCCGAGTTCGTCGAGAAGCATCCGGAGGAATCGGTCTCCATCCTGCGCAACTGGCTGCACGAGAGCCCGTGAGATGGCCAAGGCCAAAGCCATCGCCGATCCCGGACGGCTGAGCGGCCCCGAGAAGGCCGCCGTGATCCTGCTCGCGCTGGGCGAGGAGCACGCCCAGGTCTGGGGTCAGCTCGACGAGGAGGAGATCAAGGAGGTCTCGCAGGCGATGGCGAGCCTGGGCACCGTCTCGGCCCAGGCGGTCGAGGACCTGATGGTCGAGTTCGTCTCCGGGATTTCCGGCGCGGGCGCGATCATGGGTTCGTTCGAGCAGACCCAGAAGCTGCTCGCGGCGATGATGCCGGAGGACAAAGTCAACACCCTGATGGAGGAGATCCGCGGACCGGCGGGTCGCACCATGTGGGACAAGCTGGGCAACGTGAACGAGGCCGTGCTCGCCAACTACCTGAAGAACGAATACCCGCAGACGGTCGCGGTGGTGCTCTCGAAGATCAAGTCCGAGCACGCCGCCCGCGTGCTGGCCTCGCTGCCCGAGGACTTCGCGCTGGAATGCGTCATGCGGATGCTGCGCATGGAGCCCGTGCAGCGGGAGATCCTCGACAAGATCGAGCAGACCCTGCGCACCGAGTTCATGTCGAACCTCGCCCGCACCTCCAAGCGCGACAGCCATGAGATGATGGCGGAGATATTCAACGCCTTCGACCGTCAGACGGAGGCCCGCTTCATCACTGCGCTGGAGGAGCGCAACCGCGAGGCGGCCGAGCGGATCCGGGCGCTGATGTTCGTCTTCGAGGACCTCTCGAAGCTCGATCCCGGCGGCATCCAGACCCTGCTGCGGGCGATCGAGAAGGACCAGCTGGCGCTGGCGCTGAAGGGCGCCTCCGACAGTCTGCGGGAGCTGTTCTTCTCAAACATGTCCGAGCGCGCGTCGAAGATCATGCGCGAGGACATGGAGAGCATGGGGCCTGTCAGGCTGCGCGACGTCGACCAGGCGCAGATGGCCATGGTGCAGGTGGCCAAGGACCTCGCCAACAAGGGCGAGATCATGCTGGCCGGCGCCGGCGGCGACGACGAGCTCGTCTACTGATGTCCGAAGCGCCCCGCAAATTCAGCTTCGACACGGTCTTCGACGCGGCCGGCGAGGTCGCCTACGCGCCGCCGCGGACCAAGCGCAGCTACACCGCCGAGGAGGTCGAGGAGATCCGCCGCCGGGCCGGCGCGGAGGGCGAGGCCACGGCGCTCGCCTCGGTGGCGGCCCAGCAGCAGCAGGCGCTGGCGGAGATCGCCGCCGCCTGCGCCCTCGCCCTGCCCAAGCTGGCGGAAGTCGCCCACAACCATCGGCAGGGCGCCGCGGCGCTCGCGCTCGCCTGCGCCAAGGGCATCGCCGGCGCCGCGCTCGAGCGCTTCCCCGAGGCTCCGCTGCAGGCGGCGCTCGCCGCGCTGGCGCAGGAGATCGAGGCGGCGCCGCGGCTGACCGTCTCCGTCGAGCCGGAGCTGGCGGACGGCCTGCGGCGCATCCTGGAGGAGAGTCCCCAGACCGCCGCCTATGCGGGCGTCATCCAGGTCCGCGCCGAGGCCGGCCTGGGCGCGCACGCCTTCACCCTCGACTTCGGCGATGGGCAGGCCGCGTTCGACCCGCAAGCCGCCGCCGCCCGCGTGACCGACGTGCTGACGGCGGCGCTCGCCGCCGAGGGCCTGCACGCCGAACCCCTGATCCCTGGCGCTCAATCCGAGCCGGAAAGCTGAATCCCATGTCCGAGAGCGAGACCGAAGGCCAAGACGCCCCCGAGAGCGACATGAAGCTCGACGAGTTCGCCCCCGGCGAGGGCGCCCTGCCCGACTCGATCGCGGAGGAGAAGACCGCCGGCGACCTCGCGCCGGTGTTCGACGTCCCGGTCAGCATCTCGGCGGTGCTCGGGCGCGCCAGCGTCTCGGTCGCCCAGTTGCTGCAGCTTTCGCAAGGCTCGGTGCTGGAGCTCGACCGCAAGGTCGGCGAGGCCATCGACATCTATGTGAACAACCGCCTGGTGGCGCGCGGCGAGGTCGTCATCGTCGACGAGCGGCTGGGCGTGACCATGACGGAAATCATCAAGGACGGCGACGCGGCGGCCTGAGGCGCGCCGGCGACAGCAAAGGAGACCTCCGATGCGGCTTCTGGTCATCGGATCACTGAACGGACAGCTCGCCTCGGCCGTGAAGATGGCCATGGCGGCGGGCGCCAAGGTGAGCCACGTCGAGACCATCCATGCGGCCACCCACGCGCTGCGCGCGGGTCAGGGCGCCGATCTCTTGATGATCGACTACCAGCTCGACATCGCCGCCCTGATCGCGGCGAACGAGGCCGAGCGGATCCGGGTGCCGGTGGTGGCCTGCGGGGTCGGCGCCGATCCGCGGCGCGCGGCTGACGCGATCCGGGCAGGCGCCAAGGAGTTCATCCCGCTGCCGCCGGAGGCCGAGCTGATCGCCGCCGTGCTGGCCGCCGTCTCCGACGACAACCGACCGATGGTGGTCCGCGACCCGGCCATGCAGTCGGTGATGGCTCTGGCCGACCAGGTGGCGGCTTCCGACGCCTCGATCCTGATCACCGGCGAGAGCGGGGTCGGCAAGGAGGTGGTCGCCCGCTACGTGCACCAGAAGTCGCGCCGCGCGGCCAGGCCGTTCATCTCGGTCAACTGCGCCGCGATCCCCGAGAACCTGCTGGAGAGCGAGCTGTTCGGCCACGAGCGGGGCGCGTTCACCGGCGCGGTGGCGCGGCGGATCGGCAAGTTCGAGGAGGCGAACGGCGGGACGCTGCTGCTGGACGAGATCTCCGAGATGGACGGGCGCCTGCAAGCCAAGCTGCTGCGCGCCCTGCAGGAGCGCGAAATCGACCGGGTCGGCGGCGCCAAGCCGGTGAAAGTCGACATCCGCATCCTCGCCACCTCCAATCGCGACCTCGCCCAGGCGGCGCGTGAGGGCGCGTTCCGCGAGGATCTGCTCTACCGGCTGAACGTCGTGAACCTGCGGCTGCCGCCGCTGCGCGAGCGGCCGGGCGACGTCGCGCCGATGGCCGAGTTCTTCATCCGCAAGTACGCCGCCGCCAACGGCGTTCCCGAGCGGCCGCTCTCGCCCGAAGCGCGCCGCCGGCTGGCCGCGCACCGCTGGCCGGGCAACGTGCGGGAGCTGGAGAACGCGATGCATCGCGCGGTGCTGCTGTCATCCGGGCCCGAGATCGACGAGGCGGCGATCCGGCTGCCGGACGGCCAGCCGCTGGCGGCGGTCGACGCCTATGCGCGCACCGCCCAGGCCGCCTCGATCGCCGCCGAGACCGCGACGCGGGGCTATGTCGGACAGACGGTCGCCGAGATGGAGCAGCAGCTGATCCTGGATACGCTCAGCCACTGCCTCGGCAACCGCACGCACGCGGCCAACATCCTCGGCATCTCGATCCGCACCCTCCGGAACAAGCTGAAGGAGTATGCCGACACCGGGGTCGCCGTCCCGCCGCCGCAAGGAGCCGCGAATGCGGCCTAGATTCCCCGCTCATCCCCGCGCAGGCGGGGACCCAAGCGGACCCCCGACAGCCGCTCACTCGGCCTGGAATCCCGCCTTCGCGGGAACGAGCGGGAGCTGATGGCCGACCTGACGACGATCCTCGCCGAACGCCCCACGCCGCGTGAGGTGTGGGGCTGGGTGGCGCGTGGCGAAGTCGCGCTCGCGCTGGGCGTCGTCGGCATCGTCGTCCTGCTGATCCTGCCGATCCCGGCGTTCATGCTGGACGTCCTGCTAGCGGTCTCGATCACCAGCGCGGTGCTGATCCTGATGACCTCGCTCCTGATCAAGCGGCCGCTGGAGTTCACCGCCTTCCCCTCGGTGCTGCTGTTCACCACGCTCTATCGGCTGGGCCTGAACATCGCCTCGACCCGGCTGATCCTTGGCCATGGGCACGAGGGCGTGCATGGCGCAGGCCACATCATCGCGGCCTTCGGCGCGCTGATGATGAGCGGCAACTTCGTGATCGGGATCATCGTCTTCGCGATCCTCGTGGTGGTGAACTTCGTGGTCATCACCAAGGGCTCGGGGCGGATCGCCGAGGTGGCGGCCCGGTTCACCCTGGATTCCATGCCGGGCAAGCAGATGGCCATCGACGCCGACCTGTCGTCGGGCCTGATCGACCAGGAGGACGCCAAGCGCCGGCGCAAGGACCTGGAGCTGGAATCCACCTTCTTCGGCGCGATGGACGGCGCCTCGAAGTTCGTGCGCGGCGACGCCGTCGCGGGCCTGGTGATCGTCGCCATCAATGTGATCGGCGGCATCCTGATCGGCGTCGTGCAGCACAAGGTGCCGATCAGCCAGGCGTTCTCCACCTACACGATCATGACCATCGGCGACGGCCTGGTCTCGCAGATCCCGGCGCTGATCATCTCCATCGCCGCCGGCCTACTGGTCTCGAAGTCGGGCGTGGAGGGTTCGGCCGACAAGGCTCTCGTCGCCCAGCTCGCCATGAACCCGGTGAGCCTGGGCGTGGTCTCGGCGGCGGCCGGCGTCATGGCCTTGGTCCCGGGCATGCCGATCCTGCCGTTCGGGGTGATCTCGATGGGCGCGGGCGTACTGGCGTGGCGCCGCTCGCACAAGGTCGCGGAGCCAGCGATCGAGATCCAGCCGGCGGCGGAGGCGCAGGAGGAGCCCATCGCCCAGACGCTGGCCATCGACGAGATCAAGATCGAGCTGGGCTATGGGCTGCTCGGCCTGATCAACGACCTCGAAGGCCGGCGGCTGACCGACCAGATCCGGGCGCTGCGCCGCACGCTGGCCGCCGACTTCGGTTTCGTGATGCCCTCGGTGCGCATCCTCGACAACATGCGCCTGACCTCGCAGGGCTATTGCATCCGCATCAAGGAGATGGAGGCGGGCGCCGGGGAGGTGCGGCTGGGCCACCTCATGACCATGGATCCGCGCGGCGGACAGGTCGAGCTGCCCGGCGAGCACATCCGCGAGCCGGCGTTCGGTCTGCCGGCCACCTGGATCGACGAGAGCCTGCGCGAGGAAGCGACCTTCCGCGGCTACACCATCGTCGACCCGGCCACGGTGCTGACCACCCACCTGACCGAGATCCTCAAGGAGAACATGCCGGACCTGCTCTCCTACGCCGAGGTGCAGAAGCTGCTGAGGGAGCTGCCGGCCGAGCAGAAGAAGCTGGTGGAGGATCTGATCCCGAGCGTGGTCTCGGTGACCACCGTGCAGCGCGTGCTGCAGGCGCTGCTGCGGGAGCGCGTGTCGATCCGCGACCTGCCGGCGATCCTGGAGGGGATCGGCGAGGCGGCGCCGCACACGCATTCGATCCAGACTCTGGTCGAGCAGGTCCGCGCACGGCTCTCGCGCCAGCTCTGCTTCGCCTACCGCGGCGAGGACGGCGCGCTGCCGATCGTCACCCTCGGCCCGGACTGGGAAGCCGCCTTCGGCGAGGCGCTGGTCGGCGACGGCGAGGAGAAGCAGCTGGCGCTCGCCCCCTCGCGTCTGCAGGACTTCATCCGCGGCGTGCGCGAGACCTTCGAGCGGGCGGCCCTCTCCGGGGAGACGCCGGTGCTGCTGACCAGCCCCGCGATCCGGCCCTACGTGCGCTCGATCATCGAACGCTTCCGCGGCCAGACGCCCGTGATGAGCCAGAACGAGGTGCATCCGCGGGCGCGGCTGAAGACCGTGGGGGTCATCTGATGGGGCCGGAAGCGCCGGCTCTGCGCCGTTGCGGGGCGGGCTCGCGGCTGGTAGCGGTGCGGCGAGGGCCCGAGGGCCCGCAGACCTTGGGAGTGGAATGCGCAGAGCTTTGACGCGACCGGAGGGCTCGGGGTGGTCCCTTCTGTGGGACCTGCTCACGTTCGAGCGCCTGATGACCAATGCGGTCATCCACCTGGTCTATTGGTCGGGCCTGGGGGTGATCCTGCTGGTTGCGTTCGGCAGCCTTGGCGCGGCCGTGGGCGTCGCGATCCGCGATCCGCTGCCCTGGGGCGTGCTGCTGGCGATCCCGGTGCTGGTCGGCGGCCTGCTGGTGACCGCGATCCTGGTGCTGCTGTGGCGCTCGTTCTGCGAGTTCTACGTCACCGTCTTCAAGATCAGCGAGGACCTCAACATCCTGCGGCAGGACATCGACGGCGAGCGCGCCGCGCAGCGCCAGCGCTGAGCTCGCGAGGCTAGACTCCCGCCCGGGGGAGGCGGGCGGACCGGCCGGCGTGTCGCGCCCGCGCCCGCGGGGCGTCCGCATCGAGGCTGGCCTGATCGAGGGCGGCTTCGCTCAGCCGTAGCCAGGTCATCGCCATACGAAGCGATTCGCCGCGGTCCTCCCCGCGGACGGGGCCGCGGGATCGCGCCACCGATTCGCGGGCGTAGCGAAGGTACTGGGCGGCGTGGACAAGAGCGGTCATGGGACTCATCCCGGTTCCTGGCCGAAACCCGGTCCGGACGGTCCGGTTCCCACGGTCAGGGCCGCCTCTTTTGATAATTTCGCGAGCGGGTGCGTCCGACCGCCGCACTGGCGGGCCTAAACCCCAAATTGAGTAAGCTTCGCCTTCAATCGCGTCGCGGCTTGGCTTTATCCCTTCGAGATCGGTGTTCGGCATCCGCACGCAGGGCCCCCGCCAGGCGCGCAGGAGACCGAGCCAACTCGCTGGGAGCCGCGCGCCACATGACCGGGACCATTGACCACGACATTGCCGCGCCGCAGGCCGCCGCAGGTCCGCATCCAGTGGACCGCCACGTGGGCCTGCACATCCGCATGCGCCGCAAGGCGCTTGGCGTCAGCCAGGAGAAGCTGGCCGAAGCCCTGGGGCTGACCTTCCAGCAGGTGCAGAAATACGAGCGCGGCACGAACCGGGTCTCGGCCTCCAAGCTGTACGAGATCGCCCGCGCCCTGCAGACGACGGTCGGGTTCTTCTATGAGGGGCTGGAGGACGACGCGACGGGCGCCGCCCAGGGTTTCCTCGGCTCCAACACCCAGGATTTCCTGCTGACGCCGGAGGGAATGGAACTGGCCAGCGTGTTCCCGAAGATCCGGCGCGCCGGGCTGCGCCGCAAGGTGCTCGAGCTGGTGCGCGCCATGGCCGAGCTGGAAGCCGAGGAGCGTCGCGGCGCCCTATCCCTCCTGACATCCTGAAAGAACGAAGCTAGCCGCGGCGGCGGATCACGAGCCAGGCGAGGCCGCAGAGCGCGGCCACCGGCGCCATGCTGAACAGCGGATGGATGGTCACGAAGTCGGCGACGGCATCGGCTACCATCGTGCAGACGCGCCCTTGCGCTTGCGAGAGACGTGGGAGCTACCATCGCCGTGGGGCGATCTGGCGGCCGCTTCGTTTCGCGTCTGTCTCGGAAACGGGCGGTAAGCTCAGGCGGCGAGGCGGGCCTTGAAATGCGCGCCCTCGTGGGTGAGCAGCCAGGTCTTGCGCGGCAGCCCGCCGCCGTAGCCGGTGAGCGAGCCATCGGCGCCGATCACCCGGTGACAGGGCACGACCACGCTGATCGGATTTGCGCCGTTGGCCAGGCCGACCGCGCGCATGGCGGTGGGCCGCCCGATACGCTCGGCGAGACCGGCGTAGCTCAGGGTCTGGCCCGCCGGAATGGTGCAGAGCGCCGTCCAGACCCTCAGCTGGAAAGGGGTGCCGGACGCCAGCCAGGCGAGGCCCTCCAGCGCTTGCGGATCGCCCTCGAAATAGCGGGCCACGGCGGCGCGGACGGCGGCCGGCCCCTGCCCTTCCCGGCGCTCGGCCTTCGGATAATGGCGGCCGAGCCAGGCCGACATGGCGGCCTCGTAGTCGCGCCAGTTGAAGGCGCGCAAGGTCCCCGCCTCGTCGGTGACGACGAGCGCCTCCCCGATCGGCGTTGCGATGCGATCCAGGGTGAGGATCTCAGGCGGCGCGGCGGTCATCGGTCTTGGTCCTCTTCTGATCGGGCTGGGCGGCGTCGGCGGCCCAGAGGTGCTGCGCGGCATAGGCCCGCCACGGCCGCCAGCCCTGGCTGCGCGCGAGGAGAGCTTCGGGCGTCGGGCGGCTGCCGTCAGGAGCGGCCATGGCCCGCAGCAGGCCGATGTCGGCGTGCGGGAAGGCGTCGGGCTCGCGGAGCTCGCGAAGCGCGATGTACTGCGCGGTCCATTCGCCGACGCCCGGCAGGGCCGAAAGCACGGCGATCGCGCTCTCCAGGTCGGCGCGCGGCGTGAAGATCGCCGGATCGGCGGCCACGGTTCGGGCGAGCGCCTCGAGCGCCGCGCCGCGGGCGCGGGGCATGCCGAGGGCGGCGATGTCCTGGCCCATGAGCCGGTCCGGCGTCGGAAAGACGCGCGAGAGGCCGAGCTTGGCCGCGAACGGATCCTCGATCGGCTCGCCATAGGTCTCGACGAGCTTGGCCGCGAGGCCGCGGGCGGCGGTGACGGTGATCTGCTGGCCGAGGATGGCGCGCACGGCCATCTCGAAGCCGTCCCAGGCGCCCGGCGCGCGCAGGCCCGGCCGCGCCGCGATCAGCGGGGCGAGCGCGGGGTCTTGCGACAGGTGCGCCTCGATCAGCGCGGGATCGGCCGTCAGGTCGAAGACGCGGCGGATGCGCGCGATGACGGCCGGCAGGGCCTTCAGCTTCGGGAAGCGGATCTCGGCCACGAGGAAATCGCCGCCGCCCCGGGTCACGACGACGACGCCGGTTGCACCGTCGACGTTGAGCGTGCGGGCGTAGCGGCGGGGCGAGACGGTCTCGACGCCGGGGATCGCACGCGCGGTCAGGAAGCCCACGACCGCATCCCAGTCGTAGGGCGCGCGATAGGGCAGCCTGACGGTGACGCCCGTGCTTTCGGCCGGAGTTTCGCCGGCCAGGCGGCGCAGCTTCCCCGGCGGGCGGCCAAACAGCTGCTGGAAGGTCTCGTTGAAGCGCCGCACGCTGCCGAAGCCGGCCGCGAGCGCGACCTCGGCCATCGGCAGCCGCGTCTCCTGGATGAGCTGCTTGGCAAGCAGCACGCGCCGGGTCTGCGCGACGGCGATCGGGGCTGCCCCGAGATGCTGGCGGAACAGGCGACGGAGCTGGCGCTCGCCGACGCCGAGTCGGCCGGCGAGGCCGTCCACGTCGCCGTCGTCGAGCGCGCCCGCCTCGATCAGGGCGAGCGCGCGCGAGACGGTGTTGGAGGTGCCGCGCCAGGCGCCGAGGTCGGGCGAGGATTCCGGCCGGCAGCGCAGGCAGGGCCGGTAGCCGGCCTCCTGAGCCGCCGCCGCGCTGGGGTAGAAGGTCATGTTCTCGGCCTTCGGCGGCCGCGCCGGGCAGACCGGGCGGCAGTAGATGCCCGTCGTCTTGACGCCGCAGAAGATGCGGCCGTCGAAGCGGGCGTCGCGGGTGATGAAGGCCTGGCGGCAGGCTTCGAAGTCCATGTCCATGACCGGTCAAATGCTCCTGCCCGCGCGCCGCGTCTGGCGGCTTTCGGACATATATAGCGCCAGAGTCGCGGTTTTCGGACACCGAACAGGCGGGCCGCCTAGGCCTCCTGGCGAATGCCCTTCCGCAGCATCTCCTCGCCCGCCGAGAAGCTTTCCTGCACCAGCCACAGCCTCAGGAGGTGGCACTTGCGCTCGGGCTCCGGCCAGTCCTCGTAAGCCGTACGCTTGTGCAGGATCGCGGCGTTCTTCAGGAACTGCATGTCGCCGGGCTGGAAGTCCATATCGAGGTAGAGGCCCGGATCGTTCGCCGTGCGCTCGATGAACTCCACGGCTTCGAGCTGGGCCGGCGCGAGCCTCGGGCATTCGGGGTGCTGCTGGCTCTCGCGGATGTACCAGGGGATGAAGAACATCCGCATCCGCCCCTCGCTCATCCGGCAGAGCGGCAGGTCGAACCACGGCTTCGCGCCGGGCTTCTGCTGACCCTGGGTGTCGAACGGGAACGATTGGAACAGCACCGGGACAAGGTCCGGCCGCTCGGCGACCATGCGGTTGAAGATCGCGGGCGAGGAGACGATGCGGCTCACCCCGCCGCTCTTCGCCGCGTGCAGGCAGAAGAGACCGATGATGTCGGCGCCGTCGGTGTGGAAGTCCTGCTCGGCGCGGGTCTTGTAGAGCCGAACGCCATAGGCGTTGGGATCGGCCCCGACGTCGCGGATGTGGCCGACGAGGTCGCCATCGGTGTTCTGCGGGACGGCGCGACCCATGTGCAGGCCGACGCCCCAATAGATCTCGGTGCAGGTCCGCTCGTCGTGCGCCTCGACGGGAAAGCCGCGGATCAGGACGAAGCCGCGGCCGCGGTCGAGCTCGTCGAGCCAGCCTTCGATTTTCGGCCCAAGCGTCGGCAGCGGAAAGTCGGCGCGCGTCCAGGCGGACATGTGCTTGCCCGCGGGGGCCTCGCGGGCGCGGAGCAGCTCGTCCACCTCGGCGGGCGAGAGCGCGTAGCGCCACGCGGCGGAGCCGGCGAGGTCGGGGCCGCGCCAGACATCGGGCGTCGTGAGTTCGGCCGGCGGGGCCACGGGCGCGGCTGGCGCATCAGACGACATGGGGCTTCCCTTTCCTGGGCTTGGCGCCGGACAGCAGCCAACCGAACAGCAGCATGGCGACAACCGCTCCGGCGAGCTGGGCGGCGATGAAGGCCGGCGCCGAACGGGGCGCGATGCCGGCGAAGGTGTTCGAGAGGCTGCGCGCGACCGTCACCGCCGGATTGGCGAAGGAGGTCGAGGCGGTGAACCAGTAGGCGGCGGTGATGTAGAGGCCGACGGCGGCGGGCGTGAACTGCGGACGGAAGCGCAAGCTTCCGAGGATCGTCGCGATCAGGCCGAACGTCGCCACGGCTTCGGAGAAGGCTTGGGCCGGACCTTCGCGAAGCTTCGCCGAGACCTGCAGGATCGGCAGGTCGAACATGGCGTGCGCTAGGAGCACGCCCGCGATCCCGCCGGCGAGCTGCACCGCGACATAGGCGGCCGCATCACCTGCCGACAGCTCGCGACGCAGCGCGAAGACCAGGCTCACCGCCGGATTGAAATGCGCGCCCGAGACCGGTCCGAAGATGGTGATCAGGACGACGAGGCCCGCGCCGGTCGCCAGGGTGTTGCCGAGCAGGGCGAGCGCCGCATTGCCGCCCGCCAGCCGCTCGCCCATGACCCCGGAGCCGATGACGATGGCCAGCAGCAGGCCCGTCCCGAGCGCCTCCGCCGCGAGCCGGCGGCTCATGCCGAAGGGCTCGCGCGGCGGCTCGAGGCTGGCGTCGTGTGGCGCCTGGCCTGCGGGACCAGGGCGGAGCGGGGACCGGCGAAGCAGGACGTCGTCGTCCATCAGCAGCGCCGCCCTTCGGCCGCGCGCTGCGGCGAGGCGATGGCCGCGATCGACGCGCAGATGGCCGGCGCCCCTTGGCAGCAGTCCTCCACGAGGAAGGCCAGGAGGTCTCGCATCCGCTCGTAGGCGGCCCGGTAGATGATCGAGCGGCCCTCGCGCCGGGAGGTCGCCAGGCCCGCGCCGGCCAGGATGGCGAGGTTAGACGAGAGCGTGTTCGGCAATGTCCCGGTGGCGCGGGCGATCTCGCCCGCGGCCAGGCCCGGATCGCCGGCCTTGACCAAGAGGCGGAAAATCTCGAGCCGGCCTTCGTGGGCAAGCGCCGAGAGGGCGGCGACAGCGGTGTTCGTTTCCATGTTTCGAGAGTAGAAGAAACGAGGGCGACGGCCCAGAAAAGGTTGGTGACCACGGTCGTCATCGCAGGCATTCCCGTTCCTTCGAGCTCGCCCCTGTTCCTTGCGGTCGTCGGCATGCATGTGGCGTTCGGCGTCGTTGCGGTCGCGGCGGGCGCGCTCGCCATGCTGAGCGCCAAGCGGCCGGGACGGCATCCGCGCGCCGGCACGGTCTATTTCTGGTCGCTCGCCGGGCTGTTCGTGACGGCCAGCGGGCTCGCAGCCGTGCGATGGCGGGAGGATTGGCGGCTGTTCCTCCTGGCGCTGATCGCCTTCGCGGCGGCCCTGGTCGGACGGATCGCGCGCCGCAGGCTCCGGCCAGGCTGGCCCGCGCCGCACATCCTCGGCATGGGCGTTTCCTACATCGCCATGCTGACGGCCTTCTACGTCGACAACGGCCCGAACCTGCCGGTGTGGCGGGACCTGCCGCATCTCGCCTATTGGCTCCTGCCGAGCCTGCTCGGCGCGCCCGTGATCGCGCTCGCGCTGGGGCGCCACCCCATCGCCCGCGCGGCGCGCCGCGCGATGCAGCCCTGAGGGCGCGGCCCCGCTCGCGGTACGGTCGGACGGAGCTTCGCATTGGCGTTCGCGGCCTCGCAGAACACAGGCATGCGAACGGGTTGACGTTGACGTAAAGGAATCCGGTAGAATGCCTGCGTCGTGAGATCACGGCGGACGAGGGGCAATAGCGATGGCGATTTCGAAGCGGCAGGCGCTGACGGCGGCGAGCGCGGCGGCGAAATCGCCATCGCT
>Ga0207695_10007278_pt1 | contig 14135 bp, 14 predicted proteins | sample KBSC54metaG_FD_184354 | JGI IMG/M metagenome (GOLD analysis project Ga0207695, IMG submission 184354) | Corn rhizosphere microbial communities from Kellogg Biological Station, Michigan, USA - KBS C5-4 metaG (SPAdes) (version 2) | ecosystem: Host-associated > Plants > Roots > Rhizosphere > Soil... | reverse complement strand
GCAGGCGAACCTGTTCCAGAACCGCGACTACCCCATCCTCAACGACTACCGCGACGTGCTGGGCGGGATGTTCGCGCGGCTGTGGGGACTGAACCCGAACCAGTTGCAGACGGTGTTTCCGCAGGCGAAGGCCAGGGATTTGCGGCTGGTGTGAGCGCGCCATGCCGAGGCAGGTCTGAACAATCGGCCTCTTGTTCGTCATTCCTGCGAAAGCAGGGTATTCAACAGACGCAGGTCTGATCATCCAGTGCTCTTGCCTTCAATGACTTGAAGGCACTGGATCCCGGCTTGACCAGCCCTTCGGCTGTTGAAAAGCGCTTCGCCGGGATGACGAGCAAAATCAGAGCATCTCCAGCGCCGTTGCGCGCTACGGATTGCCGCCGCCGGCCGGGAGGATCGGACGCAGATGCCGCCACAGTTGCGGACGTCGCCACCGCGACGCACCGCGTGCCCTGGAACACTTACAAACCCGCAGCCTGTTTCGAAGCGCTCGGGAAGTAACGCATCGCGACGTCGCACCGTTCGTACTCCGCGCCGTACCGGGCCATGATTTCCTTGTCGTGCCGAAAGCCGAGCTTCTCGTACAGGTGCACGGCGGCGGCGCAACGCTTGTTGGTGAGCAAATACAGGGGATCGGCATGCATGGCCATGGCGCGCCGGACGATCTCGGTCAAGAGGAACTCGCCGGCCTTCAGGCCGCGCGCACTCTCGCGCACACCCATCTTGGTCAGCTCATAGGCACCGGGGCCGGAGCGCAGCAGCGCGCACGCGCCGACGATGCCCAACCCGCGCGCCTCGACGAAAAGGATCGCGCCACCGGCGTCGATGATCTTCTCGCGCGGATGGTTCAGGACTTCGTTGTCGACCGCTTCGAGGCGGAACATGGCGTTGATCCACTCGGCATTGATGTCGCGGAACTCCCCGGCGAGCGTGTCGTCGTACTCGCGGATCGTGAGGACTTCGCGGCTGCTGCGTGCGGCGAGGACATCGATGGGCGCCGTGGACAACACGTTTTCCAGTTGGCTGATCTGCTCCATGAAGGCGTCGAGCCTGCCATCCATCAAGGCATGGACGGCATCCTCCACCGCCGGTATGACGTGCAAACGGGCGCGCGCCAGCGCGGTGACTCCGGCTGGCGTCAGCGACACCGAGCGCTTGCGCTGATCGACACCTTGCTGCGATTGCACCAACCCCATCTCGACCAACTGGCGCACGCCACGCGTGACGCCGGGCTGGCTCGTGCCCACGGCCTGCACCAGCTCCCCCACCGTCAACGCCTGCCCATCCAGCGCGGAAAGCAGCGGCATGTGGCTGGGTTGCATCGGCAGGCCCGCATCGGTGGTGAGTCGCGCCGCACCCGCCTGCATGCGCTCGCCGAGACGCTTGAGGCGACTGCCCAGGTAGGCGGGCCCGAGCTCCCGCAAAACATCGGTAGCCATGATACATATCCCGTTATATACCGTTGCATGTTTGTACTCCAAACCTTCGCTGCCCGCAAGCCACCGCAGGTGTCGATGCATGGCGCAGCGCTGGCAGAGCCGGGATGTTCCGATGGCCTCGATGCTTCTGCGCGGCCACCACGATCTCCCGCCCGTATCCGCTTCCGCGTGACGGCTTTCGCCCGATACCTGCGCATCGGCGCAATGCGAGAATGCGCCGATGACCCCGCTGAAATATCTCCAGGCGTACTCGCCCGCCATGCAGGGCAAGGTTCGCCAGCTGATCGCGCAGCAGCGCCTCGGCGAACATCTGGCCACGCGCTATCCGGGCCGCCACGACGTGCAGAGCGACAAGGCGCTGTACGCCTACGTGGCCGCGCTGAAACAGCAGCACCTGAAGACCGCGCCCGGCATCGACAAGGTGCTGTACGACAGCAAGCTCGACGTGGTGCAACGGGCGCTGGGCCTGCACACCGCGATCTCGCGCGTGCAGGGCACGCGACTCAAAGCGAAAAAGGAGATCCGCGTGGCCAGCCTGTTCAAGGCCGCCGCGCCGGAGTTCCTGCGGATGATCGTGGTGCACGAGCTGGCGCACCTGAAGGAAACCGAGCACAACAAGGCGTTCTACCAGTTGTGCGAGTACATGCTGCCGGACTACCACCAGCGGGAATTCGACCTGCGCCTGTATCTGACCTGGCGCGACCTGCCTGCGACCAAGTTGCCTTCAATAAACGCCACCGACCCACGGGAATGACTATGGACAGCGCGGCACTGCAGAAATACCTGTTGCGACTCTTCGAGCGGCACGACGTGCAGCTCGATGCCGACGAGGATGGTTGGCTGACCACCGACGGCGACTTCCCCACCGTGCGCGCCCAGTGGCACGAAGGCGCGGCCGGCGCGCCGGGCCACCTCGACATCGACGTGGTACTGAGCGAGGACCGCGGCATCGAGGAAAGCTTCGCCGGCCACGGCGCCGGCACGGACGGCTGCATGGCCGCCCTGCGCGCATTCGAGCAAAGCGCGTTCCATCCGCTGCTCGCCGCCTGCTGGTACGTCACCGACGACCGCAAGCTGACAATCACGTCATGGGAGATCGGCATACGCACTTGGGACGTGTTCGCCGGCCCCTTCGCGCTGCACGGCGCAGACATCACCGACCTGGAGATGCTGGAACAGGTGCCGGGGGCCATCGAGTCCGCGCTGCAGCGTGAAGCCTTGACTCCCGAACTGCACTGGCTGCGGCTGGTGTATCGCCGAACGGCGGAAGGCGAAGCTCGCTCGCGCTGCGAAGTCCTGCTCGACAACGAGCCGTGGCCGGCGGGGAGCGATGCAGTGAACGCGTTGGCATGGCCGCCGGAGGGCGACTACAGCGCGCATGGGTTTGTTGTGCTGGATGTGCGGGATTATTGAGCAGATTGTGCGGACTACCCCATGCTTTGCCCCTGACACCCTTTTAGCTAAAAAAATCCCTAGAATCCCTTATGCCGCTAAAAAGTGATCGATCCTCTCAGATACCAGATTAAGCTCAGGAATACGACTACGCACATTGCAGTACAGATTCAAATAATCAAGCCGCTCGACAGTTCTCGCGGCCAAAGCCTTTGTATAAGTTTCACCGACAAGGCCATATGCTGCATTTAGATCAGCTGCCGGATGGTTGCGCAGAGTCATATCGTCGACGCGGGGGTCGAAGCCTAACGATTCAGCTACACGCTCTGCAGTCAGCAGATCTGATATAGCTGGATAATGGTTCTCCTCTGCCAAGAACCACGCCTCGACCTCCATCGTGGATAGCACAATAGTCACTGGCGCCAGCGAAGTTTTGATGCCGGTACGCATTGACATCTGCAATTTCGATATTTGATCTCTCGTAAAGCTAGGATACACATCGCGAATACCGATAATTTCGGAGTAGCCTTGATTAGTTAAATACTTGTGATCATCATGAATTCGAGTCCTAACTGCGGTCTCCCCACCACAGTCAACAATCAATACATAGAACTCCTGACCTGCCTCAGGCTTCTCTGCAATTACAGTCGTAACCTTTCGGCTCGAGCCTGATCCATGCATCTGCTGGCCTTTGATCTGCACCCGGTTCTTTCCGGCAATTTCCAGAACCAATTTCTCAATAAGACGAAGTTCCGTGTAACCCTCAACAAAAAAAGCGATTCGACGCACCTTAATCCCCCTCGACCCGTCCATCCAAGAGGCCCAATTCAAAGAGCGAGAAATTACTCAATCCAGTGAATCTCAAGTTCTCAAATTCCTTCTCGGAATTTTCGTAATTCTTGACCGAAACGTGATTTTTTTCGCGGATGAGAATCGCCCATTCCTCCAAGGGAACCTCATTCATCACGAACCTGTCATTTGTCGAAAAGATGAGCTGAACCCTTGACTTTAACGACTTCTCACGCAGAACATTAATCAATTGGCACGAACGTTCATAATCAAGCCCTTCGCCAATATCATCAATGATAATACAGCCCGCCGCCCCAATCATGGACAAATAATTGACATGGATAAGCAAAGCTAAAACTCTGAACATCCCTTGGGACATACCAAACTGATCCGTGAAACCGGGCAGATCCGACTCCTTGACTATCAACACCGACGGATCAGCTCGGAACGGCAGATTCGGCACAGTTTGCAGCTGAATTGAAATAGGAGACCCCACATCTATTTCCGTAAGGTCGTAACCCACGGCCTTCATATCGGCCACGACTGCGGCAACGAAGGCGTCCGAAAACTCCTTCCGACCCTTACGAAAAATACCAACTATCTGATTAGGATCTCGATCATTAACCTGAGGACCGTTTTCTACAAGGAATGCAACTGATCTTTTGCCTAGCTCGCTTCCGAATTGAAAGTAACGCACGGACGATGCCCAGCGATGTAGCGCATCCAAAAATGGGTGTTGGATACTATCTCGCCGCGCCACAGCGGCAAGAAAAAAAGATGGCGCCTGAAACTCTATATCACCTTTGAGCGTTTCAGCGTAGATTCGGCCGATGCCACCTGATCCCCGAACAAGTTTTACCTGGCCATTGACGAAAAAGCGCTCCTCCGTGACCTGCATATCTTTCGTCAAAAGTGAATACTCGAACGTATTGCCAAACTCCTCAAACTCACATCTAAAATCACCCGACAACGATAGCGGCCTCAGGCCAAGCAAACTCTCACTAAGAGCATTGATTACAGACAGCGCCCGTGATTTGCCGGTGGCGTTGCGCCCCGCGAGTAGCGTTCTTTCCCCGAAGGTCAGGCCTCGCAGCGCCCACTCCTGCGGCTGACCAACGTGTTCACTGTAGTCGATAGCTATAAGCCGCATGATTTGCTTCCCCTGTTACGTAGCGGCGATGAAGATGTTCAGTGCACCTCACCCGGCTCATGAGTATCCATCATGGCTGTAGATCTTCATAGAGGCTCGGGAAACGGGATCAGATTCAACTACCCACTCAATTCACATGATCAAACTCCGGCATGGCCTTGAACAGCCGCCCACTGCGCCACGCCTCCGCCCCCTTCCGCTGATACACCACCTTGCCGCCCACCACGGTGTACAGCACCCGCGTGCGCAGGATCTGGTCGTCGGGGATGGTCAGCAGGTTGCCGGAGAACACCACCATGTCGGCGAGTTTGCCGGGGCTGAGCGAGCCGAGTTGGTGGTCCTCGAACAACGCGTAGGCGTTGTTCCAGGTGTAGGAACGCAGCGCCTGCATCCGTGTCTTGTCCTGGGCGGGGAAGAAGCGCTGGCCGCGGCCGTTGTCGCGGGTCACCGCGCAGTAGAAGCCGGCGATGGGGTTGGTGTCTTCCACCGGCGTGTCGCTGCCGTCGAGCACCATCGCGCCGCTCTCGATCAGCGTGTGCCACACGTAGGCGCCTTCCTTCGCACGCTGCTCGCCCAGGTGCGGCACCACGTAGGGCGCGTCCGAGCAGGCGTGGATGGACTGCATCGAGGCGATCACGCCCATCTGCGCGAAGCGCGGGATGTCGGCAGGCGCGAGGTGCTGCGCGTGCTCGATGCGCCAGCGCAGATCGTGCGCGGCGGGGTATTCGTCGAAGATCTGCTGGTACATGTCCAGCACTTCGCGGTTCGCGCGGTCGCCGATCGCGTGGATCGACACCTGGAAACCGTCGCGCGCGGCGATGCGCGCGATCTGCGCCAGCGTGGCCATCGGCGTGACGTTCTTGCCGGTGACGCCCGGCGCGTCGTCGTACGGCTTGAGGAACCACGCGCTGTGCGTGCCCAGCGCGCCATCGGACACATCCTCGCCCACGCCGCGCACGGTGAAGTGGTCGTCGGCAAAACCGATCGTGCGGTACCTGGCGAGGTTCTTGTCGAGGCTGGCGACGTCCAGCACGCCGACGTTGACGTACAGGCGCAGCGGGAAGCCTTTCGTGGCCTGCTGCTTGAGCCAATCGATCGTCTGGAAATCCTGGCCCATGTCGACGAAGCCGGTGATGCCCTTGCTCACCTCGTTCTGCATGGCGAGCTTCAGCGACTGCTCCCTGCGCGCGGCCAGCTCCTGCGGCGGCAGGCTGGCGAGGTAGCGGTTGTAGGCGGCGTACACCGGGTCGCCCGCGGTGTCGCGCAGCGCGCCGATGGCGTTGCCCTGCGCATCGCGCACGATGCTGCCGCCGACGGGATCGGGCGTGTCGCGAACTATGCCGGCGAGCTTCAGCGCCGCGGCGTTCGCGTAGATCGCGTGGCCGCTGGTGTGCGCGAGCAGCACGGGGTTGTTCGGCGACACCGCGTCGAGGCTGGCCGGCAGCGGCAGGCCGTCGATGTTGGGCTGCGGTACCTTGTTCCATTTGCTCTGCTGCCAGCCCTGGCCGACGATCCACTCGCCCGGCTTGGCCTTGGCCACCGCGGCCTTGACCATCGCCACGATGGCGTCCCAGTTCGGCGCCATGCCCACGTTGAGTAGCATCAGCGAGTCGCCGGTGTCCATGAGGTGGCCGTGGCCCTCGATGAAACCGGGGGTGACGAAGGCGCCGTGCAGGTCCAGCACCTTGGTGTGCGGGCCGATGTAGTGCGCGATGGCCTCGTCGCTGCCCAGCGCGGCGATCTTGCCGTCCTTCACCGCCAGCGCCTGCGCGTGCGGCTGCAGCGGATCGAGCGTGGCGATGCTGGCGTCGCGCAGCACCAGGTCGGCGGGTGTCAGCGCAGGTGGGAAGCCCTTGATCGGCGCGTCGGCGGCGGTGGCCGCCAGCGACGCCAGGAGAAAAGCCGGAAGCCAGCAGCGACGGAAGCGCATGGTGTTCCCCGATGAGCGCACAGGTGCGCCGGGGCAGCGTAGGAAGCGCAACGGGCGGGGTCAACCGCCATGGGTCATCGTAAGCACCCCACTCCAGCCCTCCCCGCACGCAGGGGAGGGAACAGGGCTGATGGCTACGTGATACGCCGGTAGCTGCCCTGCATCACCGGCTCCCAGTGCACGCCGCCGTCGAACGAGCTCTCCAGCGTCAGCTCGCAGGCATCGTCGCGGAAGGCATAGGTGTGCCTTGTCTGCCCGCGCGGCGAGCTGCGCAGGAACATCAGCCGTTCGCCGTCCCAGTGCCCTGGCGCCGGTTGCGCAGGCGCAAAGCCGTAGCTGTCGAACCAGTAGAGCGCGTATTCGTCGTGCCCGGGGCCGGCGGTGAACACGGCGTGCGCCTGCAACGCGGGTTTGCCGTCGCGCTCTTCGCGGTAGTCCATCAGCAGCGCGCGGCCACCGAGATCCAGCCGTGCGGAAAAGCGTCCGCGCGCCGGGCCGCCCTCGCCCCAGCGCGTGGTGGCGATGGTCTCCTCGCCTTCCCACGCGCCGGCCAGCAAGCCCAGCGCGTTCTCCATCGCCATGGTCACACCCTCTGCACCAGCAGGTGCTTGGCGAGCTGGCCGTGCAGGTAACCCAGGCCACGCACCACGTGCAGCAGCGCGAAGAACAGCAGCAGGCCCAGCAGGCACAGCACGGTCGCGCCGCCCCAGCCGCTCAACCATTCGACGCCGCCGCAGATCCACTCGGGCGCGCCGACGCAGGTGCCCACGTCCCAATGCCCCAGCACGGCGACCAGCTTCACGATGGGTGCAGCGATGAAGCTCAGCGACACGGCAAGCCACGTCACGATCAGCGTGAAGTAGAAGATGCCCAGCGGCAGCAGCAGCAGCGCGTACAGCATCGAGCTCCAGCTGCGCGGGTCGGTGAACATCGCGCCGATGCGCTGGAACAACGACATGTGCTTCTGCGGATACGGCGGCCGGCGCGGCATGCGCACGCCCAGCATGGTTTCCACCAGGCGCCCTTCCAGCAAGGCCAGTCCACGCACGCTGCCGAAGAACAGCACGATGAATGGCAGGCCGATGATGAGTACCGAGAAACCCGCCGACATCGAGAGGCCGGCGACCACCCAGGTGAAATACGCGATGCCGGTGACCAGGCCGAACAGCAGGTAGAACAGCGCGCCCCAGGCACGCGGGTCGGCGATCACGCCGAAGAAGCGACCGGCTGCCGAACGCCGCTTGGGCGGCGGCGGCGGCCTGATCGCGCGCTGGATCCTGATCTCCTGGTCGCGGTAGATCTCGGCCACCTCGTCCGGCGCGCCGTAGCTCTCCACCACGTGTTCGAGCATCGCGGCCTCGTCGCGGCCGGGGCGCTCGTAGAGTTCGGCGCGCAGGTGTTCCTCGGCGTCGTAGAGCGCGTCCTGGATCAGCGCGGGGTCGGCGCCGCGCAGCGCGGCGCGCAATTGTTCGAGGTATTCCGCGATGGTGCGCGGCGGATGCTGGCTCGATGCGTTCATCACCACTCTCCCTGCAACAGCTTGTCGACGGAATCGCGGGTGGCGCTCCACGCGGCAACCCACTCGCGCAGCACCTCGCGGCCCAACTTCGTGATGCGGTAATAACGGCGCGGCGGGCCGCTCACCGAAGGCTCTACCTCGCTGGCCAGCAGGCCCGCGCCCTCCAGATTGCGCAGCACCGGGTACAGCGCGCTCTGCTTGCCGGCCAGCACGCCCTCACCCGCCTCCTCCAGCCGCTTGGCGATCTGGTAGCCGTACAACGGCTGGCGCGACTGCCCAAGCACCGCCAGCAGCACCAGCGACACGGTGCCTGCGGACAGCTCCTTCTGGAATTTCTTCAGTTGGCCGTCGATCTCGTCCACACACTCGCCTGCACTGCTGCTTAGCTTGGACTGAAGCATAGTGTTGACTTCGACCTAGTGCATGCGCCGGAAGTCATGGGCACGCGCCATTGGCGGGAATCGGGGCTTTCTTCTATCGTGGCGACCCGTCCACGACCTCGGCGCCCGCATGACCGCATCCACGCAGCAACCGGAGCACCTGAGGCGCAGCCTCTCCAACCGCCACCTGCAATTGATTGCGCTGGGCGGCGCCATCGGCACCGGCCTGTTCATGGGCTCGGGCAAGACGATCAGCCTGGCCGGACCGTCGATCCTGCTGGTCTACCTCATCATCGGCGTGATGCTGTTCTTCGTGATGCGCGCGATGGGCGAGCTGCTGTTGTCGAACCTGGAATACAAGTCGTTCATCGACTTCTCCACCGACCTGCTGGGGCCGTGGGCCGGTTTCTTCTGCGGCTGGACGTACTGGTTCTGCTGGATCGTCACCGCGATCGCCGAGGTGATCGCGATCGCCGCCTACGTGCAGTTCTGGCTGCCGCACCTCGCGCCGTGGATACCGGCGCTGCTGTGCGTGCTGCTGCTGCTCAGCCTGAACCTGGCGACGGTGCGGATGTTCGGCGAGCTGGAGTTCTGGTTCGCGCTGATCAAGATCGTGGCGATCATCGCGCTGGTGCTGGTCGGCTTCGCGCTGGTGGCGTGGGGCTTCCATTCGCCGGCCGGCAACAAGGCTTCGCTGGCCAATCTGTGGAACGACGGCGGCCTCTTCCCGCACGGATTGAGCGGTTTCTTCGCCGGCTTCCAGATCGCGGTGTTCGCCTTCGTCGGCATCGAACTGGTGGGCACCACCGCGGCCGAGACGGCGGACCCGCGGCGCAACCTGCCGAAGGCGATCAACTCGATCCCGGTGCGCATCATCATCTTCTACGTGCTCGCGCTGGCGGCGATCATGGCGGTGACGCCGTGGCGGCTGGTGGAGGCGGACAAGAGCCCGTTCGTGGAGCTGTTCGTGCTGGCCGGCATTCCCGCCGCGGCCAGCCTGATCAATTTCGTGGTGCTGACCTCGGCCACCTCCTCGGCGAACAGCGGCATCTTCTCCACCAGCCGCATGCTGTACGGCCTGGCCGGCGAGAACCACGCGCCGAAGGCGTTCGCGCGGCTGTCGAAGGCGGCGGTGCCCTCGCTGGGCCTGCTGTTCTCCTGCTTCTGCCTGCTGCTGGGCGCGGCGCTGATCTACCTCGTGCCCAACCTGATGACCGCGTTCACCCTGGTCACCACGCTGTCCGCGGTGCTGTTCATGTTCGTGTGGTCGCTGATCCTGTGTGCGTACATGGCCTACCGCCGACAGCGCCCGCAGCAGCACGCGGACTCGGCGTACAAGATGCCCGGCGGCGTGGTCATGTGCTGGGTCTGCCTGGCGTTCTTCGCGTTCGTGCTGGTGCTGCTCTGCCTGCAATCCGACACCCGCGCCGCCCTGCTGGCCAGCCCGGTGTGGTTCGTGCTGCTGGGGATCGGCTACGCGTGGAAGCGCCGGCGCGCCGGCAAGCCTGCGCTCGACGGGAAGTGAGCGCGCGCCGCGGAGCGCGGCCTCAAGCCAAGTAGAATGGCGGGTCATTCGCCGCCGGGAAGACGCATGCAGGGCTCAACGGAACTGTCGATCATCCATCCGCGCGTACTGGAGTCCGCGGATACCTGCCGAGCCGAGTTCACCTCGGCGGCACCGTTCCCGCACGTGGTGATCGACGATTTCCTCGCGCCGGATTTCGCTGCCGCGCTGCTGGACAACTTCCCCGCCTTCGAGCGCGGCAACGCGGTGGGCGACGACGGCAAGCCCGGCGGCAAGTCCACGCTGGCGAAGATCCGCCAGCTGGGCCCGGTCTGGCAGCGGCTCGACGACGCGATCCAGAGTCCCGGATTCCTGGACGCGGTGGGCAAGCTCACCGGCATCGACGACTTGATCTACGACCCGTGGTATCTCGGCGGCGGCACCCACGAGAACCGCAACGGGATGAGCCTGGACCCGCACGTGGATTTCAACTACCACCCCAGCGAACGCTGGCACCGGCGGCTCAACCTCATCGTCTACCTCAACCCGCAATGGGAGGAGTCGTGGGGCGGCTGCCTGGAACTGTTCCGCGATCCGCACGCCGATGCGCGCCCCGCGCGTTCGGTGGCGCCAGCATTCAACCGCTGCGTGATCTTCGAGACCTCCGAGCGCTCCTGGCACGCATTCAACCGGATCGAGTTGCCGCCGGAGCATGCCGCGCTCACCCGCCGCTCCATCGCGCTGTACTTCTACACGAAGGATCGCCCTGCCGCGGAAACGGCGCCGCGCCACACCACCTATTACGTGAGCCGCCAGCTGCCCCCTCACCTGGACGAAGGCCGCACGCTGACGCGCGGCGACGTGGCCGAGATCCGGCAGCTGATCGAGCAGCGCGACGCGCACATCCGTCTGCTCTACGCCGAGAACACCGCGTTGCGCCAGGCCCAGGATGCCGGCCTCACCGGCCACCTGCTGTACCTGGCCAAGCGCGCCTTCGTGCGCTTCCGCAAATAGCGCACACGCGAGCCGGCTCCTGCTACCGTGCCGCGACACCAGCCATCCGGGGAGACCAGCATGCGCCATCACCTTGCCGCCGCCGTCGCGATGGGGCTCGCCTTCGCGGCGACGCCGACCTTCGCCGCGCAGGACAAGCCCACGCCCAGCGCGAAGGACATCCTGGCGGCCTCGAAGCCTTCCGAATGGCGCACGCCCGACCCGGCCAACCTGCTCTACATGCAGCTGCCCGCCGGCCGCGTGGTGATCGAACTGGCGCCGGACTTCACCCCGCTGCACGCGGCGAACATCCGCACCCTGGTGCGCCATGGCTATTTCGACGGCCTCGCCATCGTGCGCGTGCAGGACAACTTCGTCACCCAATGGGACGACCCGAACGGCGACGACGGCGGCGACAAGGCGAAGATGCATCCGCTGGGCAAGGCCAAGGCCACCCTGCCGCCGGAATTCACCCGCGAGATCGATCCGAAGCAGCCGTGGACGCCGCTGCCCGACGGCGACATCTACGCGCCGCAGGTCGGCTTCTCCGGGGGCTTCCCGGTGGCGCGCGACCCGGCCAGCGGCAAGGAATGGCTGGTGCAGTGCTACGGCATGGTCGGCGTGGCGCGCGACGTGGCTCCCGACAGCGGCAACGGCAGCGCGTTGTACGCCGTCATCGGACAGGCGCCGCGCCGGCTGGACCACAACCTGGCCGTGGCCGGCCGCGTGCTGCAAGGCATGCAGTACCTGTCGGCACTGCCGCGCGGCACCGGGCCGATGGGCTTCTACGAAAAGGCCGGCGAACGCACGCCCATCCTGTCGGTGAAGCTCGCCGCCGATCTGCCGCCCGCGCAGCGCGAGAACGTCCAGGTGCTGCACACCGGCAGCCCCAGCTTCGCCGCGCTGATCGACGCCGCACGCCATGGCCACAACGCGTTCTATCCAACGCCAGTGGGCAAGCTGGGCATCTGTGACATCCACGCGCCGGTGCGGGTGGACGGGAAGCCGTTGTGACATGGCGTGCCGTCGCGAACATCGGCCCCGCTGAGCCATTCCCGCGAAAATTCCGGCGCGTGGCGGCGGCAAGCCGATGACACCGCGAGCGTGACGACGGACACGGCGGCATAACCGTATCCGAACATCCGGTTTGGCCGTTCCGGTTATGGTGACCGCCATGCGCCGAGCGGCCCGCCATCGATGCCACTGAACGACCATCTGCATCTGCTGCGCGCCTGGTTGCGTGATCCACGCAGCGTCGGTGCGCTGGCGCCGTCCGGCCCCGCGCTGGCGCGGCTGATGACCGCCCACGTCGACCACGCGCACGGCCCGGTGATCGAACTGGGCCCCGGCACCGGCGTGTTCACCCGTGCCCTGCTGGAACGCGGCCTGCCCGGGCACCGGCTGGTGCTGGTGGAGACCGATCCGGTGCTGGCCGGCGCGCTGGCGCAGCGCTATCCGCACGCGCGCGTGCTGCGCATGGATGCCGCCGGGCTGGGCCACGCCTCGTCGCTGTTCGGCGACGAGCGTGCGAGTGCCGTGATCAGCGGCCTGCCGCTGCTGTCGATCCCGGCCGACAAGGTCGCCGCCATCGTCGAGGGCGTGTTCGAGCGCCAGCTGCAGCCCGACGGCGTGCTCTACCAGTTCACCTACGGCCTGCGCTGCCCGGTGCCGCGCGCGCTGCGGCAGCGGCTGGGGCTGGAAGCGGAACGCATCGGCGGCGCCTGGCTCAACCTGCCGCCGGCCTGGGTCTGGCGCATCCGCCGCAGAGGCTGAAGCCTGTGTAGGAGCGCACCCTGTGCGCGAATGTTCTGGCGCTGATCAGAGCAAAAGCATTCGCGCACAGGGTGCGCTCCTACATAAACAGCGCGTTGCATGCTCTTGCGAAAGACATATCTACGATATATCGTAAGAACACTTTCGATATATCGGAGTAAGTCGTGCGCATGCATTCGCTGTTCCATCATTTCAGGCGCCACCCTCACCACGGCTTCCACGCTTTCGACATGGAGGGCGGCGAGCACGGCTGCCATGCCGGCCGCCACGGACCGTTCGACGAGCCACGCGGCGGCGCCGACTTCGGCGGCTGGGGCGGGCTGCGCGGCGGCGGTCGGCGCGGCGGCGGCCGCATGTTCGGCCACGGCGACCTCAAGCTGCTGCTGCTGGCGCTGATCGAGCAGCAGCCGCGCCACGGCTACGAGCTGATCCGCATGATCGAGGAGATGTTCCACGGTCAGTACACGCCCAGCCCCGGCGCGATCTACCCCACCTTGTCCATGCTGGAGGACATGGGCTACGCGCAGGTGGAGAGCGAAGCGGGCAACCGCAAGCTGTACGCGATCACTGCCGAGGGCCGCGCCTTCCTCGACGAGAACCGCGCCGCGGTGGACGCCGCGACCGCGCGCACCGAGCACAGCGCGAAGCTCGCGGCGAAGATGGCCGCGCCGCTGCGTGTGCGCAAGGCCATGCATGCGCTCAAGCACGCCCTGCTGATGCGCACGAGCTGGGACAAGGCCGAAGCCGAACGCGTGGCCGCGGTCCTGGAACGCGCCGCCAGCGAGATCGCCACCGGCCGCCCGCAGGACTGAACCACGCCACGCCGCCGCGCCCCACGGCGGCGCTCCCCCGCGCGCCAGCCATCGCCACGCGCCCGCTCCCCACGAGGTATCCCGTGATGGCATCCCACATCCACCGGCGCCTGCGCCACGACGTCGTGCTGCGCACGCTGGTCGTGCTGCGCGTCGAGCAACTCTCTCCGCACATGCGGCGGGTGACGTTAGGCGGCCCCGGGCTGCGCGGCTTCCACAGTGCCGCGCCCGACGATCATGTGAAGCTGTTCTTCCCCAACCACGACGGTGAACTCGTGCTGCCCACGCTCGGGCCGAACGGCGCGGAATTCCCCGCCGGCCGCGAGCCCTCGCCGATGCGCGACTACACCCCGCGCCGCCACGACGCCGCGCGCGGCGAGCTGCTGATCGACTTCGTGCTGCACGGCGACGGCCCCGCGTCGAACTGGGCCATGCAAGCCGCGCCGGGGCAGCG
>Ga0207695_10007276_pt1 | contig 14136 bp, 16 predicted proteins | sample KBSC54metaG_FD_184354 | JGI IMG/M metagenome (GOLD analysis project Ga0207695, IMG submission 184354) | Corn rhizosphere microbial communities from Kellogg Biological Station, Michigan, USA - KBS C5-4 metaG (SPAdes) (version 2) | ecosystem: Host-associated > Plants > Roots > Rhizosphere > Soil... | reverse complement strand
CCCTCGCCGTAGCGGCTGACGGCCCCCATCTTCGAGTTGGGGAAGATGGACACGTAGAACTCGGCGGCCTGCTCGGCCTGGGTGTCGAACCAGAGGAACGGGGTGATCTTCATCGGGGGCCTCCTGGGCGTTTCGAGCCTAGGACGCTCGCGCCGGCTTCATTCCGACATCGGGCGGCTAGTTGCGCGGGCAGCCCCTGAACACGCCGGCCTTGGACACCGTCAGGGTGGCGAGATTCAGCCGCATCAGCGGCGCCATCGATCCGGCGCCCTGGCCGGTGAAGAGGTCGATCCGGCCGCTGTGGATCGCGCCGCCGACATCCGAGGCGTACCAGTAGCCGTCATGCAGGCCGCCGCCGGGCATGGGCAGGCCCACCGTCTCCTTGATGAACAGGATCGTGCGGCGCGGCACGTTCACGCCGTCGACCGCCGCGGTGCGCATCGCCACCACGCGGCAACCCAGCGAATCGAGGGCGCGGATCCCCCGGGCGCCGGCGTGGTAGAGCGTCGCCTTCAGCGGGAAGGTCGCGTCCTCCACCAGGCTGCGGACCGCCGAGGTGATCAGCTGGCCCAGCGGATCCGCGCTGGCCACCTGCGGGGCGGCCGGCGCGGGATCTTGAGCGGGGGCCGGGGAGGGGTCCTGGGCGAGGGCTGGGTGCGCGGCGAACAGGATCGCCAGGGCGCCCAGGCGCCCGAGGAGCTTCAGCATCGGCGGCTTTGCTTTCTCGTCGACGTTGCGCAGTTTCGTACAGACGTCACAACAGCAGGGCAACCGCGAGCATCGTCGCAGGATGATCACGATCTGCGGCGACGCTATGTGAGGCAGGGCGCGGCGGCGGCTGCCGCGAGCCATCCAGGAGGCGGCATGAGACGGATGATTCTGGCGGCGGCGGTGGCGGCCGGGGCCCTGTGCGCGGCCGGCCAGGCGCTGGCCTGGGGCGCCACCGGCCACCGGATGGTTGGCCGCGCGGCGATGGAGGCCTTGCCGCCCGAGATCCCGCCTTTCCTGCGCACCCGGGCCGCGGCGGAGGCGATCGGCGAACTGGCGCGCGAGCCGGACCGCTCCCGCGACGTCGGCCGCGCCCACGACGCGGACCGCGATCCGGGCCACTTCGTCGACGGCGGCGACGACGGCAAGATCGCCGGCGTGATCAGCTTCGACGCCTTGCCGCTGACCCGAGACGACTATGAAACGGCGCTTAGGGCGGCGGGAACAAGCAGCTGGAAAATGGGCTATCTGCCGTACTCGATCATCACGGGATGGCAGCAACTGGCCAAGGACTTCGCCAACTGGCGGGCCGACGTGGCGGGCATCAAGCATACCCGCAACGCCCAGCATCGCGCCTGGATGCTTGCCGACAAGGCCCGGCGCGAGGCCCTGATCCTGGCCGACCTCGGGGCGCTGGCGCATTTCGTCGGCGACGGCAGCCAGCCGCTGCACGGTTCGGTCCACTACAACGGCTGGGGCGACCATCCGAACCCGGCCGGCTACACCCAGGACCACATCCACACGCCGTTCGAGGGCGCGTTCGTGCGCGACCACGTCGCCTACGGCGCCGTGACCGCCGGCATGCGTCCGTTCCAGGACTGCGGCTGCCCGATCGACCGGCGGGTCGGCGCCTACCTGGCCGACGACGTCGCCGCCGTGATCCCCCTGTACGAACTGCAGAAGGGGGGCGCCTTCGCCGGCGCTGACCCCCGCGGAGTCGCCTTCGCGACCCGCCGCCTGGCGCTCGGCGCCTCGGAACTGCGCGACGAGATCGTGCTGGCCTGGCGCGCCGCCGGCGCCCTCAAGGTCGGCTGGGCCGAAGTCGACCTGTCGGCCATCGAGTCCGGCCAGATCGCCGATCCTTACGACAATTTGATCGGGACCGACTGATGCCCACCCCGCAATTCGGAACGCCCGAGCCGGGCGTCGCCTACCGGGACCGGCCCGCGGCCTTCGGAATCCTGGAGCGCGACGGCCGGATCGCCCTGGTCCGCGTCACCAAGCCTGGGTACGCGCCCTGGCTCGACCTGCCGGGCGGCGCGCTTGATTCGGGTGAGGACGATGCGGCCGCGCTGGTGCGCGAGTTCGGCGAGGAGACCGGCCTGAGGGTGCGGGCTGGCGCATTTCTGGGCCGGGCCGATCAGTTTTTCATCAACACCGAGGGGCAGGCCTACAACAACCGGGCGGCCCTCTTTGAGACGCTATTCGAGGCTACGGCTGAAAATCTGAAGATCGAGGAAGATCACGAACTTACATGGCTCGACCCAACTGCGGCCCTGAGGAGCCTTCGGCACGACGCGCACGCCTGGGGCGTGGCGCTGTGGCTGCGCAGGCGCGGCTGATCGTCCGTCCTCCATCGGGTGCGACCTTGGGCCCGCCGCCTCGGGTTGACGGCGCCGAATAACCCTTTCAAATGTCGTGGGGACTCGCGAGCGAGGGAGTGGACCTCGCCGACGCGAGGGGGGAGCGCATGGAAGACACCGCCATCTTTCTCCAGAGCATCGAAAGTCTTCGTCTGTACGTCGATCGTCGGTTGGCTGAACTGATCCCGCCGCCGGAGACCGAACCCGGTCGCCTGGGCGAGGCCGCCCACTACGCCCTGCTGGCCCCCGGCAAGCGCTTCCGCCCGCTGCTGACCCTGCTGGCCGCCGAGGCCTTCGGCGCGCCGGTCGGCCGCGCCCTCGACGTGGCCTGCTCCATGGAAATGGTGCACGCCGCCTCCCTGATTCTCGACGATCTGCCGTCCATGGACGACGCACGCCTGCGCCGCGGCCGGCCCACGACTCACCGCGTCTACGGCGAAGCTGACGCGATCCTGGCCTCGGTCGGCCTGCTGACCCGCGCGTTCGGCGTGATTGCCGCCGCCGACGATCTTAACCCCAAGGACCGCAGCGCCCTCGTGGCGCATCTGGCCGAGGCGGTGGGCTTCCACGGCCTCGTCACCGGCCAGGCCCTCGACCTCGCCGAGCGCAACCGTCCCCGTACGGCCGCCGAGCTCGACGCCCTGAACCACCGCAAGACCGGTGTGCTGATGATGGCCGCGGCCGAAGCCGGCGCCCGCATCGGCGGCGCCTCTCCGTCCGCCCGGGCGGAACTCGGCGAGTTCGCCCGCCGCATCGGCCTGGCCTTCCAGATCCGCGACGACCTGATCGACGTCGAGGAGGTGGGCGACCACATCGGCAAGGACGTGGGCAAGGATGCCGGCATGACCACGGTGGTGTCGGCGCTCGGCCCGCGCGCCGCCTCCGCCGCCATGGAAGCGCACCTCGCCGCCGCCGACGCCGCGCTGCGCCGCGCCGGCTGCGACGGCCGCATGGGTCAGTTCGCGCGCGACCTGTTCTCGGGGCGCAAGGCGGCGGCGTGAGCCGACCCGAACCAGAGCCCATCCTCACCGTCGCCAACGCCCAACACGCCTACGGCGCCCAGGTCGCCCTGCGCGGGGTGACGCTGAGCGTCCGGCCGGGCGAGATCTACGCCCTGCTCGGCCCCAACGGCGCCGGCAAGACCACCCTGATCCGCGGTGTCTGCGGACGCCTGAAGCCCGACGCGGGCGAGGTGCGCCTCGCCGGCGGCGATCCCTTCCGCGACGCGACGGCGCGCGCGGCCCTTGGCCTGGTGCCGCAGTCGCTGGCGCTCTATGGCCACATGACCGTGGCCGAGAACCTGGACGTGTTCGGCCGGCTCTGCGGCCTGCGCGGCGAGGCGCTCGCCGGCGCCGTGGCGCGGGCGATGGACGTCTGCCGGATCTCCGAGCGGGCCGACCAGTTGGTGCGACGGCTTTCGGGCGGGTTCCAGCGCCGGGTCAACATCGCCGCCGCCGTCCTGCACGCGCCCCGCCTGCTGGTGCTCGACGAGCCAACCGTCGGCGTCGACCTGCCGGCGCGGGAGGCGATCGGCGGCGTGCTGCGGGCGCTGCGGGCCGAGGGCGTGGCGATCCTGCTGGTCACCCACGACCTCGACCAGGCCGGCGACCTCGCCGACCGGGTCGGCTTCCTGCGCGACGGCGTCCTGGCCTGCGAGGGCGAGCCGGCGGCCCTGCTCGCCCAGGCCTTCGGCGATCAGATGGAGGTCGAGCTGGACCTCGCCGCCGAGCCGGACGCCGACCAGGAAGCCTGGTTCGTCGGCCAGGGCATGTTCCGTGGATCGGCGCCCGGGACCTGGGTCGGGCTGGCCGTCGACGGCTACGGCGCGGCGCGCCGGCTCGACGAACGGCTCCGCAAGGGGGGCCTGGCGGTGCGCGAGATCCGCGTGCGCCGGCCCACGCTGCAGGATCTCTTCACCCTCGTTGCGGACGACAGGCGCGCGGCGTGAACTTCGCGATGTTCAAGGTGATGGCGCTGGAGCTCTGGCGCGATCGGGCCGCCATGGTCATGGCGTTCCTGCTGCCGCCGCTGGTGTTCGTGATCTTCTGCGTCGCCTTTTCCGGCGCCACCGGCGAGAGCGTGAAGCTGCGGGTCGCCGTGGCCGACGTCGCCCACACCCCGAATTCGGCGCGCCTGGCGCACGCCCTCCTGAGCGACACCCGCCTGCGCGCCGAACTCGTCATCCCCGCCAGCCTCGAAGTCGTGCGGGCGCGGGTGCATTCCGGCCAGGTCGACTCCGGCATCGTGCTGCGCGCCGACCCGGCCGCCCGCGGCTCGCCGATCCTGATCCTCGCCGACCCCAGCCGCGAAGTGGCCGGCATGCTCACCGAGGCCCGGGTGCGCGAGACCATCAGCACGAAGCTCTCCGACGTGCTCCTCGACCGCACCATCGTCGATGTCTCCCAGGCCACCGGTCCGCTCACCGACGATCAGAAGCTCAACGTCTCCATGGCCGAGCAGCAACTTGTCGAGGACCCCGGCGCCGCCGCCAAGGCCGCGCCCATGTTCGTCCGCGAGAGCGTGACAGCCGGCCGCGCTGGCGCCGGAACCATCGCCTACTACGCCGGCGCGGTGACCATCCTCTTCGCCCTGTTCGCCTCCATGCACGGCGCCCTGACCCTGATCGACGAGCGGCGCTCCGGCATCGCCGACCGTATCCTGGCCGGCCGCGCCGGCATGGGCCCGGTGGTGACGGGCAAGTTCCTGTTCCTGGTCGCCCAGGTGCTGGTCCAGGCTGTCGCGATCTTCGCCACCGCCCAGGTCGTCTACGGCGTGCCGACCGCCCAGCACCTCGGCCTCTGGCTGGTGACCACCCTGGCGACCGGCATCGGCGCCGGGGGCCTGGCGCTCGGCCTGGTGGCGGTCTGCACCAGCCGCGACCAGGCCCAGACCCTCTCCACCTTCGTCTATCTGTTGCTGGCCGCGGTCGGCGGCAGCATGATCCCGCGCTTCCTGATGCCCCCCTGGCTGCAGGCGCTGGGCTGGTTCACGCCGCACGCCTGGGTGATCGATGCCTACCAGGGGTTGCTCTGGCGAGACGCCGGGCTGCAAGACCTCTATAAGGCCTGGATCGTCCTGGCGGCGATCGGCGCGGGGGGCCTTCTGGTCGCGCAGATCACCGCCCGGCGCGTCCGCATCTGAAGTCCATGCCCGTCCTCGCCCTAGACATCCTGCTGTTCGCCGCGACCTTCGCCTTCATGGAGGGGTTCGCCTGGTTCATGCACAGGTACGTCATGCATGGCTTCATGTGGGTCTGGCACAAGTCGCACCATGAACCCCGGCTCGGAAGGTTCGAGCTGAACGACCTGTTCGCGGTGGTGTTCGCCCTGCCGGCGATCGTGGCGATCTACATCGGCGTCCACGGCGTGCCGCCGCTGCTGCCGATCGGCCTGGGCATCACCGCCTACGGCGCCATGTACGCCATGTTCCACGACGGGCTCGTGCACCGCCGCTACCCGACCCCGCTCGACGCCAAGTCCAAGTACTGGAAGCGGCTGATCCAGGCCCACCGCATCCACCACGCCGTCGGAACCAGGGAGGGCTGCGTCTCCTTCGGCTTCCTGATCGCCCCGCCGGTGCGCGAGTTGAAGGCGAAGCTGCAGGCGATGCAGGCGAACGGCTGAGACCTAGAACACCGACCATCCGGTCAGCGATGCGAGACGCTGCAACGCCAGCACCCCCACCAGGGACGAGCCCTGGGGATTGAGCCCTGGCGACCACACGGCGATCGCGGCCCGGCGTGGCGCGATCGCGAGAACGCCGCCTCCGACCCCGCTCTTGCCGGGCAGCCCGACCCGGAAAGCCAGTTCGCCGGACGCGTCGTAGTGACCGCAGGTCATCATGATCGCATTGATGCGCCTGGCCCGGACCGGCGTCGTCGCCCTCAGACCGGTCAGAGGGTCGACGCCGCCGTGCGCCAGATAGAGCCCGGCGCGCGCCAACTGCCGGCAACTCATGCTGAGCGCGCACTGGTGGAAATAGACCCGCAGCACGTCGGCCACGGCGTTATCCAGGTTGTCCGACGCCTTCAGGAAGTTGGCGAGGCTGGCGTTCTTGAACCCGGTTTCGGCCTCGGAGGCGGCCACCTCCGGATCGATGGCGACGCCCGGGTCATCCGCCAGGCGGCGGATGAAGTCGGTGAGGCTGGCGATGAGCGTCGGCGGATCGCCGCCGGCGAGCAACGCGTCCGTGACCACCAGGGCGCCGGCGTTGATCAGCGGATTGCGGGGGATGCCCTGCTCGAGTTCGAGCTGGACGATGGAATTGAACGCCGATCCGGACGGCTCGCGTCCGACGCGCCGCCAGAGCTTCCCGCCGAGCTTTTCGAGCGCGAGGGTGAGCGTGAACACCTTCGAGATGCTCTGGATGGAAAACGGCGTCTGGGCGTCGCCGGCCGAGGCGGTGCGTCCGTCGCAGGCGGCCACGGCGATGCCGAACTGGCCGGGATCGATGCGGGCGAGCGCGGGAATGTAGTCGGCCACGCGGCCGCGCCCGAGGTGCGCCTGCATGTCCTGGTGCACGACCCCGACGATGTCCGCGAGATCCTCGGCGCGCTCCATTTTTCATCCCCCCTGGGCGACGATCGATCGACAAGGGCCCGCCGTCCTTGGCGTGTCGCCGATGGATCAGGGCAGGTTCTTCGCGGGGCCGACCTCGTCAGTAAAGCGCCAATGGTCGCGTCGGACGCCGTCTCTGCTGGTCCCAGGGTCAAACCAATCCGCAATCTCAACGCGTCAGTGAGGCAAGCGGCCGGCTGATGTCCCAGATCTCTATGTGCGACGCCGGATAATCCGGCTGGGCCACCGCCAGCAGGCGCCCGTTCGGGGAGAAGGCGAGGCGGTTGGCCGCGCCGGTGTGCAGGACCGCGAAACGCCTGGCGCTGCGCACGTCCCACAGCTCCGTGTCCTTGCCGGAGATCGCCAGCGCCACCGTCCCGCCATCCGGCGAGAACCGCGCCGCGCCGATGAACCGGGAGGGGTCACGCGGCTGCACGGCGCCCAGCGATTCCTGCCTGGCGCGGCCTGCGACCGACCAGACCGAGAAGTGGTCGAACGCGGCATGACCGAAAAGCCGTCCGTCCGGCGAATACTCCGTATCGCCCGACGTCCCCGGCTCCGCGCTGGCCCACACGGCGCCCTCGAGGGCGCCGACATCGGCGCCGGCCTGTGCGGTGTCGCGCTGCGCCGGCGCCCGCACATCCCAGGACACCGACCCGCCATCGTAGCACCCCGCGCTCAGGGTTCCGCCGTCCGGCGAGAACGCCAGGGAGGCCACCAGGCCTGTCGCCCCCGTCAGGGTCGCGATCGGCTGGCCGCTCGCCACATCCCAGAGCCTGACGATCCTGTCGTCGGACCCCGTCGCCAGCGTCCGTCCGTCGGGCGAGAAGGCGACGGCGCGCAGGTCGGCGACGGCGTCCATGGTCGTGAGCGCCGCCCCCGTGCGCGCGTTCCAGACCACCACCGATCGCGTCGAGGCCGTCGACCCCGTGGCGACCAGTCGCCCGTCCGGCGAATAGGCGATCGTCCCGAAACCCACATAGGCGTCCTGTCCGAAGCCATGGCTGAACTCCGCCCAGCCCCCGCTGCCGACCAGCCGGCCGCCCGCCAGCTTCCATTCGCGCGCGCCGTCCGTCAGGAATCCGCCGTCGGGCGAGAAGGCCACGTCCTGCGAGTAGGTCGACGTCGTCAGCATCTCGACCCTCCGGGCGGACGACGCGTCCCCGGGTGGGGCGCACGCGGCCATGGCGAAGGCCACGGCGGCCAGCGCACCGGCGACGGCGGCGGCATGGCGGTTGCGGAGACGGTGCATCTGATGGCTGGGTTGCGAGGGCGATCTCAGGTTCGTGGCCGGCGCGGGCGGCGGAGAGCCCGCTATGCAGGCCGCGAGCCAAGTCGCAAACAGGCTGAGCAGGGCCGCCGCCGGCCGCATCGGGCGCATCTCAGGCCCTGCGGGCAATGGTGATGATCTCCGGGCTGGCGTCGCCGAAGGAACTGCGATCCCAGTCACCGAACCGGGACGCTATTTCCAGGCCGGCCTGTGCAAGCGCCCCGTCAAGCGAGGCCTTGTCGAGGAACCGCAGGGTGCTGTGGCTGATCTTCGGCCTGTCCCACCCGTCGCTCTGGAACGTGTGGGAGAAGGTGACGACTCGTCCATCGAAGGGCGTGGTGACGCGCCGCGTCATCCGGATTCGCTCCCCATCTGGACCGTCCGCGGCGGGTCGTTCCTCGCTGCCCCAGGTTTCCCACGCTCGGGCGAGCGGGTTGCGGGTCTCGAAGGCGAAGCGGCCATCCGGGCGCAGGATCGCGCGGACGGCGGCGAGCGCCGCCCGCACGTCCTCGTCCTCGAGGAACACCTGGAAGGCGTGACCCGTCATGACGACGAGGTCGAAGTCGCCGTTCCACGCGACGGATGACAGGTCCCCGGTGATCCACTCGATGTCGTCGCGCTGGCGGGCCTGGGCCAGCATCCCCGGCGCCGGATCGAGGCCGCATAACCGCCCGCCATGACCGGCCTTCCGAGCTTGGTGGAGCATGGCGCCGGCGCCGCAGCCGACATCGAGCACCGAGCCGGCCGCCATGACCATCGGCATGTAGAAGTCGAAGTCGTCCCGCCCCGGGTTCATCCGGTCGTAGAGGGCGGCGAGTTCGGCGTCTGCGAAGATGAGGTCAGGCATCGGCCAAGCCTGTCAGACAACCGATTTGCCGCCAACCGGCGCAGACGCCGCGAGACCCAACGGCATGGTAGCCTGCTTCTCATCGCGTGCGCCGCTCAAATCCGCTGCGTCATGACGGCCGGCCAAGCGGCGGCACGGCGCCGACCTGGGTGAAGATGTCGAGGGTGTTGATCTCGTCCCAGTGCTCGACGAAGCGCCCGTCCTCGATCCGCCAGATGTCGATCGAGCGCATGGCGAAGGCGGCGCCCGTCGCGGGATAGCCGAGGAAGTTGCCGGTGTGCGCGCCCTCATAGCGGTACCGGCCCACCACCCGCGTCCCGTCCGCCGACACGAACACGTCTTCGGCGAACACCCTCAGGTCCGGCACGCCGGCGATGATCGCGCCGAACACCTTCTTGACGCCTTCAAGACCGGGCTCGGCGAAGGGGTTGTGGTTCACGTAGACGGGCGCGACGATTTCATCGAAGCGCGACAGGTCGTGGGCTGACACGATCTCGGCGAAGAGGTGTCCGAGCTTGGCGTGATCGGTTGACATCGGAGACTCCTGATATAAACGAGACTAACCGGTCTCGTATTGCCTACATATCGAGACTGACCAGTCTCGTCAAGGGCCGCTCATGACCAAATCCGCCTCGCCGCGAACCGGACGCGCGCTCGATCCCGCCAAGCGGGTGGCGATCCTCGAGGGCGCGCGCGCCGTCTTCCTGCGCGAGGGCTTCGCACAGGGCTCGGTGGATGCGGTCGCCGCCGAGGCCGGCGTGGGCAAGCAGACCATCTACCGCCATTTCCGATCGAAGGAGGCGCTGGTGCAAGCGCTGGTCGAGGCGATGTGTGCGCCCGAGGTCCTCCAGCCGCCGCCGAGGTCGCTGCCCGCCGGCGAGCGGCTGCGCGAACTCTTGCTGACGTTCGCGGCCGGCGTCGCCGGCCCGGACAGCGTCCGCCTCTACCGCGCCATCATCGCGGAGGCTGACCGGATGCCGGGCCTCGGACGCCTGTTCTGGGAGGCGGGGCCGCGCCAGGTCCGCGCCGTGATCGCGCAGCTATGGGCGGAAGAGCACGACGCCGCGACGGCGCCGACCGTCGCCGAGCAGCTCGTCCAGCTTGCGCTGGGCGACGCCTATCAGGAGCTGGTCCTTGGCACCGGATCGCCCGGGCCCGAGGTCTTCGAGCGCCAGATCGACGCGGCGCTGGCCCTCATGACGTCCCGACGGCGTCACCAGAAGGCGTGACCGGTCGCGGGGTCGGCGATGGCGCCGACGACGGACTTTCCCAACGCCGCGTTGGGTCGACTTCTGCCGCGGGACGCTGTGCCGGAAGCGGACCTCCACACCTCGCCTCAGAAAACGAACACAAGAGGGACTGTTCGGGGCGGAAAGCGGAAATTCATCTCAAAGAAGTATTTGCCGACGCGAGAGAGCGAGCAGTCCAGGCTCCGCAATGGGTCCAGGCCGTGTGTGAAAACGCTCACGTTCGAGTGTGCCAGCGATTGGGAGGCAGTCTGCGCGATGGACGACTCAGTTGGGAAATCCGGCGGCCTTCCCTACGCGAGACCGGTGGTCCTCACGAACGAAAGATACGTGGCAATCACATCCTCAATAGTTCCACTGATCGTCGCCGTATTTAGTCCTCCCTTCCTCTTCACTCTTCTCGTCATTGGCGATCAGACGAATGGGATGAACCATGCGTCACCTTTGGTAATGTGGGGAGGTGCGGCGATAATTTGGGCCGCTGCTCTTCCAGTCTATCGGCTCGCGAAGGCCAAGCGAAAACCTGAAAGTGACCGGATTGTTACAATAAGATTTGGGCTTGGGGATATTCAAATCGAAGGCTGCCGAGAAATACGCAAATATGCATGGTGTGAAATCGCCAGGGCACGCAAAGTCATTATGAACCCCGGCGCTAGGCGGCAGATCACCGGGGTACAAATACAGCTCAAGGGTGGTTTTTATCCGCCCGACGATGTGACCGACACGGTCGTGCCCGAGCAATTTGGCCTCAAAGACGACGATTTCATTTCGATGGTCCGCGCCGGGATTTTCTGACGTGAAGTGCGGATGGCGCTCGTTAGCGACCAGTCCGGGCCTTTCGTTGGGCCCCATCGCTAGCGCCATATCCGGATCGGCCCTTCGCGATCTGCCAGGGCCGCCTGATACCAAACCTCAAGCGTGACCCGACGAGCGCCGCAGGGCGCGCGGCGCAGGCGCTCGAAAAAGCTGGCCTGTGGCAGGCCGCCCGGGAATTACTGCGACAGTGGAGCGCACCCCTGTCTCATTCCAGGGGTGCGCTCCACCACGTCTTCCTGATCTCCGCGGCCAACATGGGCCTGACCCGTTGCATCTGACCGGGCAACAACGCCCTGCGGTCGTTCAAGAACCTGGCTAACAAGCCCAGGGCAAATGTATCGGCGATACTTTAGTCCAATATGCTCCGTGTGCCTCTTCGTGCTTGATTTCGGCCTCCGCTGAAGAGCGTGGAAATGCAGGGTCGCAGGAGCTACCCCATGAACTCTCCTTCCCCCATTCCCAACGGTGCTGGCTCGGTCGTTCACGCACCTAACCTTCCATCCAATTTCGAGCGCCTCTTCGAGAGCCGATATATCGACACCGGGAAGCTGCGCCTGCATGCGGTCATCGGCGGGAAGGGCCCGCCGCTCTTGCTCGTGCACGGTTGGCCGCAGAATTGGTACGCTTGGCGCTTGGTGATGCCGGCTCTCGCACAAGACTTCGAGGTCATCGCGGTCGATCAGCGCGGCATCGGGCTCTCTGACAAACCACCCGGCGGATACGATCTGGAGACCCTTGCCGGGGATCTAGTCGCCATGATGAGCGCGCTTGGCCATGGGCGCTTCGCTATGGCGGGACACGATACCGGCTTTGCGATCGCCTACGCACTTGCCGCGGATCATCCCGATCAAGTTGATCGCGTCGCGCTCCTCGAGATCCCGGGCCCGCCCTTGGCGTCGGCCTCACCGCCTGTGTTTGTCCCATCGGCGGTGAACAACAAACTCTGGCACCTCGCGTTCAATCGAGTCGAGAAGCTGCCCGAGGAGTTGGTCAGGGGAAGAGAGGATGCGTTCTTTGGCTATGAGTTTGCCGTCCAGGGCGGCAACGTGTCCGCGGACGCGATCAAGTACTATGTGCATCTACTTTCGGAGCCGAGTGCTTTGACCGGCAGTTTCGGGTGGTATCGCGCACTCGATGCAACCCTTGCTCAGAACGACAAACGGAGAGGCAAGAAGCTCACGATGCCTGTGCTGGCGATCGGCGGAGAGCGGAGCTACGGCCCAGGCGTGGCCGAAGCGATGAAACCTCTCGCTGATAATGTGCAAAGCGTGGTCATCCCCGGCGCCGGCCACTGGCTTGCCGAAGAGGCGCCAGAGGCCTTGCTCGGTGTGCTGACGCCGTTCCTCTCGCAATACCGAGAGACGAGACGCGCCTAGCCGAAGGCGGCGGGACTCTTTCGCTCAAACCCTCACACCGGCAAACGAGGGCGCGTCGCGTTCTTGCCCGTCCTGCTCCGATCAGCTCATGGAGACATCGATGTCGAAGGAACTCGTGCTCGCAGTTATCGCCACTGCCTTGATGCTCGGCAGCGTGCACGCGCAGCCGCTCGCGACAACGCGCACTACGTTGCAGCAGCACGACTTAAGTATTCCCGGCCGAGAAGTTGTCCAGGCGCGGATCGATTTTGCCCCCGGAGTCGCAGCACCGCCACACACACACCCGGGCGAAGAAATCATCTACGTTCTCTCCGGCGAGCTTGAATATCGAGTGGGCGACGGCGCGCCGACGACGCTACACGCCGGAGATGTGCTGTTCGTGCCCCGCGGTATCGTTCACAGCGCTCGCAACACAGGTCGGGGTGCGGCGAGCGAACTGGGCACGTTCATTGTGGACAAGGGCCAGCCCCTTCTCACTGTCGCGCATTGAAGGGCGAGTATGAACAATCACGACGACTCCAGTTACATGTGGCCGGCCACTCCCCATGGCCGAGACCACCGGACAGGAAGCGGGCCTTCCTAAGGGCGGAAGAGAGCCACCTGCGGTCACGGGCTGTCGCCTGACGGCATGGTCGCCCATGAGCAACGTCCGCCTTAGGAACCTCGCCGGCGCTCCGCTTGCCCCGCGCGGTCTGCGCATTCCGGAAATCGGCCTCACACCACGCCCGCGCGGCGCAAGCCGGCGATCTCCTCCGGCCCCAGGCCCAGCTCCCGCAGCACCTCGTCGGTATGCTCGCCGGCCGCCGGCGGCGGGCGTCGGATCGGGATGGGCTGTCCGTCCAGCCGGATCGGCGCGCCGATCAGCGACGCGACGCGATCGAGGCTCGGCGTCCAGACCGGCTGGAACAGCTCCATCGCCTGGGCCTGCGGGTGTTCCAGGGCCTCCCGCGGCGACAGCACCGGGCCGGCCGGCACCCCGGCCCCGGCCAGCGCCGCCAGCGCCTCGTCAGTGCTGCGCCCCTCGCACCAGGCGGCCATGCGCTTGGAGAGCAGGGCGCCGTTCTGGCCGCGCAGCTGGTCCGTATCGAAGCGCGGATCGTCCAGCAGCTCGGGCGCCTCCATCAGCGTCACCCACCGCCGCCAGATCTGCGGCCCGGCCACCTGGATCACGATCCACCCGTCGGTGGTGCGGAACGCGTCGGTGGGGCCGTTGATGGCGCCGCGGTTGCCGGTCGGGCGCCGGTCGATCCCGGTCATCGCCTCCTCGACCAGGTAGGTGCTGCTGTAGGCGAGGGCCGAGCCCAGCAGGCTGCCGTCGATCTGCCGGCCACGGCCCGTGGCGGTCCGCTCGAACAGGGCCGCCATGATCGCGAACGCCACATAGACCGCCGTGGCGTGGTCGACCCAGCTGATCGGCGTGCGCAGGGGCGGGTCGCCGTCGCCGGTCAGGTAGGCCGCGCCGGACATGGCCTGGGCGACGCTGTCGAACCCGGGCCGGTCGGTCCACGGCCCCTGCGGCCCGAACGCCGAGATGTTGGCCACGACGATGTCCGGCCGGACCTTGCGCGCCGACTCGTAGTCGATGCCGATCTTGGCCAGCGCGGGCGTTGGCATGTTGGCGACGATCACGTCCGCCCCGGCAATCAGCCGACGCAGCACGTCGGCGGCGCCTT
>Ga0207695_10007275_pt1 | contig 14137 bp, 12 predicted proteins | sample KBSC54metaG_FD_184354 | JGI IMG/M metagenome (GOLD analysis project Ga0207695, IMG submission 184354) | Corn rhizosphere microbial communities from Kellogg Biological Station, Michigan, USA - KBS C5-4 metaG (SPAdes) (version 2) | ecosystem: Host-associated > Plants > Roots > Rhizosphere > Soil... | reverse complement strand
TGGGGCTGTACCAGATAACTTGAGAAGGGTTATGTGGTTTAGATGCGGAAGAGTCGTTTAAGCAGGGACAAACAACACCGTTTGATTGAACATTTTATTGCGGGTACGACTGCTCGAACAGCTGCGGCTTTGGTGGGTGTTAATTTTAAAACGTCGGCATATTATTTTCATCGTTTGCGTGAGATCATCTATCAAGCGACTGAAGACGAGACGCCATTTGACGGTGAAGTTGAAGTGGACGAGAGTTATTTTGGAGGCCGCCGCAAAGGGATGCGCGGCCGAGGGGCTGCCGGCAAGGTTCCTGTCTTTGGTCTTTTGAAGCGTAAAGGTAAGGTTTATGCGAAGGTCATTCCGAACGCCAAGGGTAAAACCTTGATGAACATTATGGCAAAAAGGATCGTGCCGGACAGTATAGTTTATTCGGATTCATTCCACTCTTATAATATTTTGGATGTATCCGGCTTCAAACATTACCGTATCAATCACTCTAAATTATTCGCTGACAAGCGAAATCATATCAACGGGATTGAGAACTTCTGGAACCAGGCCAAGCGACATATGCGCAAATTTAATGGTATTCCAAGGGATCATTTTCATCTATTCTTGAAGGAGTGCGAGTGGCGATTTAACACTCCAGATCCAAAAGCACAATTAAGTCAAATAAAACAGTGGGTTAAACAATATCTAACATAATTATCTGGTACAGCCCCTATTTTTATACAGCAGTTGCAAACCAATCAGTTCAATTCCCAGAAAAAGCACTAAGAAGATTAATATGTGCTCTATATGGCTGCCGCCATCTGAAATTGCCATTAGGCCAAGTGGGAACATAAATAATAATATCATTTGTAATAAACCGAATAATGTTACTTGGATGATATGGCTGCCCAGCCATTGGCAGAAACGGCAATTTATCTTTCCCAATAATGCTTTTTCGATTGGTGCCGACATCCCTAAGCCGCTTGCACGATTTGTTCCGTAACGGCGCTGGCGCAGCGGCGGCATAGGCTTGGATGCATTTGATTTTCGCCAACCTCAGCCAAATACTGCCAGCAGCGCTCGCATTTTTCTGCGTCCGTGATTTTAATTGCAGTACTGTTAACGGCGGTACCAGTTTCAATTTGCAAATCCGATACCAGGCAGAGATCCTGAAAATCCACGCGGGTTAAAAGGGCCTGCGTATCGATATCGGGCACGGTGAAAACCACCTTGGCTTCCAAGGCAGAGCCAATGATTTTATCCGCGCGCATGGTCTCTAATTGCGCCGTGACAATGGCACGCATGGCACGGATTTTTTCCCATTGGGCGCCGCGCGTATCATGGCGCCATGACGTTGGCACCGTCGGCATCACGCGCAAATGCACGGACGCAACGTCTTTATGCGCGTAATGCTGCCAGGCTTCTTCGCAAGTGAAAGCCAAAATAGGCGCAAGCCAGGCCGTGAGGTGCAAAAACACCTGGTTCATCACCCACAGCGCGGCCTGGCGGCGCGGCGCGGACGGGGCATCGCAATAAATACTATCCTTGCGCACATCAAAATAAAAGGCGGATAAATCCGTATTACAGAATTCATGCAGCGTAATGAAAAGCTGGTTGTAATCAAATGCCACCAGCGCCGTGCGGACTTGCCCATCCAATTCGGCCAGACGGTGGAGCACCCAACGTTCCAGTTCGGGCATTTGGGCCAGATCGACTTTCACCGCCGGATCAAAATCCGCGAGCGCGCCGAGCAAATAACGCAACGTATTGCGCAGGCGGCGATATAAATCTGATTGCTGTTTTAAAATTTCATTTCCGATGCGCACGTCTTCGGCGTAATTGGAATTGCAAACCCACAGGCGCAGAATATCTGCGCCATATTGCTCAATCACCTTTTGTGGCGCGATGACATTGCCGATGGATTTGGACATTTTGCGGCCCTGTTCATCCAGCACGAAACCATGGGTTAGAACCGTTTTAAACGGCGCGCGGCCGCGCGTGCCGACGGACTCCAGCAGCGATGATTGAAACCAGCCGCGGTGTTGATCAGATCCTTCGAGATACAAATCAGCGGGCGTTGGCAGACCGCGCGCCTCCAACACAAACGCATGGGTGGAACCGGATTCAAACCAGACATCGACGATATCAAACACCTGTTCGTAATCCGCGGCCTGATATTTCTTGCCTAAAAATTCTTGGGGCGAGCGCGTGAACCAGGCATCGGAACCTTCGGTGGTAAAAATGTCCACGATGCGCGCGCAAACCTCGGCATCGCGCAAGGGCTGCCGTGTTTTCTTATCGATGAAAATTGCGATCGGCACGCCCCAGGTACGCTGCCGTGAAATGCACCAGTCCGGCCGAGATTCCACCATGGAACGAATGCGCGTTTCACCGGCACCAGGCACCCAGCGCGTATCCTTGATCGCCTGCAAAGCGCGGGCGCGGATTTGATTATCGTCATCCATCGCGATAAACCATTGCGGCGTCGTGCGGAAGATTAACGGTGCTTTGGACCGCCAGGAATGCGGATAGGAATGGACATATTGCCCCTTGGCGAGTAGCGCGTGGGCTTCCTGCAATGCGGCAATGACGCGTTTATTCGCGTCGCCCTTTTTACCCTGGTCGTTATAAATTCGCGCACCGCCAAACAACGACAGCGTGGTCACATAACGTCCATCTGGCTCAACGGTATAAGGAATTTCTAGGCCGTACTCTTTGCCCAAATTAAAGTCATCCAAACCGTGCGAAGGCGCAATATGCACCATGCCCGTGCCGGATTCTGTCGTGACAAAATCACCGGGCAAGACGCGCACATCAACTTCATATCCTTGGCCGCGCAGCGGATGCGCGCATAAAGTGTCCGCCATTTCAGCGCCTTTAAACGTCACCAAGCATTTCCATTGCGTAATTTTCGCCGTCGATTTCACGACATCCGCCAACGCAGTCGCGATCACAATTTTAATGCCGACTGGCGCGATGGAATCTTCCGCCACTGTATCAATACGATAAACGCCGTAATCGAATTCCGCACCGTAAGCGATGGCGCGGTTAGCAGGCATGGTCCAGGGCGTCGTCGTCCAGATGGCCAAACGCGCATCGGCGATGGCGGGCAGCGCCGTTTTCACGACAGGAAAAGTCACCCAAATAACGTCCGACGTATGCTCATGATATTCAATTTCCGCATCGGCCAGCGCGGTTTTTTCCACCGTTGACCACATGACGGCGCGTTCGCCCTGATATAACGAACCGTTTAAAAGAAATTTATGAATCTCACCCGCGATGATGGCTTCGGATTTGAAATGCATGGTGGCATAAGGATTATCCCAATCCGCCGTCACGCCCAGGCGCCGGAATTCCTCGCGCTGTACTTCCAGCCAATGGGTGGCGAAATCTCGGCATTCCGCACGGAATTGCAGTACCGGCACGCGGTCTTTATCCTGCCCCTTCGCGCGGTATTGTTCTTCGATTTTCCATTCAATCGGCAGCCCATGACAATCCCATCCAGGCACATAGGCAACGCGCTTACCCAGCATCGCCTGGGCGCGGTTGGCCACGTCTTTTAAAATCTTATTCGTTGCATGACCGATATGAATATTACCGTTCGCATAAGGCGGGCCGTCATGTAAAATGAATTGCTCTGCTGCGGCACGCGCGGAAAGTTGTTCATAGATTTTTTGCTCTTCCCAAAATTTTAACGTTTCCGGCTCTTTTTGCGCCAGACCACCACGCATCGGAAAATCGGTTTTGGGCAGAAAAACAGTGGATTTATAGTCGATTGTCATGGTCGGAATGCTAGCAATCGCATTCCTAAAATGCAATGAATTATTGCCTGAGTTTTGCCCTTGCGATCTTTGCATCCTCAACAATTTGATGCCGCAGATCCTCCACTGCACCAAATTTTTTCTCAGGACGCAGATAATGCAATAATTGCACACGCAAACGCTGATCGTATAGATCGCGATTAAAATTAAACAAATGGGCCTCAAGTAACTCTTTCCCGCCGCGGAAGGTCGGGCGTACGCCCAAATTCGCCACACCATCGTGCCATTGCGGCTCCGCCACACCGGCTATCGCGGCACGAACGGCATAGACGCCATATTTGGGCCTCAGATAATCACCTAACTGCAGATTAGCCGTTGGAAAGCCCCATTCCCGCGCCAACTCATCGCCATGCTCCACCACACCTTCAACTTCAAAGGAGCGGCCCAAAATTTGCCGCGCGCCCTGCGGATCGCCCGCCTTTAAATACTCGCGTACACTTGAGGATGAGTAAATTTGGCCATCCGCCATGCGCGTTGGCGATACCGGCGTAACGCCAAAACCCAATTCCGCACTTTGTTCAACCAAAGAATCTACATTGCCCAAGCGCTGGTGCCCATAGTGAAAATTTTCTCCGACCACCACATGACGCACCTGCAATTGGCGCATTAAAATATTTTCGACAAACTGTCCGGCTTCCCTCTGAGAAAATTCTAGATCAAATTTTTGCACATAGAGATGCTGCACGCCTAATAACGAGAGGTAGCGCGCACGCACATGCAGCGGAGTCAATTCACTGGGCGGCGCCTCAGGTTGAAAAAATTGACGAGGATTGGGTGAAAACGTTAAAATACCCAGCTCAACATTCATTTCATGCGCTTGGCGCTGGGCCGCCGCAATCACCGCTTGATGTCCCAAATGCACGCCGTCAAAATTGCCGATGGCCACAACCAGATTTTTTGCCTTATCCGGCAAGTCTGCCGAGCAATCCCATGCCTGTATGGTATTCGGCAATCCAGGAAGATTAATTTTCGCAGACAAAACCATTACCCTTTACGCGCTATGCAAACGCGCTTCTTCTTCAGGCGGCGGCACCCAAATGAGCGCTTCACCCACCACGACCTGTTTGCCTGCGACCCAGCATTCGGTTTTCATGACGATGCGGCGTTTTTCGCGGTTGATTTCCGCCACCGTTACCCGCGCTTCGACTGTATCGCCCAAATAAACGGGCGCGACGAACTTCAATGTCTGGGATTGATAAATTGCGCCAGGTCCGGGCAGCCGAGTGCCTAGCACCGTGGAAATCAATGATGCCGACAACATGCCATGGGCAATACGCTTCCCAAAACGCGTACGCTTGGCAAATTCTTCGTTAATATGAAGGGAATTCGTATCCCCCGAAACACCCGCGAATAACAGCACATCGGCCTCGGTAATGGTTTTCCCAAACGCCGCCGTCATGCCCATTTTGATGTCTTCGAAACGATAACCTTCGATATGATCTGTCATGCTTTTCGCGTTTTCGGGCATCGTGTTTCCATGGTTGTTGTGGAGTCGGTGGATTTTAGGCGGTTACGGTACATCAAGCAATTGCATTAGGGTATGGCGCAGTAGCTGTAAATCCGCCGGTTCCGACAAACGGTGATCGCCGGATTTAATCAAATTCACCTGCACGTCATCACTGCCCCAGCGCGCGGCAACGTCCAGGGATTGTTGCCATTTCACGTCCGCGTCTTGCTGACCGTGCAAAATCCGCAGCGGGCATTTGATCTGTGCCAGTTTATCCATCACAAAATTCTGCCGTCCTTCTTCAATCAATTTTTTGCTGACCATATAGGTACCACCGTAAATGGAGGGCAGTTCGATATAACCTTTCGTCATCACAGTCTGTTGCTGTTCCGGCGTTAAATCCTCGGTAAACATATCATCGGTAAAATCCGGCGCGGGCGCGAGGCCAATAATCGCGCCAACCCGTTCCGGCCGACTAAAAGCCAGCAAAAACGCCAGCCAGCCGCCCATGGAAGAACCCACTAAAATCTGCGGCCCTTCTGTTAAATTATCCAACATATAAAGCGCATCTTCCAGTGCGCCGCCGATAGAGAAATCCGCAAAATCACCCTCCGATTGGCCATGCGCGCGGCAGTCAAAGCGCAGATAAGCTTGCCCACGGCCAGCACAGAATTCCGCCAATGCTTCCGCCTTTTGCCCCTGCATATCGGAATTAAAGCCATGCAGAAATATCACGCCCGGCGCGCGGCCCGCATAGCGTAAATGGGCAATTCGCCCCTGTGGCCCGCTAATAAATTCAGCAAAAGCAGGTGCGGAGGAAGGATTCATTTGCTAGCCATAATGATGATGCATAGCGAACGTAACGAAACACCCGGTGTCTTGCAATTGCTCCCCAGCTTGATTTCAGGCGGCGTGGAGCGCGGCACTGTGGATATGGCGGCGGCTCTGGTGAAATCCGGCTGCCGCGCCTATGTCGCCAGCGCAGGCGGCCCCATGGTGCATGAACTGACACGCGTGGGCGCCACGCATATTCCCCTGGCGCTGGGCGGTAAAATGCCCTGGGAAATCGTCGCCAATACGCGGGCCATTCAAAAAATCGTGAAAGAATACCACATCGATATTCTCCACGCCCGTTCGCGCGCGCCCGCATGGGCGGCTTATCATGCTTGGCAAAAACTGCGCGCGGCGAAACATCCCGTGCGCTTTGTCACTACTTTTCATGGCACCTATAATCTGGGCCCAGGCCTGTGGGGCAAATTCAAACACCGCTATAACCGTGTTATGACTTACGGCGAACGGATCATTGCCATTTCTCATTTCATTGCCGACCATATTGCACGAGAATATACCATTTCATCTGAAAAAATCGCAGTTATCCCGCGCGGTGTAGATATGATTAAGTTTGATCCATACCGCGTATCGGATGAACGTTCGATTAAATTACTACGTGATTGGCATGTATCGGAACATGTGCCGCTAATTTTGTTGCCAGGACGTTTCACGCGCTGGAAAGGGCAGTTGTTTTTACTGGATGCACTGGCACAAATTAAAGATGAAAATTGGTTTTGCGTGATGATGGGATCAGACCACGGCCACGGCAAATATCGCGATGAAGTTGCTGCACGTGTCGCTGTTTTAGGCCTGGAAGGACGCGTGCGTTTGATGCCGCAATGTGATGATATGCCCGCAGCATACCGTATTGCAGATGTGGTGGTTTGTCCTTCGCAGGATCCCGAAGCCTTCGGCCGTGTGCCGGTTGAAGCCCAAGCCATGGGGCGCATGATTGTCGCCTCGGCACATGGCGGCGCGGCGGAAACGGTCATTCCTTTACCCGAAACACATGGCACAGGCTGGCTGTTTGCGCCGCATAGCGTGGAAGCCTGCGCCGCCGCCTTAACGGAAGCGCTGAATGTTTCCGATGAAGAACGCCGCATCATCGGCGCGCGCGGCATGGGCCACGTGGCACAACATTTTACCAAGCAAAATATGTGCGATGCGACGCTGGATTTGTATAATCAACTTTTGTCAGAAGCTAGCGAATGAGCAAACCGGCAGACCAGCAAGGCAGCAGACCAGAAAATATTCTGGTGATTAAGCTATCTGCGCTGGGCGATTTTATTATGTGTTTTGCGGCTTTTGCGGCGATCCGCGCGCATCACCCGCAGGCAAAAATCACATTACTGACCACAAAATCATTCGTGACCATGGCCGAAAAATCGGACTGGTTTGATGAAATTATTATCGACAACAAACCTAAATTTTTTAACATTGACGGCTGGTTGAAATTGCGCGCGCGACTGCGCGGCGGAAATTTTGCGCGGGTTTATGATCTACAAACCAACGACCGCAGCAGTTTTTATTACCAGCTGTTTTTTCCCGGGCCTTTTCCTGAATGGGTGGGGAAAATTGCAAATTCAAAATTTAAAGTGGGCGGAGCAGTGTGGGAAAGATTGCATGCCTGGGACATGCGACGGGAAGAATTGCGCGCAGCAGGAATTTCGGAAACACCCCTCCCCAATTTAACCTGGCTGAATGCGGATATTTCAGCATTTCACGTGCCGGACCGTTTCGTGCTGATTTGCGCGGGCGCCGCGCCCACACGCCCGCGCAAACGCTGGACGGCAGCGGGTTATGCGGAGGTATGTAAACATCTGCTGGCGCAAAATATCACGCCGGTTTTGATTGGTGCTGATGCGGAAAAGGAGATTAATGCGGAAATTGCGGCACTTGCACCTGGCACCATGGATTTAACTGGCAAGACTAATCTATCCGACATCGCCGCACTGGCGCGGCGCGCGGCGGGAGCCGTTGGCAACGACACCGGCCCGATGCATCTTATTGCTGCCGCCGGTTGTCCTGCGCTGTCATTGTTTTCCAATGATTCTCAGCCCTCACATTCACGTCCCATGGGCGAACGCACTGCTTTTTTACAGCGCGATGATTTAAATAATTTGCTTGCAGTTGAAGTGATTAAAAATATCTTGTTGCGATAGAATATCATCATCCCTGCGAAGGCCGGGATCCAGACCGAAAATAGTTTATTGCGCTTATACACCCTAGAATGGCGGCAAGCCATAGAAGCAAGCATCCCGTCAAAAAAATCCCAATATTTATCATCGCAAGCGTGTCATGCCCCTCATCAAGATAAGCAAATTCAGGGCAGAGCAACCCAGCAATCGCGATAAATTGCGTCACTGTTTTAATTTTACCCAATTTATCAACTGGAATGGTGCGGCCTTGCTGGGCGGCGTATTCTCGCATCCCGGCAACGGCGAATTCGCGTGCGATGATTAGGAAAACGGGAATGAGCATCCAGTTTTGCAGCAGGCCAGCCGCAGCCATGGCGACGAGTGTACAGACAATAAAAATCTTGTCGCAAATCTGGTCGAGCATCGCGCCAAAGGCGGAAATTTGTTTTAATTTGCGCGCCAAGAAGCCGTCGAGGAAATCGGTAGCTCCGGCCAGGACGAAAATCGCCAGCGCCGCCCATGATTTTTCCGGCAACGCCGCCAGCATCACCCACACCAGCGGCAGGAGCAGTATCACGCGCAACAGGGTGATGAGGTTAATCATGCTGCTAAAAACTTAGAACTGCCAATGATTTGGGCGAGAGAAAGATATCAGCCATATAAAGGACATAGCAGAAACGATAAAGTAAAAAAAGCGCGCCAAACCAAATACAACTATGGCTCAGGATTAGACCGCCATTTGGCGCTATCCGTATGAATAATAAGCTGAATTAATCCTGTCATTTCGCTGACAGAAACATATTTTTTATCTCCATTTAAAATGGTTCCGACTAAAGTTCGAAACTCAACTCTTGCATCAGAAGGGTTATAATTAAATTCTGAATATATACCCATTATCATTTGAGCTTCTGAATTTGGCTTTTCTAAATCAACTCCTGCTCGGGCATGGCGGCGCAAGATTATTTGTGGACATTCTGAAGCCTCAACTTTACGATGAGAACGCCGGACAACGCCGGGCCAGGTCTGAGATACTATTGAGATATAATCCGAGCCTACTACTGGAATAGGCTCTCTTGATTGATTAAAGGCATCTTGTAAGGCGGTAAGATTTTTATATTTCTTCTTTGGAGTCCCGTCAGCATTATTAGCTGCTTTGCTGAGCGCATTAAGTCTTTGAAAACATTGCCGTGCGGTAATTTCACGCATCCGTGATTTAAAATCAGCTAAATCCGTTAATTCACCTGTTTCTTTCAAAATATCGATAATAATGAAAGTAAGCGGCAGATAAGGTTCATCTAAGTGGATTTTGTTCTTCATATTTTTTTATATTAAAACAAAGTTGAAGTACTAAAGTCAAAGAAAAAGTGTATCTGGCCGGATTGTGTTTTGTAATCCTATTTTTTCGGAATAACGGGCAACAAAAAACCCACCGAAAAGGTGGGCTGCAAAGGAAACCCTCCTGTGCTAAAGCTTCGGAGGGCGCGGGACTGCACTTAAAAGACCTGGCAACGACCTACTTTCCCGTGCCTTAAGACAAAGTATCATCGGCGCTGAGCGGTTTCACCATCGAGTTCGAGATGGGATCGGGTGTGGCACGCTCGCTATAACCACCAGGTCATTCAAGTACAGTTTTCCTGTCTGAATAATCGTGAATTTGTTTGTTGCTGTCTGTTTTATCAGATTTTCAATTTTGTGTACCACATGAAAAGATCTCCTAACACGCAAACATGTGTTTGCGACTGCATAAGATCTGTTCAAGTCAATCGAGTTATTAGTAATGGTTAGCTTCACGCCTTACAGCGCTTCCACACCCATCCTATCAACGTCCTAGTCTAGAACGACTCTTAGCGAGATCTGGTTTTGAGGTGAGTTTCCTGCTTAGATGCTTTCAGCAGTTATCTCGTCCGTATATAGCTACCCTGCGGTGCCGCTGGCGCGACAACAGGTACACCAGAGATACGTCCACCCCGGTCCTCTCGTACTAGGGGCAGGTCCTCTCAAATCTCGTACACCCACGGCAGATAGGGACCGAACTGTCTCACGACGTTCTGAACCCAGCTCACGTACCACTTTAAACGGCGAACAGCCGTACCCTTGGGACCTTCTCCAGCCCCAGGAAGTGATGAGCCGACATCGAGGTGCCAAACCTCCCCGTCGATATGGACTCTTGGGGGAGATCAGCCTGTTATCCCTAGAGTACCTTTTATCCGTTGAGCGATGGCCGTTCCATGAAGGACCACCGGATCACTATAGCCGACTTTCGTCTCTGCTCGACTTGTCAGTCTCGCAGTCAGGCTCGCTTATGCTATTGCACTCGACGGCTGGTTTCTGTCCAGCCTGAGCGAACCTTCGCACGCCTCCGTTACAATTTAGGAGGCGACCGCCCCAGTCAAACTACCCACCATACAGGGTCCCACTGCCGGATAACGGCAGATGGTTAGACATCAGCAAACTTCAGGGTGGTATTTCAAGGACGGCTCCACACAAGCTAGCGCCCATGCTTCATAGTCTCCCACCTATCCTACACAAAAGTTCACTAATGCCACTGTAAAGTTATAGTAAAGGTTCATAGGGTCTTTCCGTCTGACCGCGGGAACCCCGCATCTTCACGGGGAATTCAATTTCGCTGAGTTGGTGTTGGAGACAGTGGGGAAGTCGTTACGCCATTCGTGCAGGTCGGAACTTACCCGACAAGGAATTTCGCTACCTTAGGACCGTTATAGTTACGGCCGCCGTTTACTGGGGCTTCGATTCAATGCTTGCACATCTCCTCTTAACCTTCCAGCACCGGGCAGGCGTCAGACCCTATACGTCATCTTGCGATTTCGCAGAGTCCTGTGTTTTTGATAAACAGTCGCTACCCCCTCTTTTGTGTCCCCCGTCCAGACTTGCGTCCAAGCGGGGCACGCTTATCCCGAAGTTACGCGTGTAATTTGCAGAGTTCCTTCAACACCATTCTCTCAAGCGCCTTGGTATACTCTACCAGTCCACCTGTGTCGGTTTAGGGTACGGTCTATATGCGAGGACTATTTCCTGGATGTCCTTCACAGCCCGCTCAATCCAATAAGAGCAAACTGCTTACGGCCACCGTCATCTCTCGCAGGCTCACGAATATTAACGTGATTCCCATCGACTACGCCTTTCGGCCTCGCCTTAGGAGCCGGCTCACCCTGCGCTGATTAACATTGCGCAGGAACCCTTGGACTTTCGGCGACACTGTTTCTCACAGTGTTTATCGCTACTTATGTCAGCATTCTCACTTCTGATATCTCCAGGCTTGCTCACGCTCACCCTTCACAGACTTACAGAACGCTCCGCTACCGCGTGCACTAAAAGTGCACACCCTAAGCTTCGGTGCATGGCTTGAGCCCCGTTACATTTTCGCCGCAGGACGTCTATTAGACCAGTGAGCTATTACGCTTTCTTTAAAAGATGGCTGCTTCTAAGCCAACTTCCTGGTTGTTATGGACATCCCACATGCTTTAACACTTAGCCATGACTTGGGGACCTTAGCTGTAGGTCTGGGCTGTTTCCCTCTCGACTACGGACCTTATCACCCATAGTCTGTCTGCCGGGCTGTACTCCTGGGTATTCGGAGTTTGGTTAGGTTTGGTAGAGCTCGCGCCCCCCTAGCCCATCCAGTGCTCTACCCCCCAGGGTAATCACCCGACGTACTACCTAAATAGTTTTCGCGGAGAACCAGCTATTTCCGAGTTTGATTGGCCTTTCACCCCTAGCCACACGTCATCCCCGTCTTTTGCAACAGACGTGGGTTCGGCCCTCCAGTGCATGTTACTGCACCTTCAGCCTGCACATGGCTAGATCACTCGGTTTCGGGTCTAATGCATGCAACTAATCGCCCTATTCAGACTCGCTTTCGCTGCGCCTACACCTATTGGCTTAAGCTTGCTGCATACACTAAGTCGCTGACCCATTATACAAGAGGTACGCGGTCACACCACAAGGGTGCTCCCACTGTTTGTAGGCGTTCGGTTTCAGGTCTTTTTCACTCCCCTTGTCGGGGTGCTTTTCACCTTTCCCTCACAGTACTTGTTCACTATCGGTCAATCGGGAGTATTTAGGCTTGGAGGATGGTCCCCCCATGTTCAGACAGGATTTCACGTGTCCCGCCTTACTCGAGAACATTATCTTACCTCTTCGCGTACGGGGCTATCACCCACTATGGCGTTGATTTCCATCAACTTCTGCTCGATAAAATAATGTTACTGGCCTGGTCCGCGTTCGCTCGCCACTACTAACGGAATCTCTTTTGATGTCTTTTCCTCCGGGTACTTAGATGTTTCAGTTCCCCGGGTTTGCTTTTTACGCCTATGTATTCAGCGCAAAATACTCGTGTAGAAGCTAGATATGAAAGGCGAAATTTCCGCATTTCAGTACTAGCCCCTAAGAGTGGGTTCCCCCATTCGGATATCTGTGGATCAAAGATTGTTCGCATCTCCCCACAGCTTTTCGCAGCGTACCACGTCCTTCGTCGCCTCCGATTGCCAAGGCATTCACCAAACGCCCTTATGCACTTGAACAGATTCATGCAGACGCAAACGCACATAACTCTTATTTTTCTTTGCGTCGCACATAGTTCGTTTGATTCTCGAAAAAATCGCACGAACGCTTTATTAAGAACTCTTCTCAGCAATACTCGACTGTGCCAGACCATTTGGTCAGGCGCTAGCCGATAAAATTGAATTGATGCTTATGCCTTTGCCCGGCTAGGACAAAAACACAACATCTTTATGTGTCTCTATGTTTACAAATTGTTAAGTACAATTTGATACGACAGGAGAATGGAAAGATTCCACCTGCCGCCACGAGACATTCAGACAGCAACAAACATATTCACGATTTCAGACCGGCTTGTGCCGGACCAATGGTCAAGCACAGCCTTTCAGTCAAAGACTGAAATCAGAAGCCTGCATTGCTTCTGATTTCAATTTTCATGCTAATTTTTGATGGGCAAATAATGGTGGGCCTGGGAGGACTTGAACCTCCGACCCCACGCTTATCAAGCGTGTGCTCTAACCAACTGAGCTACAAGCCCCTTTAGAGAGGTTCCACCGAAACTTCATTGTTCCGCGCTCCGCGCGGTTGGCCCTCATGGGAGGGTTCTTTCCACCAAACTTTTTAAGAAACTTTTTCGGGATCGACGATCATCGCCTGGCGTTCCAGGATATGGCGCATCGGCAAGCTCGCACTATCATCTTTCATCATCGCCAGAATTTCATCGGGCGATTGTGTCACGCGAAAGGCTTTATCAACGCCCTGCGTGAAAATAATGGTTCCCTGCTTGCCCTCATCATCGCACATGGCCGCGATATCGGCAGCACGTACGAAAAAAATTTGACCGGGCGCATCCGGTACTGCATCAGCAGGTGGAAGCAAATTTAATTTCATAAAATCAGAGGACATAATCCTATTTAGGTAAAGCTCCATAAGGAAACAATGGTGGAGCCTAGGAGGATCGAACTCCTGACCTCCTGAATGCAAATCAGGCGCTCTACCAGCTGAGCTAAGGCCCCGTGTAGAGTTTAGAAATAGAAGTTAGAAGTTGGAAAATCCAACATCCAATCTCGAACTTCAAACTTCTGGACGAAAAGATGCACCGGCAGCAGTTACATCGTGCCAATCACGATGATTGATGTTTGTTTTCTAGATTTGATGTCAGCCGAAACTGACAAGATCAAATCATTTTAGAAAGGAGGTGATCCAACCGCTCCTTCCGAAACGGTTACCTTGTTACGACTTCACCCCAGTCGCTGACCCTACTGTGGTCGGCTGCCCCCTTACGGTTAGCGCACCGGCTTAAAGTAGAACCAACTCCCATGGTGTGACGGGCGGTGTGTACAAGGCCCGGGAACGTATTCACCGTGGCATGCTGATCCACGATTACTAGCGATTCCAACTTC
>Ga0207695_10007272_pt1 | contig 14140 bp, 9 predicted proteins | sample KBSC54metaG_FD_184354 | JGI IMG/M metagenome (GOLD analysis project Ga0207695, IMG submission 184354) | Corn rhizosphere microbial communities from Kellogg Biological Station, Michigan, USA - KBS C5-4 metaG (SPAdes) (version 2) | ecosystem: Host-associated > Plants > Roots > Rhizosphere > Soil... | reverse complement strand
GCGATACAGCTTGGTGCCGGTGGTCGGCATGATCCACAATTTCTCGCGCAACGCCTTGCGCGGCAACCGGCCCACCACCTGCTTCTCGAATTGCGGCCAGTCGCCGCCGGAAATCACGCAGACATGCGCCACCTGCGTCAGCCGGGCGAGGCGATCGGCCATGTCCTCGTCGAGCGGAGCCTTGCTCTCCGCGAGCGTTCCGTCGAGATCGAAGGCGACCAGCTTTTTCATGGATGCCATTACTCGCGAAACGGGCGATCGATCCGTTGATCGGTTCGCAACGCATCCCAAATAGGATGCTCTACGTTCTCACAAGAACAATGCTTGCACGCGACGCCGAAATGCTGTTCGGCCCCCTGTCATAAATATTTCACCGGAGACACACGATCCGTCAGGTTGCCGCCCTTCCCTACCGCGTCGAGCCCGACGGCTCGATCCGCGTGATGCTGATCACCAGCCGCGAGTCGCAGCGTTGGGTGATCCCGAAGGGCAATCCGATCAAGGGGTTGCGGGCGCATGAGGCGGCCGCGCAGGAGGCTTTCGAGGAAGCCGGGGTGGAGGGCATTCCCTGCCCCAGCTCGATCGGCCAGTATCGCTACGCCAAGCGCCGGAAATCGGGGCTGACCCGGGCGCTGGACGTCGATGTCTTCCCGCTCGCCGTCACCGGCCAGGCCGAGGAATGGCCCGAGCAGGACGAGCGGATCAACGCCTGGTTCACCCTCGCCAATGCCGCCAATGCCGTGGACGAGCCCGAGCTCAAGGGGATCATCGCCGGCTTCCGCGAGCCGCCGCCCTCCCCCAGCCTCGGCGATCGCGGCGTCGCCATGCGCGAGGAAATCGGAAGGAAGGTCCCCTTGCTACGCTGGTTCCAGAAGCTGTTGCCCTCCGAAGGCCGCTTCTTCGAGTTGTTCGAGGCGCATACCGCGACCTTGGTGGCGGGCGCCGATTCGCTGGCGCGGATGCTGCAGGGCGGGCCGGATCTCGACGCCCATATCCGCGAGATCGTGATGCAGGAGCAGGCCGCCGACGATATCGCGCGCGAGGTGCTGCAGGACGTGCGCCGCACCTACGTCACCCCGTTCGACCGGTCGGCGATCACCGGGCTGATCGGCGTGATGGACGACGCCATCGACCAGATGAACCAGACCGCCAAGGCGGTGCAGCTGTTCGAGGTGCGCGAGTTCGCGCCGCAGATGCGCGACATGGCCGGCATCATCGTCGAGGCGGCGCGGGTGACGCAGGAGGCGATCCCGCTGCTCCGCTCGCTCGCGCAGAATTCCGGGCGCCTGCACACGCTGACCGCCCGGCTGGTGGAGCTGGAAGGCCATGCCGACGAGATTCACGATCAGGGCCTGAAGGCGCTGTTCAAGGCCAGCCAGCACGATCCGATGGGCTTCGTGGTCGGCCAGGAGATCTACGCCCACCTGGAGAAGATCACCGACCGCTTCGAGGATGTCGCCAACGAGATCCAGGGGCTGGTGATCGACCATGCGTGAAGCCTTGAGGCGGGGCATCAGAAATCCGTTCGTCCCGAGCGCCATCGAGGGACGTGATGCAAGCGCCACGTCTGGGGCACGCACTTCGGCTTCGCTCGGTGTGAACGGAGCATGTTTTGCAGGCGCCGCCTCGCGCGCATGACCCACCTCGCATTCCCGTTGCTGGTCGCGCTGATCGGTGTCGCCTTGCTGTTCGACTGGCTGAACGGCCTGCACGATGCGGCCAACTCGATCGCGACCGTCGTCTCCACCCGCGTGCTGAAGCCGCATTATGCGGTGGCGTGGGCGGCCTTCTTCAACTTCATCGCCTTCCTGTTCTTCGGCACGCACGTCGCCTCGACGGTCGGCAAGGGCATCGTCGATGCGCACGTCATCGATGCCGGGGTGATCTTCGGCGCGCTGATGGGCGCGATCGTCTGGAACGTGCTGACGTGGGTGCTCGGCATCCCCTCCTCCTCCAGCCATGCTCTGGTCGGCGGACTGATCGGCGCCGGCACCGCGAAGGCCGGCCTGTCGGCGGTGGTGTGGAGCGGCGTCGGCAAGACGGCAGCGGCCATCGTGCTCTCGCCGATGCTGGGCCTGATCCTCGCGCTGGTGCTGGTGCTGATCGTGACGTGGACCTCGGTCCGCAAGACGCCGCTGCAGGTCGACCGTCGCTTCCGCAAGCTCCAGCTCGTCTCGGCCTCGCTCTACTCGCTGGGCCATGGCGGCAACGACGCGCAGAAGACGATGGGGATCATCGCTGTGCTGCTCTATTCGCAGGGGCTGCTCGGCGGCGAATTCCACGTGCCCTTGTGGGTGGTGCTCTCCTGCCAGACGGCGATGGGCCTCGGCACGCTGATGGGCGGCTGGAAGATCGTCCACACGATGGGCTCCAAGATCACCCGGCTGACGCCTCCGCAGGGTTTCTGCGCGGAGACGGGGGGTGCGATCACCCTCTTCCTCGCGACGCTCGGCGGCATTCCCGTGTCCACCACGCACACCATCACCGGCGCGATCGTCGGCGTCGGCGCCTCGCGCCGGATGTCGGCGGTGCGTTGGAATGTCGCCTCCAGCATCGTGGTGGCGTGGGTGGTCACGATCCCGGCGGCCGCGATCGTCGGCGCGCTCTTCTACGAATTGACCCGGCTGTTCTGATCGGCCGGGACGTGCCTATATCGGGCCTATGGCCGATCTTTTCGCCGATACCGTCCCGCACGCCGCCGTCCCGGCCGAGTCCGCCCCGCTGGCCGACCGGCTGCGCCCCCGCACGCTCGCCGAGGTGGTCGGGCAGGAGCATCTGACCGGCCCGGAAGGCGCGATCGGGCGGATGGTCGCCGCCGGCCGCCTCTCCTCGATGATCCTGTGGGGGCCGCCCGGCACCGGCAAGACCACCATCGCCCGCCTGCTGGCCGATGCCGTGGAATTGCGCTTCGTGGCGATCTCGGCGGTCTTCTCGGGCGTCGCCGAGCTCAAGAAGGTGTTCGCCGAGGCCCGCGATCATGCCCGCACCGGCACGCGGACCCTGCTGTTCGTGGACGAGATCCACCGCTTCAACCGCGCCCAGCAGGACGGCTTCCTGCCCTATGTCGAGGACGGCACCGTCATCCTCGTCGGCGCGACCACCGAAAATCCGTCGTTCGAGCTCAACGCCGCTCTCCTCTCGCGCAGCCAGGTGCTGATCCTCAACCGGCTCGGCTCCGGCGCGCTCGGCGAACTGATCAACCGCGCCGAGCAGATCGAGGACCGGCCGCTCCCCGTCACGGCCGACGCGCGCGACGCGCTGATCGCCTCGGCGGACGGCGACGGCCGCTTCCTGCTCAACCAGGCCGAGACCTTGTTCGCGATCGAGGTGGAGGCGCCGCTCGATCCCGCCGCGCTCGCCGCTCTGCTCCACCGCCGCATGGCGGTCTACGACAAGGATCGCGAGGGGCATTACAACCTCATCTCCGCGCTCCACAAGGCGGTGCGCGGCTCCGATCCGCAGGCCGCGCTCTATTATCTCGCGCGGATGCTGGCAGGCGGCGAGCAGCCTTTGTTCCTCGCGCGCCGGCTGGTGCGCATGGCGATCGAGGATATCGGCCTCGCCGATCCGCAGGCGCTGGTCCAGTGCCTGGCGGCCAAGGATTGCTACGACTTCCTGGGCTCCCCCGAGGGCGAGCTGGCGCTGGCACAGGCCTGTCTCTATGTCGCAACCGCGCCGAAATCGAATGCGGGCTACAAGGCCTTCGGTGCCGCCAAGCGCGCCGCGAAGGACACCGGTTCGCTGATGCCGCCCAAGAACATCCTCAACGCGCCGACCAAATTGATGAAGCAGGTCGGCTACGGCGCGGGGTACAATTACGACCATGACGCCGAGGAGGCCTTCTCCGGGGACAATTACTGGCCCGAGGAGATGGCGCCGCAAACCTTCTACACCCCCGCCCCGCGCGGCTTCGAGGCGAAGATCCAGGAGCGGCTGGCTTATTGGGAGCGGCTGCGGAAGGACCGGCAGGGATGACCTGGGACGAGGTGGTGGCCCACGCGCTGGCCCTGCCCGGCACCGAGGCGACGACCTATTATGGCGGCCCGGCGGTGAAGGCCAACGGCCATCCGCTCGTCACGCCGGCGCGCGAGGAGGGCAGCTTCTGCCTGCACATCGATCCGGACACCAAGGCGATCCTGATGGAGACCGATCCCGAGACGTTCTGGCAGATGCCCCATTATGACGGCTGGCCCTCGGTTCTCGTCCGCTACGACAGTGCCGATCCGACACGCGTGCTGGCGATGATCGAGCGATCGCGCGATTGGGCCATGCGCCGCAAGCCGCCACGTCCGCGCAAGCCATGACCCGCCGGTTCGCGCGCTTCGCCTGTATCGACTGGTCGGGCGCGGCGGGCGCCTTCCAGCCGGGGATCGCGGTGGCGCTGTGCGAGCGGGACGGGCCACCGGCACTGATCGAGCCGGACGGCCGCCACTGGTCGCGCGACGCCGTGCTACGCTGGATACTGAGGCAGGAGGATTGCCTGATAGGCATCGATTTCTCCGCCTCCCTGCCCTTCGTCGATGCCGGCGCCTTCTTTCCCGGCTGGAGCGAAAGCCCGCCCGATGCGCGCGCGCTGTGGGCGCTGGTCGATCGCATCGCCAGGGCCGAGCCGCATCTCGGCGTCTCGGCCTTCGTCGATCATCCCGAGGTCAGCCGCTATTTCCGCCGCCATGGCGATCGCACCGGCGATCGGTTCGGTGTCGGGGCGGGCCGGATGCGGGTGATCGAAAGCACCGCGCGGGCGGCCGGCGTCACGCCGACCTCCAGCTTCAACCTCGTCGGGGCATCGCAGGTCGGCAAGGCGAGCCTCACCGCCATGCGCCTGCTCCACCGCCTCGACGGGCGCGTGCCGGTCTGGCCGGTCGATCCCGTGCCCGAGAGCGGATCCCTGATCGTCGAGCTCTACACCAGCCTCGCCGCGCGCGCCGCCGGCGTCCCCAGGGGGCGCAGCAAGCTCCGCACCCCGGACGCGCTCGATACCGCTTTGGCCGCGCTGGCCAGCCCGCCGCACGCGCCGCTCGCGCGTTATGACGATCATATCACGGATGCCATGATCGGCGCCGCCTGGCTCCGTCGGGTTTCCGGCGCGGAACCGCTCTGGCATCCACCCGCCCTCACCCCGGCGCTGGCGCGAACCGAAGGCTGGACCTTCGGCCTTTCCTGACGCATGGAGCGCGCGGGCGCCGGATTAGCACAGCGGTAGTGCAGCGGTTTTGTAAACCGAAGGTCGGGGGTTCGATCCCCTCATCCGGCACCATCTTCCCAAGGGGACCATGGCCGAAACCCACTCGTTCCTCGTCGCCCACGCCAAGCAGGCCCTGGTTCGCCGGGTGCGCGCGGTGTTCAACGATCAGGCGAAGGGCGAACAACCCGTCCCGCGCAGTGACGACGCGCGCTATCCGCCGGGGTCCGTGATCTGGCGGGTGCATGGCGACGTCACCACGATGATGGTCGGCGGGGTCGCGGCCTTGCTGCTGCAGATGCTGCACCCGGCGGTGCTGGCGGGCGTGTGGGACCACAGCCATTTCCGTACCGACATGATCGGCCGATTGCGCCGCACCGCGCGCTTCATCGCGCTCACCACCTTCGGCGCGCGCGAGGGCGCCCAAGCCGCGATCGACAAGGTGATCGAGGTGCATCGCCACGTCCATGGCACGCTCCCCGACGGCACCGCCTATCGCGCGGACGATCCGCATCTGCTCGCCTGGGTGCATGTCGCGGAGGCCACCAGCTTCCTCGATGCCTGGCAGCGCTTTGGCGATCGCCGCCTCTCGCCGGCCGAGGAGGACCGCTATTTCGCCGAATTCGCGCCCATCGCCGAGGCGCTCGGCGCCGATCCGGTGCCGCGCAGCCGGGCGGAGGCGGACGCGCTGATCGCCACCATGCGGCCGGAGCTCACGGTGACAGGCCGCACCCGCGAGGTGGCCGGCATCGTGCTCGGCCAGAAGCCCGATCGGCTGGCCGCGATGCCGGTGCAGGCCGTCACCTTCCAGGCGGCGGTCGATCTGCTGCCCGACTGGGCGCGGGACATGCACGGCCTCACCGGCTCGCGCCTCGCCGCACCGCTGGTCGGCGCGGGCACGATGGGGCTCGCCCGCACGCTGCGCTGGGCTTTCCGCGGGTAGACGATCGGGAGCTTCACCCGTTCGCACTGAGCGAAGTCGAAATGCCTGCCCCATGCGCGGCGCCTGCGTCACGTCCTTCGACTTCGCTCAGGACGAACGGAATATCCGATCGAACTGGTCCCATTTCGGACGACCGTTTACGGTTCACAAACCTTGTTCCGGTAGATCGCAGGCTTCCTCGATCATCCGGGCTGCGCCATGTACCGTCGATCATCGCTTGGCTTCGCGGTCCTCATGGCCGTGACGTCCTGCGTACCGCCCCAGACCCTGGCGCCGCATCCGGTGGCCGAAGCCCCACGCCCCGCGCCGAAGCTCGCGCGCTGGATGGCGCCCGGCACGATCCTCTCCGCCATGCCCGACATGCCGGTGGCGCCGCCACCGCTCCCCGGCGAGGCGCCGGCCCCGATCGAGGGTGCGCCCGCCTTCGTCGCGATGGACCAGAGCGCCGACAATGCCGGCCGGGCGCTCGATTGCCTCACCGCGGCGATCTATTACGAAGCCCGCTCCGAAACCGACGACGGCCAGCGCGCCGTCGCGCAGGTGGTGCTCAACCGCGTGCGCAACCCGGCCTTCCCGGGCTCCGTGTGCGGCGTGGTCTATCAGGGTTCGCTGCGATCGACCGGCTGCCAGTTCAGCTTCACCTGCGACGGCTCGCTCGCCCATCGGCGCGAGCCCGGCGCCTGGGAGCGCGCCCGCGCCATCGCGTCCGCCGCGCTCGCGGGCGAGGTCTATGCCCCGGTCGGCTCGGCGATGTATTATCACACCACCGCCGTGCACCCCTTCTGGGAAAACAGCCTGACGCCGGTGACGACGATCGGCGCACACATCTTCTATCGCTGGGGTGGCGAGCTCGACAACGATTTCGAGTTCCGCCAGCGTTATGCCGGCATCGAGCCGGTGGGTGCCGGCCAGAGCGGCTGGGATGACGCCACGCAGGTGCTGGTGCGCTACGGCACCACCGAATCTGCCGGCGTGATGGTCCATCGCGGCGGCGCGAGCGCGGCGGCGCTGGCGTCCGCCACGTCCGCGACGTCCGCCACCGGCGGAATCGATCCCGCGCAGCCGGCGACGCTGGCGACCATCGCCGGCGTCACCATCCACACCGGTGGCGGCGCGGCAGGCGGCGGCAATGCGCCCGGTGTCCAGCTTCACTATGGCAAGGCTTCGTCCAAGCCGGCCGACGCCCCGACGCCGGCCACCGAGACGGCCCAGGCCGCCCCGGCGCCGGATGCGCCCACCGCAGACGCTATTTCGCCGGCGACCGCGGCAACGCAAAATTGAGGTAGGTCGTCACCAAGGCGGCGCGCAGCGCGTCCTCCTTGGGCTCGACCCCGGCGGCATGGCCGCCCTCGATCGCCTCGTAATAGAAGAACGGGTCCTTCAGATCCTCCAGCCGCGCCGCGAACTTGCGGGCGTGGCCGGGATGCACGCGATCGTCGCGCGTCGAGGTGTAGATGAACGGCGTCGGGTAATGCACGCCCGCCTTGAGGTTCTGATAGGGCGAATATTGCGCGATGAACGCCCAGTCGGCCGGCACGTCGGGATTGCCATATTCGCCCATCCACGATGCCCCGGCCAGCATGTGCGAGAAACGCTTCATGTCGGTGAGCGGCGAGCCGATCACGGCGGCGCCGAACAGATCCGGCCGCTGCGTCATCGCCACCGAGGCCATCAGCCCGCCGTTGGAGCGGCCCGAGACGGCGACGCGGCCTTTCTGGGTGATCCCGGCCTTCACCAGATCCTCGGCGACGGCATAGAGATCGTCATAGGCATTCTGCCTTTTCTCGCGCAGCGCCGCGTCGTGCCAGGCGGGACCATATTCGCCGCCGCCCCGGATGTTGGCGAGGACATAGGCGTTGCCCTCCTCCACCCAGTAGAGCGCCGCCGGGCCGGACCGATAGGGCTCGTTGATCAGATAGGTGGGCGTCTGTGCCAGCTCGAAGCCGCCATAAGCGTGCATATAGGCCGGCACCGGGCCCTTCACGTCCTTCCGGTGGACGAGGAAATAGGGCACCCGGGTGCCGTCCTTCGACGTGGCGAAGCGCTGCTCGACCATCATGTTCGCGGCATCGAACTTCGCCGGCAGCGCCTGCACCGCGACCGGCGCCGCGCCGGGCGTGACGCGATAGAGGGTCGGCGGCGTCAGCAACCCCTCCACGGTGGCGAAGGCCGTGTCGCTGTCCGACGCGGCGGCGTTGAGGTGGATCGTGGACTTGTCGGCCAGCGCGACCGCCTGACCGCTCCATGTCCCGTCGGCCGAACGGCTGAGCGCGACGAGGCGGCCCGAAACGTCATCGAGGATCTTCACCCAGACGACCGACTTGCTCGCGCCGACATCCTCCACCGCCTGGTGGGCGTTGGGCTCGAACACCGTCTCGATCACCGGGGTCTTGCCGGCCAGCACGTCCGCGATCGCATATGCGACGACGCTGCCCGCCTTATGCCCCTGCCAGTCGCTCTTCAGCGTGGCGATGGCGCGACCGTCCAGCACGTCGTTCAGATCGGCATCGTCCGGCAGGGGGGACGGGATCAGCCGGCCGTCGGGCGCGATGTGGCTGAGCTTGTGGTGATAGAAATCGACGCCCCGATCCACCACCGGCCAGCTCCGGCCGCCATCGACGACGACATGGGCGTTCACCGCCACGTCGCTCTGGACGCCCTCGCTCACCAGGGTGGCGGAGGCCAGCGGCGTGCCGCGCTTCCACAGCTTCACGATCCGCGCATATCCCGAATCGGTGGTGCTGCCAGGCCCGAAATCGGTCGCGACATAGAGTGCGTCCGGGCCTGCCCAGCTCGCCTCCGTCTTGGCCTCGGGCAGGGTGAAGCCGCCATCGACGAATTGCGCGCGCGCCATGTCGAACTCGCGCGTCACCACCGCGTCGCCGCCGCCATCGGACAGCGCCACCAAGCATCGCACATAAGCGGGCGAAAGGCAGGTCGCGCCCTTGAAGACCCATTTGTGGCCTTCCTTCTGGCCGAGCGCGCCGACATCGATCAGCGTGCGCCATGCGGGCTTGCCGGTTTCGAAGGCGGCGAGCGGCGATGCGCGCCAGAGCCCGCGCGGATGATCGGCATCCTGCCAGAAGTTGAGCACCTGGCCGCCCTGCACCCGATCGGGTGCGGCGATCTTCTGCGTGTCCGACAGGAAAGCGAGCGCGCGGGACTGATAATCGGCGAATCGCGGCTGCGCCTCCAGCGCGGCGAGCGTGCGGGCGTTCCACGCCTTCACCGTCGCCATCGCCTTGGCGCCGTCCACCTGCTCCAGATCGAGATGTGGATCGGCGGGCGTCGCGGCCTGCCCCCGGGCCTGCCCCGCCATCGTCATCAGCAGCGCGCCGGCCACGCTCCATCCCGCCTTGCCCAACCTCATCGCCGCATCTCCCTCATGGTCTCTTTTCCCCCCGGCGGCGCTGTCATAGCCGCATCAGACAGCGGGACGGAAGCGCGGAGCACATCCTGTCGCTAAATGGCAGCAGCGACTCGCGGCATTCTCAGGCCTCATGGCGTTTTACGCTGCATCGCAGCATAGATCGCCACTCGTCTCTCCCAAGCCACCCCTCGCCGCAGAATTTCTCTTACAACCCGCAGATTTCTGCGATTTCTGGATGCCACCGCCTCCACCAAGCTTTCTCCAAAATGAACAGGTGTGCCGGTCGAGCAACAGTAGGACTCCGAATTGACGCGATGCGGTAGAAATTCTCCGCTGTCGCAAATCTGTCATTTCCTGACACTAGCTGGCGTGCCTATGGGACCAAGGGGGTCCACCAGGGTTCATTTCGAAGGGGGTTGCTTTCACCATGCAGGGTATCAGGATCATCGCGCGCGCCTCGGTTTCGGCGCTTGCGCTCGCCGCCATCACGCCGGCTTTCGCCCAGTCCACCGGCTCGCAGATTTTCGACAAGCAGGGCGAGATCGTCGTCACCGGCGCCAAGACCAAGAGCGTCGACGGCGTCCGCGTGGAGAACACGCCGAAGGCCCGCGCCATCCTGACGCAGGATTTCATCAAGCATCAGACCGCCGGCCAGTCGATCGACGACATCATCAACTACATGCCGGGCGTCAGCTTCCAGAATAACGACCCCTACGGCTCGTCGGGCGGCACGCTCTCCATCCACGGTTTCGACGCCAGCCGCGTCTCGCAGACCTGGGACGGCGTTCCGCTCAACGATTCGGGCAATTACGCGCTCTATTCGAACCAGCAGCTCGACATGGAGCTGATCTCGGAGGTGAACGTCAGCCTCGGTTCGACCGACATCGACAGCCCGACCGCCGCGGCGACCGGCTCGACCGTCAACTACGTCACCCGCAATCCCACCGAGGATTTCCACGCCCGCCTGGAAGGGTCGATGGGCCAGTACGATTATCTGCGCCTGTTCGGCGTGATCGACACCGGCACCTTCACCCCGTTCGGCACCCGCGCGTTCGTCGCCGCCAGCCGTTCGTCCTACACCAATCCCTACAATTCGGCCTCGAAGGTCAGCAAGCAGCAGTATAACGCCAAGCTCTATCAGCCGATCGGCTCGAATGGCGACTTCATCTCGGTCGCCGGCAACTACAACCGCAACATCAACGGTAACTTCTCCGATCCGGCGCTCCGCAACGACAAGCTGCCGCCGAACGGCTTCCCGCTCACCAAGGGCGATCGCAAGTACGATGTCGGCAACTGCACCACCGACACGCCGCAGCCGGGCGTCGCCGACGTGCCCAACACCTGCGGCACGCTGTTCGACTACAGCTTCAACCCGTCGAAGACCGGCAACGTCCGCATCAACTCGAAATTCACCCTGGCCGATGGCCTTATCCTGACGGTCGATCCCAGCTGGCAGTTCGTCAGCGCCAATGGCGGCTCCGGCGCGGTCAAGGGCTTTGAGGGCTTCAAGGCCGTCAACGGCGTGCAGACCTTCGGCTATATCGGCGGCAGCCCCTATTTCGGCGGCGTCGACCTGAACGGCGATGGCGATACGCTCGACTCGGTCGAGCTCTACGCGCCGAGCCACACCCGCACCAACCGCTTCGGCCTCATCGCCAACCTGCAGTACCAGATTACGTCGACCCAGTCGGTCCGCGTGAACTACAGCTGGGATCATGCCCGCCACCGCCAGACCGGCGAAGCAGGCTACCTGCAGCGCGACGGCTACGCCGCCGATCCGTTCCCCGTCTACCACCCGATCCTCGATGCGTCGGGCGAGCCGATCGAGAAGCGCAACCGCCTCTCCTACGCCATCCTCAACCAAGTGGCCGGCGAGTATCGCGGCGAGTTCTTCGACAGCAAGCTGGTGCTCAGCGGCGGCGTCCGGGCGCCCTTCTTCACCCGCAACCTCGACCAGCGCTGCGTGACCGAGGGCGGCGCCAACGCCGGCAAGGGCTTCATCGACTGCTTCAACGACGCGGCGTCGCAAGCCGCGTTCCTGGCGGCCAACCCGACCGCGACGGCGCCAACCAAGCGCAACCTGCACTATAACAAGGTGCTGCCGAGCGCCGGCTTCACCTACAACTTCACCTCGGCGATCAGCGCGTTCGGCGATTATTCGAAGGGCCTGCAGGTTCCCGCCACGGACAACCTGTACAATTCCTTCTCCTTCCCGGCGGGCAGCGATGCGGCCCATCCGAAGCCGGAGACGACCGACAATTTCAACGCCGGCATCCGCTATCGCTCCGGCAAGGTGAAGGCCGAGTTGTCGGGCTGGTACACCAACTACAAGAACCGTCTGGCCTCGACCTACGATCCCATCGAGGACAAGACCGTCTATCGCAACCTCGGCACCGTGCATAAATATGGCGTCGACGGCAGCATCGCCTACAAGCCGATCCCGCAGGTCTCGCTCTACGCCTTCGGTTCGTACCTGAAGTCGAAGATCCTCGACAACGTCCAGTCCGGTACGGACGGCGCCGGCAATCCGATCCTGGCCATGACCGCCGGCAAGCGCGAATCCGGCTCGCCGGTCTACACCTTCGGCGGCCGCGCCGAGGGCAATGTCGGCCCGGTCACGGTCGGCATCCAGGCGAAGCGTACCGGCCCGCGCTACGTCAACGACCAGAACCTGCCGATCATCGTCGGCGGCGTGCAGCTCTGGGGGGCGAAGGCTCCGGCCTACACGCTCGTCGATCTGGACGCCCGCGTCTCGCTCCAGGGCATCGGCCTCAACGACCAGACCTACCTGCAGCTGAACGTCACCAACCTGTTCAACAAGCTGTACGTGGGCGGGTTCAGCGGCAACGTCGCGACCACGAACATCCCGTTCGCCTATATCGGCTCGCCGCGCGCGGTCTCGGGCACGATCAACTTCGGCTTCTGATCCTACGTCAGAAGCGCATTGTCTGGGGACGGCCGGAGGATCCGGCCGTCCCTTTTTTTTCCGCTGAGCGCAGCCTCTCGTGCCGGAGGTCGGCGCGCTGCGCGTTCCGGGACTCGCATTTCCCGCGATGCCCTCCGCCATCGAACCTGGCCTGCGACGCCGGTCCCTACCTGCTGCCGTGCCGCTCCCGCGCGATCGCGCCAATCCGGTTGCGCACCCCAGATGCCGTAAAATCTTGTGCGTCGCAGCGTGATACAATCCATTCTCTTTCATTCACCCGTGGACAGTAAATGACATACAATCATTCCCAAATACCTGATTTTTACAGGATTCATCACGATATGGCCCAGTCAAAAACTGTGCTCTGAGCGCAACGAAGCAATGATAACTTGATGCAGTGCAGTACAGCTCGTGCGATGTAGCAATTTGGTCACCCCCCATCCCTAGCCGGCGTGCCTGTCGGGCCGCAGGAGCCCGAAAGGGTCCATCAAAGGGGGTTATTCCAACCATGACCATCACCAGAATCCTTGCGCACGCGTCGGTATCGGCGCTGGCATTGGCCGCCGTGGCGCCGGCCTTCGCCCAGTCCACCGGTTCGCAGGACTTCGATCAGACGATCGTCGTGACCGGCTCGAAGACGAAAGGCGTCGGCGGCATCGTCAATCCTGACACGTCGAAGACCAAGGCCTCGCTCAACGCCGCCTTCATCCAGCATGAGACGCCGGGCCAGTCGATCGACGACGTCATCAACATGCTGCCGGGCGTGAGCTTCCAGAACAACGATCCCTACGGCTCCGCCGGTGGCACGCTGACCATCCGCGGCTTCGACGCCAGCCGCATCTCGCAGATGTGGGACGGCTTCGCGCTCAACGACGCCGGCAATTACGCGCTCTATTCGAACCAGCAGCTCGATCCGGAGCTGATCGACCAGGTGACCGTGAGCCTCGGCTCCACCGACGTGGACAGCCCGAGCCCGTCCGCCACCGGCTCGACCGTCAACTACACCACCCGCAATCCCAGCGAGGATTTCCACGTCCGCGTCGCCGGCTCGGCGGGCGAATATCAGTATTTCCGCCTGTTCGGCGTCGTCGACACCGGCACCTTCACGCCGTTCGGCACGCGCGCCTACATGGAGGCGAGCAAGGCGACCAACAACAACGTCTTCAACAACCTCGGCAAGATCGACAAGCTCCAGCTCAACGGCAAGATCTATCAGCCGATCGGCGGCAACGGCGATTTCGTGGCGCTCGCCGGTTACTGGAACCGCAACGTCAACAATTTCTTCGGCTCGGTGCCGCTCACCAACATCAGCGCGGTCGGCGGCGGCGTGGGCACCGGCTCGGGCAACATCTTCCCGCAGACCAAGGCCTCGCGCTTCTACGACGTCGCGAACTGCGTGAACGCCACCGCCGGCAAGCCCGTGGCGTGCGGCTTCACCGCCTTCGACTATCGCTACAACCCGTCGAAGACCGCGAACCTGCGCTTCACCTCGCGCATCACGCTGACCGACAAGCTGACGCTGACCGCCGATGCGGCCTACCAATATACGCTCGCCAACGGCGGCGGCACCGCGACCGCCAATCTGGGCGTCAATCCCATGACCGGCCAGCCGGGCTATTACGGCAGCACGCCGTATCTGGGCGTGGTGAACGGCACGACCTCGAAGACCGAGCTGGTCAGCGCGCCGAGCAACACCAACACCAATCGCGTGATCGCCAA
>Ga0207695_10007271_pt1 | contig 14141 bp, 13 predicted proteins | sample KBSC54metaG_FD_184354 | JGI IMG/M metagenome (GOLD analysis project Ga0207695, IMG submission 184354) | Corn rhizosphere microbial communities from Kellogg Biological Station, Michigan, USA - KBS C5-4 metaG (SPAdes) (version 2) | ecosystem: Host-associated > Plants > Roots > Rhizosphere > Soil... | reverse complement strand
AATCCAACTTTTTTTTCTTAGAACTGTATAATCAAGATTGGGTGTTCCTTTAGGATGCACATCCGCATCATTTCTACGAAATGATTTTTTCCAAAGGTCATTATATTGAATAGTTTTCGCGGTATATGAAAACTTGATGTCAAAAAAATCAAAAAGCAATGGCTTATAACTTGAGTTTGATTCATTTTCCTTTCTCGTCTTATCTTTTTTCTTAAGTTCTTTATTAATTTTATTCCTGTCGTTCAAACTAAAATGCCAACCTAATATATTTTCAAACAAACCACAAAGCTTATGTTTATCGGGGGTATTCTGAGCCTTATAATAAGTTCCTGGAATATCTGAAACCATTGATAATGGGGCTAAAGGTTGAATAATCAACTTTATTTTCTCAGATAGTTCGGGCTGTTTTTTTATAATATTTATATCCATAAATTAACTACGTATAATTCTGCAACAAAACGCTGAAAATAATTCTAAATATACAATCAATAATTCCGCCTCATCCCCCTGTCAACGTCTTCATTATATTCTTTCGTCTCTTGTACGCCTCCCTGTACCCCTTCAAAAGGGATTCTACTCTTCGCTTCCCGGCTTCACTCCTGCAATTCTTTGCTTTCAATTTTCATTATCTTCTGTTTACCTTCGTCCCTCTCACCTACAAACCTATCTCCCCTCGCTGTCAACTACCGTCAGTCAAAAACTTTTTCCTCTCCTCCCGCAAAAATTCCTTAAATCCTTTAGTAGCCAAAACTTCAATCTCCCCTGGCAAGCCCATTACAAATCGGCCAATGCCCGGGTAGCCTGCAACCGGTATTTTCAATACGTAGCCGATCTTTTCTTTCATAATAAAATCTTTTGACAATGGAAATTCTTCCATCAATAAATTGTACGCTTTCAAACTAAGTACCGCTTCTATTTCGCACAATGGTTTTACAGCAGAAATTCTGAATACATCAGTAAATGGAATTTTATGCAACCGCTCATCTTCCCAATCCCTGCTTAGTAATTCAATTTCGTGTATGCGTGCCAGTTTGAATTGCTTGCAACTTTTACTTTTGTGTTCACAGCACCAAACGGAGCGGTAATCCGGCAGGAAATCAAAAGGTTCCACAATTCTGTCTGTAATTTTATCGCTGTTGGAGGAGCGATAGCTTTTAAGCTGTATTTGTTTTTTATTTTGGATCGCATCCCGCAACGCGTGGATTTTCGTAAGGTCATCAGCCTGCTGTAATTTTTCCAATGCCTTATAATCATACAGCACATTTAGTTTCCTTATTAATTGTTCTTTTAGCGGGGAAGTGCCTTCTATCAGGTCAAGCGTCTCATACAAAATCAATACTTCTTCCTCTGAGAAGTGCATAAGATTTTGTAATGACCGGGTGGAACCAGCATCTTTTTGTAACCGGTATTTTCCTTTGTCTTTTTCCAACACAAACCCGGCTGTTTCAAAAGTTTCCAGGTAACGGTAAACTGTTCTTCCGGAACATTCAAGAATGTCAATTATTTCCTGCAAGGAACACCAACGCTTTCCAGACAATTTCATTAAAAGACGCAGCATTCTTTGTATCTTCTGCTGATCCATATTTTTTTCTTTATTATTCTACTAATCCCATACATCCCATCCCCTGTGCATTATGCAATCCTAAACCCGCTCCCAACGCCACTTCCAGCACCTCTGCCGAAGCACTTACTTCCAAGCGAAACTTCGTATAGCCTCGTATCTTTGTTTCGGCAACGGTACCGCCTTTTATTGTTATTAATCTCTGTTGAGGAGGATAAGAAAAAGGACGCACATTGATGCAAATTTCTTTATCCAGAATTTCTTCGTCTATGCCTGCAGCAGCACATTTCTCTATCCAGTTATAATAAAGGCATTCAGCAAAATCTTCATCAGCCGGAGACCGGTAATCATAATGGCCTCTTTCATTTTTTCTTCCTACAACTAACGGCGATAGCGGTTGCAAAACAACGGTTGTTCTGGCTCGTATTTCATCCTGAAGGCTTTCTACTCCAATAATATTGAAAGTTGCTTTGCTGCGAAAATCTGCTATCTCCAATTGCTGGTTTATAAAGAGGCCTTTTATAAAATTCTCTGCTGCCTGCGGCATATAAAAGCAAATGATTAATTCAGCTTCAGTTGTTCGTAGTTGCATCCTGTCACCATTTTTTACAAAAGGTGTTTTTATATCAGAAAAAGTAAACAACTTAAAGCTTTTATGACCCTGCCCATAGCCTTTATCATGAAGAAATGCCGCGAACTTTGCATCAGCAGTTTGAATAATTTTATAAATAGCAGCCGACAAAGGATACTGATAATTAAACGGAACTGATAGTTGCCTTTGATGGCTCTGTAAGTTTAATTTGAATCTCATAAAAATGAATTACGGCACAATATTCTGCAGGAGAATATTTTCACAATAATCTTATAACTATTTACGGGGAGGGACTGCTAAACTAATACAAATATTTTAGAATACGCATTTAACTTGGGCAAAAAATCCTATGAAGCCGCTTCTGGCATCTTTCTCAAACAACACTATGTTGTATTTCAATATTATAAAAATTTTAGGCTGGCAAGCCGCATGCTGCGCAATGTAAAGTGCGTTAGGGAACAAAATTTTGTAACCCAGAGTAAAAAAATTAAATCGTTTAGCCGTTGCCGTGGTAATATCGATATTATAAAGATATGCATCAAGTACCCTGGTTGGAGGTATTCATAATTAACCGAATCAACAGAATTAAGAGTTGCATCCAGATTGCAATTAGTTTAAAAGCCACCTTGTGAAAACGTATAGTCCTCACCGTTATGTTTCGGAAAAACTTTAGTATAAAGTAAAACAATTGCTTGTTTAAGTATTTGCCAGTCTGTCATTTTTTATAATTCCATAAACGCGGGAAATTAAAATTTATCGTTTAGATCCATTTTATCCAACTATGGATTCAATTGTTCCGTTGATGAAAATGAACGTAGTCTCCTGATTACATTATATTCTTTGTGATAATAGACCTCGATATAAAATGCGTCTCTCTGGTAAAGTAAAATTTTATGTTCGGTGTCTTCGCGGTCTGCTATAAAAACTGAATCCCAGACAGCCTCTGCCTGTTAAATTTCATCCAATGCATTAAATTCATACAATGTCATACTACAAGATAATTTTTCTCGTTCAAAATTTCAAGAATAGTAATATTATAATTTTATTTTTGTGCCATGAAGACCTCCCTCTCTCATCTTCCTCAAACAAAGCAGGAGCAAATTTTTCAAATAGTTGAAATTATCAAAGAAGCTGCTGCTCCCGAAAAAATTATACTATTTGGAAGTTATGCAAAAGGAAATTATGTGGAACATAGGTACACTGGAAAAGGTGGAATATTATATGAGTATATCAGCGATTATGATTTGCTTGTTGTAACCAAGGAAAATAAAATTAAGGAATATGAATTAGACGATATTGTTAGAAACAGGACCCAACAATATAGAATCCCGATCAATATCCAGATACATGAAATAGATTATATTAATAAGGGACTTGAATTCGGCCAATATTTTTTTACTGACATAATTAAAGAAGGGGTGCTGCTCTATGATACTAAAAAAGTTGAATTTGCAGACTTACTTGAACTTAGTCCAAAGGAAGAAAAAAAAATCTCGCAGGTATATTTTGACATCTGGTTCAGACGAAGTCAGGAGTTTCTCATTGACGCTAAACATGCGTTTAATCGTGACAGTTATAGTAAAGCTGTTTTTGAACTACATCAAGCTACTGAAAATTTGTATTATACTATTTTGCTGGTATTTACAGGATATAAACCAAAAACTCATAATCTTCATAAATTAAGAAAGTATGCAAAACCCATATCTGAAGAATTATTTTTGGTATTCCCAATCGAGAATGATAATAGCGAAAAACATTTGTTTGATTTATTAAAGGCGGGTTATATCGATGCACGCTACAATGACGATTTTAAAATAACAAGAGATGAACTTCTCATGCTTTTTGAAAGATTCGAAAAATTGAGAATCTTAGTTGAGAATCTTAGCAAAGAAAAAATTGCTTCGATCCCCTCTGTCTGATCTTATATTTTATTCGAATCCTTCTGAAAAAAATTCTGCGGGAGAAATTTCTAATCCATCTATAATCTTCAATAGAGTCCTTAATCTGATATCGTCGAAAGTTCCTGCTTCATACTTGGACATGCCTGCTCTCGAAATTTCAATATCATAAGCAAAAAGTTCATAAGATTTAAAACCTTTTTTCTTCCTCAAACTTTTTATTCGGTTACTTAAGTTATGTAAAAACTTATCATGATCGAAATGCCCCAACGAAGCTTTTTTACGTTCCACTTTTTTCTTCTTAACCATGCTGCAATTAACATGATAGATACAGTATAAATAACCCTTTATAAAATACATATTTATTTATATCCATTATAATATACTTTTTTTGATTATTTTTTTTATATTGCAGGTCATTAGGAGCCCAAAAGGCTTTAACTCTCATTACTGGGGCCTGAGAATTCCGGGCAATGAGACAAAAAATACATACATATAACTTCTTAAGGAGCGGCTGCTCATTTTGTTATAGGGACATTTTCTCAGGTCTTAGTAATGAAAATCTGGGCACCGCTCTTTATTTCTGCATTGCTCCCTCTCCGCCAGCCCCCTTCACAAAATTTACAGCTATGAAACGCTTAAAGCACCACTCAATAAGCGCTATCGCTTATTACCAGCCATTGTTGCAGCGCCATGCCATGCGCCTTATAAACAATAAAGCAGCAGCAGAAAAAATTACTAAGGAGGTACTGAACGATCAATATGATTTGGATAAGCAGGAGCCATCGCCACAATTACAAAAGGTATTACTAACTGAAATGCGTAATCGCTGTTTTTACTATAATCAATCTAAAATATTTGACAGGCCTTTAATAAAGGTTCCCGCTAATTTATTATTCTTATGAGAAACGTATATGTAAACCCCCTGGTACAATGGCTCAAGAACCTATATGAGCGCAAGCCCAAGAATCCCACTTAAGCGGAGTTTCACATATCATTTTCTCCTTTTCATAGCAATTTAATTGGTGCATGATAGTACTATGCACTTAATCAAAATAATTTTCACATGAAAATACTTACAGTTATATTTTTGCTGCCCCTGTTTTCCTTTTGCCAGCAGCCCCGTGTTCAGCCACTCGGGATAGGCGACCTGGTGCCCGGGATAACCATCACTCACTTGTATAATTATTCTTCCCCTACCCTTCGTCTTTCCGACCTGAAGGGCAGGCTCGTGATCCTTGATTTCTGGAGCACCTGGTGCGGAGCATGTATAGAAAGCTTCCCTAAAATGCACCGACTTCAGCAGGAATTTGGAAATAAGGTCACCTTCATCCTGGTAAACCCCTTTGCCCATGATTCACCGCAGAAAGTGCAGGCTTTTTTTTCGAGGCGAAAGGCAACGTCCGGCCTAGAAATGACACTCCCTTATTGTCTCGGGCAGTCTTTGTTGCCGGGATATTTTCCCTTCCGGTTCATCCCTCATTGCGTATGGATCAATAAGGACGGGAAGGTTATTGCCATAACCTCCCAAACCGAGGTGACCGCGCAGAACGTAAAGAAAGCCATTGATGATAACGCGGTCAGTCTGCATGTCAAAAAAGACATGGCTGATTTCTCGGCGGCGACCCCCTTGTTTGTAAAGGGCAACGGCGGCAGCGGCGACGATTTCCTTTACCGTTCCCTGTTTACCCGGTATATAGAGGGTGTGGGCAACGCGAACGGCGTTGAGAGAAATGAAGAGGGCAGGATTACCCGCTTTTATATGTACAATGCACCTGCGATGGCGATTCTGAGAGCAGCTTATCCTGCTGAAATGGATTACCCTTTGAACCGGATTATCATCGAAAGCCGTAACAAATCGCTTCTCGAACCAGAAGCGGCCGAAGGCAGCGGGCTCTATACCCACTCATTTTGTTACGACCTCAGTATCCCCCCTTCAGACATAACGGTGTTGCAGCAATACCTGAAAGAAGATATGAGAAGGTACCTCGGTGTAACGGTGGTAAATGAATTCAGGAAGATAAACTGCCTCGTGCTGACACTAACGGTGAACGGTACCCGCAAATATAACATGGACGCGCTGGTCAGGCTATTGAACAGCCTGCCTGCAACCAAATTGATGCCTGTAATTGATTCGACCGGCATTACGGGGAAGATGGATGGGGACTTGCCGGCTAACCTTCATGATTTAACCTTAGCGGAATTAAAAACTTTTCTGAAAACATGTGGTATTGAAGCCACTGAAGCAGAAAAGATAATTACCGTGGCAATTATTAAGTAAACCAAAATTTAAAAAAATTATGAGTACAAAACAATACAGAGGCAAATATATTTACCTCTTTCAAAAGAAGGTTCTTTTCATGATGCTCCTTCTTAATTTTTTCGCCTGCGCCAAAGCCCAGGATATCAGTGTAAAGGGAAAGGTGGTGAGCGTGGAAGGTACACCCATTCCTTTTTCTACCATTGTACTGAAAGGAACTGCCCGCAAAATAATAGCGCGGAGTGATGGCTCCTTTTCCTTCACCCGCTTAAACGCAGGTGATACTCTTACCGTGAGCAGTGTCGGTTACCAAGCTGCCGACCTGGTTGTCACAAGGAGTACGGCCTTGCTTACTATAAGCCTGAAGCCTCTTTCTACGGCACTGGAGGAAGTAGAAATCGTACATACTGGTTACCAGGACATTCCGAGGGAACGTGCCACCGGTTCCTTTGTAAAGATTGATAATGCCACCCTCAACCTGCAGACAGGTACCAATGTATTAAAGCGGCTGGAAGGGGTTACAAGCTCTGTATTATTTGATAACAATAAACAGATTAACGGCCAGGTGCGAAATGACAATATTTCAGTCAGAGGGCTCAGCACTATTAATGCTTCCACGGCGGTTTTAATTGTTGTCGATGGTTTTATATACGAGGGGGACATTAATAATTTAAATCCCAATGACATTGAAAGTATCACGGTGCTGAAAGATGCCGCCGCAAGCTCCATCTGGGGGGCACGAGCGGGTAACGGGGTGATTGTAATTGAGACCAAAAAGGGAAAGCTGAATCAAAAATTAAAGATCGGCCTGAACTCTGATATTATTATTAATGAAAAGCCTGACCTCAATTACTTACCACAATTATCTTCACCGGACTACATCGATTTTGAACAATACTTATTTAACCAGGGGTATTTTGACGCAGCCATCAGCAGTCCCTACCAGGCTTTGACTCCTGCGGTTGACGTGTTTAATAAGGCGCGGATGGGATTAATCACTGCGGGTGACTCCGCCAACCGGGTGAATGCCCTGAAAGCGATTGACAGCAGGGAGCAATACAAAAAATATTTTTTAAGAAACGCCATTACACAACAGTATTCGGTAAACATTAGCGGCGGAAACGCAGCAGACGCCTTTATGATATCTGCGGCTTATGACAGGAACTCCGGCGAACTACGGTCGGTAAATGATAAAATTAATGTGCACGTGGATAATACCGTGCGGCCGCTTAAAAATCTTTTAATAAATATGGGAGCCTATTATACGGACGGCAATACGGTCTCGGGACTCCCGGATTTCGGCAGTACCACCATTTCGGGAAGACATGTGCCGTACCTGCAATTCGCTGACGCCGCGGGTAACCCACTGGCAGTTGCCACCGCCTACCGCGATGAATATACCGACACTGCAGGGGGCGGCAAATTGTTAAGCTGGAAGTATTACCCGCTGGAAAACTATAAGCACGATGTAGTTAAAACAAATTTTAATGAACTCTACGCCAATTTGGGTATCACCTATAAATTCACCCGTGTCCTCAATGCGGAAATTAAATACCAGTACCAAAAGCAGGACATCAATATGGACCACCTGAGCGATATAAACAGTTACACTACCCGGAGCCTGGTTAACCAGTTTACACAGATTGATCCTGCATACGGCACGGTTACTTATATCATTCCCAAAGACGGGATCAAAACTTTATACCATTCCCGCACGGGCTCCTATACCGCAAGGGGGCAACTGAATTATAATAATTCGTGGGAGACGGGTAACCTCGCCGCTATCATAGGGATGGAAATAAGACAGGTAAAAGCAACCAGCGACCAGAATATTGTTTACGGTTACAATGATGACCCGATCAGGTATTCCGAGATGGACTTTGTAAATTATTACCCGACTTACGTGGACGGGGGTTACCAGCAGGTACCGGGCAATATATCTTTCAGCAGTACGAGTAACCGCTTTGTTTCCTATTATGGAAATGCTGCATATACTTATAAAAGCCGTTACATTGTATCTGCCAGCGCAAGGGAAGACGGTTCCAATATTTTCGGGGCCAATGCCAACGATAAGTGGAAGCCACTATGGTCGACAGGCTTTGCGTGGAAATTATCCAAAGAGCGGTTTTACCGGTTATCATTTCTTTCGGCGCTTACCTTCAGAACCACCTATGGCTATAGCGGTAATGTTGACTTGAGTAAAACTGCTGCCGCCGTGGCCCAATATTTTACAGACGCACCCGGCACGGGGTACTCCTTCGCCCGCATCAGGAATCTGAACAATCCCTATTTGCGTTGGGAAAAAACGGGCATGTTTAATATAGGCGCAGATTTCACGGTGAAGGGAGGATGCATTTCAGGTACGGCGGAATATTACCACAAGAAAGGGACAGACCTGTATGGTGAGACACCGGTGGACTATACTGCCACGGGCGGCTTTGGTACTCTTATTGAAAATGCCGCCGACATCAGCGAGAACGGGGTAGACATAGTTTTAAACACCAGTAATATCACCGGGAAATTCAGGTGGAACACGACCCTCCTTTTTAACTCGAACCATAATAAGACCACGAGGTATGGTTCTGTGGAAGCGAAAAGCATCGCTTCGGACCTGGGGTCAGGGATAGGGATTATGCCCGTAGTCGGTAAGCCTCTATATGCAATCGCTGCTTACAAATGGGGAGGGCTGAATGACCAGGGCGATCCGCAGGGGTATGTAAATGGCCGGAAAAGCACAAATTATGATTCGATCTTTCGTGAAGGTTCTATAAAGGGATCTAATGATAATATTGTGTATATCGGCCCGTCAAGCCCCACGGTATTCGGGTCTTTGATCAATACATTCAGCTATAGCAGATTCTCGTTATCCATTAATCTAAATTATAAGTTCGGGTATTATTTTAAAAAACCTGTCCTGTCCTATGGGAATTTGATTTCGGACGGAGCGGGAACAAAGGATTATCAAAAACGGTGGATGAAGCCGGGGGACGAAATAAAAACGAATATCCCTTCTTTCCTATATCCCAACGACGAAAACAGGGATGCCTTTTATAGCCTTTCCGCGGTGAATATTTTAAAGGCCGATAACATCAGAATTCAATATATTAATTTTTCCTGGCTGTTTACGCCTAAAAACATCGAAGTGTACGCCAATGTCGCCAATGTCGGCATCATATGGAGGGCCAATAAGGAACATTTTGATCCTGAGTATCCGACATCCATTAAACCTGAAACATCTTTTTCATTAGGCCTTAGGGCAACTTTTTAAATTAACCATCATGCAAACAAATAATAATAAAACTGTACGCCTCATTATCGGGGCACTTTGTTGTATATTCCTTTGCTGCCTGTTATCGTCCTGCAAAAAATACCTGGATAAAAAATCGGACAACTCATTAATAACACCCAAAACATTGGATGACCTACAGGCACTTTTAGACGATAATATTTATATGAATGCCAATACGCCCGGCTTTGGTGAATCGTGTGCAGATGACTATTTTGACCAGACTTCGGTTTATAATTCAATAGATGTGCAGAGCCAGCAGGTGTATATATGGAACCTGAAAATATATAATGGCCCCACCAACGACTGGTCAGCCAATTATCATGTTATTCATACGGCCAACTTTTGTCTCGATCAGTTGAGTACTATCCCGAAAAATCCGGCCAATGAAACAGCCTGGAACAATGTTAAGGGATCGGCCTTATTTTTCCGCGGTTACTACTACTTAGGCCTCACGTGGGACTATGCGAAAGCGTATGACGATGCGACTTCATCAACGGACCCGGGTATTGTGTTACGCTCAGGATCCGATTTTAAAGCGGTTTCCACCCGGGCAAGCGTTGCTGAAAGTTATAAGCAGGTAATCAGTGACCTGGAGGAAGCCGGCCTTTATCTGCAGCCAAAGGTTCCGCAACCAATGCGGCCTTCAAAAGTTGCGGCATACGGGGCCCTTGCGAGAACCTATCTTTCTATGAGAAAATATGACAGCGCTTTCAAGTATGCAGATGCAGCGCTTCACATTAAAAATGACCTGCTGGATTATAACAGCAGCCAGGTAGATCCCTCGTCTTACGTTCCCTTTACTCCATTTAATAAAGAGATGATTTTTTACAGCACCCAATCCGGGAATTATACGACTAAATTATATTTTTACGGCTCCATCGACACCACGCTGCTGGCAACTTATGATAGCAATGACCTCCGGAACCAGGTTTTCTTTTTCCCTTATAATAACTACTATGGTTTTAAAGGAGATTATGCGGCAACGCTATATCCTCCTTTTTCCGGCATTGCGACAGACGAGCTATTTTTAATTAGGGCAGAATGCTCCGTGAGGCTGGGAAATGTTGCCGCGGCCATGAATGACTTGAACTCCTTGCTGACTAACCGGTATACCATAGGTACATTTATTCCCCTGCAAATCACTAATCAGGACGACGCACTTGCCAAAGTATTACTGGAAAGAAGAAAAGAGCTTTTGATGAGGGGATTAAGATGGATTGATATCAAGCGGTTAAACAAGGAAAACTATAATATTACCCCCACAAGAGTCATTGGATCCCAAACTTATACCCTTGCTCCCAACAGCAGTTATTACGCACTGCCGCTACCGGACGATGTTGTAAAGGAAACAGGGATAGTACAAAACTAAAATAAAAGCCGGTTCAATTCAATATTGAACCGGCTCTAAAATAACTTCTGTTATTCCTTATCTGATGCGCTGGGTATTCCTGTGGAAGTGCCGGGGTCCGGAACATAATCTGTTCCACCGGTACCTGTAACTGCCTTGACGACAATAACACTTCCCGTTGTGTTCAGCACCCGGATATTATTATCGAGATGGGTGTAAGTGTCTGTTACCTCCATTTGACAGGCTTTATTCTGCACTCCCCCGCATAAAGATGCGCCGGATGTCCAGTTATTATTGGCTTCGACATCGGTTTTGCCATAACTGGTAAGTGTGTAGTGAAAAGTAAAAGTTGCATTGGGGATTTTTTTAGCGGGTACTGTAAAAGCAACTGCCCCGACTGCAATTATAACGGCCAAAATGCCGGCTATATAACGTTTCATAAAAATTTGATTTAATTGTTTTGAATTTGATTTGATGCCGGTCTTTCACCCGGCTGCGTCCCTGGCGCCGCCAGGACTGCTCACAAAAGGTAGTTAATGGTTCCGCGGGGGAACCTATGGTGGCGTTCGGAAGCGCCATTTACTCCTTTTATACAAATAAATCCCTGTTATGGATAACAGGATAAAAAAAAGATTAAAGATGATATGTTGTTGCCAGTTAAGATACCTGAGTACTCCGCCGCAACTGCAGGGCAGAGCCGGTATAAAAATTAACATATAACCGAGATAAATAGTGAAGATTGAAATGAGGAGCGCCGATGCATAGAGACCTGTAACCCTCGTGGAGGGGATGAACAATAATATGGCGACTGCAATTTCCAGCAATGGCAACACATTTGCAATAAGACCGGCAACGGGCCTTAATAAAGGGGAAGCCAGCAAGACATTTTTAAATAACTGCTGATCTAAAAGTTTACTGATGGAAGTGTATAAAAATAATAACATTACTATTGAACACACAATATCACCGGCAAGGCGCATTCGGTTTTTATTATTATTATTTTTTAAATCGCCTTTCATCTTTTTTACCGTATTATAAACCAGGGTCTAATGCACTCCATTACAATGAACTTTCAGATGGAATCATTTTCGCTTACAAAGCTCTTCACAAAAAACTATGGCGTTGGTTGCGTTATGTATGCAGGCCGGTTTTTTTTAAATTCTATTTTTCCGGTAATTTTTGCTGGCGGTACCGGTAAGGTGTTATATGATAAAATGCGCTAAATGCTGTAATGAAATTATTAGTATGTCTGAAGCCCGTGGCTTTGGCAATCTGCTTCATACTTTTTCGCGATTCGAGAATCATGCCGGCAGCCTTTATCATTCTTTGCTGCCTGAGGTAGGCATAAGGAGAACTTCCGTAAAATTTTTTAAAGCCTGCTTTAAGCTTGGATTCACCAAGACCTGATTTCATAGCAAGAGCTGCAATGGTAGTGTGGCTGCTGATATCGGCATCGATGAGTTTCCTGGCCTTCTCTATGCATTCGATATCATATTCATAGAATTGCATCGGTGTTAAATTATAGAGGAAAAATGGGGGTGGCTTTCACTCTATGCCGCAGAACAATTCTTTCGCCTTAACTGACCGGGGCTTACACCATAATACCTCTTAAAAGAGTTAATAAAGCCAGCTGTGGTTTGGTAGCCGCATTCTATTGCTATTCCTTTTACCGGGAGGAGCGTATTTTGTAACAGTTTGCCGGCATGATGCATACGGCATTGCAGGAGGTATTGGTACACCGTAATGTTAAAAAGTTTTTTGAACTCCTTTTTCAGGGTGCATTCATTGGTTGTGGTTTTGCGGGCAAGATCCTTTAAAACGAGATGCCGGCTGATATCGGTTTTGATAATATCCCTCGCGTGTAATGCTGCCCTCCGCGCAGACAGCGCGAACACGAACCTTTGTTGTTGAATGATGACTATATCCATAATCCAAACTTTATAAATATCAAGCTCAGATTCTTCCGTGATAGTGCTGAATTTAGTAACGTTACCGTATGGCTTTTTACGTAAGTATTTTAACTGAGCGCCAATGGTATACCAATTCAAAATGACATAAAGAATTGCAATAACTCATGAGACCAAATGGGATTTGCTTCCAGGACCCGGCTTTTGATAAGATCTTTTATTACCGCTACATAAAAATCGCAGAGTTTATAGATGATAATTTTTTTTGTTGTAATAATCCTGGAAAAAATGAATTTTCCATACTGGTGCAATAGCTGAATTCTGCCGGAAAGTGTAAACTGGCAATATTCGCCCCGGGTAAGTTTCAATTTGACTCTTGCGCAAGTACAGAAATGGCCGACAAGGCTTCCATATTATAACTATCACTGGTATGCATATACGCAAATATTTTCACCGCTTTTGCGCCCAGCTTTTGCTTTTCTATATCAGCTGAAAAGCCCAGCAATATTCTTTTGGCGCCTGTTCTTTTAGCCCGTAATACTAGTTGGTATAATGCCTGCCGGTATATCCCGAACTGGTGATTCCAGGTATAATCCATCCCGATAATCATTGGGATATAGGTATCTTTTGTTTTACAACTAAATATAACACAACAGGGCAATTCGTCTTTTTGAAACGCGGGATCCTTCAAAGTAAGCTGGAGCATCTCCCAATTTTCATTTTTAGCCAATTCCTTGAACAGCTTAAGGGGTAATGCAAACGTATTGAGTTCAAGGCTTTTCTTTTTGACATTAGTATATAACGTATACCAGTATTCGATTTCTTCCTGCCAGTCTGAAGTTGTAATTATTTCTGTTTTGAACCGGGCGCTGTTCCTCAATACTTTCTTACGCAAATGGCTTCTTGCGTTCACAGAAAGTGAATAATAGAATTCTTCTCCCGTGCTCCATGTCATCCCGGTAATTACATTTGCATCGGGCATGGCAATCCTGAAAAACCCGTTATCCACCATAAGGCTATCCAGTTCTTCATTTATGCCACGGAAGTCCCGCAATACAATATGATCCGCCGCGTGAAATTCCTGGAGTGCATATATCTTTTCCAAAAGCAGCTGCAGCGCATCCTTCCAAAGACCGGAGCCCTGATCTACAAAAAGATGCTCCCCTTCGGTAATCAATGAACCGCTGCAAATAACCTTGCTGGTTAAATAGTAAGGATCCCGGATTCTCCTGGCCTCAATTTGCTGCGAAACAACGGCCGGCAACAGCATGTCATCTTTCCATAAT
>Ga0207695_10007270_pt1 | contig 14142 bp, 19 predicted proteins | sample KBSC54metaG_FD_184354 | JGI IMG/M metagenome (GOLD analysis project Ga0207695, IMG submission 184354) | Corn rhizosphere microbial communities from Kellogg Biological Station, Michigan, USA - KBS C5-4 metaG (SPAdes) (version 2) | ecosystem: Host-associated > Plants > Roots > Rhizosphere > Soil... | reverse complement strand
GGGGTAATTGCTATTCTTGTAGTAGTCATACTCATTATCTGGATCATCTCCGCGATCACACGGAAGTAAAAACAAAAAGCGCTCCTTGGCAAACCCGAGAGCGCTTTCTTTTGTGTCTAAAAAGAATTATTTCTTTTTAGTAGTGTCTTTTTTAGCGGTGTCAGCACCCATTTTCATGCTAGTGTCTTTTTTAGCAGTGTCAGCAGGAGCAGCCATTTTAGCTGAATCAGCCATTTTAGCAGAGTCAGCCATCTTAGCAGAATCAGCAGAACCTGCAGCGCCTTTACCTTTACAAGCAGCAGCAGAAACCGCGATAGCCAAAGCTAAGAAACCAATTTTGAATGAGTTTTTCATTTTAGTTTTTTTAAATAAGTGATTAATAGTTTTGCCTATTAATACTATAAATAAAAAAAGGTAACCCTTAATTTAAAATTAAATTAAAGATTACCTTCAAAAAAGTATAAAAAACTAAAAATCAGTACAGAAACTAAAATGAATTAGTACTGTTCAGAAATTATTTCTTTTTAGTAGTGTCTTTTTTTGCAGTGTCAGCTGGAGCAGCAGTTGCAGCTTTAGCAGTGTCTTTCTTTGCAGTGTCAGCAGGAGCAGCCATTTTAGCAGAATCAGCAGATTTAGCAGAATCAGCAGAAGAAGCAGTTGAGCTACCTTTGCAAGCAACAGCAGAAACAGCGATAGCAAGAGCTAAGAAACCAATTTTGAATGAATTTTTCATGTTAAAGTTTGTTTAATGTTTTGCATTAATACAGCAAAACAAAAAAGGTAACCCATCAATTTTGAAAAAATATTAAATTATTTGTGCGATTGACATAAAATGCATTTTTACCTATAAAAAAGGGGCAGTTCCCTGCTGTGGAACCACCCCAAACTATAACACGTATTCAAATTGGTTGCTATTTTTTAACGCTGTCTTTTTTCACGGTTTCAGCCCCCGCTTTTTTTGTTGTATCGGCTACTTTTTGTGTTGTGTCAATTGCTGTTTTAGGTGAATCTATTTTTGCTGGCTCTTCACTATTATTCTTATTCCCGCATGATGAGCATGATGAAATTGAAAACATAATTGCTGCTGCCAGTACCCCGATCTTAAATGAATTTTTCATAATTTAAATGTTTGATTTTTGCATTGATACAGCAAAATCAGGAAAGGTAACCCGGCAAAAGAATATAAAAAAAGGCAGCCCAAAAAATGGGTTACCTTTTACAATTGAACAGAATTAATAGCCTAACAATTATGGCTTTTTGGTCGTATCCTTTTTAGTTGTATCTGTTGTCATTGGCGCTTTCTTGGTGGTATCAACTACGGTTGTTTTAGTCGTATCAGTTGTTGATACCTTAGTGGTGTCGGTAGTGCTGGTTGAATGTGTACCACTGCAAGCTGCGAATGAACCGGCGATAAGCACGGCTAAAATTAATTTACTGATGTTTTTCATGTTGTTGATGAGTTATTTAAATGATTGAATTAAAATTGGGATGCTAAACACAAGCAGATAACTTTATTACTTTTAATTTTGTTTTTAAATAATTTGCAATTAATGGGTTACAATTTCGCTTAAACAGTATTAATAGTGAGTACAGAATCAAAGAGTTCAATACCAACCGACAGCGAGATTGTTTTTGGCATCCTTAATAACTCGGAAAATGCGATAAAAAGGCTATATGTGGCCTATTTTCCGATGGTGATGCAGTTGATACTAAATAACAATGGAACGCCGGACGACGCCAAGGATATTTACCAGGAGGCGATAATAGTTCTTTATAATAAAGTTAAAAAAGGTTATTTTGAGCTGAACAGCAAGCTGAAGACTTTTATTTATTCGGTTTGCCGTCGCCTTTGGCTCAAAAGACTGAGCCAGATGAACCGTTACGGCGGCGATATTCATGATTTCAATGATTATCTGCCGGTAGAAGATGAAGTCGAGGAGCAAGGGGAACGGGATATTCAGTTTACAAAAATGCAAAGCGCCCTACAAATGCTGGGCGAGCCTTGCAAAACTATCATAGAGGATTTTTATATCCACAACAGATCGATGCAGGAGATCTGCGAAAGTTTTGGTTATACCAATGCGGATAACGCCAAAACACAGAAGTATAAATGCCTGCAAAGGCTGAAAAAATTATTTTTTCAGCAGAAATAAGGAGAAAGAAATGAGAGACGAGCAACTTATAGAAGCAATTGAACGCTACCTCAGCGGCGAAATGAACGCCGACGAGCGTAATGCGTTTGAACAACTTCGCAGAGAAAATGCTGAGTTGGATACGCGTGTTATCGAGCATCAGCAGTTTACAGGTCTGTTAAAGCAATATGGCGAGCGTGTGGAATTAGAAAGGCGCCTGAATGCTATTCACCAGGAGATAGATGTGCATGCTATCGCCGAAGAAGTAACCGTGCATCCGTCATGGATAGTGCAGTTATGGCGCGATCACCATTCAAAAATATCGGTGGCTGCATCAATAGCTATTTTTGCTGTTTTGGCGACGCTGTTTTTTACCGGATATCTGAACAATAACAATTCATACACCGAATTGAGCCGTGAAGTGGGCCGTTTGAACCGTTCAACAACGGATATGAAGAAGGATATCAATGCGATAAAGAAGGGCCGTGTGATTGCTGCTCCGGATAAATCAAGAGGAACAGGCTTTGCTATAACTTCAAACGGGTTGATCGCGACAAGCTTCCACGTAGTAAATGGAGCTGATTCTATTTATATCCAGGATGTTTCAGGACGCTCGTTTAAAGCAAAAGCTATTTATAACGACCCGCAGAGCGATGTATCGATCTTAAAAGTGATTGATACTACCTTCAGAAGCCTGGGCCAGATACCTTATACCTTTAAACATTCGGAAAGCGACCTTGCCGAGAATGTATTTACTTTCGGTTTTCCACAGGACTCACCGGTTTATGGTGATGGTAGGCTTACTTCAGCAAGTGGTTTGAACGGCGATACTTTGGATTATGAAATTTCAGTTCCTATCAACCCCGGAAATAGCGGTGGTCCGTTACTGGATAGCAAGGGTAACATAATAGGTATAGTAAGAGCTAAAGAAACCCGTTTGGAAGGTGTTCACTTCGCACTGAAATCAGGTTACTTATTAAATGCCATAAAAAATATTCCTGAAGATTCTTTAACCAAAGTTCCTGTACTAAACACAGAAAATGCGCTGGCTAAGCTGACCCGTCAGCAACAGGTTAAAAAGATAAAGCCTTATGTGTTTATGGTGAAAGTTTATTGATGTGCAAATGCGTGGATGTGCAGATGTGCAAATGATTTTTTGATGTGCGGATGTGTAAATATGCAGATGTGCAAATGATAAACAAAAAATGCCCTTCCAGCGAAGGGCATTTTTTATGGCTTATTCGTTGATTTATTTATCTATCTATCTATTTCGTTGATTATTGGTCATTCATCTGCACATCCACGCATCTGCATATTTGCACATTTACTAATCCGCATATCTACCTGTCTACTTCTCCTAATACAAAATCTATAGAACCGATAATAGCGATCAAATCAGCTATCATGACACCTTTGGAGATGGCCGGTAATACTGACAGGTTACAGAAACTTGGTCCGCGGGATTTGACGCGGAAGGGGATCTCTGAGCGAGCATCATTATGGACAAAGTAGAAACCTAACTCGCCTTTAGCGCCTTCGCCGCGTATGTAAAAGTCCTGGACTTTTGGGGTGATTTTTCTCGGCATTTTAGCACGGGGATCAAAGTCTGGGGTGCGTTTTAATTCTTTTTGTAATCGGTCCAGGCATTGCTCGACGATCTTGAGTGATTGTTCTATCTCATCCACGCGGACTTTATAACGGTCCCAGCAATCGCCTACGGTGCCCATTTCGCCTTTGCCTATGGGAACATCAAATTCTAACTCCGGGTAAACGGAATAGCCATCTATGCGGCGCAGATCCCATTTTAAGCCAGAACCACGCAGCATCGGTCCGGAGCAGCCATAATTGATTGCTACATCCATTGGCAACACACCTACATTGGCAGTGCGACTGATGAATATCTGGTTGTTGGTCAACAGTTCATTTAGCTCAGTTAGCTTGGGTTTAAAATAATCAACAAACTCGCGACAACGCTCTTCAAAACCAACGGGAAGATCGTAAAACAATCCGCCTACCCAGATATAGTTGTACAGCATGCGTGAGCCTGACGCCCATTCCAGCATGCCCATAATATGCTCCCTGTCGCGGAAACACCACAGGAAGGGGGTAAAGGCACCAATATCGATACCATAAGTGCCAATAGCGATTAGGTGCGATGCAATACGGTTCAGCTCGCATACTAATACACGGATATATTCAACTCGTTTGGGAATATCTTTATCAATACCCATCATCTGCTCGACGCCCATTGTCCAAATGTGGCTATTGTTCATGGATGCCAGGTAGTCCATACGGTCGGTAAAGGGGATGGTTTGCTGATAGGTTAGGGATTCAGCATGTTTCTCAAAGCAACGGTGTAAGTAACCCATGTGTGGGATCACTTCCTTTACAATCTCACCATCGGTAATTAGCTCTAGCCTTAAAACACCGTGTGTAGACGGGTGTTGCGGACCCATATTCAACACCATTTCCTGGGATGCCGCCTCAGCTATTTTTTTGTTATAGCGTTCTAAAGCTTCTTCGTATTTTGAGTTTGTGATGTTCACCTTATTTATTAAATAACCCCGTCATTGCGAGGAACGAAGCAATCTCTACTTAGGACATTCAGGGAGCATAATTTTTTAACTGAACGTTCCTCAACAAATCCCTGCTCCTTGATCTGCATAGCAAGGAGATTGCTTCGTTCCTCGCAATGACGTGTTAAATATTAATCTATTTTTATCCCTTTATAATACTCCGCATTCTTATAATCCTTCCGCAGTGGATATCCTTCCCAATCGTCTGGCATTAAAATACGTCTCAGATCAGGATGCCCTTCAAAAAATATTCCTTCCATATCAAATGCTTCGCGTTCATGCCAATCAGCTGAATGATAAACATTTGAGACAGTTGGAAAAGATGGTAAATTATCTAAATCCCGGTTATTCTCTTTGCTGATTTTTAAAGTTAGTTGCGTTTGATAGGGGATAGAGGCCAAATGATAAACTACACCGAAACGATTAGCTTCGATGCCATAATCTACACCACTCAGGCAAGAAAGGAAATCAAAATAAGTCTTAGGATTATCGCGCAGTTCGAGGCAAACATCCGCTATCCGATCAGGATCGATCAGCAGGGCAGGCTGCAAGCCTGTTGTTTCTTCTCCCAGAATAACACTTTCACCAATTTTCTGAATAAGAATGGACTTGATCTCTTCGAGGTTCATGGCGCCAGGCGTACTTTTTTCCAGTTTTTATTATCGACTTTTTTGTAGAGGATACGGTCGTGCAATCTGCTGCTTCGTCCTTGCCAAAACTCGATTAGTCTTGGTTTTAGAATATACCCTCCCCAAAAAGAGGGTTTTGGGATTTCCTGATCACCATATTGTGCCTCTGCTTGATTGAATTTGCTTTCCAGTATGTCACGGTCGGCTATTTCCTGGCTTTGTGGCGAGGCAATAGCGCCTAATTGACTAGCCCGCGGGCGACTGTGAAAATAGTGCTCCGAATCTTCCCGGCTTACTTTTTCAATTACACCTTCAATTCGAACTTGTCGTTCCAGTCCTGCCCAAAAGAAAAGGAGCGACCCCAAAGGGTTCTTGCCAATTTCTTTTCCCTTGCGGCTCAGGTAGTTGGTGTAAAAAACAAAGCCTTCATTATTAAAGCCCTTCAGCAGTACTATTCTTGCAGATGGACGTCCGTCAGTTGTGGCTGTAGCCAAAGTCATTGCCGTGGGCTCGGTAACTTCTGCCTTTAATGCTTCGTTAAACCACTTATCGAACTGTTTTATCGGGTCGGCGTTGGTGTCGGTTTCAGATAATGAAGCCGCAAGATATTCGGATCGTATATTTTGTATGTCAGCCTGGTTCATTGTTGCAAACTTACAAATTAATTGTACCGTATATTAAGCAGGTATTTTTTAATTTAATAAATGAACCTATTTTTACGTTTATATGTTGTTGTAACTATATCTAATTATTTATGCTAAGTGCTATTTCACCGGAGTCGGGGCGTTTATTGATATCGGAACCTTTTATGATCGACCCCAATTTTAAACGGTCGGTTATATTGCTGACAGAATATGGCAGCACAGGTTCTATGGGGTTTGTGTTGAATCACCAGAGCGAATACATGTTGGGTGACCTGCTACCGGATTTGCCTTATTCAGAGATGCCTGTTTACGTTGGCGGGCCTGTGGGAGAGGATACGTTACATTTTATACACTGCTGTCCTGAAAAAATTGAAGACGGCATCGAGATAGCAAACGGTGTTTATTGGGGTGGTAATTTTGAAACGGTGAAAGAACTAGTATCCAATTACCAATTGAATGACAGCGAGATCCGTTTCTTTACCGGCTATTCAGGCTGGACTCCCGGGCAACTCGAAGACGAGATAGCCGAAGATACCTGGATAGTAACCGATAAATTCACAGCAGAGATCATCTTCTCACATGACGACCAGAACATCTGGCGCCAGGTGATTATCAGTATGGGCCAGCGTTATGCACATATAGCTAACTTTCCCGAGAATCCGGAGATGAATTGATGTTAGAGATTAGTGTATTAGAGATTAAAGATTAGTTAATTCTATTCCAGCTACACTTCTGCTTTGAAGTTTTTCCCTAAGGGTTTGCCAAGCCCGAAATAATGGCGGAAATTATAAATCAATGGTGACCACTTTTCAGGATCGATATGGTTATCGCCGATCAATATATTTTCGTGAGCTCTTACATTTATTACTTTAACGGTTACGGCTGCAACATCCGGTTGTCCATCAGAGTCAAAATCTATAATTGAATATTGTTCTAATCTTGCCTCCAATTGAATAGGACAATCAACTATTGAAGGTGGTTGAACAACTTGCGAATCAATAGGCGAAAATCCACCGGCGGTAAATTTGTCGGGTTCGTATCTGTAAAGAGCCTTCTTGCCTTCCGGAACCGGGTTTGCTCCTGTTAAATGTGCAATGCTTTCGATATTCTGCTGAAGGTTTATGGAGGGTATATTCACAACACATTCTTTTTGTGCCATCAGATTATTAAACGTTTTACCATCACACCCCAGACCCAATACCAGCTTATAACCCAATGCCCAAACAGATGACATTGGTCCAATATTCGGATGACCGTATTGATCAATTGTAGTAATAAGAGCCACAGGGGTGCCGAAGTATAATATTTTTGGCTGTATAGTTTTTAGATTAATATCAGGCATTGGTAATTGAAGTTTAGCGGCCAGTTAACCGGTGATCAGTTAACTGGGATTTAATCATTGGTGTTTTCTTCCTGATCATTGATTAACTGGTCACTGGTTAACTGTTCCAGAATTCCAGATCAATAATTTCTTTCAAAGCTTTCTTACCGGAGTCGGTAATGGTTATCACCCTCTTTTCCTCATGCCTTGCAATCCATTTTTGTTCAGTCATGGCGTGATAAACCGCTGCGCCCAGGGTTCCGGCAAGGTGAGGTTTTTTCTCAGTCCAGTCTAAGCAGGCGTAGGCGTATTTGCGATGGCTTGCCGTAATGTTTGATAAATCGACGCCAAATGTTTTGAATGTTTTATCAGCATTGATGCCTAATGAAATCTCTTTTGAAAAGTAAGCGGCATCAATTATCGGCTGGTTATAAATAATAGCTTCCATATTGACCAGCGACTTAAAAATCGATACGCCAAGTTTACCTGCCAGGTGATCGTAACAGGTTCGCGCCAAAGCGATCTTTTTAACTGGACTTTTAGAGTTTGGCTCAGATTTTTGAAGATTTTGAAGCAGTTCGATCAATTGGGCAGCATCAGGACTGGCAATTTCATAGCTGTTACGTCGTCCATTGCTTATTTTGCGTATCAGGTTGGCTTTGCACAACAACCCCAGGTGGTTTGACAAGTTGCTTTGTGAAATATCCAGGTGTTGCTGCAACTCAGCATAAGTTGCCTGACCGTGGATCAGGTAGATCATTACCGATAAGCGCACAGGATCTGCTATCGCCGACGTTATGCTGTATATATTCAAATCATTCATACACAGCAAAGGTACGGGCTGGGCATATTGCTCATATCAGTGAATTGTGATCAGTGATCGGTTAACCAGTGACTAGTTAATCAGGTTTTCCTGATCACCGGTTAACCGATCACTGGTTAACTGATTAACTAACTCTCCATCTCCCGCGCCGATTCCTCTACCTTCTTTTTGAGGTTCTCTTTGTAGTCGATGAGGTTTTTTACGATGTGCTCGTCAGCTGTGGATACGATTTGCGCTGCCAGGATGCCTGCGTTTTTTGCGGCGTTAAGGGCGACAGTTGCTACAGGGATACCATTTGGCATTTGCAGGATAGACAGTATAGAGTCCCAGCCATCAATAGAATTGCTTGATTTTACAGGGACGCCAATTACCGGCAAGTGGGTTAGCGAAGCTACCATGCCTGGCAAATGTGCTGCGCCGCCTGCACCGGCGATGATTACTTTTAAACCGCGGTCAGCAGCTGATTTGGCGTAGCTGAACATGCGTTCTGGTGTGCGGTGGGCTGATACTACGGTGATCTCGTATGGTACACCTAATTCTTTTAAAACATCCGCTGCATCCTGCATCACGTTCAGGTCAGACTTGCTGCCCATGATGATGCCTATTTTGGGTTGATTACTCATTCTTTAATTTTTTTGCGGATGACCTTCTGGCAATAAATATGATCGATCCGACAATAAGGGTTATTAATAAAATAATGATCAATGCGTATTTAACGCCTTTGATAACTAGTGTTTTGTCGCTCCAAACCGAGTTGTGGTTTGGTTTTTGAATAAATTTAAAGGTACTAAAAAATGCATTCATGCGGGCATCATTTTGAGTAACCGGCTCTTTAAACCACATGCCCTGACTAACCAGTTTTTTATCAATATAGAACGAGCGATAAACAATATAATAGGTTGTCGTATCAAAAGTTCCTTTGCCCTCGTATTCAATTCCACTCACTCCATCAACAACTATATCCTTTTTATAAAGTATTTTGCCATGAATAGATTTAGCAAAACCAATCAAAACCCCTCTATAAAATGACTCTCTAAAGTTTCTATAAAAAACATCAAAAGGACCAAGTTTTACTTTTTCGGTACTGGCTGCGTATAATATACCGTCATAGTTAGCTTCATATGCTAACCCATTGTCGACTTTACTTACACGGGGAGTATCAGGAAAAAAAAGAATTGCCTCGCCTCCAATGTTTTGAATATAGGCAGGCTGATGCTGGCCGTAAGCCGCAATTGTAAGAATAGAGGTGAGTAAGGCTAATAGGATTTTTTTCATTGTGTTTGAAAGGCGATCAGCTTATGACCTTCAAAGTCTTTTGCACAAACCTTGCTTTTTCAATCGCTTTTTCCCTGTCGGTATCCACTATAGTAACATGCCCCATTTTGCGGAAAGGTTTGGTTAAGGCTTTTCCATATAAATGTATGTAAACACCTGCACATTTCAATACGTCCTCAATGCCTTTGTATATGGCCGGACCTTCATAGCCGGCTTCTCCTAACACGTTAATCATAATAGCGTTGTTAAGGCATGCCGTATCGCCCAACGGTTGGTTAAATATCGCACGTAAATGCTGTTCAAACTGCGAAACAACATTACCCTCGATACTTTGGTGACCGCTGTTATGTGGACGTGGCGCTAACTCATTTACCAGTATTTTCCCGTTTTTATCAAGAAACATCTCTACAGCCAGTAAGCCGACAATGTTCAGGCATTCGGCCACACGTTTAGCAATGCGTTCAGCTTCCTGGTGAACTTCAAACGGTAGGGTAGAGGGAGCTATCAGGAATTCAACCAGGTTAGCTTGTGGATTAAACTCCATCTCCACCATCGGGAAGGCTTTTGTTTCACCATCCTCATTACGGGCCACTATCACCGCTATTTCCTTTTGGAAATCAACCCAGCGCTCTATGAGGCTCGGTTCTTTGAATGCTTTAGCCAGGTACGACTCGTCAATCACTTTATAGACACCCTTGCCATCGTAACCGTCTCGTCGCAGCTTCTGTATATATGGGAAGGGAATATGACTCGCCCTTAACTGTTCTGGTGATGAAATGACCTGGAACTCGGCAGTCGGGATGTCATTTTCTTTGAAGAATTGCTTCTGTAAACCTTTATCCTGGATGAGGCGGATAATACGCGGCTGCGGATAAACCAATACACCTTCTTTTTCCAGCTGCTCCAGTGCATCAACGTTTACTTTCTCAATCTCGATGGTAAGCAGGTCTACCTTTTTACCGAAATTATAGACGGTTTCGTAATCGCCTAGTGAGCCAACCACAAATTCGTCGCATAACTTTTTGCAGGGTGCTTCGCGATCAGGGTCGAGTACTTTTACCGTTACGTTATAATTAATGGCTTGTTGTATCAGCATGCGTCCAAGTTGTCCGCCGCCTAAAATTCCGAGTCTGAGATCTCCGTAAAATGCTTTCATTTATTGATGCAAGTTTACCTATTTTTTTTTAAACCTTACTTCCTTGCCCTGGCGATGGCGCTCTGTTTCTTACGGGTTATCCTGTAATAGAAAACGCAGTTAGTAAAAAAGAAAACAGCACCGGTTAACAAATCAGATGTTTTTGTTAGACGGTCAGTTGACACAAAAAAAACTGCTATGATAAACAATATTGTTCCTTCAAAATACAGTAACATTCTGGTCATTACACTATTCCAATAATTAGGATAATATAGAAACAGCATCGGCAGCGACATAACTGCGATAATTATTCCCACAAAAAAAGTGCGTTCCATAATCAGCGAAGCCGCATGGGCATAATCATGCTCGCTGGAGCGTGTCAGGATAGCATAATAAATGCAGTTCACGGCAATAGAAACAATGATTGCTAGGAGTACGGTCTTTAGAAGAATAATGGGCAAGCCTTTCATAGGATTTTATAATACCAGCAAAATTAAAGCAATTATTCCTTATCGGTCTTAAAGCTTGGTAAAACATAAGTAAAAGTTCTCTTCCTAGGCTAGGATAATAAGTTATGATCGAAGAAAAACTTAACAGAATAAATAACTCCTCCCCTGGAATCAGGGGAGGCCGGGAGGGGTAAAATCTACGCATAGTTTTGCCTGCCCTAACGGTTTTTACCCACTCTGTCGACGCTGCCGCTGGACATCTCTCCCTAAGTATAGGGAGAGAAATAAAGAGAATGACATAGCCCTGATTCCAGGGAGTGTTTATTAATTAAATTGATATTTACCGAGTCGCTTGAGAAACCTTCGCTATTTCATGATCCGCAATTAACGCAACCGGCAAGCCAACGCAAATGATCAGCGCGGCAATTCCCTTCAACAGACCGATCAATTCTAGATGTCCATTACCTTTTGGGATGTTGGTCATTGGTAACACTGCATAATTCATGATGACCCAGATACAGAGGCCATATATTACGCCGATCAAGTATTTGTTTTTCAGAATTTTTACCATCATAGGATATAGCCAAAATAAAGTAACGGTAAAGAATGCAGCAATTAGATAATGAAAGATCAGCCCCCAAAGAACCATGGGTGTACCACCCGACATGGCCTCCTTACCAAACCAACCGCTTGCAATAAACTTGAATATAACAGCCGGAGGAATCTTATAACTGATCAATATAGCAGCAAAAGCATCCAGTGTGCCTGTTAGCAAACAAGTTTGAACAATAGTAACGAATTTACTTTTCGGGCGTCTTTCCATTTGGTTAATATTTTGATTGAAGATAGGTAAAGAGCATAGATAAATGCGATTACCTACCGATGTAAATTCACTTTAATAAAATTATTATACTGATAATCAAATAATTAATAGATAAACGATGTTTTTATAGAACTATGTATTGCATAATACTATATAAAACATATATATTTGAGATAATTGGAAATAGTCAAATCAAAAAAATATGAAAACGATCCTTATTACACTCTTACTGCTGTCTGCCGGCAGTGCAATGAGTTTCGCGCAATGCGATAAAAAAGTGAGTCTGGTTTCTTCAAAAACAGAGCATTTAGATGCAAACGGTAACCTTAAACACGCTGATGATGAAAAGACGGTTGTTGAGTTTAATAAATCCGATATCACGGTTACCATTACACATGATGGCAGTGACGAAAAACTTACCGGGAAAATAAGCTCTAGCATTTGCACCTGGCAGGTTCCTTTTAAAGTGGGAAAAACTCTTCTTAAAGTTTCACTTTCTAAAGATGACGGTCAATCAAGAGATTTTGCCATAACACTTGAAGGCAAAGAAGGTAAATTAACGCTTTGGGCCGAAAGTCCGGATGAACCTGATGACAAAATTCAACTTCCGATAGAGAAGTTTGAAGAAGTGAAATAAGTATAGCGTCTCCCCATTCCCCATATATGTCAAAGGCACTTGCATTAAATGGCAGGTGCTTTTTTATGTGTAGTTAGAGTACTGTAACATATAATTTACATTCGGTTGAATACAGTTTTAAACTAAATGTTTTTTAATTTTCTCAAACCATTTCGGACTTTCAAAAGTTAAGGTGGTAGAGAATTTTTTGAACGATTATTCGTTTCAGAAAATAATTGCTAGAATTACTTAACATTAACGAACATAACTAAACATGAAAAAACCTATTTTAATTGTTGCTGCTTTCTTAACATTTAGCGTATTCGCGACTCAATCATTCGCTCAAACTGCACCTGCTGCTCCGGCTGCCGCTGCACCTGCTGGCGGGGGTGATGTTGTTGCTTCGGCCACTTCATCTGATAACTATACTGCATTTTCAATAGCCTTACGTGCTGCTGGTTTGTCAGAGACTTTGGAAGGGGCTGGTCCATATACCATTTTTGCACCAACAAATGAAGCATTCGGGAAAATTCCTTCGGCTCAGCTTGATGCCTTGATGAAAGACCCTGCAAAGCTGGCAGCCGTAGTAAAAGGCCACATTGTAAGCGGCAAACTGATGAAGGCCGACGTAATAAAAGCGTTGACCACCGGTAAAGGTAAAGCTGTTTTAAAAACACTCGACGGGCAAGATATTACGCTGTCAGTTGCTAATGGTAAATTACAGTTAGCTGACGCAGCTGGCAATACAGCATTAGTTACCGGGTTTGACCTGGCCGCTTCAAACGGTGTTATCCACGGTTTGAATGGCGTATTGGTTGGAAAATAATCTGACGTACCGAAATTCAAAAAAGCCCGGATATATAATGTCCGGGCTTTTTTTGTTATCTACCCAAAATACTTTTATACATCAAAAACTATTGCCATTTTCTGAACGTTATATAAACAGGTTATTTCCTTGAGAGTAAGTTTCTTGTAGTATCATTTAGTACCCCCGTGACCGGCTGAGAAGGCATCTTTGTTACTTTTTATTTTTATTTAAAAAGAGTTGCCAAAATACTTGATTATTAGGTAATGTTTTTTTTATTTTTAATCCCCCATGGTCCATTCTCTAAACATCATCGAAATCCCTGCCCTGATCTCAAAAAAGATCGTGAGGAAGATCGTGTTTGCTGAGTCTGGATTGAGCATAGAAAAGCCGCTGAATATAGATGGCGGCCTGTTTATTCCATGTGAAAATATTGCCGGTTTTAGGTTTGGTATCAAGGATATGCACATTTTTGACATGACCTTTTGCCGGAGATATTTTATTGAAGTAAGGGATTATCAGAATAAAATATATCGCCTTAAACTCAATAGCTACTATGGTTTTAAACGGGAGGCCTATTATAAGGTTTGGGCGGAGGCGCTGGATTACTTCTGGGATTTCTATATGGAAAGCCAATTGAGCTTTTATATGGAGTTGTTTAATATACGACAGACGTTCGAACTATCAGGTGTGACATTTCATGATGATGGAATAAGCTGGGACGATGATAATAGGTTAAATTGGAACGAAATAGCCGTTAGTAGCTACCAAACCCACTTTGTGATCCATCATATTGAGGATCTCACGCGTTCCAAATGTTGCGTGTTCTCTATTCATTGGAATGCCGTTGTGTTACAGACTTTATTAAAGGAGATCATTAAACAGCCGATCAGAGCACGAAAATCTTCCTGGCT
>Ga0207695_10007260_pt1 | contig 14148 bp, 35 predicted proteins | sample KBSC54metaG_FD_184354 | JGI IMG/M metagenome (GOLD analysis project Ga0207695, IMG submission 184354) | Corn rhizosphere microbial communities from Kellogg Biological Station, Michigan, USA - KBS C5-4 metaG (SPAdes) (version 2) | ecosystem: Host-associated > Plants > Roots > Rhizosphere > Soil... | reverse complement strand
ACTGTTGCCGTAAATGGCTTGCCGTTCTGCCAGCCCACTACGGCATCCCCCTGGGAGATCGGGAATCCGCCGTAGTCCTTCAGGCTCAACGCGCTGCTCATGTGGGTTTGACCTTCCCGTCTCGGATTTTCCTGACGTGCGAAGGGGACCAGCGGGCGTAGCGCGCAACTTCAGTAGCCACCCCCGGGCCGGCCCCCTGGCATGCGGCGGCTACCTCTGTTAGGAGTTGCCGACGGATGACCTGCACGTGAGCTTCAGCTTTGTCCAACTGGTCGCGCAGTGAAGCAATCACCGCGCACCGTTGAGCATGGTTACCGGGCGGTACCGTCAGTGCTCGGTTGTGGATTGGTCGTTCGGTCTCGATGGCCAGTTTTTCGGCAGCCTTAGCCGTCTCCAGGTCGGGCCACCATTCCAGGGTTGATTTCGCAACATCAAGCCACCAGTCGCGACTGGCGTGGGCGCGGAATCGCGTGGCGGGACCGAGTGAGATTCCGACGTAGAGCAGCCGTTCCTCGGCATCAAACAGGCGGTAGAGCGCCGTGGAGTCTCCCGTCACTTCAAACCCCGAAGGATCTCCGCGACCTTGTCCGGTCCGCCGGCATCCGTAACAAGCTCCCCCAGTTCGGCCGGCACGAGGGCTACCTGTCGCTTGCCGCGGCTGGTCAGGAAGTAGACGCGGCGAAGTAGCTTGACTGCTCCCATCAGTTCGCTGAGGTTGGCGCGGGCTTCGACGATCGGTTGGTCTTCTCGATTCATGTCCATGCGGACGATTCTAACAGTAGGGCTTGATGTACAGGAAGACGTGATGTACAGTTTGAGGTGTCAGGAAGTACCGACACCAAGGGGGACCACGAAGTGACCACCACGATCGGCTACCGGGCCCGCATCAGCTTCGCGAACGCCACCGCCCCGCTGACCCAGGCGGTCGTCAACTCGCAGTTCGCCGTCATCGAGGCTGCCGAGCGCGAGAACTTCGAGACCTGCCAGCTGTGCGGTCACACCGTTGCCGAGCTGTTCACGCGGATCGACAACCGCGACTACGCCGAGATCGCCGTGTGCGAGCACTGCGCCGACCACGGTGACGTCAGCCACTGCGCCGACTGACCGAGGCCGAAACGCCTCCGGGCGTCGAGCGGTGGGGCGGCAACCGACTTCAGCCGGCGGCTGCTGTGGACGACCAGCCACAAGACCCGAGGAGGAATACCTCATGAAATACGGAACGCGCGTCGAACACAAGGGCACGCCCGGCGTGGTTGGCAAGGTGACACGCCGTAGCACCTCGGGCTGGGTCTTCGTCAGGTGGCCCGACGGTCTCGAAAGCGAAGAGCTGGAGAGCTGTCTAAAGATCGTTGCCTGATCGATTCCTTCAGCAACAACCAGCCTCCGGGCTGGCGGTTGCTGTGGGAACCGGAGACGAAACCGGGATCCACCAAGGCCAATCAGACATCGATCGCCAACAACGATTAGGGGAACTGGAAATGCTCGGCTACCTGCGCAAGGGCCAGAACCGCCCCGCCCTCACCGGCCGCACGCTCCGCCGCCACGAGCAGCGCGCCCAGGCCCGCACCGAGCAGCGCCCCGGACGCCCCGTCATTGGCCACCGCGACCGCGCCAGCGTTGCCGCCCACAACGCCAACGCCGGCCTGATGAGCGTCAACCAGTACCTGCACGGCATCGGCTTCCCCGACGCGGACCAGTACGCCAGCGCCTTCGGGCGCGCGTGCGCCAAGGTGTACCGCCAGAACCACCAGGCCGAGCCGCCGACGCTCTACGCCATCGGCAACGGTCGCGTCCGCCGCATGTACGGCTACACCGACGCCGCCGACCTGCTCGCAGGCGCCGAGTCTTACAAGCGAACGGCGGCGTTCCTGACCGCCGAGCAGACCGCCACCGACATCCGCACCCTCGTCAACGCCTGACACGGAGAGGAACTGCCATGCCCGAGCCCGTCAAGATCGTGGTCTACAGAACTACTCTCGTCAGGCTGCCGGGCCGCTACACCCGCAGCGCCTTTGGTAACCACTATGAGTGCACCGGGCCCGATGGGCGTCGATTCACCAACACAAGCCTGACCACGCTCCGCGATGTGCTGAAGAGGCGCTACGGCAAGGTCAACGTTTCTGTGGTTGACCAGCGCGCCTGACCATGCGGTGCCCGCCCGAACCAAGGAGTTGAACCATGGACAAGCGCCAGGCCAAGAAGTTCGCCTACGGCGTGATCGGAGCGTTCGTTGATGCCGAACTCCCCGACATCTTCGAGAACGTCGAGCGCGATCCCGACGTGAAGTACTCGGAAGCAGACCTCGACCGAATCCACGGCGCCCTACGGGAGGTCATAGACGAGCTGCGCGCGAAAGGCCAGGACCACATCTGACCGTTTATCGAGACTCCCGGCCCCGAATCCGGGGTGCGCAGTGTACGACCAGACCACGATCACCTGATCCCAGGAGAACCGCATGTGCGTTACTGACAACCCGCAGAACATCCAGGCCGGCAACCGCGTGTCGCTGCTCGTCAGCGAGTGTCCCGACCCCGTGACCGGCGGTGTCGTCCGCGTGTACCACGACGCCATCGGCAGCCTCGTTGCGGACATTGCGATCGGCAACGACGTCCGGCCGCAGAACATCGAGTTCCTGACGCGCGTCGGCGCTGGTTTCGAGCCCACCTACGTTCAGGTCGTTGTCAGCCTTGGCCACGAATGGCGCGGCGCCAAGGTGGACGGGGAGACGCCCCGGCAATTCCGCGACGGCATCTTCGCGGAGCTGCACGCTGCCGCCGAACGTGAAGGCATCTCGGAGGACAAGGCGCACAACGACTTCTGGGACGAGGTGGACGGGCGCAAGTGGGCCTGACCGCTCATCGGGGCTCCCGGAAACGGGGCCGGGGCTCCCGATGCACGACCAGACCACACCCGAATCCGAGAGGATAACGTCATGCCCCTGCCCTACAACATCAGCAAGACCCTAGAAATCCCCACCGAGGCGTTCAGCGATGACGGCATTGCGGTCCTCGACATCCACGGCGGACGTTACGACGGCCACTGGGTCATCGACGCCTTCGTTGCCGGTGCAAACAAGCGGTCGGACGAGCCTGAAATCGGGGGCATCGAAACCTGCTACGACCTCCAGCGCGACGACCTAACGAAGGACGACCGCTACCCGAATCTCGCGGTCAACACCGCCTACGTATGGCTGCACGACGAAATGAAGAAGCTCGGCTGGCGACTGTTGGCGTGGGACAACTTCAACGGGCAGCAGGACCCGGGCATGCGTCCGTTTTACATGGCAGCCCGCGCGGTGATCGGCAGCGACAAGTTCGTGCCGTCGCCCGGCGTGAAGTACGCCGACGAGATGACAGTCTGACGGGAGAACCAGGCATGATGATGTCCCCGGAGCAGCAGGCGGAGCTGGACGCAAAGACCCGGCCGCTGCTGGAGAAGCTCGTCGAGGTGCTGAACGAGCTGAACGAGATCAGCGAACCGGCCGGCATGCGGGTGATCGCCGATCGCGGAGAGATCGGAACGGCGGGAGGGTCCGTGTTTTACCACCCGTGGACAAGGACGTGGCAGATGCGGGCGCAGCGGTGAGCGCCCGCAGCATTGACTGCATGGCGCTGATCGACTGGTTCCGCCGCGAGATCGCCAAAACCCAACTGGAACGTCCCGCACGACCCGGCATCACTGCGTTCGGCGAGTTGGAATGGGTCGTGTTCGAACGCGAGAAGCTGCTGGAGCTGGTTAATGCCAAGTGCGCAGGGCTCGGCATGCCGGCCGTGAACATGGACGCGGTCATGCAGGTCGAGAACTTGGCGTGCGGGCACATCGACTACACATCGAAGCTCGCGCTCGGCGCGGCGGAACTGGTGCTCGCAAACTGACCGGCCAGGGGTAACGCAGATTGGATCGACCGCCGAAAGGAAAGTCTCGTGAACCTGCTGTACAACCTTGAGGACGCCATCGAAAGCTCGCTACACAACCTGTTCGGCACCTGGTACCGCACCGGCACGTGGCCCAACGGGATGCCGTTCTGGACATCGTTCTGGACACGGCGCGGTGCGCTCAACATGGAGGCGCCGAAAAACTCGGTGTACGACCTGCACCTGCGTGGGCCGGTTGTGTTCGTGCCGGGGAAGGTGCTCCGGCGAAGAAACAGGACCGCCTAGTCCTGCCTAAGCCCCGGTTCCGACCGGGGCTTCGTCGTGTTCGGACCCGCTACGCTGGTATCGCTCCGCTTCTGCCGCTGGAGACAACGGCACCCAGGACGCCTGGCATAGCAGCGGACGATTGTTCCCCGCCGTCGGCTCGCGCCGATTGGCGGGGCTTTTCTAAGGCGGGGCCTCGCGAAGAAGACGTCTGACACGCCGGGTCCCCAACGCCTTCCCCTGCGGGGTTAGGACGGCGGACTCGAACCGCCATCTTCCGGCCGGCTCACTCAAGAGCTCATTTCACCAGTGCCATGGATGGCGGGTGACCGGCTGTCTTGCCCGTTAGACGATTGACCCACGACTCCGCGAAGCGTCCGGGAGCATAGCCCCAGGGTACGTCGCGCCGGGCTGTACTCTGGCAACGCCCCGTCTGTCCTGCGTGGGAACCGCAGTCGGCGGGGCTTTTCGCAACTCTGGAGGATGCCGTGGCCCAGACTCTTCCCGACCCGAACAGCACGCCGCGTGCAATCGTTGCCACAACCGCTGTCGAGAACGTCCGCGCCGTACCGCTGCGGCAGCTGGCCGACACCGCCGAACGGATGCTGCATCGGATTATCCCGCCGGCGGACGCGTCGAAGGCGCCGGTCGCAGCGTTCGACGCCTCGCTGTGACCGCGGTCCCGGCCGAAAAGTGGCGTCGTTCATCGGCGTGCTCGGAAGGCACCAACTGCGTGGAGGTGGCGCCGTGCGGCAACGGGGTGGCGGTGCGGGATTCGAAGCGCCCTGACGGCGCGGTGCTGGTGTTCGACCGGGGCGCGTTCGCTGGGCTGCTGGATGCGGTGAAGGCCGGGGAGTTCGACGACCTGGCGTAACCGCGACAGGCTTACGACGTCAAAGCCCACGTTTCGCAAGCTCGGCCTCGGTCGCAGCCTCGCATGTGGTCAAAGCAGCCTCGGCGCTGGTCGCGTAAGCGTTGACCACCGGGCCAAAGCGGTTCTCACAGATCAGCAGCGTCGGCTCTTCGTATTCGTAGTCCCAGCCGTCGCACGGCTTCTGCTCATACTTCCGGACCGTACCGTCCGCGTTGATGCTTGCCTGCCGGTGATGCCACGTCACCCGCTGCGGGGCCGCATCCAGCAGGGAAATCACCACAACGGCGTACCGGCCGCGACAGTCAGCGTTCAGGGCTGCACAGTGTTCGTTCGCAAGGCCTTCAGAGGTGAAGGCGACGATGGGCCCGTTCGACTCCCACTCGTCCTCGCAGACGGCCCAGACGGTGGTGCGATCGTTGCCCATGCGCCAATGGTAGAAGTTGCCACGGATCGGCTTCTTGCCGGCCGCTGGCAACTTCGGCATTCGTGGCAACAAAGTGCCCCGGCTGCGGACCTTTCAGAAGTTCGCCGCCGGGGCTGTTGCCTTGGGGGAAGGCAACGTGTAACCGGAGCGCGTGGGACAAGCACGCAATGTCAGGGTACGCCGGTCACCCGATCTGCGGGACCGCTTCCACCAGCTCGTGGCCGCCTGCCCGGTACCAGCCGTCCAGCACCTCACGGAGTAGCTTCTCAACTTCGGCCATCACCGCGTCCATGTTCACGTCCGGCAGCGCGTGGAACGCGATCAGGACGCTGCCGGTTCGGTCGCCGGCACGTAGGGGCTGGTCTTCGTGCGGCCGGCCGGGCGGGCTGCCGAACCGCATGTGCGCCGCTCCAGATGTGATGGTGCGCCCCGCAGGCTGCTGGGGCGCCGGTCCATTGTCTCACTCCGCCGTGTGGTGCTGCACGCCGTGGACGCGCTGTCCGGTGTTGTCGAAACCGCAGTTCGGCGCCGGTTTTTGCCCTACCTTTGAGTCCATGACCAGCTCGTTACCCGACGACGCGCATCCCGGGTACGCGCACGCCGAGGCCGAGTTGAAAATCGCCGCGGACACGGGCACGAAGGCCATCATCGACGCGATCGGGGCAATGGCGATCCTCGGTGAGATGCAGCGGCTGCGGGACCGGCTTGATGCCGCGGGACGGCTGCTGCGGGCTGGCACGGTCGGCGGCCACTGTTGGGCTTCGCAGCAAGGGTATGCGGCGTGCGAGCAGCCGGGCGTGGGCGAGTTCCTGGCCAGGCATCTGCCGCAACGACGACGGTGGTGGAGGCGGACTTAGCCGCCGTACTCCCGCGCCGCCTCCTCAATGACCCGCTCCGCCTCGCTCCTGGAGAACGCCCCGTACCACCACTCGTGGCTGTAAAACGCCAACGCCGCCGCAGACTCCGCCGCGTCCGCCTTAACCAGCCGCGGGTCCCGGATCGGCATCACGATCCCACCAGCGTCCGTCTCCCCGGCTGGTGGCAGCGTGCGCTCCAGCTCGACACGCAGCTCCCGCGCCGCCTGCCAGGCGATGTACAGGCGGATCGCATCCTCCGGCGGCGGATCGAGCGGCGGCCGGTTACTCACCACCGGCGCGAGCCTGCTTCGACGCCTCGGTGTCAAGCGTGTACCGCCCCATCTGGTCCAACCCCTCGAACGCCTTGTGCCGACGGATCTGCACCGCAAGTTCAGTCATTTCAGCCTGCGTCTGCCGCATCCGGACGTGCTGCTCCTCGGTCATCTCCAGCGCCGGCGGCAGGGTCATGCACCATTGAGCATGGGCGTCGTTCAGGTCGTAGAGCTGGCGTTTGAGGCGAACCAGGTCGGCGAAGGCTTCAGGATCGGTCACGGTCCGATCCTGCCATGCGCGGTACGGAACGAGGCCGGGCGGTGGCCGGGGCGCCCAATCAGACCTTACGTTCTTCTTATCGCCGCAGCTTGAACCGCTTGTTCAGATCTGCGAGCAACGCAGTCCAGTCGAGTGCCTCAACATCGAAGTCGATCGTGATGGTCGTCCCGGGTGGCAGCGTTGCATTTGGCAGGTAGCGACCGAACATGCAGCGGTCGAAATCCATCAGCGGCAAGCCGCCAAGGGCAGGTCCGGGAACAACCCGCCGGTCGCCGGTTGCCATTTCGCCCCATAGGTTCGCGGCCGGACTGGTCTTTGCCGTCTCGGCCAGCTTCGCTGCGGTATCGGCATACACGCCAGCCAGGTACGTGCGGGACGCCTGGAAGCGCTCGACGTCGGTCATCGCCCCTCCCGGTACGGCGGATGCGGGCGCCCCAAGAACTCGTCCAGCCGCGCCTCATCGATGTCGATCAGCCCGAACTCCAGCAGGTACAGCAGCGCTTCCCCGATTGCGGCATCCGCAATGACCACCGGGGCTACGCCCGGCCGCAGCGGGCCGTCAGGGCTGACGAGCAATCCGGTTGCCGCGAAACCCGCCTCGCGGGCCAGGCGCTGGTACGCGCTGCCGTCGCTCTGGTCCACCGGGATCCGGGGCCAGGCGCTGGTGGGGGCAACCCAGCCGTCCGGGAACGCAGGCTTGGTGCTGGTGGTCATGGTTTCCTCCTGGGCCCAGTGTGCCGCACCTACGTCAACGGTGTTGGCACTACGGCAGGTCGTACACCGTGACCGTCACGCCACGATCCACCAGGTGCTCCACGATGAGCGGCTCAACTCGGTCCCAGATGCCGCCGGCCAGTCCGCAGCCGATCCGCGGCATGTGCACCGACGCGTGCTTCTCGATCGCGGTCGACGCCACCGACTTCAGGCATGCGGCAAGCGCCCAGTACCGGATGGGCGGAGGCGCGTACCGCTGCTGCCGCACACCGTGCTGACCGACCATGTTCGCAATCTCGATGCCGTCTCCAACCGGAACGAACTGCACCACCCCGAGCCGGAGCGACCCGGATTCGCCGTCGGCATTCTGGTACCAGCGCTGGTACTGCCGCCGCACCTCAGGCCAGCGTGCGGACACGGCCATGACGAAACCGCGGCCCCACCAGCCGCGGTCGTTGACGATGTGCGCAATGATCCTTGGGCCTTCGCCGGCCGGGTCGGTGGCGTCGCCGACGACGTAGGTGATCTCAGCCATCGCCACTACCAGACAGCCACGCATCCGGCGAACAACCCGGAACCACGCCCCGGATCCCTCCGCGCGGATCCGCCACATCGCCAAACCGACGCGGAATCAGGTGGATGTGAACATGGTCGACGGTGCGTCCTGCTGCGCGGCCCTCGTTTACGCCGATCGTGTACCCATCGGGGTTGCATTCGGAATCAATCCGGCACCTTGCCGAAAGGATCAACGTGTAGGCGTCGCCGATCTCCCGGGGCGTCAGGGCGAAGAACGATTCGACATGGCGCTTGGGGACGATCTCCACGTGTCCTTCGGCTGCCGGGAAGTTATCGCGGCGCGCATAGCAGGTCTCGTTCTCGGCGAAGACCGTGTTCAGGTCCGGGCGGTCCTGCTCGCAAAACAAACACTCAATCATCGCCCCTCCAGCTCATCCCCTGCGCTCCTCCAGCAGTGAATCCAGCCGTTCCGTCTCGCTCAGCGCCTCGTCGAGCTCCCGGTAGGCGTCGGCGAGCTTCTCCAGCAGGATCCGCCGGTCGGCCTGATCGATGTTCAGCACCCGATGGTCAGGCCCCAATGCGGTATCGCGGGCCAGCATTTCAGCAAGCAGGGAGTCGCTGCCTGCCCAGCTCGGGAAGGTCGCGGGAAACACGCTCACCGCGGACCCCTCGCAACCTCGGCTGCCGCGGTCCACGTCCGCGCCTCAACGCACTCGGACCCGTCCACGTCGGCAACGGCAGCCCGATAGGCGTGCTGCTCCAACTCGCCAGCAACCGCGCCACGCACCATCTGCTCGTGCCGTGGCAGCATCGCGTTCACGATGGCCCGGATCCGCCGCTCGGCCTCTTCCAGGCTCATGCCGGCGGGCAGTCCCGGGAAGCCGGCGTCCATGCAGAGCTGCAACCAGCCGTCGGGCAGCAGCGTGTCCACCAGGCGGCGGTGCTCGGCCGCGCGGCGGTCGAAGAACTCTTGAACGGTCTCGGTCGTGTCGGTCACGGCTGCCTCTCCTTAGTTCGTGGGCCACAGGCAGATGGCTGGAACGTCGCCGTCCTCCGGCTCGTACTCGTCTTCCTCGGTGTACCGGCCACTGGCCCGGTCGTCGTCGTCCAACGGCGTCAGAAACTCGCCGCTGTAGGTGGTGTCGGCCCGGTAGAAACCGATGGACGCCTCGCAGGTCGGGGAGAAGCCGTTGCCTTCGGCGTCCCTGGATTGGACCAGAACGGCCCGCGGGTCAAGTGTTGCCAGCTCGGCAATGAGTTCGGCGACGGTCATGGTAGTTAGTCCTCCACGTCTCGGGGCTGCTCGGTTCCGCAGTAGGTGCAGATCAGGTTCCCGCCGAACCCGCCACACGACGGGCACGGCGTCTTCGTAATCGGGCCGGTGCCGGCCAAGCACGCCGGGCACACGTCTTGGCCACGGTCGCCCCACGGCATGTACTCGTCCGTGCCGACCTGCCAGCCGGAGGACTTCGCGACCTGGCGGGCGGTGATCTCGGGTGCGCCGCCGAGGTAAATCAGGGACCCGAAACACCCGTCGCGGTCGCAAGAGACAAGCTGGGCCGGCTGGACGCTCATGGCGCCTCCACGTCAACACGGGGGCTGTCCCACCCGATCCGGTTGGCCTGCGCCCGCAGCATGCGGCGCCAGCCCTCCGGCGGCGGGAACTCCTCGTCCTCGCCGTCACCCTCGTAGGACAGCACCGGATCCTCAAAGCGGATGCCCAGCCGTTCGGCGTCCGCAATCAGCGTGTCGATGACCGCGGTGAGAACGGCATCGCCGTCGTAGTCATCGACGTAGTAGCGGGTGCGTAGGACGCCCTCGGTGGAGATTTCCCCGGTGGTGGCGTATTCGCTGCCAAGCCCGTCGTCGTAGAACTCGACACTGCCACCCCACGACTCAGGGTGTTTTCCCACGTAGTCCCGATAGCGCAGGATGATGCCGTTGGACCAGTAGCCGTCGTTCTTAGAGCTGATCATGGGTGGTTCTCCTTGTTGGGCTGGTTCATCGGTTCTTGCGCTGCGTTGTGCTCGCTGTTGTGCGCGACCATCACCTCAAGGATCTCCGCCATGCCGGTCGGATTGTCGCCGAACAACCACACCGGCGCGGCGTCCTCCGGGCAGCGCGGGCACCACAGGCGCATCCAGTCGTAGTCCCACGTGACGTTGAAGCCCGCAAAGCTGCGCATCGTCTCGGGGCGAACCTGCTCGGCGTGCGGCCGGACAGCTTTCCCAGCTTCGGTTGCGATGGCGACAACCGCCGGCGCGAGAAGGCTTTCCAGGCTGTCGCCGGGCCGCCATGTCGCGGTGCGGGTGGCATCGACCGCGATGCGCAGCAGCCCGTACAGCTCTGTTGCGGCAGCGGTACCGATTGTCTCGTCGGGCGGTCAATTCTTCACGCCGATCCTTCGTTCGCGCCGGTCGCGTAGTCAAAGGCCCGCTGCATATCGGCCTGGGTCTGCATGGTGCCGCCACCGTTGACGAGCAGGTAGATCTCCGCCTCATCGCGGGTGGTGGTGGCGGACCTAAACTCGGCGACGGCAAACAGAGCCCGGTTTGTGAACCAGCGCCGACCGGGCGCAGTCAGGCCGCTGAAGCGGAGGTAGGGTCCGTCGTCGGTGTCTTCGATTTGGTCAATCAGTTCCGGCGCGATCCATGAAGCCGGCACGCCGAAACCATCGTCGAACCAGGCAACGGCAGCAGACAGGCGCTGCTTACCGTCAACAACGGCCCAGACAAAACCGTCGACATCCAGATCGGGTCCGGCCCACTGCGAGTGTGCGCGGTCGGACAGGATCACGACGCCGGTGGGCAACCCGAGCAGCCATGAGCGGACCAGGGCCACGCGCTGGTCTTCAGTCCAGACCTGGCCGCGCTGGTACGGCGGGTCGATGTCGATGTCACCACGAACGATGTTGCGGGCCAACTCGCGGGCCTGCCTAAGTGTCGATGCGAGGTGCGTGTGCTCCAGAGGTGCCGGAGTCTGGCGAGTCACGGTCGTTGCTCCTTCATGGTCCGCTAGTCGGCGGGGTTCGGGTTGGCCTTCGCGGTCCAGCCGACCGGCTCCATCGGCCCGTACTCGCCGGGCAGGCCTTCGGGATCCCAAGGCATGGGGTCGGTGTAGAGCATCCGCATCATCCCGTCCGCGCACAGCACCCACACGTCGCCTTCGCTGTCCCGCCAGCCGTCGCCGGGGACGCCCGGGTAGCCGGCGGTACGGGCGCGCAGCTTGTACAGGACCTCGTCGATCTCCGAGGCCAGCGCGCGGTGGAACGCGGCGGACTCCTCGTAGCCGATCTGCCGCTTGTAGTTGTTGGTGCCCTCGGCGGCGGCTTCCTGGCTCGTGGCGACGCGCATGGCGTCGGCATGCATCTGATGCAGCTTCTCGATCAGGTGCTCGGCCGCCTGTTCGGCGGCGGTGGGGCTGGTGTCGGTCATCGCGGTTCTCCGTGTTCTGTCGGTCGGGGCTGGTCGCCTACGGCAGCCGCCCGGGGGTTAGGCGTCCGCGTCGAGCCAGTCAGTACGGACCCGAGTCGCGACCCGCTCCCGGCGCCTCTCGGCCATCTCGCGCGCGTACTTCTCGCTGGGGGCCGGCGTGGCGTTACGCTCCCCGAAACTGCGGTAGCCCCACTCGGGCGTGAGGCTGCTCTCCAGCCTGCGAAGCCGCTCCATCTCCTCAAACAGCTCCGCCACCTCGCCATAGCGAAGTCCGGTGGAGGCAGCCCTTGCGTGCAGTTCGACGACCCGCTCGTCGCTCATCCGGTCGGGCATTTCGGTTCCCCTTCAGCTGGTGGTCTGGTTTTCACGGTCTGAATGCCTGCGGCAGCCGCCGGGCATGAGGTCCGGTTGCCGCCGGGGGCGGTCAGCGCTCCTCGTTCTGCTGGTAGGGCCGGTCAGCATAGGGGAACTTCGCGGGCCCGTCGGCAACGTTCTCCCAGCCGCCGTTCCGATTCGGATCAACAGCCACGTCGTACCGCTCGATGAACAGCGACTGTGCGCGGTCCCTGTCCCCGAAGACGTAGGTATAGGCGCTGTCGCGGCCGTAGCGGCGCAACACCGGCCCGTACCAGTCGAGGCACCACGCCACGGCGGCTTTGCGGGTGGGTTCGCGGCGCAGCAGGCCCTCGTCCATGTCCAGGACCAGCCAGACCTTCGTAGAGGCCATCACGCACCCGCCGTCTGCGGCCGGGGCTTGCCGGACAGTGCGGCCGACGCCGCCGCGAGGGCCGCGTCCAGCTTCGTGTCGCCGTCCTGGGTGTACATCGGCTCGCCCCACACGACACCCTCCGGGCCGAACAGGTACCAGCCGCCCCCCAATGTCAGGTAGCCGTCGTCCGGACTGTAGGGCTGGCGCTCCAGTCGCCAGGTACGGTACGTGCCGTTGTTGTTCGGGACCTGCGCGGTGTAGACGCCGGGGCTGGTCAGGATCCAACCAAACCCACTGTTCGCGGCGTACCGCACGCGCTGCGGGCGCTCGCTGTCGGCGACCAGCATGCCCAGCTTCTCCTTGCACTTCACGCAGGTGATCGCGCCGGTGGTCATGCGGCCGGACGTCCTGGCCTTGACACCGCACACCGGCACCTGACGCCACTTGGTAGAGGCCGAGGCGTCCACGCCGTGGACCTTGCCTCCGAATGAGATCGCCATGGTCAGTCCCCCTTCAGGAGTATCTGGCGGGCCACCTCGTGGCCACTGGTGGTGAGGCGGGTTCCGTACTCGGGGTCGTCGATGTAGCCGAGCTTGTACAGCTTGCGCAGGCTGGCGACATTGCCGGAGGCGCGTCCGCTCCAAATGCGACCGCCGTCGATCCAGGCATTGATCAGAATCCGCACCTGGGTCTTGGTCAGCTTGGGCGCGGGTACAGCGGGGGTGTCGAAGCGCAGCGGCTTCGCGTCCGGCGCGACGGTGTAGACCGGCAGGTCCCACTCGTCGCGGCTCTCGATGGTGGGGAAGGGGCCAGAGCTCATGGCGCGGTGGGTGATGGGCTTGCCGAAGCGGTAGGGGCTCTCGTGGCGCAGGACCTGGCTGTGGCGGCCGAAGCCCATGGCGGGGGCCTGGTTCTTGTACAGGTGCTCCAGCAGGTAGTAGGCGCCTTCGTCACGGTTGTCAGCGATAACCAGCGGGCCCCAGTCCGATCCCAGGCGGCTGAGGTCGTCCGGAACGTCGTCCAGGCAGTCGCCAGTGTCATCGAAGTGATCGCCCCGGAAGGGGCCGCTGAAGGTCCAGACGTCCCAGCGGTTGCCGACAGGGCGGCCGAGCAGGTCGCGCCGACGCTTCAGGGTACCCAAGAGGCGACGGTTGTCGGCGCGGGCGACGTAGTAGTCCCCGGCCCTGCGGTGCATGTTTTCCTCGGCCGGGACGGGGATGTAGATGACGTCCATGGCCAGGTGCAAGTTGTACACGCCTCGGCGGACGTTCATGTCCAGCGGGAGGCTGTTGAGGTTCAAGTCGCGGAAGTAAATGCGCGGCATGATCAGACCTCCTGCGCTGTGGCGTGGTTTTCGGCCCGGATCGTCAGAATCTCTTTGAGGTCCCGCACGTAGGGCGTGCTGCGGTTCCAGAACTTGCCCTCGTCGGAGATGTGCCACTCCGGCTTGCCGGCCTTGCGGTTGTGGTAACGGCTGGCGTGGGCGACCGGCACGAACGAGGGGTCTGGACCGTCCGCCGATCCGCAGACGTGCCACATCTCGAAGTTGACGGTGCCAATCTCGTGGCCGTCGGCAACCTTGACGAGGTCGCGCCGGTCGGTGTCGGTGTAGATCAGCCAGTAGCCATCGGTCAGGCATTCGGCCTTGATGCCGTTGGCGGTGCGGGCGGTGGTGTTCATCAGCCTCAGTCCTCGTCGTACTCGTTGAAGCACACCTCGCACCCGTCGGCGGGCTGTTCCTCGTGGTCGTCGCACATGACGACGATCCGCACCTCGTCGTCGGGGTCCTCGGCCAGCTCGGCGGCGGCGAAGTTCGCGACATCCAGGGCGCAGTGGCCGACGTACACAATCCCGCCAGCACCGTCAGACCAGATGCCGTAGCCGTGGCGCAGGCGGGTGTCGCAGGCCGGGACCGGGAGGCGGTCACTG
>Ga0207695_10007259_pt1 | contig 14148 bp, 14 predicted proteins | sample KBSC54metaG_FD_184354 | JGI IMG/M metagenome (GOLD analysis project Ga0207695, IMG submission 184354) | Corn rhizosphere microbial communities from Kellogg Biological Station, Michigan, USA - KBS C5-4 metaG (SPAdes) (version 2) | ecosystem: Host-associated > Plants > Roots > Rhizosphere > Soil... | reverse complement strand
CATGCAGAGCCTGCTCAACCTGCAACCCGGCGAGAATGTCCGCACCATTCTTCCCGTGCGCGACCTCGAAGAGGAAGGGAAGTACATCTTCTTCGCCACGCGCAATGGCATCGTCAAAAAGACTCCGCTCAAGGACTTCTCTAACGTGATGTCGCGAGGCATTATCGCGATCAATCTCGACAAGGACGATGACCTCGTGACCGCCGGCCTGACCAACGGCAAGCAGACCATCTTTATCGCAACCCGCGAAGGCATGGCGATTCGCTTCCAGGAGGAGTACGATCCCGAGCGCAGCGGAATCGGCTTGCGTCCAATGGGCCGCAATGCTGCGGGTAACAAGGGCATCTCGCTCAAGAAGGGCGACTACGTGATCGGCGCGGCCATTACCGACTCAGATGAGGCTCGCGATCTGGAGCGCGACGAATGCGCCAAGGCTCGTAATCTCACTGACAAACTCAAGTCGCTTCGTAAGGCGTACACCGACGCTAAGGATGCCCTGCAAAAGGCTCGCGAAGACCGCCGCAATGGCGATGCCGAGGACGAAAAGCTGAAGACGAAGGAGAAGAAGGCCGAGAAGGTACTCGATGACGCAGAATCCGCGCTGAAGGATCTCGACGAGAAACTCTGTGTGACGCAAGCCCGCATCCTCACCGTCACTGAGAATGGATTCGGAAAACGCACCGACGTGGACGAATATCGCCTCACCGCGCGTGGCGCCCAGGGAGTCACAAACCTCAAGGCGACTCCGAAGGTCGGCAAGACAAGTTCTATTCTCCTGGTGAACGAAACCTCAGAGCTCATGGTGATCAGCCAGTGGGGCAAGATCATCCGCATCGACACGAACACCGTGCGCTCAGCGGGACGGAATACGCAGGGTGTGCGATTGCTGAATCTCGAAGAGGATGACAAGGTGGCCGCGGCAGTAATCATCCCGCCCGATGAAGTGAACGGCAAGGAAGACGAACAGGGAACGCTGATTCAGTAGCCGCGGTCCATCCAGTTCAGAGCAAATCCGATCTGGATGGAAGCGCGAGACGCCAATATGGACAAGACTCTTCGACGCGTTCGGATCCTGAAGAACAACAGATGGAGACCTATCGCTATTGGCAGAGTAGTCCTGTTGGCGAGCGCCTCGTCGCAGTTTGCGACTTAAGCGAAGCAGCTTACGCGTTTGCTGGCGATTTTCGAGGAGAGTCCGCGCATGATGACCAGGGACTTCAAGGATCTGCTTCGCGCGTGCAACGCAAACGCGGTTAAGCACCTCATCACCCTGCTCACGCTTTTGGCGTTCACGCCGAGCTCAGGACGACGAAAGACCTAGATCTATTCCTTCGTTCGGATGAGGAGAATGCAAAAGCTGCTTTTCGCGCCCCTGCAGATTTCGGAGCTCCGCTAAGGGTCTGACGAGTGAAGACTCTTGCGATGGAAGCACCTTCCAGATCGGCCTGCCGCCCGGATCGAATCGATATCATTCAGCAAATCAGTGGTGTGACTTTTGATGAGGCGTGGCCGAACAGAGTTCAAGGCTTGATCCACGGTGAAGTGCCGGGCAGCGTCCTCTCACTCGAAGATCTGATCCGCAACAAGCTGGCTAGCGGACGAGAACAGGACATGCTTGACGTCAAGGCTCTGCGGAAGACTGGAGCAGCTACGAAGTCCAAAAGATCTCCTGAGCATTGAGATCTCGTTTCTTCTGATCAAATAGCTCCGCTTCTCCCGACCCACCTACTAGTGTACGGTGCGGCAATCAAAAGGCTTACGCGCCGAACCTGAGGATAAGGTTGGTCCTCGAAAACGGACGGGTCCATCCCGGCTGCCAACTTGTCCGCTCGGGTGCGCATCCCAGATTTAATGGTTTTTGGGAACCAGTGTATCTGTAGGCGCCTGCACTGTCAGGACAAGTAATTTCTGTGAGAGGATAGTCAAAGCGGAATGAGACGTGTGCCTCAGTTGTCGGCCGCACGATGGGCAAGGTGCCCCAGCACGATTGCGCAAGTCGTTAGAACTAAAGCGCCTGACTATGAAAGTTATCAGACAACACTGAACCACCGTCGATACTCCAAATCCCACTTCAGGCGTCCTACACTGATGATGCTCTGGTTTCTCCGCGCGCCTTTGATGCTGCGCACTGCTTTCATAGCTGGTTGTTTGTTCCTGTTCCTCGCATCATCTGCCGGTGCTGCGCGAATCAACCCAGTGCGCGACAGCGCCCACACCTCCAAGCACGCAAAGCACGCCGCCAAGGCTACGCCGCATTCCTCGCGCAGCAAGGTGCGTAGCACGCGAACAAAGGCCACCACCCGCAGGACCGCCCGGTCTGCGCATTCGACGGCCGCGGCTCGCAAGCCAGTTCTTCCGGGCAGGCATTTGCGCCGTGCACGGTATGGGCGGCACTCGAGGGCGCGGTATGTACCGCTGGCGACAGTGCCGATCCGCCACTCATCCGCTCAGTCTGATTTCTCTGCCAGTGCTCCCGTTTCTGATTCAGGCACGCCGGTGTCGACGGCGGTTGCTCCTGCAGGGAATACGGTCGCTGTTGCGGCTGCCGGGGATTCTCAAGCCGCAACTGCAAATGAGGAAGCCTTTGCAGTTGGCCAGATTGCATCGTTGAATGTACCCCGCGTATATGGGCGTTACGCTCTCCGCGGGACGCACGATTCCCTGGTCCGCCAAAATGAGCGCGTCGAACTCGAGTCGCTCGAGCGTATCGAAGACGACAACGATCTCCAGAACCGCATTTCCAGCGGCTCGCTTGTTCGGGTTCCTGAAGCGGCTGGACTCATCGTGAATCCAGGCCTGCCGGAAGATCGCCGCTACTGCCGTCCATGGACCGCTGACTTTCTAAGCGATCTCTCGCACGCGCATGAGGCGCAGTTTCACAAACCGCTGATCGTCAGCTCTGCGGTGCGTACGGTAGAGTTCCAGAAGCACCTGATGCGCGTGAATCACAATGCTGCCGACGCTGAGGGAGAAATTGTCAGCCCGCACCTGACCGGAGCAACCATCGATATTGCCAAGTCCGGCTTGTCCCGCCGCGAGATGCAGTGGATGCGCGATCACCTCTTCGCGTACCAGACCGCTGGCGTGATTGATGTGGAGGAAGAGTTCCGTCAGCGCTGCTTCCATATCACGGTGTACAAGAACTACTCGCCGGCATCGTCGCCCGCGGGTCCGCACCATGCTCCTGTGCCACAGACGGTGCCGCCGGATTCGTCCACGGCGACGGTTTCCGACGATACGCCTACCCGCAACAAATAGCCGGGGCCGGCACCAGCTCACTCAATTTCATTTCCTATAATCACGGGAAGCGTTACAATCGCGGGCGAATGCGGTTGTAACGCTTTCGTGTTTCAAGAACGAAATCTGCGAGGACAGATATGAGCGATTCAGCGGTTCAGTCGGCGGTAGAAGTTTCTCCGGGCCTTTCTCAGGGCCAGCGGCTTGCCAACATGTTCACGGCGCCGTCGAAGACCTTCCAGGACATCAAGGCTGGCCACAAGAGCTGGTGGCTGCCTTTCGTGATCTATGTCGTACTCGGTTTTGCGTTCTACGGCGCGGTAAATGCGAAAGTCGGTATGCGCCAGGTCAGCGAGAACCAGATCAAACTCAGTCCCAAGTCTGAAGAACAGATGGCTCAGCTTACCCCTGAGCAGCGCGAACAGCGAATGAAGATCTCCACCGCGATCACGCAGGGCGTCTTCCTCGCTTCGCCGGTATTTCTGTTGCTGATGGGCGCTGTAATTTCCGCGGTTCTTCTCGGAACCATCAACTTCGTCTTTGGCGGCAAGGCGAAGTTCGGAAGCATCTTCGCTGTGTGGATGTACGCGATGATGCCCTCGTGCATTAAGACGATACTGGGAATTGTGGTGCTCTTCGCCGGCACTGCTCCAGATTCGTTCAACATCAAAAATTTCGCTCCCACGAACCTCGCCGCGTTTATGAATCCCATGGAGACGAATCCAGGTCTATACAGCCTGCTCACCTCCATCGATTTCGTGACCATCTGGACGCTCGCGCTTGTTGGTATCGGCCTCGCGATTGTCGCCGGAACCAAGCGCAGCTCGGGCTACATTGCATCGTATGGATGGTGGGCGCTGATTGTGATTGGCGGAGCCGGCATCGCAGCAGCATTCAGCTAATCCCGGCACTTTACGCATTAGAAAAGGCGCACATCGATTGATGTGCGCCTTCGTTTTTCGCCCTGATCCGTGGCCTTAATCCTTGCCCTCGTCCCATCTCCGCATGATCAGCGTCGCGTTAATTCCGCCGAAGCCGAATGAATTCGACAGTGCCACGTCAAAGCTGTGCCTGATCGCCTTATTGGGAACATAGTCCAGCTTGCACTCAGGATCGACATTGTCGAGGTTGATGGTCGGCGGCAGCACCTGGTTGATGAGCGAGAGAACCGTGATGCCGGCCTCCAATCCGCCCGCTCCGCCCAGCAGATGTCCGGTCATGGACTTCGTACCGCTAATCTTGAGCTTGTGACTGGTCGCATTCTCGCCGAAGACTAACTCGATTGCTCGCGACTCGTTGCCATCGCCTGCCGGAGTCGAGGTGGCATGTGCGTTGATGTAGCCCACGTCCTCCGGCTTGATGCCGGCGTCATTCAGTGCCGCACGCATGCTGCGTTGTGCGCCGGCGCCTTCAGGAGCGATGCCTGTCATATGGTGGGCATCCGCACTCATTCCGTAGCCAATGACTTCAGCCAGAATTTTCGCGCCGCGCTTCTTCGCGAACTCGAGTTCCTCGAGGATGAGGATACCCGCGCCCTCACCAATCACGAAGCCATCGCGATCCTTATCAAAGGGACGGCTTGCCTTGGTCGGCTCATCGTTGCGCGTTGAGAGCGCGCGCATCGAAGCGAACCCTCCCACCGAAAGAGGAGTGACCGCTGCTTCCGATCCACCCGCAATCATCGCGTCCGCGTCGCCATGCATGATCATGCGCACCGAATCGCCAATCGAGTTGGCGCTCGTAGCGCACGCCGTTGCTGTGGCCGAGATCGGCCCGCGTGCGCCATAGCGAATGCTCAACTGCCCAGCCGCCATATTGATGATGGTCGCGGGGATAAAGAAAGGAGATATCCTGCGCGGACCGTCTTTCAACAGGGTCGCATGTTCACGTTCGATAATCTCGAATCCGCCGATACCCGAGCCGATGAAGACGCCGACCCGATCGCCGTTTTCTTCGGTGATCTTGAGGCCGGACTGCTCCAGGGCCTCTTGCGCGGCGGCAAAGGCAAAGTGGATGAAGCGCGCCATTTTGCGCGCTTCCTTTTTATCGACAAAATTCAACGGGTCAAAGTTCTTGACCTCGGCGGCAAAGGTGACAGGAAAGCCGGTTGTATCGAAACCTGTGATCGGCCCCATACCGCTGGCGCCGGCAAGCAGTTTCTCCCAAATCTCCTGCGCGGTATTGCCTACACCGCACACCAGCCCAAGGCCAGTGATCACGACTCTACGATTCACCGGCTACTTGCCTTTCGCGTTCTTCTCGATGTAGTCAATCGCGTCCTTGACGGTCTTGATCTTCTCAGCATCTTCGTCGGGAATTTCGAGGTCAAACGCCTCTTCAAACTGCATCACAAGCTCAACAACATCTAGCGAATCCGCGCCCAGATCCTCTTGGAAGCTAGCGCCGGGCGTGACTTCTGCCTCGTCCACCTGCAGTTGCTCGACGATGATTTGCTTAACTTTTTCTTCTACCGCCATGCCTGATTCTCCTCAGTTTCAATTGCCAAATCCGAAAGCCTGCGACCAAAGTGATCCACAGTACGCCTGCCTACAATACCGGCAGACGGCACACTGACACAACCGCCGGACGAACAAAAGCTTCGTCAGCCCCGAAACTCCAAGTCTAAAGGTCCGCAGGCGGTGTGTAAAGCAGAGCAGGGTGGAAATAAATCCATCATATGCACTACGATGAGCCATGCTGCGCTGCTCCGTAACTCATGCGGGACCGGCGACAGAAAACGCGAGTTTCTGACTACAATTGCACAGCAGGAAGGCGTAGATTAGGCGAAGATAGCTGGAGAGGCTTCTTCCCATGCAGGCACTCTTTGTAGGAATCACGATCGTCGCCGGCCTGATTCTCGGCTTCATCATCCGTTCCGCCTCCGCGCGTCGTGAGTCGGCGCTGCTGGAGCAACGGAATCGCGAGGCCTTCGAGGCGCTAAATGCACTGCAGCGGCAGCTCGCGCAGGCACAGTCTGAATCTGCCACTCGCGCCGGGTTTGAACCCCTTGCTGCGGAACGGGCTGCCACCATCTCGCACCTTAATGGTGAACTTGCGAATCTCCGCGCCGACCTTGACTACAAGAACGCCAGCGAGACCACGCTCCGGGCGCGCATCAGCCAACTCGAAGCCGATCTGAACAACGAGCGCAAGAATCTCAACGAGAAGATCGAACTTCTCGAGACAGCAAAGAAAAGCCTTTCCGATCAGTTCCAGACTCTAGCTGCTGACATTCTCGAAACCAAATCGAAGACCTTCTCGGAAGGCAGCCAGAAGGAACTCGGGAATCTGCTCTCGCCGCTGCGCGCTCAAATCGAGGAGTTCCGAAAGAAGGTTGAAGAGGCGCAGTCTGACTCGAAGACCGGCGTCACGAAACTCGAGACACTCATCGGAACGCTCGGCACTCTCAATGAGCAGCTCACGGAAGAAGCGCGCAATCTGACCACAGCTCTGCGCGGCTCCGCAAAGACGCAGGGCGATTGGGGCGAGTTCATCCTGCGCGATCTGCTCGACAAAGCCGGCCTGCGCGAAGGAGAACAGTACGCATTCCAGCAGTCCTTCTCAGGAATCGAGAGTGAAAGCGGCGACCGCCCGCGCACTGTGCGGACGGATGTCATCGTTTATCTCCCCGGCGGCCGCAACCTCGTCATCGATTCGAAAGTTTCGCTCACTGCTTACACCGACTGTGTGGGAGCAGCGGACGACGACGCACGCAAGATTGCAATGAAGGCGCACCTCGCCAGCATGCGCGGCCATATCGCAGGACTCTCCAAAGCCGGGTACGACAAGCTGCCCGGCATCGAATCTCCAGATTTTGTGGTGATGTTCATTCCCGTCGAACCCGCCTTCCTAATGGCATTCCAGGCCGACAGCGAACTCTGGGCGGACGCCTACAAACAAGGGATCCTCCTCGTCGGACCTACCACGCTGCTGTATGTCATCCGCATCATCAATGTGCTCTGGCAACAGGAGAGGCAGGCTAAGAACGTTCGCGAGATTATGGATCGTGGAACGAAACTCTACGAGAAGTTCGCGGGCTTTGTTACCGATATGGACGTCATTGGCGACAACCTGCGCAAGGCTGACCAGAGCTACACGAACGCGATGAAGAAGCTCGCCGAAGGCCCCGGAAACCTCATCGGCCAGGTGGAGAAGCTGAAAGAACTCGGCATTCGGACCAGCAAGTCAATTCCTCGGAAACTGCTGGATCGCGCCGCCGTGGATCAGGCCGAACTCGCGCTCAGCGCAGAGGCCGAAATCCCTGAAAGTACAAGGGAGGGGTGAGGCGGGGCCTGTCGGTCGTAAGTCATTGACTCGCAACGCAAGTCGTCCCACCACTTACCAAGGTTTCGTGCCCTGCACGTCCTCTCCGCCTCTTGCACGTAGATTGCCCGTACTCTTGTGATAGAGGACTGCGCACGCAATGGGGAGCCACGCGATTGCTTATGCTGTAGTTGCGCTTGCCGTTGCTGCTGCCTGTCTCATCGCAGGCTTCGTCTGGGGCCGCTCGAACGTGAAGGCCCAAGTTGAGAATGCGGTCGAAAAGGAGCACGTTGCGCTCGACGCGCGCGAGTTTGCGATGCGCACGCAACTAGAGGACGCGATCGCAGAGGTTTCGAAGCTCCGTCCGATTGCGGAAGAACTCGGCCGCGTTCAGAAGAGGCTCGAGCGCGAGCAGGCGAAGTATGTGCAGTTGAAGGCGGAGTTCAACTCCGACATGGGTATAGCCTCCGAGACGTCTGCTTCGGAGGACTCCGAACCGGAGCTGTTACCAGGCGACGAGTCTGCCGACGAAGCGATCCAGAAACTGCTGCAATCGCTGGAGGTTTTTAATGATCCAAATGCGCAGGCGGTAGCTGAACCAGCATCGAACCCGAACCCAGCGCCGGCCTCTCCATCTCACGTCGTTCCAGCTGTTGCGGTTCCGGTAGCGAAGCCCCCGGCAAATGTCAGACCTGCCGAAGCTCCGCGCCCCGCGGATGTTCCGAAGCCCGCGGAAGTAGCGAGGGTTGTTGCTTCAGCTCGCCCGGCCCCACCCGTGCAGCCGAAACCAGCCCCTCCGGCACCGCCACCCGCGTCCAAAACTGTGGCTCCCGCCCCCGTGGCGCCGCCCCGACCCGCCGCACCGCAGCCGCAGAAGGTTGCGTCGGCCGAGCTGCGTCCGCCGATGCCAAATCAGCCCAGCAAGCCTGCCGCTGCCGCGCCTGCAAAGGCCGGTCAAAAGGTCGATGAGTGGCAGGAATTCGCCCGCCAGCTAGAAGCGCTGACAGGCAAGAAGAAGTAGCTTTCCAGCCAAATACCTGACTCCACTGACGGAGCTTCGGTGCCGCTATGTCGCTAGCCCCGCCGGTTTTCCAGCTCCGCAAACGTGGAACGGAGTCGCTTCCAGGTTGTCCCCAGATCCTCCGGCAACACGCGCGTCTCTGCCACGGTGGTCATGAAGTTTGTATCGCCCACCCAGCGCGGCATGGCATGCATGTGGAGGTGTCCCGCCACACCAGCGCCCGCCGCCTGCCCAAGGTTCAGGCCGAAGTTGAAGCCGTGCGGGCGATATAGCCGTTCGAGCGCGCGTTCAGTTTGCTGAGCCAGATCCATCAGCTCGTGGGCAGTCTCTGTGTCCAGTTTCGCGATCCGATCCAGATGCGCGTAGGGCATTACCATCACGTGTCCCGACGTGTAGGGGTAAGCATTCAGGCAGACGAAGCAGTGCTTCCCCCGCACTACCAGCCCACCCGCCTCCTCAGCCTCATCCGCTGACATACCGTGCTCGATCGCATAATCCACGCTGGCCATCAGGTTGCAAAAGACGCAGCTAAGGTCTCCGGGCCACGCATTCAGCCGCTGCGGCACTCCAGGGCGCGGCGCGCCATCCGCCGTCGTTACGTACGCAAACCGCCACGGGCTCCAGAGCTGTTCCATTCCGCGCGAGTCCTTCCGCTTCGCTGATAGGTCTACCGCACCAAGTATAGTGTGATCTCCGCGACGACTTCCGGGTGGTCTGAACGCTGCGGAAGGAACCCGGCGGTGAGGCAAGCGACTGTGGGGAAGATTGAATGGAGCGCCTGTATCCTGATCTGCCTTCTTCAAAGCCATCTGATGCGGGCATATACTCTGATCCGATGGAAGCTCAAGAACTCGACCCTAGTGTTGCACTGATACAGCTGAGTAGTGCGCCGGACGACCCGCCCTTATCCAGTTCTGAATACCAGCGGGACTTGGTTGACCTACTACACTCTTTGCGCGCCAAGGGGATCGTAGTTGGCCTCCAGAGGTAGCAGCGGTCCCGCGAAGGCAAATAGCCGGCCAACAATGGCGTCGAAGCCGTACAGTCGAGACCATGCACAGCACAGAAATTCGGAAATACGCTTCGACTGTCCATAGACAGAGTTCACATCAGTGGGTAACGGAGCGCCGGCATAGCTTTCGGGAATATGCAGTAGGTCGGCTGGCTGGTTGCCATAGATGGCACCGGAACTGGTGAACAGCAGTCGATGTGTGCCCCGAGTTCGCCCAAGTTCCAGCACACGGCGCGTAGTTTCAATATCACCCTCAAGAGAAATCATGGGGCTCTGTGCATCGATCGGATAACAACGCTCCGTTGCCATGTGGATAACAAGCGGAAAACTTCCGTGGGGAAAAACGAAGTTCCGGCCCTCGTCTGCGCAGAAGCGTAACTGCTTGGTCAGCCAATAGATGAGGGGAACGATGACGAAATGCATGCGGGTCACGCGTTGAGAGAACTGCGGACAATCCCAAACCAAGACGGCGATTTGCCCAGAGAAGGCTTTCCGTCATCCACGTGCCGACGGAACCGCTGGCACCCGTAATAAAGAGGCTCTTGCCACGTACCATCCGCCAGATCTCCTCGGTGTGGGCGAGCACGTGGTCGAGATCTTCGGAGGGCAGGTTTGGCATGAACGACCTCCTCTAAAACGAACCGCCTGTTCGTGGTATGACTTGAGCGACAGCCAGGAAATTGAGCGTTGAGACGGTTAGCCTCAGGCAAGCAACGATTTGACTAAATCGTTTCGTGGCAAGAAGGCTTACGCGACGTCTCTGGCTTCACGATAACGCAGCCTCCACCAGAAATCGGTGGCTAGAGAGATACTATTGGAATCTTACCAATGCTATCTTCTAAGTCTTGTGTTACGAGCGCCGCGCTCTTCATTTTGATTTGGCTTTGACATCGCTGTATCCAAAGTCGCTCCTCTCCCGCCTGGTTTATTTTGGACACGGATTCCCTGTGTTTCATCCGCAGGGTGTAGTCAGACCGGAGCGCTTTCAGCGGCTGACCTTTTGGCGACTGCCATCCTTTTGCTCGTTTCCGTCCTCGCGGTAGAGCTCGATTATCTGGACGGTGCCGGTTGTTACTGGCCATGAAATGAGGATTCCCTTTGGTCGCAGAAAGTACAGGCAATCCGCAGAAGGGATTCGAACCCCCGACCCTCTGCTCCCAAAGAATAGACTTTCTGATTCACCCGGGTTTCAATGTGCTTATATGGCGCTGTATTTGCAATGAAATGTCTAGTGGATGATTCTAGGACTTCTGGGCGACGTTGCGATGCGCCTAAGCTTTCGGATCCCCCTCGTCCGGGCGAGTCAAAACGTGACTCAATTGCTCAGGCGTACGGCGATGCCCAGGTAGTCATAAATCCGTCGGAGTCGAGATCTGATGTGACCTTGTAGCCGCAGCTCTTTAGCAGCTCCTCAACAGCGGTACGCGTCATAAGCCCATCCCGCATGTGGTTTCTGTCGAGGACGAAGTGAATCGGATGCGACTGAATGAATGTCTTCGCGCCCGAGAGAATTTCAATTTCGGCTCCCTCCGCATCAATCTTGACAAACGATGGTACGCCGAATTCGGCACACGCGCTCTCGAACGTGATAGTGCGAACTTCAATCGTTTCCTGCGTCGGCGGCCTGCTCAACGAAAGTGTCAATGCGGAGCCAAGGGAACCATCTGAATTGAACGCGGCAACCCCATTATTATCGGAAACGGCTACTTGGGTGAGGGTCACATTTGAAAGCTGGTGGCGGGCAATGTTGCGTCGGAGAGACGCAAAGTTCAAGGGGTCGGGCTCGAAGGCGATCACCTTGCCCTGCGGACCCACGGCTTGCGAGAGGGCGAACGTAAAGATGCCGCAATACGCGCCGATATCGAAAACTACGTCGCCTGTCTCCGGGCGATGAAAGCGAAAGTAAGCGTCAAACGCTGACGTTTCCTCCGGCATGCTAGTGAGTTCAAACTGAAGGCCATTTGCCAGTGTGTGCAGCCTCCTTTCTGAATAATTCGCTTCTAATTGGCTACCCTTTTGTTCTGGAATGACCTGCGAAAAGTACGTATCAAAATGCCGTGCCGTATCGATCGAAAAAAGCAGATGTTGGCGAGAAATCCGGATCTGTCGGACGCCACGCTTCAAGACGAATGTCTCGCCTTCTCGATGTAGCCAGCAGCCATTCCGTAGACACAACCCGGTCGCCATGAGGCGTAGGCCGGTCTCGTTCTTCATGAGTCGATAAGCCAGTTTCCGAAGCATGATTTCTTAACATTACTACGACCCTCAGACGTTGCCCGATTCTCGTAAAAAGCGGGAGAACCGGGGGTAATTATTGGACTGTGGGATCCACGGCGCCAATTTGACGATAATCTCACAGCCTAATTTGTTTGGGAGCGAGACCAACAATTTTTAAAATGGGATTGGAAGAGAGTGTATGACTTCGGTACTCGGCCATGATTCTCTCCTAGCTTTGGACAGAACGAGCTAGAGTACGGTTGTCTAATTAGGCTTCTCCAGCAAACATGCTCTGGTCCAAGTGTTACTCCTTGTCAACTGCCTAAGTGTGGCGCGTCCGGCACCCAGAAAAGGATCCCCTCAAAGGAAGAAATACAGTATCTCGATGCCTTGGTCCGCCGGGTTTACGCAAAGGAGGATTTGCCTGAAGGCCACTCATTGACAGACGAAGATGTGTATCTTGCCGTCCCGCTTCAGAAAGGCCAACTTTCGTGCCGCGAACTCATGAGAGGCGAGATTCTGCTGAAACCGGTCAGGAGAGATGGCCCTGTAACGATTGACGACATCGAGAGCCCCTATTCGCAGATCCCTTCGCTCCGCGAGACGATCTACAATCGCGGGATTGATGGAATCAAAGCGAATAATGGCGGGTGAGCCCGAATGAGATTGAGTGAGTGCCGATTCATTCAGCGAATCGGTTTAGAAGTTGATACGTTCCTTCTCAGTCACCAAAGGGCGATTCTGAACGAAACTGTGAATTGAGCCGACGTATTCTCCGATGACACCCAAAGCGATCAGTTGGATGGACCCGAAGAAGAACATGCCGAGGACCAGTGGGGCAACGCCAACCGTAAAACTTTGCCAAAAGATGAGTTTGTACACCAGGTAAAACACTCCCAAAGCGAAGCTGATCAGAGCCCAGAGAAAGCCGCCGAAAATGACCAGCCGCAGCGGCACCTTGGAGAGAGTAGTGATGCCCAGCATCGCAAGGTCGTAAAGAGAATAGAAGTTGTTCGAAGTGATCCCGCGCTCACGGCGCTTCTGATTGTAGAAAACTTTAGCTATAGGTAGTCCAAGCTCCGCGAGAATACCGCGGATGTACGGGTACGGATCACGGAAGTTGATTCGGATTTGCTCCATCACCGTGCGATCGTAGAGTCCGAACCCGGAGAAATGCTCCAAGACTTCGACGTTTGTCAAACGGGCAACCAGCCGATAGTATGCGGTGCGGATGCGAAACATCAGGCCGCTTTGATCGCTAGACACCTTGATGGCGGCCACAATCGGAAAGCCCTTTTCCCATTCGCGAATCATCTCGATGAATAACTCGGGCGGGTCTTGAAGATCGGCGGCGACGATACCAATCGCATCTCCTCGTGCCTGCAGAAGTCCATTCATACTCGATCGGTCAGCGCCAAAATTGCGCGCATTCAGGATGACCACGACGCTTGGATCTTCGGCAGCCATCTCTCGCAATACTTCGACCGTGCCGTCGTTCGACGCATTGTCGACAAACAAGTGTTCGAACCGATACTCCGGCAATTGCGCCGCTAGCGACAGAACCTGTCGATGCACTTCGCGCACATTGAGCACCTCGTTGTAACAAGGAGTTACGATGGCAATCTGCTTTGCTGTCATTTACCCTCCAGATTACAAACAGGCCATCTCGATGTCGTCATTGGTGCCCTCAAATCGGCAAAAGATTTGGAACCATCCTGCATGTAACCGCAATCAGGCTGATGTAAATCTCTCACATCGAGATTTATTTTGTAGCAAGCAGCATCAAGGTGATCACACTTTTGTCATCGTAAATCCAGCCAACTAGCATTCTGGAATCTAATAGTATGGTCTGGATGGATTCGACCAAGAGTGTAGCACAGGATTTGGACGTAGAAGCGAGAGTACGAATCAAGCGCTGAAGTTTCTTCAGGTACGCCATACCCATCGAACTAGATAGGATAATGTCGGACTAAGCGCTCCGAAAGAGGCTTGCAAATTTGGGATTACAGTCCTGCCAGAAGTTATAGACTTTTAAATTGGCAGACCCCGTGACAACTCTCTTTTTGAGGCCACGTCCGCAATTCATGCGCTACGTGCTGGTCGGCGGATTCAACACGTTATTCGGCTACTTTCTCTTTGCTTTGCTGAATTACCTGTTCAGCGGCTTCTCCCGGTATGGCTATGTATATGCAGCGCTGCTGGGGAACGTTATCGCTATCACAGTCGCGTTCCTCGGATACAAGTGGTTTGTCTTCTGGATACGCGGCAACTACTTGATCGAGTGGATACGCTGCGTTGGGGTTTACGGGAGCACTATGCTCATCGTGACCTGCCCCGTTTTTCTCAGCCGTTTATAGCTGGAGTTTCTCGATTCAGGTTTGTGGGCGAGTATATCTCG
>Ga0207695_10007258_pt1 | contig 14149 bp, 12 predicted proteins | sample KBSC54metaG_FD_184354 | JGI IMG/M metagenome (GOLD analysis project Ga0207695, IMG submission 184354) | Corn rhizosphere microbial communities from Kellogg Biological Station, Michigan, USA - KBS C5-4 metaG (SPAdes) (version 2) | ecosystem: Host-associated > Plants > Roots > Rhizosphere > Soil... | reverse complement strand
GGGGTCTTTGTATGTTGTCAGGTAGCCTTTTGGCTTGTACAGGAGCAGGTAGATTCGGTCTTGCGCTTGGATTGGTTTTCCGTCTAGTGTTATCTTGTCGCGGTCTAGATCGACCCAGGTGTCTGGTGTTTGGATTAGCTTTCCGTTCACGGCTACCCGGCCGGCTCCTATCCACTTACGTGCGTCGGTGCGGGAGCCTACTCCCGCTTTTGATAGCACTCGCTCTAGAGTTTTCAGGGGGCGTGGCAACGTTCGATTTTACCGCGGTCCCGTAGAGGCGGGTTGGCAACCCGCCACCGGCTGCCAGCCGGCCCCACACACAAGTGTTCAGGTTAGGCCTGGCGCTGTGCAGGCTGATAACTGCCGGCTGGCGTGCGGAACGCGACGTTCATCCGGTTCCAACTGTTGATGGCGACAACAGCACAGGTGAGATTGGCCAGTTCGGCTTCGGAGAATTGCGAGAGCGCTTGTTGGTAGACGCCATCGGGAACTTGTTGGTCGCGGAGCAGTGTGACGGCTTCGGTCCAGGCGAGGGCGGCGCGTTCCCGTTCGGTGAAGCAGGAGGCCTCCCGCCAGGCACAGACGAGGTAAAGCCGCTGCTCCGTTTCGCAGGCCGCGCGGGCGTCCTTCGTGTGCATGTCGACGCAGAAGGCACAGCCGTTGATTTGAGAGGCTCTCAGGTCGATGAGATTGATCAGCGATTCTTCCAAACCGCTCCTCTTTGGTTGCATGGAAAGGTGGAGCAATGCCTTGTAGACGTCAGGCGCTGCTGCTTTGTAGTTTAATCGGGATTCCATTCCCCCAGCTTAAAACGGCCACGCGGAAATTTACACCCACCAGGCCGCGCCTGCTTTTTCTTTGATGACGATTGAACCGAGGAATTCCGCGGCTTTGGTGAGGCCTTCATCGGGCGACATGAGTGAGTCCTCGTGCTCGATGGAGAGGACGTAATCGTAGTTGTACATTCGCAGCGTGGAGATGAATTCTTTCCACCATCCGAAGGCGTGGCCGTAGCCGCAGGTGCGGAAGATCCAGGACCGGTTGCGCTCGTCGGTGTACTTTTTTGTGTCGAGGACTCCGGTGCGGGGCAGGTTGGTTTCGTAGATCTGCGTGTCTTTGGCGTGGACGTGGAAAATGCAATCGCCGAGGACGCGAATCGCTTTGATGGGATCGATGCTTTGCCAGAACATGTGGCTCGGGTCGTAATTGCAGCCGATGGCTTTGCCGGCCGCGGCTCGAAGTTTCAGCATGGTCTCGGGGCTGTAGACAACAAATCCGGGGTGCATCTCGATGGCTACTTTCACGCCGTGATCTTCGGCGAATTTGGCCTGCTTGGTCCAGTAGGGGATGACTTTCTTTTCCCATTGCCAGTCGAGCAGATCGAGATAATCGGGCGGCCAGGGGCAAGTGACCCAGTTCGGATATTTGGCCTTGTCGCTGTCGCCGGGGCAGCCGGAAAAATCGATCACTACGGGAACTCCGAGCTTCTGGGCCAGCAGGATGGTCTTCTTGCTGGTTTCCGCGTTTGTCTTTCCGATGGCCGGATTCGGATGCAGCGGATTGCCGTGGCAACTGAGTGCGCTGATGGAGATTCCGTTGTCGTCGAGGAGCTGTTTGAAGTCCTTCAGCTCCTGCTTGTTCTGCAACATGGATAGGTTGCAGTGTGGGTCGCCCGGATAGTTTCCGGTGCCCAGTTCGACCGTGCTGATTCCGATGGTTTTCAGCTTTTCGAGAACCTTCGGCAGAGGGAATTGCGATAGTAAGGCGGTGAAGACTCCAACTCTCATGATGTGTGTCCCTTTCTCGTTGATGGCGTTGGGTGAATGTCAAGAATATCATGCTGCCGGATCGCTGAGTTGGTCGAAAAAGGCGAAGGCTTCGGTTTGGGACATGTTTTCGAGCTTGTCACGAAACTCGAACAGGCTGAGGCCGCCGAGGTCAGCGCGGGGTTGAGCGCCGGGATGCAGGAAGGGCTCGGCGGGTTGCGGATCATAGCCAATTTCGGCGGGCTGGGCTGGGATTTCTTCGTTGGTTTCCTCCTTGGCTGCTTCGTTGGTTTGTTGTTTGGCTGCTTCCTTGGTTTCTTCCTTTGTTTCGCTTGTTTCTTCGCTTGTTTCTTCGCTTGTTTCTTCGTTTGTTTCTGCGGGGTTGGCGTTTTGCGGAACATAGCCAATTTCTGGCCGGGCAATTTCCGGCTGGCCTATTTGGGGCTGCGCGATTTCTGGTTGGCTGATTGGCTCCTGCGGGCCGGTTTTGCGGATCATAGCCAATTCGCGGGTGGCCTTGAAGAAGGTTCTTTCGGCTGTGGTGGAGTAGCGGCGGAGGGTTTCGAACCAGGCGGTGTGCTCGCGGAGGGCTATTGCCAGGGCCGATCCGAGTCCGGCGCCGTCTTTTAGGGTCTGTGCTACTTTGTTCTCCATTTGCGCCACGATGACGCTGACGTTGAGGGCGCCGGTTTCCATTTTCATTGCTCGCTGCAGCTTCCAGTAGCTTTGCGCTTGCAGGTTGATGAGTAGGATTTCCTCCGGGACGCCTAGTGTGGCTTCTGATACCAGGGCGTTGAGGATGGTCTCGAATTCTTCTTTGTTCTCGTGTCTGACGACGGTGTTGGCGTCGAGTTTGCTGGCCAGACCGTGTTTGAGGGCTCGGGTTCGTAGGGATTCTTTTGTTTCTTCCGAGAGCGTCCGGGGACGGTTCGGGTTTTCTCTGTTCGCTGCTACTTGTGCTGCGCTTGCCATTTGTTGCTCCTCTAGAAAGTTCCCTTTGATCGAAATAGCCTTTTTTTTCTGTGTTTAACTTGGCATGCGGGGTCAGGGGTTATGGCGATTTTTGGGGATTGGTGTTGCAAACAGGGGAGATTTAGTTGCCGAGTTTTGTGATCCACTTGGAAAAGTCCGTCTTTAGCGTAAGCACACTCGGATGCCCGGCCTGCCGCAGCCGTTGGTGCCGCCGCCGAAATTGCGAGAAAGTACCTGGGGTTATTGGGGATCGATTACCCCCGAAAGTGCGGAAATGGAGCACACAAAAGCGGGAACTGACCAGCAACGTAATTAACCGTAGATTGCATCACCGTGCCAAATTCAGTCGGTTTGTTTGCAGTTGCAGCAGCCTGTCTGTGGTGCCTCGCAGCAGATACCCGATATGCCACGGGAGTACAATACTTCTAAATAACTTGAATCGTATGACTTTTGGGGATGATGCAGGCGATCTTGGCGGCGAATCCATTCAGATCGGGAACTTCGATGTCTCAATCGAGAATATTCAGATATCGGCATTCAACAATACCGACAATGGAGTAACGTTCGATGTCTACTCACGAGCCTCGTCCGAGAAATCTGTGGGTCACCGATACGTCCAACGGGCGCCGGAAGCTCGGCCCGAGCAACCAGCGAACCCGATGTGGGATAGCGCGGCTTCAGCTTTTCCTGTTCGTAGCCAGTTGCCTTTCGAACTAGTTTGTTCTCTCCGGTAAACGCTACGTGTTACCCGAGAGTTATCCGATTCTTTCGACAACCTTCCACTCCAAACTGACTGCCGTCATCGTTTGACGTCAAAGTCGAATTCTTCTTCGGCCCACCGGCCGGAAGCCCGGAAGCCGGCTGAACCGGCATTTGATGTTCGATGTTCGGGCCTTTCGCCGTGACAGGCGAGACGCCCTCGGCTACACCGGTCGCTCGAAATCGCCGTCCTCTTCGATGAAGTGCCAGCGCCTGCTCAACTATTTCATTGGTTTCGGATTGACTTTCAGGGCAGCGAAAACGACCTCCGGGAAGTCCCCCAAAAATTGCGTAGTGGTCATGCCGCTTCGCCGGCAATCAAGCCTTCAGGCGAGTGAGCAAGGAATGCAGCCGGGAGCAAAGCCATGCGCGGAATCGTGCTGTTTCGACAGCGGTTCCAGTGGGATGTCCGAATGCCCGCTCTCTCGTGGGCCGAGATGACTACTGACCCAGGGCCCGCATCTCCGGGAACTTCTGACGTAAGGCTCCGAGTCGTTCCGGAGATTTCCCTCGTTAACTGCATCCGGATTCAGAGGCAAGTTGGTCAATCTTCCGATATCAGCAATACAGACCCATAACCGCGCAGTGCGGTATACATCAGTAAGGGAGGGATGCCGTGGAATACCTGGTGCAATTACGGCTGATCAGTTCGGTCCGCCCAATGCGTCCCGATGAGGGAATTGCCTTTATTGAACAGCTTATCTTCCCCACGCTGGACAAATGCAAAAAGCTTCTAGGAGAAAAAAAGATCCTCGCGGGGGGACCTGTGAGCGGCGCTGTGGCACTTGCGCTCATTGTGGCTGCTGACTCGGCGCAAGAATTGGACGATCTCATTACAAGCCTACCAGTTTGGCCGCGAATGGAGACCGAGGTGATTCCGCTCACCACGTTCGATGGGCGCAGGCAAACGCTCCTTTCTAGAATCGAGGAGCTTAAGGCGCAAGTCCCCGAGTCCGTTCTATCAAAGCCCGGTGGCGGCCGATGAACGCCCGTGCTGCATTTGGACTCAGTATCCTGATGAGCCTCATCAGTTCAGCCGTGGTTGCTTTGCTTTTTGTGTGGCCTTGGATTAGCGTCAGCAATAAGGAGCAAGCGCTGATCTGGCTGGTTGTGCCGCACTTGTTTTTACGTTTCATCGGGATCAGTTTTTTCGTGCCTGGGGTTGTATCTGGGGCACTGCCGAAAGCGTGGTCGGTACCGGCTGGATACGGCGACCTGATTGCGGGAACCCTCGCCATAATTGCAACTCTGGCTCTGGTAGAAACGTCCGGCTGGGCTATCGAGGCCGTGTGGGTCTTCAATATCTGGGGTGCAGCAGATCTATTGTTTGCGTTCTATAGAGGGGCTAAAGTCCGCCTCGATCCCGGATCCCTCGGTGCCGCATTCTACATCGTAACGGCAATCGTGCCCCCGTTGTTGGTATCGCACGCTCTCATTTTCGCGTTGCTGATGCGGACAAGAGCCTGAACGAACAGCCCGCACGTCAAGAACCATTTGACGGGCTGTCGCCGTTCCGACATTTGAACGTTTAGAGCTGGGCACATGAACGGACGCGCGTTTTCCGTCAGCTTGATCGCCCGTGCAACTTCCGGTTGGTGCGCCAACAAGGCTCAACCTGCTGCTTGATCAGGTAAACTGGGCTGGAGTCCTAGGTATGCCCCTTTCCGTGGGTGACAAACTCGGCCCCTACGAGATCATCGCGCCCCTCGGTGCCGGGGGCATGGGTGAGGTATACCGCGCCAAAGACACCAGGCTGAAACGCGAAGTGGCGGTAAAGGTGTTGCCGGAGGCGTTCGCGAGCGACAGCCGGCGCGTGGCGCGTTTTCAGCGCGAGGCCGAAGTGTTGGCGGCGTTGAACCATCCCAACATCGCGCAGATATTCGGAGTCGAAGAAAGCGCGCTGGTGATGGAACTGGTGGACGGCCCCACGCTCGACGACCTCATCCACCAAGGTGCAATCCCTCTGGAGGAGTCGCTCGAGATTGCGCGACAGATCTGCGAGGCGCTCGAAGCGGCGCACGAGAACGGCATCATCCATCGCGATTTGAAGCCCGCCAATATCAAGACCAAGCCGGACGGCACGGTGAAGGTGCTCGACTTCGGACTGGCGACCATCCTACAACCTACTATTACCGTCGCCACGGATCCGGCTAATTCCCCAACGTTGACGCTGGGGGCCACGCAGGCGGGTGCAGTCATGGGTACGGCGGGCTATATGAGCCCGGAACAGGCAGCGGGCAAGCCGGTGGACCGGCGCGCGGACATCTGGGCGTTCGGCGTGGTTCTGTTTGAGATGTTGACGGGGCAACGGATGTTCCGCGGCGAGACCGCCGCGCTCATATTGGCCGAGGTCGTCAAAGGCGATTTGGATTATGGCAGGCTGCCCTCCGTGACGCCGGTGGCGATTCGCCATTTGCTGAAGCGGTGTCTCGACCGGGACGTGAAGATGCGACTGCAAGCCATCGGCGAAGCGCGTGTCGCGATTGCCAAGGCCGGGAAGGGTGCTGAGCCAGAGCCGACAGAGGGGGCTCCCTTTCGGCCGCGCTTCGGCATCGCCCGCTGGATCGCGGCGGCGGTGCTGGCTGTGATTGCAGGCGCATTGCTGTGGGAGGTGTGGCGCTCCAAAGAGCCGATCGAGAGGCCGCTGGTGCGGCTTGATGTCGACCTGGGTTCGGAGATTTCCCTGCCTTCTCCCGAGAACAGCCCCCTGAGCACCGTAGCTCTTTCTCCGGATGGGATGCGCCTCGCGTATGTGGCCAGCCCTTCCAGCGGCCCGCAACGCCTCTTCACACGGCGGCTGGACCAATCGAAGGCTGTGGAACTACCTGGCACAAACGGGGCGAATGAGCCGGTCTTTTCGCCAGACGGACAGTGGATCGGATTCTCTGCCGGCGGCAAATACAACAAGATTTCGGTACAAGGCGGTGCGGTCGTGCCGCTGGCGGACATGCCATTCGCCGGGGCAAGTTGGAGCGGCGACGGAAGCATCATCACCGCCGGCTTACCAGGTCTGGCCCGCATGCCCCCGGGCGGTGGCGCCGTTACGAGGGTGATGGAATTGGCGAACGGAGAATTTGCCGCAGCGTTCCCCCAAGTCCTGCCTGGAGGTAATGCGGTGTTATTTGTTTCCTACGCCGCGCTCTCCGCTGACAAGGCCAGTGTCGCAGTAGTTACCTTGGCGGATGGCCACCGGAAGACGCTGGTTCCAGGGGGCACGTCGGCGCGTTACCTGCCGACTGCGAACGGGGCCGGCTATCTGGTTTACACCAACAAGGAAACGCTGTTCGCCGTTCCATTTGACCTGGAACGCTTGCAGACACGAGGAACGGCGGTGCCGATGCTGGATGATGTCGCTTATTCGGCGGTGTCCGGCGGCGCTCAGTATGATGTGTCGCGCAGCGGCACGCTGGTCTACCGGAAGGGAGGCGGCAGCTCGGTACAGGCTACGGCCTCCATCCAGTGGCTCACCCCAAATATCGACGGTGCAGCCAAGAAGGAACCGCTGCTCTCCAAGCCCGGTAGCTACATTTCCCCGCGTCTTTCACCGGACGGTACACGGTTGGCGATGATGGTCATGGAACAGGGGACGACGGACTTGTTGGTCTACGATCTGCGGCGAGACACGATGACGCGGCTGAACTCCGGTGGGGGTCCCGCCAGCCTGGTTTGGAGTCCCGACAGCCGCTACATATTCTTCGGCAGTGTCAGAAGCGGCATCCTCTGGACCCGGGCCGACGGCGGAAGCGACCCGCTGCCGCTCACTGGAACTAAGTCCAACCAGGCTCCATTGTCGATTACATCCGACGGTAAGCGGCTGGCTTATTCCGAATATGCCGGGCGTGCTCAAATCTGGACGGTACCGATGGAGGAGACCAACGGCCAGATGAAGACCGGGAAGCCGGAGCAGGTGGTGACGAGCCCATTCACCGAAGTTTGCGCGGCATTCTCGCCCGATGGTAAGTGGCTGGCGTATTGCTCGAATGTGACCGGGACCTACGAGGTCTTTGTTCAGGCATTCCCCGACACCCGTGGACGGTGGCAAATCTCCAACAACGGCGGTACGTTTCCGGCGTGGTCGCCGAACGGCCACGATCTCTTGTATCAATCCCGCGATCAGATTATGGCGGTGGCCTACACGGCGAAAGGGGACAGGTTCGTGGCGGAGAAGCCTCGCGTATGGCTGGCGAAGCTCGGCGGTTTCCGTGTCGGATTCGGCACGGCATGGGATCTGGCGCCGGATGGCCAACGCGTGGCAGTGGTGACGCCCGCGGAAACGCCCGGAGCGCCCAGGCAGGACCACGAGGTCGTAATGCTCCTGAACTTTTTCGATGAGCTGCGGCGGCGGGTACCACTGGCAAAGTGACCCAAAGTCGTGGGCAGATGGTCTGGCTTGATCTCTAGGTCACTCCGCCAGCACCGCGAACTGATCCTGAACTATTTCCGCGCTCAGAAGTTGCTTTCCAGGGGAGTCCATGAGCCCCAATCGAGAGGGTGGCAATAGCAGCGAGGCGCCTCTGATAAGCGGCCGATCGAGAAGGCGGGGCGCTCTGCCCGGGGGCGATTGTGCTTGAGACTGCACGGCCCATCGGCAACATGGAGGCGATCACACGACAGACGCTCTCCGGCATCAATCCGAACCTGTCGGTGATGAAGTTCCAGACGTTCGATGCACAGATCGCCGACCGGTTCACCCATGAGCGGATGCTGTCGCGCCTCATGACGCTGTTCGGTGCGCTGGCGCTGCTGCTGGCGTCGGTAGGGCTGTACGGCGTGACGGCGTATACCCTGGCGCGGCGGACGAGCGAGATCGGTATTCGCATGGCGCTGGGCGCGGAGCGTAGCGGCGTGGTGGCGTTGATCCTACGCAGTGCGATGGCGCAGACGCTGATTGGAATGGCGATTGGAGTTCCAGTGGCTTTCTATAGCGTGAAGCTGGTGAAGTCGCAGTTGTATGAGTTGACGACTGTGAGCGGCGGTGCGCTGGGGCTGGCGCTGGGGACGCTGCTGGTGGCTGCGTGTCTTGCCGGATTGATTCCGGCAAGACGTGCGGCTTCGACCGATCCGGCGCAGGCGTTGAGGGCGGAATAAATGCCTTTTATACGTCGTTCCGAAAATCGTAGAAGACACGAATGAGGTTGCCATCCAGATCGGCAGCGATAAACTCGTGTAGCTTCCACGGTTTGTCCTCGGGCTCGGAGACGATCTTCGCTTGCGCGGCCTTCCACTGTGCGAAGAGTTCGTCCACTTCAGCCTTGCTGTTGAGATTGAGCCAGAAAAGTATCGGGCCCGTGTTGCCGTAGGGCTCCCGGAACGAATGATTGGTGATGAACAGTCTGCAATTCCCTCTTGAGATACCGGCAATACCGCCTTGGTCGTCGCCCCAATCGAAGGTGAAGCCCAACGTATTGACGTAGTAGGCCGCGGCTTTTTCGACGTTGGCCGCGGGGATTTCCGGGACAGCAGGGGGGAACGCCATGAGTTTGTTGGGGTTCATCGTAGCACAGCGCGCGGCTTTGACGGCCGGGAAATATGTCACCGAAACTTCCGTTAAAGCAATCCAGAATTCATGTGCGGCCGCTAGACTCGCAGCAGAGTCTGCTCTGCATGAAACATACATCTTTTGCATTACCCGGTCTTCGCTTTTTTTATTTTTTTCCTCTGTGGTCCACTGGCTCTTTCACAAATGGAATTCGCCGGTATCTCCGGCAGCGTACTGGATGCGTCCGGCGCTCGCATATCCGATGCGATTGTGCATGCGGACTCTACGCCGTCAGATGAGCGTGCGGTGAACGCTTAGTTCTCCGACGGAACCTTTTCCAGGTGATCGATCACCAGCACGTCGACCATGGTCTTATGTGAGTCCAGCTTCAACCCGAGCTGTTCCTGCACGGCGACCGGCAGAGGCGGCGCTTCGTTGTCGTCCTTGATTTCGGGGTGTGCTTCTCCTCCTCCTCCTCCTCCTCCTCCTGCGCCGCCCGGAGGCGGACCCATCATCATCGGCCCGCGACCGCCGAACATGGTGACCATATCCGGTGCGAAGGTCAAGTCATAATCGTACTTGCCTTTCAGGCCGGTTTGATCCACCACAGGCCGGTTCAGTAGCCCTTCAAGCTGTTTGGTGAGCTGATCCATCGTGGCGCCCTCGGCCTTTGTCCGCGCCCTGCCGGGCATGAACATCATCATGGGCATCCCTCGGCCGCGCGTGGGCATCTGCGGAATTCCGTCCTTGCCCATTTGCATTTTTCCCGGCATAGGTGGAGGCGGCGGAGTGTCTTCCGGCTTCGGATCTCCGTCTTTCACGGCGGGGTCCGGTGACTCCTTCATCTTCAGTCCCTTCTTGCTGACCGTGAGCACGAACGCCGCCATCTCTTTTTTGTCCCGATGCAAAGTCAGCCCGAAACGGTCCGCCAAAAGCTTCTGAAGCATCACCTGGAACTGTTCCTTCGTTGTCCCCGGCGCCATGGTGGCGGTGATGTCGAAACGCTGCGAATCCAGCCAGTCCGGCCCGATGATCTGCGAGCGCTTTACGTCATAGGCCCGCACCATCACGTCCTTCAGCGAAGTGTTGCTGAAGTTGATCCGCGTCGGATCGGGAGTACCCGGCCCTCCCTGCGTCATAACCCTCATCATCCCAGCCGTGGGCGGCGCCGCAGGCTTGACGGAAGCCGCTTCAAATTCCTGAGCGCGAGCCAACGTCAAGAGTCCCATCCCGAAAGCCAATAAAATTCGCATGTTGACTAGAATTGCGTTTGGAAAGGTAAATAGTTCCCGAAAGTTTGCCGCATCGCCGGTCGGCAGTAACCAGCGCGGGCGTCGAATCCGTGCCGACTACATTTACGTCACGCCGCTTGAGCATGCGGCAAAAGCGGCCTTCCCCGCAGCCAACGTCCCGCGTTTTCCTGGGCGACCGCGTGTAGGCGCGTGGAAGCATGACCGGGTCGAGGAACGTAGCGGCGTGCGAAATCGCCATGTTCGCCCATGCCGGCGATCCACGCGTCCGCTGATGCCTGCCAGCCATTGTCCATGTTAACCATCGTGGCCAGCGAATCGAATCGATATACCGTGGATTAGGTATATCTTTCATGCAGGTTTCCAAATCGGGCAACAGTTTGGCTGTGCGTCTTCCCGCTGTGGTTGTTGAAGCTCTCGATCTCAAAGAGGGAGACGAAATCGAGATTTCCATCGCAGGTAAGCGCGACTTCAGGGTGGCCCGCGACCGGTCTAAAGAGAGAGAGCTCGAGCAGCTCCGTGGAATGAAGTGGTCCTTCCCGCCCAATTTCAAATTCAATCGCGACGAGATTAATGAACGATAAGCCGTTCTTTGATACCGACGTCATCCTATACGCCTTCAGCCAAGATGATATGCGCCGGCAGGTAGCCGAAACTCTGCTGGCCGCCGGAGGGGCATTATCAGTTCAGGTACTTAACGAGTTCGTCGCAGTGGCGCGGCGCAAGCTTGAGAAGAGCTGGGAGGAAGTTCGCCGCGCCCTCGACATCCTTCGCATCTTTTGTCCAGAGCCCGTACGTCTTACGGTGGAGATCCACGAGCGAGCCGTCCATAGCGCCGAGCGATACGGGTATTCGATCTTTGATTCACTCATCATCGCGGCCGCGCTCCAGGTTGGCGCCAGCACACTTTACTCGGAGGACATGCGAGATGGCCAAGCGATCGACGGGCTTACGATTCGCAATCCATTTGCGGGCTAGATGAACGGACCCCTAACGCTCTTGACATAGTCTATCTATGTCACTATTCTGGTTAACATAGCCCGGCTATGCCAGGAGGTTGCCCTTGAACAGAGATGAAATTCCGCCAGGAACTCTCTACCTGCTGATCCTGAAGACTCTTGCGCTTCATGGCGAGTTGCACGGATATGAGATCGCCAACTCTATTCAGCGCAGCTCCGACGACGTGCTGCAGGTGGAAGAAGGCTCGTTATATCCAGCGCTGCAGCGGATGTTGATCAAGGGCTGGGTGACGGCTGAGTGGGGTACGACTGCCGGCAACCGGCGCGCGCGCTACTACAAGCTGACGACCCTCGGCCGCAAGCAGCTTGCGCTGGAGCTCTCGCAGTTTGAGCGCGTGATCGGAGCCATCACACGCGTGATTCAGACTGCTTAAGGGAGACGAAGCAATGAACGCGATCCGTGAGTTTCTGCGCCGTCTGCGCATGCTGTTCCATCGCCGGCAGTTCCAGGCCGATCTGGAAGAAGAGATACGCTTGCACCTGGACCTCCGGGAGGAGGAGCAGACAGAGGCAGGTGTTGCCGCGGCTGCGGCACGACGCGCGGTCTATCGGCGGTTTGGCAATCCAACGGCAATCAAGGAGAAGAGCTATATGACGTGGGGATGGGCGTGGCTGGAGAGCCTGTTTCAGGATGCGCGTCTCGCGGTGCGGCAACTGTGGAAGACGCCGGGGTTTACGATCACCGCGATCCTCACGCTGGCGCTGGGGATTGGGGCGAATGCCGCGATCTTTACGCTGGTGAATGCGGTGCTGCTGGAGAACCTGCCGGTGGCCGATCCGAAGATGCTGGTGCGCATTGGCGACCACGACGACTGCTGCGTCAACAGAGGCGCGCTCGAAGACGGCGACTACTCGATCTTCTCCACCGACACTTATGAGCGGTTCAAGAAGAACAACCCGGAGTTCGAAGAGCTGGCGGCAATGCAATCGGGCTTCCGCTTCAACCCCGTCATCGCGCGGCGTGACGGCACGGATGAGGCGGCTCATTCGGTCTCGGCGGAATTCGTCTCGGGCAACTACTTTCGCACCTTCGGGCTAAGCGCGGCCACGGGACGCCTGCTTCAGGACGGCGACGATGTACGAGGCGCACCACTCACGGCGGTGATGAGCTATTCGCTGTGGGAGCGCGACTACGGACGCGACTCCTCCGTGGTGGGCTCGACGTTCTGGATTAACACGAAGGCGGTCACGATCGTGGGCATCGCTCCGCAGAAGTTCTACGGGGACCGCCTCTGGAACGAACCGCCTGGCCTATACATGACCATCCGGTCGATGCCGTTCATCCAGGACGCGGAATACGTCCGCGAAGCGGATGTGACGTGGCTCTATCTTATCGGCCGGGTGAAGCCCGGTACGGCGGTGGTTCCGCTGCAGCAGAAGCTCTCGGCGCAGTTGAAGCAGATCTTCTCCACCAGCTCGGTCTTCTTCTCGGCGCATGACCGTCCGTTGCTCGACCGCGTGAAAGTCCGGTTGACACCGGGGGGCGCCGGTATCCAGAGCATGCAGGGCAGCTATAAGTCGAACCTTCATCTGCTGCAATGGATCGCGGGACTTGTGCTGCTGATTGCCTGCGCCAACATCGCGAACCTGCTGTTGGTGCGCGGTATGGGACGCAATGCCGAGATGAGCCTGCGCACTGCCCTGGGCGCGGGGCGCGGCCGCGTGGTACGTCAGCTTCTCACTGAGAGCATTGTGCTCGCCGTGACCGGTGGCGCCGCGGCGCTGGCAGTCTCGTATGGCTGCACGGAGCTGCTGCTGAAGCTGGCATTTCCGTATTCGAAGGATGTGCCGATCCACGCCAGCCCGTCGCCGGCCGTGCTGGGATTCGCAGTTGGTCTCTCTCTTCTGACCGGTGTACTCTTCGGCGTGGCGCCGGCATGGCTTTCGTCGCGCGTACAGCCCGCCGATGCGCTGCGCAGCGGCTCACGCACGACCACCGGCGGCGCCTCGCTTCTGCAGCGGACGCTCGTCGTTCTGCAGGCTGCGCTCTCCCTCGTTCTGCTGGCCGGTGCGGGCATGTTCGCGAAGAGCCTCAACAAGCTGGAGCACTTCGACATGAAGCTGAACTCCACCAACCGTTACATCGTGCGCTTCGACCCACAAGCCGCAGGCTATGCCACGACGCAGGTGGGAGCGCTCTACCGGACGATCCAGGAGCGTTTTCACCAGATTCCTGGAATGGTAAAGGTCGGAATCAGTTCTTGCACGCCAATGGAGGAATATAACTCCGACGGCGATGTCCAGATCCAGGGACAGCCCTTCCAGTACAAGAGATCGTCATACATCAGGGCGAATGAGGAGTACTTCGACGCCGTGGGTACACGCGTGGTGATGGGCCGTGGCATCAGGGTACAGGACACGCCGTCTGCTGTGGCGATCGCGGTGGTGAACGAGGCGTTCGTAAAGACTTTCTTCAAGCCGGGCGAAGACCCAATCGGTGCGCACTTCGGTTCGCCCGGGCCCATCTCGCCGGGCGACTTCATGATCGCCGGTGTGGTGGAGGATACAACCTACATGGACGTGCGCTGGAAGAACCACGCGATGTACATCGTCCCCATACTGCAGCGAACTGCCTCTGACAAGCGACCGATCGAGAAGGTTGGAGAGCTCTATGTGGGCGCGATCGTGCTTGAGACTACACGGCCCATCGGCAACATGGAGGCGATCACACGACAGACGCTCTCCGGCATCAATCCGAACCTGTCGGTGGTGAAGTTCCAGACGTTCGATGCGCAGATCGCCGACCGGTTCACCCATGAGCGGATGCTCTCGCGCCTAATGACGCTTTTCGGTGCGCTCGCGCTGCTGCTGGCGTCGGTAGGGCTGTACGGTGTGACGGCGTATACCGTGGCGCGGAGGACGAGCGAGATTGGTATCCGCATGGCACTGGGCGCGGATCGCAGC
>Ga0207695_10007257_pt1 | contig 14150 bp, 8 predicted proteins | sample KBSC54metaG_FD_184354 | JGI IMG/M metagenome (GOLD analysis project Ga0207695, IMG submission 184354) | Corn rhizosphere microbial communities from Kellogg Biological Station, Michigan, USA - KBS C5-4 metaG (SPAdes) (version 2) | ecosystem: Host-associated > Plants > Roots > Rhizosphere > Soil... | reverse complement strand
GCTCTCCGACCAGATGCAGCAGTACTGGACGAACTTTGCGAAGACGGGCGATCCGAATGGGACTGGGCTGCCGAAGTGGCCAGCGTACAACTCCTCCGACGACTGGATGGTGATGCATCTGGATGCAACTTCGGAGGCGAAGCTGGACAACCTGCGGGCGCGTTATTTGTTCCTCGACTCGGTCTGGGGGAAGGCGAAGGAGTAGGTCCCCGGCGGTTTGCCATACAGGATGCTCGGTATGATTCGCAAAGTAGCCTGCGCGCGAATGGCGGTGGCAAATGATTAAGGCAATTCGGCGCATCAACAGGTATCTGCTGCTTGGCGTAATACTCATAATTTCAGTATTTTCGATAGCCGGATGTGAGTACTTTCCTGAGGCAACATTCGAATTAGCGAGTGAGTCGAGGCTGCCGAAATGGGTTACACTCCCACCGGGACTGGCGCGCGCTAACGTTTCGCTTACGATGAACTATTACATAGTGCCGTGGGCGCAATTTATATTGAGAGACAAAATGAGAAAGTAATAGAAAAGCAAACTGGCAAGATGAGATGTGGAATACGACTAAAAAATCCCCCCTCGGGATTTCCCCCTCATTATCCGATGTACGAAGCAATCACCGTCAACGGCATAACTGAAATCATCGAGCATAGAAAGATGGAGCCGATATTTTATGTAACAGATGGCACCACTGTTTGGAAGCAATATAAGTCGATTGGCTGTGGTTAGAAATCCAAAGCTCCCACAGACATAGCTGTCTTTGGAACGTGAAGTTTTATGCGGCCACCAGGCCCGACGCGGTGGAGATGAATGTAGTCCGGCAGTCGCGTGGAGCGCTATGTATCGGGCCTTCAGCCCTCTGGTTTGGATAGGTCGAGAACCTGGGCCTTCGGCCCAGACTGGTATATGTCGCGCCGTTGGCGCTGATTGATCGACGAGGGCCCATACCCGATCTCTTCTAAAGTGGTGTCTCGAAAGTTCTTAGCATCAATTGGAATCGCAAACCGCAGGTCCTTCGACTCCGTTTGGCGTAAAAACCGCCAAACTCCGCTCAGGATGACAGCTTGAATGATGTTGTGAACTTCAGGGACAGGTGGTTTGCGGCATCCTTCGACTACGCTCAGGACAGGCTCTGAAGCCGTGCCCTTAACAAGGCAGGACTTAATCAGAGTCTCCCTAGTCCTTAGTCGTGTGCCTCCCAGTCCTGGGCGCGGGTGAGGGCTTTGTGCCAGAGGGTGCGGACTTTGTTGCGGGTGGTGGCGTCGGTCTTGGGCTCGAAGGTGCGGTCGCGTTGCCATTGTTGGCTGATTGTCTCGATGTTGGGCCAGTAGCCTACGGCGAGTCCGGCGAGATAGGAAGCACCTAGTACCGTTGCTTCGGAGTTCTTCGGGCGGACGACGGGGATGCCGAGTACGTCGGACTGAATCTGCATGAGCAGGTTGTTCTGTGATGCGCCGCCGTCTACGCGCAATTCTGCAAGAGGCAGCCCGGCGTCGATCTGCATGGCTTCGAGGACGTCGGTGACTTGCAGGGCGATGCCTTCGAGCGCGGCGCGGGCGATGTGGGCGCGGGTGGTGCCGCGTGTCATGCCGAGCAGAGCGCCGCGGGCGTACTGGTCCCAGTGCGGCGCGCCGAGGCCGGCGAAGGCGGGCACCATGATGACGCCGCCGGTGTCGGGGACGGAGGCGGCGAGCTCTTCGACTTCGGATGAGGTGCGGATGATTTGCAGCTCGTCGCGGAGCCATTGGACGACGGCCCCGGCCATCAACATGCTGCCTTCGAGCGCGTACTCGACGGTGTTGCCGATCTGCCAGGCGATGGTGGTGAGCAGGCGGTTGCGCGAGGCGACGGGTTTGGCGCCGGTGTTGAGCAGCATGAAGCTGCCGGTGCCGAAGGTGCATTTGGCCATGCCGGGCGAGCTGCACATCTGTCCGAAGAGGGCGGCCTGTTGGTCGCCTGCGATGCCGGCGATGGGGATGCCGTTGAGGATGCCGCTGGTGGTGGCGCAGCGTCCGCTGGAGGCGACGACCTTCGGGAGGACGGAGCGGGGGATGTCGAAGAGTTCGAGAAGTTCGTCGTCCCATGCGAGGGTGTGGATGTTGTAGAGCATGGTGCGCGAGGCGTTGGTGGCGTCGGTGACGTGCGCTGTTCCTTGCGTGAGCTTCCAGATGAGCCAGCTATCGACGGTGCCGAAGGCGAGCTTGCCCGCCTCGGCGCGTTCGCGTGCGCCGGGAACGTTTGTGAGCAGCCAGTTGAGTTTGCTGGCGGAGAAGTAGGCGTCGGGGAGCAGGCCGGTTTTGGCTTGGATGAGTTCGGCTTTGCCGTTGGCGCGTAGGGTGTCGCAGAACTCGGCGGTGCGGCGGTCCTGCCAGACGATGGCGTTGTGGACGGGCTCGCCTGTCTCGCGGTCCCAGAGGACGGTGGTTTCGCGCTGGTTGGTGATGCCGATGGCGGCGATGTCGCGCTCGGTGAGGTTGGCTTCGGCGAGTGCTTCGGTGGCGACGCCGCTTTGCGAAGACCAGATCTCGGTGGGGTTGTGTTCGACCCAGCCGGGCTTGGGGAAGATCTGCTGGAAGGGGCGCTGTTTGATGGAGACGACGCTGCCGGTCTGGTCGATGATCATGGCGCGGGAGCTGGTCGTGCCCTGATCGAGCGAAAGGATAAATTGCGTGTTTGCCAAGTCTGCGCACCTCTGGTGATGGTCTTCGATAGGGCTGTGTGCCTCAGTTTTGAGGACGGAACTGCGGCGGGGAAATCGCCGTAGAGGATTTTACTGTACGTGTGCGTTCCGGCTGCAGGGAAGAAAAGGTTATCTTCCGATGGCATATTAGTTGCGTATATGAATAAATTTGGATTTGCGGCGGCCTGCGATGCGGCTCGACTTCCTGTTGCCCGGTTCGTCCTGATAAATTATGGAGACGACGGCGTTTTTGCGGAGACGGCCATCTGTGTGTTGCGTGGAGTAAGATACGGACGGCGAGCAATTCTTCTGATTTTTTACAATGGAAATAGAAAACAGCGCGAGGCTTGAGGAGCGCGCAGGATGGGCAGGCGGGTCGATGACGGGGTGTTTGCGAGGCCAGGTAGCGGTTGTGGTTGGCGGCACGCAGGGTATTGGCCGCGCGATTGCGCTGGGGTTGGCCTCGGCAGGCGCGGATGTGGTGGCGACTTCGCGCTCGCCGGAAGCGGTGGGACAGATGGCGGATGAGCTGGAAGCGTGCGGCAGAAGGACGTTGCGGATGGTCTCCGATGTGGCCGACCGAAGCTCGCTTGAGGCGCTGCACGATGCGGTGCTGGGAGAGTTTGGCAAGGCGGACATTCTGGTGAACTGCGCGGGCATGACGACGAGGGTGCCGACGCTGGAGTGCGCGGAAGAGACCTGGGACAGGATCATGGACATCAACCTGAACGGGACGCTGCGCGCCTGCCAGATATTTGGCCGTTCGATGCTGGAGCGCGGGTACGGCAGGATGATCAACATTGCGTCGCTGGCGTCGTTTGTGGCGTTTCAGGAGGTGGCGGCGTATGGCGCGAGCAAGGCGGCGGTGGCGGCGCTGACGCGCTCGCTGGCGGTGGAGTGGTCGGGGCGCGGGGTGTGCGTGAATGCGATTGCGCCGGGCATCTTTCCGACGGAGTTGAATCGCAGGATACTGGAGTCTGCGCGGGGAAATGAGCTGCTGATGCGGTCGCCGATGCGGCGCTTTGGCGAGGTGGAAGAGGTTGTGGGCGCGGCGGTGTATCTGGCCTCGGATGCGAGTTCGTATACGACCGGGCAGGTGATTGTGGTGGACGGCGGGCAGCTTGCCAGTGGAGTGAATCAATAGGAGACGCGATGCCGGAGAAGACGACAGTTGCGGAAGGACGGGACAAAGGGATGGTTCGCGTCGATCTGGCGTATGCCAGGCTGGCTTCGAGCGAGATTGCGCGGGACATCAACCGCGATATTGTGCTGGAGTTGATTCGGACCAGGCAGCCGGTGTCGCGCGCGGACCTGTCGCGCTTCTCGGGATTGCAGCCGAGCACGATTTCGGCGATTGTGGAGCAGTTGATTGAGGAGCGATGGATTGTGGAAGGCGCGGCGGTGGAGCGGCCGCGCGGACGCAGGCCGACGCTGATCTCGCTGAACGACGACCTGGTGATGCTGGCGGCGGACATCAGGCCCAATCAGGCGATTGTGGCGGTGGTGGATTTGAATGGGAGGTTTCTCTCGCGCGAGGCGATTCCTCTGGTGTCGGACCCGGAGCGCGGCGTGAGCAACATGGCCGACTGCATGAAGCGGATGCAGCAGGAGCATCCGGGCAAGACGTTTGAAGGTGTCGGCATCAGCCTGCCCGGGCGCGTGGACCCTGCGACGCAGAGGATGATTCTTTCGCCTAACCTGAAGTGGTCGCAGTACGACATCAAGGGCGCGGTGGAGAAGCGGCTCGGGTTGCGGGTGGAACTGAGCAACGCGGCGAATGCGGCGCTGCTCTCGGAGATGTGGTTTGGGCGCATGGATGGCGTTCGCAACGCTGTTCTGGTGACGATCTCAGAGGGTGTGGGCACGGCGATTCTGGCCAATGGGCAGATTGTTTCGGGCAAGGATGGGCTCGCGGGAGAGTTCGGGCATATTCCGATTGACCCTTCGGGGCCGCAGTGCGGGTGTGGAATGAAGGGCTGCTGGGAGATGTATGCGTCGTCGCGCGCGGCGATTCGCTACTACGCGGAGCTGTCGCCGGGAGCGCCCGCGGTCACGATTCAGGAGCTGCTGCATGTTGCGGAGGACGGCGACAGCCATGCGGTTGAGGCACTGACGAGGCAGGCGAAGCATCTGGGGCGTGGCTTGCGGCTGGTGACGGCGGCGCTTTCGCCCGAGGTCATTTTGCTGACCGGCGACATTACGGCTTCGTGGGCGACCTTTGGGCCGATTGTGCAGGCGGAGCTGGAAGCGCAGATGCTTGCGGGAGCCGCGCCGAGATTGCTGGTGACGACCGATGGCGAACTGGCCCGGCTGCGCGGGGCAGGGGCGATTGCGCTTCAGCGACACTCGGGATACTACCGCTCGGCGCAGGCGTCGCCTGATGGTCATGCAGCGCGGAGGCAGGCATCGGCGGGTCGCCGTGGTGCTTCAGCGAATGGGAAGCGATAGGGGACGGGATGCGGAACGCAGATTCCCTTCGGGAATGACAACAAAGGGAGCGGCTACCAGTTGTGCAGGGTGCCGTCTGCGAGGCGCGCGATGGGTAGGTACATGCGCTTGTACGGGTAGCGGGCGGCCAGTTTTTCGTTGATGTCTACGCCGTGACCAGGGCGCTCGCCGGGATGCATGTAGCCGTCGTTGAAGGTGTAGGCGTGGGGGAAGACCTCGTCGGTCTGGGCGCTGTGGGGCATGTGCTCCTGAATGCCGAAGTTGGGGATGCTGAGGTCGAAGTGGAGCGCCGCGCCCATACAGATGGGCGAGACGTCGGTGGGGCCGTGGCAGCCGGTTTTGACGCTGTAGAGATCGGCGAAGCCAGCGATACGCCGCATGTGCGTGATGCCGCCGGCGTGGGTGAGTGAGGCGCGGATGTAGTCGATCAACCGTTCGGAGATGAGCTGCTGGCAGTCGAAGATGGAGTTGAAGACTTCGCCTACGGCAAGCGGCGTGGTGGTGTGTTGGCGGATGAGGCGGAATGCCTGCTGGTCTTCTGCGGGCGTGGCGTCTTCGAGCCAGAAGAGGCGGAACTCTTCGAGGCTCTTGCCGAGCGCGGCGGCTTCGATGGGCGTGAGGCGATGGTGGGCGTCGTGCAGCAGCGGCAGGCCGGGGCCGAACTTTGAACGGACGGCTTCCATCATCTTCGGGGCGAAGTGCAGATACTTTGGCGTGGACCAGACTTCTTCGCGTGGGATGCCGGAGTCGGCGGGTTCGTAGGGTTTGTCGCCGTGGGGAACACCGTAGGCATCGGCTACGCCGGGGACGGCGCATTGCACGCGGATGGCTTTGTAGCCGAGTTCGATGTGGTGCGCTACAGAGTCGAGAAGTTCGGGGATGTCGTGGCCGTTCGTGTGGGCGTAGACGGTGACGTGCTCGCGGCAGCGTCCGCCGAGGAGTTGATAGAGCGGCATGTTGGCGCGTTTGGCCTTGATGTCCCAGAGCGCCATGTCTACGGCGGCGATGGCGGACATGGTGACGGGGCCGCGGCGCCAGTAGGCTCCGCGATAGAGGTACTGCCAGGTGTCTTCGATGCGGTCGGGGTCGCGCCCGAGGAGGCAGGGGACGACGTGCTCCTGGAGGTAGGCCGAGACGGCAAGCTCGCGCCCGTTCAGCGTGCCGTCGCCGACGCCGTAGATGCCGTCGGAGGTGGTGATCTTGAGGGTGACGAAGTTTCGTCCCGGACAGGTGACGATGACCTTTGCGTCGATAATCTTCGATTCCTGCATAGCTCTCCTATTTTTTCACGGCCTTGCGCACCGTGCCTGCGAAGGCGGGCGTGATCTCCAGATAATCCAGCGGGGCGGGCTCATTCCCTCCGGGCTCGCCGACGATGCGTATCCGGTCGCCGCGATGCAAGGCGATGCCTGCCGTAGTGTGCCTCGTGGAGGTGTGGCCATTCAGCTTGTCCGAGGGCAGGGTGTCGTCCGCAGCCCACGCATCGACTGGTGAGCCGTTGACGTCGAGTGTGAAGTGCGAGACGCCTTCGTGCAGGTCGAAGTATTGAACGGCGATGTTGTACCAGCCATCGGGCCGCGTGAATGTTGTGTTGGCTTCGCAGGTTTTCTGGTGGCACACGACCGCTTTGCCGCCGGAGGCTGTCTCCCACGGCGTGACGGCGACCGGAGTGTAGCCGGTGAGTTGCATCGCTTCGGCCTCGATGCGGTTGGGATGATGGCCCACGCGGCCTTCGGCGTCGGCGATACCGGACATTTGGTGGAACCAGTTGACGACGGCATCGCGCCAGACGAGGGAGTGGCCTGCCTGATAGTTGAGGCGGTTCAGGACTTCAAAGTAGGTGCGGTCTGGGACTTTGCCGGCGAGGGCCTCCCACGCGGGCACCTGAGCCGCTGCGGCCGCCGCGCCAGCGTAGTGCGTGTCGTAGATGTACTGGATGACGGTTTTGCCGGAGTGCAGACGGTAGGTGTAGGGGACGTGATGCATGAAGAGCAGAAGCGCATCGGGGCACGCTTTGAGGGTTTCGTACTCGGCGGCGAGGCCAGCGGGATACTGTCCGATGTAGCCTGTGCCGGTGGCGACGGTGCGGTCCATGCCAATGCCGTTGTGGTCGGCGCGAATCCACTGGCCCCAGCCGTTGCGCTCGGCGGATTCGATGCCGGGGCCGTAGTGGGGGCCGATGATGTCGGTGAGGGTGCCTGCGCCTAAGGGGCCGGTGTAGTCCTCGTAGATGTGCCACGAGTTGAGGAGCAGGCCGTTGATTACGCGGCGCACGTCGGCATCGTTGCCGAAGGTGAGGCGTGTCCATTCATCGCTGATGGTTGCGGAGGAGAGCGATGGGTCCCAGGCGAGGCGGCCGAAGCCGTAGAGGTTCGCCATTGCGAGCGGATGGCCGAGCCAGTAGCCGTCGAGGCCGACGTTGGCTACGCCGACGAAGCCGCCCTCTGGTCGCGCGAAGGTTTTGCCGGTGACGATGTCGCGGACGCGGCTGGGCTGTGCGCCGGGCACATGCATGTCGGTGTCGAGGGCGTTCTTCCACATGGGGACGAGGAAGACGAGGTGGCGCTGCTGGCCGGTGTACTCCTGCGTGATCTGGAGTTCGATGGCTTCGTTGGTTTTGTGGAGACCGCTGAATAGCGGCGAGACCGGTTCGCGGACCTGGAAGTCGATGGGGCCGTTTTTAATCTGGACGATGACGTTGGTGTCGAACTGGCCATCGAGCGAGTGGAAGTTGTCGTAGCCTGCGCGGGCGCGGTCGGCCTTCGGGTCGCGCCAGTCGAGATGATGGTTGTAGACGAAGCCGCGATAGAGCACGAGGCCGTTGTGCGGTTGGAGAGCGCGCGCGACGACATTGGCGGCTTCGGCGGGAGTGCGTCCGTACTGCGAGGGGCCGGGCTGGCCTTCGGAGTCGGCTTTGATGATGACGCCGCCGAAGTCGGGGATGGCTTTGTAGATGGCGTCGATCTTTGTTTGCCACCACGCGGCGACTTCGGGCGCGAGCGGGTCGAAGGTGCCGAGGCCGCCGATGGCTTCGGGGCTGTTCATCGCGATGGAGAGGGAGAGCCTGACGCCGTAGGGGCGGAACGCGGCGGCGATGCGCGCGATTTGATCGAGCTTTTCCGGGCGCAGCAGGTTGGGGTCGGCGTTGACGTTGTTGATGGTGCAGCCGTTGATGCCGACGGAGGCGAGCAGGCGCGCGTACTGGGATGCTCGCGTGAGGTCTTCGCGCACGTTGCCGCTGTCGAAGAAGATGGAGCGGCCTCCGTAGCCGCGCTCGATGGAGCCGTTGGGGTTGTCCCACTCGTTGGTCCAGCGCACGGGCGCGGATGGGGCCTCTGTGTCGTCGAGGTGGGTAAGAGGCTGCTCTTCGGCGATCATGCGCAGCAGGGCGAAGCTGCCGTAGAGTGAGCCGCGCTCGTCGGCGCCTTCGACGATGAGCAGCGTGTCTTTGCCGGAGGTGATGCGGCGGAGGTGGAAGCCTTCGGGAGCGAGTGCCTTTTGCTCGCGGAGTGAGGGCCGCCATTGGGCGATTTCGCTTGCTGTGCCGACGACGATTAGATTGCATGCGCGTTCGGGCAGGTTCGTGCGCGTGTCGCTGCGGAGGATGCGGTGTAACATGCCTTCGAATCCGCGATGGAGTTCATTGGCCGCGGTGTTTTCGAGCGCGGAATCGCCGAGGCGGAGGATGGTGTCGGGCACGGGCGTTCCGGCAGGAAAGACGTGCGCGGTATCGACTGGAGAGTATGTGAGCCATGCGGCTTGCGGATCGACGGGCTGGCGCGTGCCGGGTACGGGCGAGGTCTGCGCAGGAGTGGGTGTTGCAGCGAGCGAGGCGCAGGCCAGCAACAGAGCAGCCCGCCGCACACTTGATCGTGCGCCAGGCTTGCTCTTATTTTGTTGCTGCGAGTCCACTAAAGCTGTTTTCCTCCAGATGTAGCCGTGTCATTTGAAGCAAAACGCAGATTCCCTTCGGGAATGACAAACAGAGAGCCCTACACCTGAGAGAGAACGGCTCTAGCGGGGCAAGTCCTTGTCGCCGACGATGGTGAAGCTCCTGGTCTCGCCCACGCTGGACGGGCCGGGTTGCGAGTCGCCGATGAAGAGGGAATACTCGCCTGGGTTGATGCTGCGTTTGCCGTCGGCGGCGACGACGCTCAAGCTGCGCGGCGCGATGACGACATGGATGTGCTGTTGCTGGCCGGGTTCGAGCGTCGTGCGGGCGAAGCCGACCAGAGCGTGGATGGGCGTCGTCGGCGCGGCGGGGGCCTTGAGGTAGATCTCGGATACGGCGTCGCCTTTTCTCGCGCCGGTGTTCTTGACGTCGGCGTCTACTGTCAGCGGTTCGCCTGCCGTCAGCTTGTCGGTGGAGAGCTTGACGTTGCTCCATTGGAACTTGGTGTAGCTCATGCCGTAGCCGAAGCCCCAGAGCGGAGTTCCGGTGAAGTAGCGGTAGGTGCGGTCCTTCATGGAGTAGTCGTCGAAGGGCGGCAGTTGGTTTGTGCTCTCGTAGAAGGTGACGGGCAGGCGGCCGGCGGGGTCGCTGTCTCCGGCGAGCGTCGCGGCGATGGCGTTGCCGCCCTCTTCGCCGGGATACCAGGCTTCGAGAATGGCGGCTGCGTGCTGATTAGCCCAGTTCATGGCGAGCGCGCTGCCGTTGAGCATGACGACGATGACCGGCTTGCCGGTTGCGGCCACGGCTTCGAGCAGTTGTTTCTGCACGGCGGGCAGCTCGATCTCAGTGCGGTCGCCGCCATCGAATCCGGTGATGTGGACCGGCATCTCTTCGCCTTCGAGGTTGGGAGAGAGGCCGACGAAGACTATGGCGACATCGGCCTTCTTAGCAATGCTGACGGCTTCGGCGCGCTCTGCGTCGATGGGCGGCATCCAGTTGAAGCTGAGACCGGCGCCGAAGAGCGGCGCGTGGTGGGAGTATTCGATGCGCAGATCGTGCGGCTTCGTGTCGGCGAAGCTCAGCGTGAAGGGCTTCAGTCCGTTGGCGCGGAACTCGCTCGGAGTGGTGCCGTGGTCGGTGATCTGCTTGCCATCGAGGAAGACAGTGACCTTCTCGGCGTCGTGGCAGGGATAGCAGTGCTCGATGCTGAAGCTGAAGGTGTAGTCGCCGGGTTGGGGAGCGGTGATGGTTCCGGTCCAGCGAACGCTGAAGGCGGAGGCATCGAGCCCGGGGCCGGGAGAGGCGGCGTCCCAGTCGAAGGCCACCTGCTGGTCAATGCGCGTGAAGGCAGGCTTGCCGGTGAGGCTGGTGTTGTCGAAATACTCGCCTGTGAGGCCGAAGCGGGCGTCGCCTTTGGCGGGATGCAGCAGCGAGCGAGGCACGGGCAGAGGCAGTTCGGAGACGTAGGGCGAGCCCTGCGCGAAGAGGATTTTTGCCTGGCTGCCGAAGCGCGACTCCATGCCTGCGAGCGGTAGTACGGGATGCGAGGGGACGGCGTGTAGTTGCCCTCGATGGCGGGTAGCGATTCGGCGTTCGGGCCAATGACGGCAATGGTTTTTACGCTCTTGTTGAGCGGCAGGATGCCGTCGTTCTTGAGCAGCACCATCGACTTTTCAGCCACCCTGCGGGCGAGCAGGCGGTGCGCTTCGGAGTCGTCTTGCGAGAACGGAATGTTGGCGTAGGGCACGTCTGCCGGAGGGTCGAACATGCCCAGTTCGAAGCGCGCGGTAAACAGGCGCTTGACGGCGGTGTCGATCTCGGCTTCGGAGGCAAGGCCGTCATGCACGGCTTTGACCAGCGCCGCGTACTCTCCGCCGCAGCTTGTGTCGGTGCCTGCGCGCAGCGAGACGGCCGCTGCGTGTGCGAGGTCGGGGGCGAACTTGTGTCCCCCGGAGACGTCGCTGATGGCGCCGCAGTCGGAGGTGATGTAGCCGTTGAAGCCCCAGTCCTTGCGGAGAACGTCGGTGAGCAGGAAGGTGTTGGCGCAGGCAGGCTGGCCGTCGATGGCGTTATAGGCGCACATCACGCTGTCTGCTTTGGCATCCTTGATGGTGGCGCGGAAGGCGGGCAGGTAGGTGTCTTCGAGATCGTGCGGTGACACGTCGATGTTGGCCTTGTGCCGCGTGCTCTCGGGGCCGGAGTGGACGACGTAGTGCTTGGGAGTGGCGATGGTCTTGTAGTAGTGCGGGTCATCGCCCTGTAGCCCCTTGACGAAGGCGACGCCCATCTGCGAGGTCAGAAAGGGGTCTTCGCCGTAGGTCTCCTGGCCGCGTCCCCAGCGCGGGTCGCGGAAGATGTTGATGTTCGGGGCCCAGAGGTCGAGCCCGAAGTAGATGCTGTGGTTGTTGTGGCGGAGCGCCTCGGAGTGTTTGGCGCGCGTCTCGGTAGAGATGGTCGTTGCCACTTCGTGCATCAGGGAAACGTCCCAGGTGGCGGCCAGGCCGACGGCCTGCGGGAAGACGGTGGCGTAGCCGGAGCGCGCGATGCCGTGCAGTCCCTCGCTCCACCAGTTGTACTCGGGCACGTCGAGACGCGGGATGGCGACGGCGTGGTTCTGCATCTGCGAGACCTTCTCTTCGAGCGTCATCCTGCCTACCAGATCGTTGACGCGCGCGGCGACCGGCTGCGCGGGATCGAGGTAGAGCGGCTTCTTCTGCTGTGCCGTGGCTGCGGCGGGCGAGAGCAGCAGAGAGGCAAGAGCAAGACACACGGGGGCGATGGGCAGGGTCTTCCACGACATAAAGGCCAGCTTTCAGATGCAAGGATTTCTGCCTTGTCAATTTATCTTGCCAAGACAAGAAAAGGCAAGCGTGGAATTTGCTTTGCCATGATGGGTACTGTGGCATGAACGGCGGGTGACTCTTCGGAGGCTAAAATATTTTTAGAATAAAAACGATTATTCTCGTCATGTGGTCATGTGGAACTTCGGGTGGTACATGATGCGTTGGTGGTTTTTCTATTTATTTGTGTATGGAAATAAAATAGGATTTGAATAGTGGGTTTGAAGCATGGGGCGGGCTTTCAGAGCATTTCTCTGAGGGGTGTAGTCGATGATTGAATGCGAAGATTCATGCAGCCGCGAAAAAGCGCGGAGATTCTTCGCTGTGCTCAGAATGACCATGCATGGATGAGCCGCAGCAACAGGGACGGGCTTTCAGGGGATGCTGAAAAGTGCGTTCGGCGATATATGGAGAAAGGCCCGGGGCTAAAGTTCCTTGAATTACTGACTTTTTCGCAGGGCTAAAGCATTTCCTATATTGGTGTAGCCCGGCGCGGGCCGAAGCCCCACGCAGATTCCCTTCGGGAATGACAACAAAGGGAATGACAACAAAGGGAATGACAACAAAAAAGCGGGGACTGCCTTGGGGATGAGGATGTCACCGGGACTATACCTCCAGGAAAACAGATGTCAAGCAATCACGGAGGTTTTCAACATACTCTTCAGCTCCTTGAGCGTGGAGAGGTTAAGTGCGGCTCCGTGAACGCCAGTTGCGGGCCGCGTAGAGTATGGCTCCCGCGAACAGGATGACGGCGGCGATGTGCAGTTGCTTCAGGAAGTCGGGCCGCGAAAGCAGAATAAAGATGAAGCCACTGAGCGCGAGCAAAACGGGCAACGGATAGAACGGCATCCGAAAACCGTGCAGTTTGCGTTCGCGGCGGTGCTTCGGCAGCAGCACCGCTACACCTTGCAGCAGGAACTGAAACAAGATGCGGATGACGACCAGCGTGGTGATGACTTCCTGCAGGCGGAAGATGCAGCAGAAGAGCGTAATGCCGCCGAGGGTCAGGAGAGAACGCTGCGGGATGCGGTGCTTTTTGTGGAGCACGCCGAACCATGCGGGAAAATTGCCGTCCTGAGCGGCGGCGTAGGGGATGCGCGAGTAGCCCAGGAGGAGGCCGAGGACCGAGGCCAGCGCCGTGAGCGCAATCAGCACGACGACGATGCTAGCGGCCTCGTGTCCGTAGATGCGTTCCATGAAAACGGCCATGGTGAACATGCGCGCGTGGGCGGTGGCGTCGGCGGTCATCTCGCGCCACGGCAGCACGCCGAGCACGCTGATGTTCATGAGCAGATAAAGCGTGCCGACGATGGCGATGGCGCCGAGCACGGCGCGCGGGATGGTTTTGCGGGGATTGCGTACCTCCGCGCCGAGAAAGCAGATGTTGTAGTAGCCCCAGTAGTCGTAGGCGGAGATCAACATGCCCGCGCCGAGGCCGGTGAAGAACGCGCCATCCAGATGGAATGCGTTGGCGGGAAAGTCGAAGGCGAGGTGCGGGTTGAAGTGGGTAAAGCCAGCGACGATCAGAAATACGAGCGTCAGTCCGACCGCCATACCCAGCCAGCGCGCGACGCGGCCGATGCTGAAGATGCTGCGGTCGAGGACGACGAGCGCAACAATGCACGCGCCCATGGCGAGGAAAGTCTGGCCGCTCAGCACAATCGGAACGCCGAGAATTTTTGCAGATGCAAATGGTCTGACCGCATTGGGCATGAAGTACGAGATGTACTGCGCGAAGCCGATGCAGCCCGAAGCGATGGACAGCGGCGCGCTGAAGAGCAGTTGCCAGGCATAGAGGAATGAAAATGCGCGGCCGAGTTTGCGCTCGCCATAGAGGTGCTTCAGATAGGCGTAGCTGCCGCCTGCTTCAGGGTAGGCTGTTCCCAGTTCGCTCCAGATATATCCGTCGCAGTAGGAGAGCAGCGCGCCGAGCACCCAGCCCATCATGGCCTGCGGGCCGCCCATGGCGCCGACGATGAGCGGCAGCGTGACGAACGGGCCGACGCCGACCATGTCGATGACGTTGAGCGCGAGCGCGGGACCAGTGGAAAGACCACGCTCCAGCTCTTTCGGATTTTCGGAGGACGAAGTCATCGTGACGGCGTGGTCTCACTGCTGATGCGTCCGCACCTGCGGGCGATTCTCATTTATAACTAGACATATCCACCGAGGTATATACCGGTAATGCTTTCAGAGAACAGAACATTTCCTCACGCGATGCTGCGTGAGATCTTCGAGCAGCCCGCTGCGATACGTGAAACCCTTGCCGCCTATGTGGACGGCAACAGCCTG
>Ga0207695_10007256_pt1 | contig 14151 bp, 10 predicted proteins | sample KBSC54metaG_FD_184354 | JGI IMG/M metagenome (GOLD analysis project Ga0207695, IMG submission 184354) | Corn rhizosphere microbial communities from Kellogg Biological Station, Michigan, USA - KBS C5-4 metaG (SPAdes) (version 2) | ecosystem: Host-associated > Plants > Roots > Rhizosphere > Soil... | reverse complement strand
CTCATGCATGCAGGAGAGAAAATCGATCTCAGGGTCTGTCAGCATGCCGTAATTGATGATCGATTCATGCAGGCCCCGGAAACTGGAGCCGACAAAGGCCGCGGCATGCTCGATCCCCAGGCCCCGCATCACATCGACCATGAAATCCGAGCCGCAGCTGGATTGCGTGATGGGCTGGATGTCGGGCGGCGTGCCGCGCTCGGCCTCCCGATTGGGTGTGGCGGGGATACTGTAGGCGCGCGCGGCTGGCTCTTGCGCTTTTGCAGCAGGTCCGGCCAGCGGGGCCGTCAGGGCGCCCGCGCCGGCAAGGGTCGCTTTCTTGAGGAAGGCGCGGCGTCCCACCAGGCCGTCGTCATCGCGTTTCGCCATGCGAGTCCCCACCCGAATGCCGGGCATTGTTTCAGCAAGGGTGCGGGGCGGTCAATGCATGGTGGGTCTTCGCGGTTGCGAAGTATGAGCTAGGTGGGATTTTCGAGGCTGAAGAGCGCCGCGTCGTCGTCGTACGAGAACAGCTCGCCGAAGCGGGCCCAGGACACCACCGTCTTCAGCGAATCCTCCGCCGCGTCTTCAGCCATGTGATCTTCCAGCTCGTCCAGGAAGCGGCTCTTGGGTGCGGAATGGCTCGCGCGTTCGTCCAGGATGCGGCGGATATGCCCGGCCAGCGGCACATTGCTCATCAAGGAGCGAGAGAAGATTTCCTTGCGTTCGTTGAGATCGGCGTCGGCGAAGCGCTTGCCCATATGGGTGAGCTTGATATCGCCGCCTTCGACATCCGCCAGGCGCAGCAGCTGCATGGCTTCGGCGACGGGAAAGAGTTCGTCGACTTCCAGTTCCTGTTCATAGGCGATGTCGGGAAGGTCGGCCTTGCCGTCATAGGGCGCGGCGGCCAGGGCCTCGATCAAACCGGAGATCTGGTTGGGCGAGACATGCACCAGCGGCATCTCGATGCCCGCATTGGCGCGCGCCTGTTGTTCGCGCAGGCGCTCCACCCGGCGCGCGGTCATTTCGACATAGATCTGGTCGACATAATGCTCGAACTGGGCCGAAGTACGGTCGCGCGGCTGGGGCAGGTCGATCTTGATTTCCGAACTGACCCGGCCCGGATTAGACGAGAACAGCAGCACCCGGTCGCACATCAAGACCGCTTCCTCGATATTGTGCGTGACCAGAATGATGCCCTTGATCGGCAGTTTGCCGTTGCCCCACAGTTCCACCAGATCGGTGCGCAGATTTTCCGCCGTCAGAACATCCAGGGCGCTGAACGGCTCGTCCATCAGAAGAATGTTGGGATGCACCACCACGGCGCGGGCAAAACCCACGCGTTGGCGCATGCCGCCGGACAATTCGCGCGGATAAGCGCTTTCGTAGCCGTCCAGGCCGATCAGATCGATGGCGGCAAGGGCCCGCTCGCGCATTTCCCGAGGCGGAAGGTTCAAGGCCTCCAGGCCCAGCTGCACATTCTCCAGCACCGTGAGCCAGGGAAAGAGGGCGAAGCTCTGGAACACCATGGCGACACCTTGTGCCGGGCCTTCGATGGGTGCGCCCATGTAGGAGAGGCGGCCGCCTTGCGGCCGCGCCAGGCCCGCGATCAGGCGTAGCAGGGTGGACTTGCCCGAACCCGAACGACCGAGAAGGCCTACAATCTCGCCCTGCTTCAGGGAAAGATTGACATCGTCCAGGACCAGCAATTCTTCACCGCCGCCGCGCGGGAAGGTGCGGCGCACATGTTCGACATTCAGAAGCTCGGCCATGACGACCTCATGTAAGCCTAAATTTGCGCTCGGCATACCAGTAGAGCGGCCGCCATAACAGCCGGTTCACCACCACCACGAAGAAGCTCATCACAATCGTGCCCAGAAGAACATGTCGGAAATCGCCCGCATTGACCGCGTCGGCGATATAGGCGCCAAGGCCATGGGCGCGCAGCGTATGATCGCCCCAGCTGGCCACTTCCGCTGCGATGGAAGCGTTCCAGGCGCCGCCGGACGCCGTGATCGCGCCCGTCACGTAATAGGGAAAGACCGAAGGCAAGGCGACTTTCTTCCACCACAACCAGCCTTTGACGCCAAAATTCTCGGCCGCATCGCGCAGCTCCTGCGGCATGGTGCTGGCGCCGGCGATGACATTGAAGAGGATGTACCATTGGGTACCCAGCACGATCAGTGGCGAGAGCCAGATGTCGGGGCTGGCGTTCCAGAATACGATCAGGGACACCACCAGCGGAAAGAGAAGATTGTTGGGAAAGGCGGCCAGGAACTGCGCCACCGGCTGCACCAGAGCGGTAAGCTTGGGCCGAAGACCCACATAGACCCCTATCGGGGTCCAGATCAGGCTGGCCAGTCCGATCAGAACGATCACGCGGATCAAAGTGATGCAGCCATAGCCGAACGCGGTCGCCGCGTCGCTCCAACTGAAATGGGCCTGGCCGAAGAAAAGAGCGATGCGCCAGGCGGCAAACAGGCCCAGCAGCGCCAGCACGACATGCCAGACGATATCGGCGAGCCGGCTGTCGACATCGCGCACCGCCGCCTTGATGCCGAAGCTGGGGGGCTGCCAGTGATAGGACCAGCGCATCATCTGCTCGAACGGCGCGGTCATCAGGTCTAGCAGGCGCGAGCGGCGATAGACGGTGAGGGCCCAGGACTGAGGCGTTTCGTCCGACGGCTCGCTGGAGACGCGGAAGCGGTCGGCCCAGGCGACCAGCGGACGAAACAGAAGCTGGTCATAAATCAGGATCACCACCAGCATCGCCAGGATGGCGTAGAGAATAGCGGGCAGGTTCTTCTGAGCGATCGCCACCGCGATCCATGAGCCCACGCCGGGGAGCGCGATGTTGGTTTTGCCCACGCTGATGGCTTCCGACAGCGTGACGAAAAACCAGCCGCCCGACATGCTCATCATCATGTTCCAGGTCAGGGACGGCATGGCGAAAGGCGCCTCGATGCGCCAGAAGCGCGCCCAGGCATTGAGGCCGAACATGCGCCCGGCTTCTTCCAGCTCCGGCGGCACGGTGCGCAGCGACTGGTAGAAGCTGAAGGCCATGTTCCAGGCCTGGCCGGTGAAGATGGTGAAGACGCAGGCCAGTTCCGCACCCAGAATGCGGCCGGGCGACAACGACAGGAACCAGACGATGGTGATGGACAGGAAGGACAGGATCGGCACCGACTGCAGGATGTCGAGCAGGGGCACCAGCAGCATTCCCGCCCGCGCATTCTTCGCCGCCCAGGTCGCGTAAGTGAAGGTGAAGGCCAGGGACACGCCCATCGCGATCAGCATGCGCAATGAGGTGCGCAGCGCATAGCCGGGCAGGTCGGCGGGATTGAGCTTTAGATAGTCCCCGGAAATGGAGCTCAAGGGATGCACCAGGAAGCGGCTGGCATCGGCGAAGGCGACCAGGAAGCCAAGCACCAGCACCGCCGCCAAGAGGTCCCAGCGACTGGGCAAGAGGCGGCGTGCTTCGATCGAAACGGGCGGCAGGATCTTCATATCCGGCAAGCCTTGATCCGTGATGTTGAACCGGCAAACAGCACTTCACGCGATGATGTGAAGCCCATGTGACATTCGAATGTGACATTCGAAGCTGTTCTATTGTCGCGCCGGAGGGACAAGTCAATCCGCCCCGATTCATGGACGAGGATTCAATGCGGCAGGCGCTGATCCATCCAGGCCGCCGCGGCCGCGGGGGTCTGCTTGTCCTGATCGCGGTCCACCTGGAGATTGGCCTGCTGCATCAGGGTTAAGGAGATGCTTCCGATCAGGGGCTTCAGCGCTGCGATGAATTTGGCGTCATGCGCGTGCGCAGGCCCCACCAGCAGCATGGCATCATAAGGCGGCAGGGCCGCTTTGGGGTCGTCCAGGATGACAAGTCCATAACGGGCGATGCGACCGTCGCTGGAAAAGGCCGAGACCACATCGGCATCCCCGCTGGTCACGGCGCGATAGAGAAAATCGGGCTGATATTGCCGCCGTTTCATTGCGCCCAGGCCATAGGCCGCGGCCACGGCGCGCCATTCGGGGCGGGAGAAGATTTCGAAATCGCCCCCGATGCGCAAATCCGGATGGGCGGCCAGATCGGCCAGGCTTTTGATATGCAGGGCCTCAGCGCGGTCCTTGCGCATGGCGAAAATGTAAGCATTTTCGAAGCCCAGCGAACCGAGTGAAACGATCCCGTGATCCTTTTTCAACGACGTGGCGAGCTGGTCCAGCATGGCCTGGCGGCCCGGCATGTCGGTGCGACCCAGGATATTGCCCCACAAGGTGCCGGAATAATCAACATAGGCGTCGATATCGCCCGCGCCGAGCGCCCGGAAAGCGATGGTCGACCCCAAATCGCTTTTCTCGCTGACGGAAAAGCCGGCGCGGGTAAGGCGCGAGGCCATCAGTTGCGACAGGATATATTGCTCGCCGAAATTCTTGGCACCGATCACGATGCCCTGATGGGACGCGCGCGGCTGGACAAGTTCGGGCGCCAGCGCGGCCGCGATCACCGCCAACAGGCCCAGCCCCGCGGCAACCAGCTTTCTGCGCGAGCGCATCGCCAGGCCCGATCCCGCCATGGCCAGCAGCAAGTCCAAGGTCAGCGCCAGTGCGGCGGCGGCCACGCAGCCGAACAGCACAAAGACCCAATTTTCGATCTGAAGGCCGGTGAAGATGTAATTGCCCAGGCTGGTCTGCCCGATGGGCGTGGACAAGGTGGTGATGCCGACCACCCAGACCGTGGCGGTGCGGATGCCGGCCAAGACCAGCGGCGCTGCCAGCGGCAGTTCGACTTTGAACAGGGACTGGCGGGGCGTCATGCCCACGCCCTTGGCCGCCATCAGGATGGCGGGATCCAAGCCCGCCAGCGCCGTCACCACATTCCGGAGAATGGGCAGCATGGCATAGAGCGTCAGTGCCAGGAGCGCGGGCAGGAATCCCAAAGCGCGGATCGAAAAGCCGAACAGATCCTGGGTGAGCGCGGAAAGCGCCAGAAGCAGCGGATAGAACAGCGCCAGCAAGGCAAGGCCGGGAATGGTCTGCACCACGCTCACCGCCGCCAGCAGGGGCGTGCCGAAGCGGCGGCTGCGGGCCGCGACGATGCCCAGAGGCAGGCTCACCGCCACACCCAGCAGCAGCGCCGAAACGCTGAGAATCACATGCTGGCCCAGATAATCGGGCAGAAGCCCCCAGGCTTCGCGAACGCTGTCGTTCATGCGTTCAGCATTTCGGCCAGGGCATGGGCCCGGCGGCGGGGATTTTCGATTAGCTGGGTGACGAAATCGTCGGCGGGGCTGGCCGCCAGCTCGCGGGGCGTTCCCACCTGGATCAGACGGCCGTCCCGCATCACCGCGATCCTGTCGGCCATCAGCAAGGCTTCGGTCATGTCGTGGGTGACCATCAGGGTGGTCAGCCCCAGCCGCTGGTGGATCTGGCGGACATCGGCGGCGACCGCTTCGCGGGTGACCGGATCCAGCGCGCCGAAGGGTTCATCGAGCAGGATGACCGGGGGGCGGGCCGCCAACGCCCGGGCCAAGGCCACCCGCTGACGTTGCCCGCCGGACAGTTCCGCAGGCAACCGGTTGGCGAAAGCGCCTTCCTCCAGCTGGACCATGACCAAAAGCTCATGGACCCGCGCTTCGACCCAGGCATCGTCCCGGCCCAGCAAACGCGGCGTGACGCCGATATTCTCGGCGACCGTCATGTGCGGGAAAAGACCAGCTTCCTGAAAGACATAACCGATGTTGCGTCGCAACATAACGGGATCGGATTCCAGCACATTCTGGCCTTGGATGCGGATCTCGCCGCCATCCGGTTCCACCAGCCGGTTGACCATGTTGAGGGTGGTGGTCTTGCCCGAGCCGGATGGCCCGATCAGTACCAGGAACTCGCCTTCCAGAACCGTAAGATCAAGGTTCGAGACGGCCTGGGTTCCCGATCCGGCATAGGCTTTGGAAAGTTGAAGAATTTCAATCAAAGGACGGGCGCTTTTTTTGGAAAGCGCTATCCTGCGCGCCCTTGCGCCGCCGCGCAAATTCAGCGTAAATCCGCCCCATCCTGGAAAAAAAACGGTGATTTTACCGTCGCTTAAGCCATTAGGGTTAAGCCTTCCAGGGTGCAGACTTCGAATTCGGCGGACGGAACGGCGACTGGTTCATGACGAAGGGCTCACACAGCGGAATGACGGGAGGGGAAGTTTCCCCTGGCGTCGCCCTGCGCCCTGTTTCAATAGCCCGTCCTTCCCTCGGTTCTTCGTACGCGCTTCTGCTTCTTCTTAGCTGCCCCTAGGCGCCTAATGGCGTGCGAACGACATCGCGCGCGGGTGTTTAGGGGATGAACTGCAAAGGAGAAACAGAACCGCCAAGCGGCGAACAGAAGGACATTAGGTCATGACCAACACGGAACTGAAGAAGATCAAGATTTTCGACACCACGTTGCGCGACGGCGAACAATCGCCCGGCGCTGCGATGACGCATGAGGAAAAGCTGCGCATCGCCGAACTCCTGGACGAGATGGGTGTCGACATCATCGAAGCGGGGTTTCCGATTTCATCGCCCGGCGATTTCAAGGCGGTGAGCGAGATCACCAAGATCGTCAAACGCGCCTCGGTCTGCGGCCTGGCGCGCGCGGGCATCAAGGATATAGACCGCGCCGGCGAAGCATTGAAAGCCGCGCGTCAGCCCCGCATTCACACGTTCATCTCCACCAGCCCCGTCCATATGAAGCACAAGCTGAATATGGGCGAAAATGCGGTGCTGGAAGCGATCGGCGCGTCGGTGACGCGGGCCCGCAATTTCACCTCGGACGTGCAATGGTCGGCGGAAGACGCCACCCGTACGGTGCCGGATTTCCTCTGTCGCTGCGTGGAAGTGGCGATCCATTCCGGCGCCACCACCATCAATATTCCCGACACGGTGGGCTACACCACGCCACAGGAATATTTCGAAATTGTCAGCATGTTGCGCAACCGCGTGCCCAACGCGGACAAGGTGACCTTCTCCACCCATTGCCACAATGATCTGGGCCTGGCGGTGGCCAATTCGCTGGCCGGCGTCTTGGCGGGCGCGGGTCAGGTGGAATGCACCATCAACGGCATCGGTGAGCGCGCCGGCAATGCCGCGCTGGAAGAAATCGTGATGGCGCTGAAGGTCAGAAAGGACATCATGCCTTTCGGGACCAACATCAACACCACCATGTTGTCCAAGGCTTCCAAGCTGGTCTCCAACGTCACTGGCTTTCCGGTCCAGTACAACAAGGCCATCGTGGGCAAGAACGCTTTCAGCCACGAGAGCGGCATCCATCAGGACGGCATGCTCAAGAATGTCGAGACCTATGAGATCATGCGGCCCGAAGATGTGGGGGTGAATTCCACCTCCTTGATGCTGGGCAAACTGTCGGGCCGTCATGCCTTCCGCGATAAGCTGGAGAATATGGGTTACACGCTGGAAGATGCGGCATTCGAGGATGCCTTCCGCCGCTTCAAGGACCTGGCCGACAAGAAGAAGCACGTTTTCGACGAAGACATCGTCGCTTTGGTCGATGACGGCATCATGCGCGGCCAGGAAATGATCAAGGTCGTATCGGTCCGGGTCGAAACCGGAACCGGCATCAAGCCGCAAGCGACCATGACCTTGTCTGTCCATGGCGAAGACAAGCATGTCACCACCAATGGCGACGGTCCGGTGGACGCGGTTTTCCGCGCCATCCACGAGGCCTATCCGCACACGGTGGTTTTGCAGCTGTTTCAGATCAACGCCGTGACCGAGGGCACCGATGCCCAGGCCACTGTGAATGTGCGGCTGGAAGAGAATGGACGCACGGTCACGGGCAAGGCATCCGACACCGATACTCTGGTGGCGGCGGCTTATGCCTATGTGAACGCGCTGAACAAATTGTTGGTGAAACGCGAAAAGCAGGCGCCGGAAGCATTGACCGTCGCACGGTGAGAACCAGCCCCCGGCGCGACGAGCGCCGGGGGAATTTCATCGGCAATATCATTGCCAGGCATTATGTCGTTTAAATCAGGAACGGGCAGGTAATTTATGTTCGGCAGTCTTCTTGGCGCTCTTTCGAGCGACATGGCCATCGATCTTGGGACGGCGAACACGCTTGTCTATGTCAAAGGGCGCGGCATCGTGCTCAATGAACCCTCGGTGGTCGCCACCATCACCACACGGGGCGGCAAGAAATCGGTTCGCGCGGTGGGCAACGACGCCAAGATGATGCTGGGCAGAACGCCCGGCAATATCGAAGCGATCCGCCCGATGCGCGACGGCGTCATCGCCGACTTCGAAGTCGCGGAGGAGATGATCAAGCACTTCATCCGCAAGGTGCATAATCGCCGTTCCTTCGCCAATCCCATGATCATCGTCTGCGTGCCGTCCGGCTCCACCGCGGTGGAACGCCGTGCGATTCAGGAATCGGCTTTGTCGGCCGGCGCGCGCCGGGTCTTCCTGATCGAAGAGCCGATGGCGGCGGCAATCGGCGCCGGCCTTCCCGTATCCGAGCCCACCGGCTCGATGGTGGTGGATATCGGCGGCGGCACCACGGAAGTTGCGGTGCTGTCCTTGGGCGGCATTGTCTATTCGCGCTCGGTGCGCGTGGGCGGCGACAAGATGGACGAAGCGATCATCGCCTATATCCGCCGCCATCAGAATCTGTTGATCGGTGAAGCCTCGTCGGAACGCATCAAGAAGGAAATCGGCTCGGCCGCGGCACCCGATGGCGGCAGCGGCGTCACCATGGAGATCAAAGGCCGCGATCTTCTCAACGGCGTGCCGAAGGAAATCACCATTACCCAGCGCCATATCGCCGAGGCCCTGGCGGAACCGGTGGGCGCCATCGTCGAAGCGGTGAAAGTGGCGCTGGAAGCCACGCCGCCGGAACTGGCCGCCGACATCGTCGACAAGGGCATCGTGCTGACGGGCGGCGGTTCGCTGCTCGCCAATCTGGATTCGGTGTTGCGCAACGAAACCGGCCTTCCGGTTTCCATCGCCGATGATCCTTTGTCCTGTGTGGCGCTCGGCACCGGCCGGGTTCTGGAGAATACCAAGGTGATGCGTCACGTGCTTTCCACTGCGTTCTGAGCGTTTTTAAGTACATGAGCTGAAAGGGGTTCATGGCCAACGGCACCTGGAAGATCGCCCGCCGCAGCAATGCCCAGCTTCCGCTGGTCATCGTGATGGCGCTTGCGGTGGTTCTGGTGCTTTTGGGCAAGGCCCAGGGCGGGCTGTTCGACCGTGCCCGCATGTCCATGACCGACTGGATGCAGCCGGTTCTCTCCGTGGCCCACGCGCCTTTGGTGCAGTTCGACCGCTGGGTCGGTTCGGTGGATGAACTCTTCAGCGTCTATCAGGAAAATCTGCGTCTCAAGGATGAGAATGCGCGGCTGCGCCAATGGCGCAACGTCGCGGTGGTGATGCAGGACCGGGTGGCGCGCTATCAGAGCCTGTTGCATGCGGTGCCGGATCCGGGCGTTGATTCCGTCCTGGCGCGTGTGATCGGCCGGGCCAACCGCCCGTTCCTGGAAACCATGATCCTGGATGCGGGGTCCTCGCACAAGATCAAGCCGGGCCAGGCGGTGGTGGATGCGCGCGGCATGATCGGGCGCATCTATCTGGCGGGCAGCCGCACCAGCTGGGTGATCCTGCTCACCGACCTCAACAGCCGCATCCCGGTGAGCATTTCGCCCGGCAACCGCCAGGCCATCATGGTGGGCGACAATACTGCCATGCCGACCTTGGATACGCTTTCTCAGATCGTGACCTTGCGTGCAGGCGATCAGATCGTTTCGTCGGGCGATGGCGGTCTCTTGCCGCCGGGTCTTCCCATCGGCACGGTGGTGGAGCAGGGCGGCAAATACCGTGTCGCGCTGCTGGCCGATGCATCCTCCAGCGAAGATGTCGAAGTGCTGGCCTTCCGCAAGCCGCCCGAGCAGTTGCCATCCAGCCTGGAGCTTCCTGCTGTGGCGGCCGGGTTGCCGCCCGCCACCGCCACGCCGCCCGTCTTCACCATCGCGCCGGAGCCGCCCGTGACGGCGAAGCCTGCCGCGCCTCCACCTTCAACATCGCCGGCCGAGCAGGCCGACGAAGATCGATGAGCGGCGGATGGATATCGCCGAGCGCACAGGGACACTGATGAGTTGGCGGTCTCTCTCTGTGCTGGTTCCTTTTCTATGCGGTCTTGTTGCCGTGATGATTTCGAACCTGCCTTTGTCCCTCACAAATGGCTTGATTCCGGCGCCGCTCCTGGCCCTGGTGCCGATCTATTTCTGGTGCCTGGTGCGACCCGACCTGATGACGCCGGCCGCTGTTTTCGGCATCGGCATCCTGCAGGACATCATGGCGGGCGGACCGCCAGGGGTCTGGACTTTGTCCTTCGTCATCACCTATGCGGTGATCGACCGGCAGCGCGACGCTTTTGCGGGCCTGCCGGGGCTGGGCGCGGTGCTGGGCTTCGCCACCGCCGCGTTGATCGCGTGTGCCAGCACCTATTTCATCATCGCGCTTTATTACTGGCAGGTTCCGCTGATCTCGCCGATCGTGGCCGAGCTGGCAATGACAGCAGTGTTCTATGTCCCCGGTGCCTATGTCGTGGGGTTGATCCATCGCCGCATGGTCGGACCGCTCAGGAGTGAACCCTGATGCCGCTGTTCGATAAGAAGGACAAATCCCGCTATGCCACCTTCACCCGCCGCTCGTTGGGGCTGGGCGGCGGTATGGCGCTGGTGTTCGGAATCCTGGCCGGCCGGCTTTACCAGCTGCAGATCCGCGACGGCGATCAATATATGACCGAGGCGGAAGACAACCGCATCAATGAGCGGCTGCTGGCGCCGCCGCGCGGGCGCATCTTCGATCGCTTCGGGGTCGAACTCGCCAACAACCGGCGCAATTACCGCGTGTTGCTGGTGGCCGAGCAGGCCACCGAAGGTGTCGAAGAGGCGCTCGAGATCATCGGCAAAGTGATCGCTTTGTCCGACGCGCAGAAAAAACGCGTCCTGGCGACTCTCGCGCAGAACCGGAAATTCGTGCCCGTGCCGGTGGCGGAAAATCTCAGCTGGGAAGAATTCTCCCGCATCAACATGCATCTGCCCTATCTGCCGGGGGTACAGCCGGATGTGGGCGAGACCCGCGATTATCCCTTCAATAGCGAGCTGGTGCACATTCTGGGTTACGTCGCCCAAGTCTCGCCCGGCGACAAGAAGGACGACACGGATTCGCTGCTGAGCATTCCCGGCTATCGCATCGGCAAGAAGGGCATCGAGCGGCAGTATGACGATGTGCTGCGGGGCAAGGCGGGCGCGTCGCGGGTGGAAGTCAATGCCTATGGCCGCGTGATCCGCGAGCTGGGCCATGACGCAGGCGAGCCGGGCCAGGATATCTGGCTCACCATCGACCATGACGTGCAGAAATTCGTTTCCGAGCGGCTGGGCAATGAAAGCGCGGCCTGTATCGTCACCGATGTGGCGACGGGCGACATCATCGCCATGGCGTCCACGCCCGGCTATGACCCCAATCTCTTCAATGTCGGGATTTCACCGGACCAGTGGAAGGATCTGACCACCAACGATCACAAGCCGCTTCTGGACAAGGTGATGAGCGGCGTCTATCCACCCGGCTCCACCTTCAAGCCGGTGGTGGCGCTGGCGGCGGTGGAGGCGGGCCTGGCCACGCCGGACTATCGCGTTTCGTGCAACGGTGCCACGACCTTGGGCAACCACACCTTCCATTGCTGGAAAAAAGGCGGCCACGGCACCTTGGACTTGGAAGGTGGATTGAAGAACAGCTGCGACGTGTTCTTTTATGAGACGGCGCGGCGGCTCGGCATCGACAAAATTCAGGAAGTAGCGCTGAAGCTGGGCATGGGCGCGCCCACCGGCATCGAATTGCCCGGCGAGAAATCCGGCTTCATTCCCAGCCGGGCCTGGAAGCAGAAGCGCTATGGCGTCGCCTGGCAGCAGGGCGACACGATGAGCTGCGGCATCGGCCAGGGTTATGTCACCGCAACGCCGTTGCAGATGGCCCTGGAAGTCAGCCGCATCGCTTCGGGCCGCGCCGTCAATCCGCGCTTGGTGCATATGGTGGGCGGCGAGTTGACCCGCCGCGAGACGGCCGCGCCGCTGGACCTGTCGGAACAGGGCCTGGCCCGGGTGCGCGAAGGCATGAACCAAGTGACGAATGTTCCGGGCGGCACCGCCTATGCCTTCCGCATCGCCGAGCCCGGCTTCGAAATGGCGGGCAAGACCGGCACCGCCCAGGTGCGCGCCTATAGCCAGGAAGAACATCTGCGGGGCGTGACCAAGGATGCGGCGCTGGACTGGAAGCTGCGCGATCACGGCCTGTTCATTGCCTTCGCGCCGGTGGCGACGCCGAAATATGCCTGCGCCTGCATCGTCGAGCACGGAGCGGTCGGTCATCCCCAGGTGCTGATGGCGCGCGATGTTCTGCTTTATACCCAGAAGCGCGATCCTCTGGGCATGCCCGCCGCCTATCCGATCAAGGCCGCCGCGTTGACGGGAGGGCCGGTGCGATGATCTCTCGCGCTTATGATGAGGGCTCGCAATGATCTCTCGCCCTTACGCCGCCGCCAAACGGACCCTCAGCGTTGCCGACAAGCTGCTGGAGATGAATTGGGGCCTGGTCCTTCTGGTCACCCTCATCGCTATTGGCGGCATCGCCATGCTCTATTCGGTGGCGGGCGGGCATTTCCATCCCTGGGCGCTGTCGCAACTGTCCAAATTCATTGTCGGGCTTTTCATTCTGGTGATCGCGGCCACCATTGATGTCCGAGTGTGGATGAGCCTGGCTTATCCGGCCTATGCCGTGGCGTTGCTGCTGCTGATCGCGGTGGATGTGGCCGGGCATGAAGGCTTAGGTGCCCAGCGCTGGATTTCGCTGGGACCGGTCGATCTGCAGCCCTCCGAACTGATGAAAGTGTCGCTGGTGCTGGCGCTCGCCCGCTTCCTGCATGGCAAGAGCGTGGAGGAAGTGTCCAAGCCGCTCAATCTGGGAATCGCGCTGGCGATGATCGGGATTCCCGCTTTGTTTGTGGTGATCGAGCCCAATCTGGGCACCACCCTGATCATCGTGGCCGATGGCTGCGCGCTGCTCTTTCTGGCGGGTCTTTCCTGGTACTGGATCGCCCCGGCCCTGGCGGCGATCGCCACCGCGGTGCCGCTGGCCTGGCGCTTTGTGCTGCACGATTATCAGAAGGCGCGGGTGATGACGTTTTTGGACCCCGAAGCCGATGCCCTGGGCGCGGGCTGGAACATCACCCAGGCCAAGATCGCCATCGGCTCCGGCGGCCTGTCGGGCAAAGGCTTCCTTAACGGGACGCAGAGCCGCCTCAACTTCCTGCCGGAAAAGCAGACCGACTTCATCTTCACCAATTTCGGGGAAGAGTTCGGTTTCGTGGGCAGTGTCGCGCTGCTGATCCTGTTCGCGGTGGTGCTGTTCTATGGCGTTCAAATCGCCACCAGCGCGCGCAGCCAGTTTTCTCGCCTGTTGGCGATGGGCATCACGCTGAATTTCTTCTTCTACATCATGATCAACGGGCTGATGGTGATGGGCCTGATCCCCGTGGTGGGCATTCCCATGCCACTGCTGTCCTATGGCGGCACCGCCATGCTGACGGTGATGTTCGGCTTCGGGCTTTTGATGAGCGTGCATGTGCATCGGCAGGTGGAAATTCCCCGCCATAGTGGGGGAATTATTTAAGGCCCCACCTGTCTTCCTCGGGCAAGCCTTCGGAAGACATCTCCCCCCGCCAGCGGCGTCGCCGCGCGGGGAAGAAAGTCTTGATCAAGGCGCGCCGTCCTGATTGCGCGGGTTTCTGGAAAAACGCTCTGTTTTCCAGGGATGTGGACCAAGTGCGTAGCTTTCTGGACAGGGGGGGACCCCTCTGCTAAGAGGCCCGTCCTTGCCGGCATTCAGAACCGGTGGGCGTGGGTGATTAGCTCAGTTGGTAGAGCAGCTGACTCTTAATCAGCGGGTCGTAGGTTCGATTCCTACATCACCCACCAATTTCTTCTTCTAAAACCAAGCCTTTAGCGCGCGGTGCCCCTTTCGGCACCGTTCTCTGGCTGCCGCGCGTCTTCCAGAATATATTCCTATTAGCCAAGATCCGATTTAAGACGGCGACCGGCCATCAACGGGCTCTAGAGTTGCCCGCCGCGCT
>Ga0207695_10007254_pt1 | contig 14154 bp, 13 predicted proteins | sample KBSC54metaG_FD_184354 | JGI IMG/M metagenome (GOLD analysis project Ga0207695, IMG submission 184354) | Corn rhizosphere microbial communities from Kellogg Biological Station, Michigan, USA - KBS C5-4 metaG (SPAdes) (version 2) | ecosystem: Host-associated > Plants > Roots > Rhizosphere > Soil... | reverse complement strand
GTGAAAGTAATTTCGGTAATGAGTAATTGCTGAATTAATGTCGCTGCAATTTTCGTTTTAAAGTGTGAAAGTCACATGCGCCATTCCCTTAAATTTTAATTGAGTCTGGCCTTCCGCAAAATTTTGCGCAATGGGTAACTGGCCATTTAACCCCAGGCTTACATTTCGAAAATTAAACTCGACACCCATGATAGCGTTGGTAGCATTACTACCCGTATATTGAACGATCTTACTGTTAAATACATTTCCCGTCACATTTTCGTAACCTACTCCGGCATTGGGAGATATGCTCATTTTTTTAACGGCAAAGCGATAGTAAGCAATTGCATTTGATGAAAACTTGTTACCATATTTATATCCCTGTCGGTTAGCGGTATTTATTTTATAGTTGAGAGATGTATTTATTCCAAAGTTTTTTACTCTAAGGTTATACACCGCATTAAGCAGAAAATCGGTACTACCTGTGCCTAATTCTGCGTTTACATCTGCAACAGAAAAATCGGGATTATTCAAATCGAGATTAAAAGAACCTGTGGCAAGTTTAATGCCTCCTCCCAACCACAATTGCTGCTGTACGACTTTTCTTTTTGCCGTCAACGATGTTTTGCGAAATACATTGTACTGGCCGATGATGGTAACGTCTCCCAAACCGTTAGGTGTGGATATTCCGTCATCATCAATTTGTTTGTTCATGTAATAGGGAATAAACCCGAGAACCTGGAAATTTCGCCCGATGTTAGCTCCGCCCCATATTTCCATAGTGTTATAATAGTTAGTGCTGAATTGTGAGGGGTCGCTGAATAAAATGGTGTGATATTTAGCGTAATTGTAACGTACTCCCATAAACGCAGTTTGAAAATCGGGAAACAGGCCCATGTAAGTATTCGTGCCGCCACATCCGCAAATGGGGCATGCGAAACTACCTGATGTAAAAAATATTATTGTAAAAAATAAAACGACCCTCTTCATAAGAATTTATTTTCAATTTGTGTGGTGACAAAAGTATTAATCTTTATGTTCTGTAAGAATTTTATGTTTCATTACTGCAGCTATGCCTGCAGCCCGCTGTTTTGCCAGGCTTGCATTTTTGCCTTCGAATAATTCATCTGTCGTTTGATTAAAGAGTTGTATCCAACGATCAAATTGATCGGCTGAAATGCTTATTTTATTCTGAATATATTTATGCAGCGTCATTGGATTGCCGGTATAGCTGCCTGTATGAAAAATTATGTTCTCCCAAAACTGGTACATTACCGGCAAATGGGTGTCCCAATTAACGGGAATCAATACATTAAAAACGGGACCTAAGATATCATCGGTTTTCACTTTCTCGTAAAATGCATTTACCACCATTTCTATATCATTCCTATTTTCTATGTCGATCTTCATATAAAATATATTATCTGTGTACTGTATTGATGTTGCAATTTTACAATCCTTGTACAATTTCTTTTATGCGCTTAATCATATCTTTGAATGAAGAATGAAATAACCTGATATTAATTTCGCAGATTGACCTGGGTTTCAATGCAGCCTCCTGCGTCCATGCTAACCGATTTTCATAAATATGATTGTAATCATGTAATAAGCTGCCGGGAATCATTTTGAAGATAAGTACAGGTGAATAGCTTTGATGCTCTTAAAACTATTATCAAAAATGATCAATACCGATTTACTCATCGCGTGGGGGGCCGCTTATAAAAAGGTTCAGGCGGGAGAAATAATATTCAGTGAGGGAAATGAAGCCCAGTTTTATCACCAGTTAGAAAGCGGAATTGTAAAATGGGTGAATATTGATGAAGCCGGAACAGAATTTATACATAATATTATTACTGACGGCGAAAGTTTTGGTGAATTACCGCTGTTTGACGACCAGCCATATGCTGCCTCTGCAGTTGCCGAAGTAGACAGTGTAATTTTACGTTTGCACAAATCGACTTTCAGTCAATTACTGCATGAAAACCCTGACATACTTTTTTCATTCACAAAATTGATGGCAGAAAGATTACGTTATAAATTTTTTATTTCGAAACAGGTGGCAGCTCATAAACCCGAACAAACTTTAAGTTCATTACTTAATCATTTCAAGAAATCAAATACACACTTCTGCAATGACTGCAGCCAGTTAAAATTAACGAGACAGCAACTTGCAAGCATGACAGGCATGCGGGTTGAAACCGTAATAAGGACAATGCGAAATATGCATGAACAGGGAAGACTGAAAATTAAAGGAGGCAAGGTCTACTGCTAATCAACATATTTTACTGAACTTTCTCATCGCCCCAATAGTAAATATTATATGTCTTTTGTTTTCCAGCTGCTTATTAACTTTTGACCTTTGATTAATATTTTTAAACCTCTTCTCTTTAATGAAATATCGGGGTGCCTTTTTGTGTGTTCGTCTATGCTTTGCCGATAGCTGGCAATAATATTATGATAAGATAGTGTGCCAATAACATTATTATTTTCCCTGGCTAAAACCGGCAGTACATCTATATTTTCCTTTGCCATTAATTCCACCGCCGTTCGCAAGCTGTTATCAACGGTAACAGAAATGTTTCTCCGTTTAATAAGTGTCCCAACAAGAGTATCTGCTTTATGAATTTTGTTGAACAAATTAGATGAACTTAAAATGCCTTTGTATTCACCGCTTTCATTTGACACTATAAAATAATTGCGATTATAGTCCGGCTCTTTATTAAGCCAGTCCAATACTTCGCTAATATTGTTATCCTCGCTGATAATTAATCCGTTTTTTTCCATTACTTGTTCAACAGAAACTTTTTCTAAAATATCAGGCTCATAAGAGTCAGGAGTTTTTACGCCTCTTCGGGAAATTTTTTCTGTCATGATCGTACTTTCCATAAGAAAGTAGGATACGATATAAGATGCTCCGCAAGTTGCCAATAAAGGCAATAATGCATTTGATTGACCTGTTGATTCAATAGCAAAGATGATAGAGGTTAAGAATGCCCTTGATGCGCCGGCAAATAAAGCTGACATCCCAACTAAAGCAGCGAGTGGCAAAGTGACGCCGGATGAAGGAAACATATAAAGAACAAGACTACCCAATAAGACCCCTGCGGCACCGCCGATTGTCAGTAACGGCGCCAGCGTTCCGCCCGATGTACCGCTACCCAATGCAATTGCCCAGGAAATAAATTTAAGGATGCAGAGGTTTAGTATGATACGCATTGTCAGGTTAACCGAAAGTATGTCGGTAATGTTACTATATCCTACACCCAGTGTGCGGGGAGCAAAATATCCGATAATGCCAACTGCCAGTCCGCCAATGGCAGGCCACCACATCCAATGTATGGGGAGCTTTTCAAAACCATCTTCGATCAGGTATACAATTTTAGTAACACCAACAGAAAGAAGCCCGATGACAATGCCCATTACGCTGTAGGCAACAAGTGCAGTATTGGTAGGCGTTTCAATAAATTTGTTCATTGCGAAAACCGGGCCGGTACCAAATAATAAGTCATGGCCGGCAGCTCCCGTAATGCAGGCTAAAAAAACAGGGATTATAGAACGTGGAGAGAATTCAAACAATAAAAGTTCAATGGCTAAAAAGATAGCCGCGACAGGGCTTCCAAAAATGGCTGCCATACCAGCCGTTGAACCCGCAGCCAACAATATCTTTCTTTCGTTATGGGTTATTTTTAATAATTGCCCCAGGGTGCTGCCTATTGCCCCTCCGGTTGCAATGATAGGACCTTCCGCTCCAAATGGGCCGCCTGTACCAATAGCAATAGCCGACGAAATTGGTTTCAAATAAGTAATCGTTGGTTTGATCTTACTTTGGTTGGTTAATATTTGTTCCATCGCTTCGGGTATGCCATGGCCGCGTATCGCCTTGGAGCCATATAAAGCCATTAGCCCAACAATAATTCCTCCAACTACAGGAACAATAATTACGCCGATACCAAGTGAATTGTTTACTGGAGTTGAATGAGCTATTGACCAATTTCCGTAAAAAGAAATATTAGTAACCAGGTTAATTAAATAAATGAGAAATTTTGCAATAAAGCTGATACAAATAGCTACAAATACTGATAACAAGGATATCGTAAGCAACCGTTGCTTAGGTACTGATAACTGCGGAGTAATATTTTCTGCCTCGAGGGTTGGCTGTAATGAAATTGAAATAGGGATTCCATTTTCAGGTCTTTCATATTTTTTCATGAAGTAATTCTAATCTTATCAGGCGCAAAAATATGATATAAATCATATTTTGTATCTATTTTTAATTAGGAAAAATTTACATACCCGGATATAAATTTGACAATCACCGGGGTGAAAAATATTTTTATAAATGAAAAAGGCCGATAGTAATTGTAATTTGAAAACATGTTTTGTATGCAGAAATTGTTTAAAGAATTGGTTACCGGTTGTTAAAGCGAACCGGCAAAATTTTTATTTTAAAAAAGGGCAAAAAATTTTTGAAGAAGGAAATGTGGTAAAAGGCATTTACTTTTTGTTTAAAGGAAAAGTAAAAGTGCATAAGAAATGGGGAGAGGCAAAGCAGCTCATTTTGCATTTTGCAAAAGAAGGTGATATAATTGGCTATCGCGGGCTGGGTAACCAAAAAGTATACCCGGTTTCGGCAACAGCTCTGGGTGAAGCAACACTTTGCTTTATAGATATTTCTTTTTTTGAAAAAACCTTACAGGCCAACCCCAGGCTTACTTATAAACTCATGCAATTTTATGCCAATGAACTCCAGACTGCAGAAAGACGAATTGGTAACCTTGTTCATTTCGATGTAAAATCGCGTGTTGCAGAAACACTGCTGATGTTGAAAAAGGATTTTGGTGAAAACGGAGAAGGCTACATAAATATTACTTTAACTAAACAAGACCTCGCTTCGTATGCCGGAACTACCTACGAAACTTTCTTCAGGATGATTACTGAATTAGAAAAAGAGAAAATTGTTCGTTTATCCGGAAAAGATATTGCTATAGTAAAAGAGAAAAAGCTGGAAAAGTTAATTGGATAGTACATCTTCAACAAATAAAACTGCGACTATAAATGACTTGTTATTGACCTTGCTTATTATGCAAGGATCTGTGTTTATTATTAAGGAAGTATCGAATAGTAATCTTTAAAGTGACGCAGATTTTTTATGAATATTCATCAGCAGCAGGCCAATAAATAAAATAAAAGCCGCTGCTAACAATGCTTCATTCATGTAGGGCACTGAAGTATAATTTAAATCGGCAAGGCCCTCCACTAATAAGAATAGTTCATTGATAATAATTCCTGCAACAAAAATCACCATTCCATTCTTTTTAATTTTTGTGAGATAGAAATAGTTATAACTGATACTATAAGTGGCAATAAAAAGTGATACAACTCCAAGCAGTACCAAATGTAAATATCCAATCACTATTGGCCTGAATCCATACGTTAGGTAGCTTAGAGAAGGAATAGCAGATGCAGCCTGCAATACCAATTTTATACTATATGCTATTGCACAAAGCGTAAATAAAATCCTGGTAAACGAATTTACATGGGATTTCATTTCATCTTGGTATCGCATTGCTGTTCTCAAAATAATTATCCATCCGGATAGTTGAGCGAGTCCCGCCAAAGCAACAATGATATATATCCAAAATGGCATGGGTATCCACAAAGCAGATAAAAAATATGCCGGCGCACAGGCATACACGAAAAGGTAATATGCAGTCTTTAAGTTCTTATCCGGAATTTCGTATATACGTAACCGATATACAAATAATCCCATGCACGTAAATAAGAACCATCCGTTATATTGAAAGTGGAGGAAGAAATATATGGCGGCAACATACAGGTTTTGAAAACTGCTTTTTGTGGCCATCAGGTATGCCAGGGTAAAAGGGCCTATTGAAGACAAAACATTAAAAAAAAGTGCTGCCTTAAAAAATAACTTTTCAACTGATGGTTTAGAAATTCTGTTTAAGTCTTTCCAAAACCGGATAGCAAAAGCATACCCCGCAAAAATAGAAGCTGTTGAAAAAATGATGGAACCTGTGGCGTAACCTTCAAAAGGAAAAGTAAATAACATGCCGTAAGCCGTAAGCAGATTAGCCCACAGTATCCAACGGTATTTTGGAAACTGGTTGGTTGCTGTTTTGTCGGATAGATATTTTACCAGTAAGGCCATTAAGGCCTGGGTAACCCAGCCCGAGAAAGCAAAGTGAGAATGAGCATGTAATAAAAATTTCTGATCAACAAACGGCAACGAGTATGCGATTTTATAACGCAGTATGCATCCCAAAGCTCCCACTAACATTAAATTGAAAAAAGCGACTGACAGCCATTTATGTAACGAACGATCCATATGAGAGGCAAAGTAAAGTCGCAATAATTTTATGCTTTATGATTACAATCATAATCGATTTCAAAAATAGCGACCTTCTTATTAAGATGGAGTGTTACACCACGCGCCGGGGGTTGAAAAATTAAAAGGCTTTTTGTGGCAAATATTTTTTTATGATTGTTGTTGGCTGCGGAGATGATCTCTATCATATTCTAAATATAGAATAAAAATGCTGTTCTCAGGGAATTCAGTCCAGTAAAGTCTTATAGAAGATTTACATGCATTATCTGTTGCCGCCTTATCAATTAGAATTTTCATTTATGACTGTACGCATAAAATACTGATGTGTGCCATGGTAATATTGTGTCGTCAATTAACACCAAATACAAAAAAATAAATAATATGAAAAAACTCATCTATTTAAGCGTGCTAGCGCTAATGGTTGCTGCTTGTAACAATTCAAGTACCAATAGCAGCAAAAGTGACGAGCCAGCTGTTTCTCCAACAGAAACTTCAGGTGGTAATCCTTCTTATGACCCAAAACGCGGAGAAGGTCCCTTTACGAAAGTTGATGTAAGCCCTGCGCTTGATGTGGCGAAGGCTGATGCCGGGCAAAAGATATATACTGTAAAATGCAGTGCCTGCCACAAATTAACCGATGAAAAATTAGTAGGGCCGGGATGGAAAGGTGTTACCAGCAGGCATACTGCTGAATGGATTATGAATTTTGCATCTAACCCTGACGACATGTTAACAAAAGATCCCAAGGCACAGGCAATGCTGGAAATATGCCTCGTGCGTATGCCTAATCAAAACCTGGTAGGCGATGATGCCCGGAATGTATACGAATTTATGCGTAAGAACGACGGAGTGAAATAATAAATATTATAAAAAAACAATTCAATCAAAATGAAAAAGAGAACATACCTGCTTTATGCTGTGGTAGCCGCTTTCATAGTAACTGGTTTTTATTCTTGCAAACCTAAAAATACTTCAGATGCGATAAGCGGTGACGCTGCACAAAGAGTATATGTGGCTCCGGGAAAATATGATGAGTTTTACAATTTTGTTTCCGGTGGATTTAACGGCCAGGTAAGCGTTTATGGTTTACCGTCAGGCAGGCTATTAAAACTCATTCCCGTATTTTCTGTATTTCCTGAAAATGGATATGGTTATAGCGAAGAAACCAAACCGATGTTGAATACCTCTCATGGTTTTGTTCCGTGGGATGATCAGCATCACCTGGAACTCTCGCAAACCAATGGTGAAATTGATGGTCGCTGGATCTTTGCCAATGCCAACAATACACCCCGTGTGGCTCGTATTGATCTAACCACTTTTAAAACAGCTGAGATATTGGAATTGCCCAATAGCGCAGGAAATCATTCTTCACCATTCATAACAGAAAATACGGAATATGTTGTGGCAGGTACCCGCTTTGCAGTTCCCATGGATAATGCAAATGGAGATGTTCCTATTAATACCTACCGTAAAAACTTTAAGGCTTCGATAAGTTTTATCAGCGTAAATAAGGATTCCGGTACTATGAAAATTGCCTTTCAGTTAAGAGTGCCTCCGGTTGATTTTGATTTAAGCCATTCAGGTAAAGGCCCATCACATGACTGGTTTTTCTTTTCCTGTTATAATACCGAGCAGGCCAATACCTTGCTGGAAGTAAATGCATCGCAACGTGATAAAGATTTTATCCTGGCTGTAAATTGGAAAAAACTGGAAGAACTCGCAAAACAAGGAAAGGGGAAAACTGAGGCAGTTGAATATGCGCACAACGTCTATAATGAAAGCAAGCATAGTGCCACCTCTACCATCGAAAAACAAGTGCTTGTTTTAGATGCAAAAGATTTGCCTGGGATATGTTATTTTATTCCTTGCCCCAAATCACCTCATGGATGTGATGTGGACCCAACGGGTGAATATATAGTAGGCAGTGGAAAATTAGCAGCTTTAATTCCTGTTTTCAGTTTCGAAAAAATTCAAAAAGCTATTGCAGATAAAAAATTCATTGGAGATTATGAAGGTATACCGGTAATTGAATATGAAGCTGCCCTATATGGTGAAGTGAAAAAGCCCGGCTTAGGCCCGTTGCATACAGAATTTGATGGACGTGGAAATGCTATTACTACTATGTTTGTTTCATCGGAGATTGTAAAGTGGAACATAAAAGATCTAAAGGTAATTGACAGGGAGCCTACGTATTATTCACCAGGCCATTTATGTATACCGGGTGGAGATACAAGAAAGCCAAATGGCAAATATGTTATCGTATATAATAAAATTACGAAAGACAGGTATCTGCCCACGGGCCCGGAATTAGCGCAGGCAGCACAATTATTTGATATCAGCGGAGATAAAATGAAATTGCTTCTGGATTTCCCAACTATAGGAGAACCGCACTACGGACAGGCTGTTGAAGCGTCGTTGATAAAGGATAAATCCGTTAAGTTTTTTAAAATAGACGAAAATAAAAATCCCTATGCGACCAAGGGAGAATCCGAAGCAAAAGTAGTCCGCACTGGAAAAAGAATTGATGTTTATATGACCATGATACGCTCTCACTTTGTGCCTGATAATATTGAAGGCATAAAAATGGGCGACCAGGTTTATTGGCACCTTACTAACCAGGAGCAGGATTGGGATGTACCTCATGGCTTTGCAATAAAATCTGCCCCTAACACCGCGGAATTATTGGTAATGCCGGGCGAGACACAAACGCTTTATTGGACACCGGAAAAGCCAGGCATGTACCCATTTTACTGTACTGATTTTTGCAGCGCCCTTCACCAGGAAATGCAGGGTTATGTGAGGGTATCGCCAGCTAATAGTGATGTGGCTCTTACCTACACCACTGGAAAAAATATGCCGGATAGCACCACTAATCCTCCGCTACTAACTCAGTAAACATTCTGTTTCGGGGAGCCTTGCAAAGTTCCCCGAAACAATTATGTATAAAAAAATTTTGTGTACGTCATGAATAGGATTGTTATCTTGTCCTCCTTATGATAACAGTTAAATATTAATGCTTGTGAAATATTAAAACAATAAAATTTCTCATTTATGAAACGAATTATCAGTCTACTCTCAGTTACGGTTTCGATAATTATTTTTTCATGTAACCAGGGAACAGGAAATAAAGAAGAAAATGCATCTGCAAATGATTCAACATCAGTTGCGGCAGGCGGGCAGGAAAAAGTGAATGACAATGAATCACAAAAAGATATTGTAAAGACGGCGGTATCCTCGAAAGATTTTACAACGCTGGTGGCTGCATTAAAGCAAGCGGACCTTGTCACTTCGCTCTCCAATGCCGGCCCTTTCACAGTTTTCGCACCCACGAATGCGGCATTTGATAAGCTTCCGGCAGGTACTGTTGATGGATTAATGAAGGATGATAAGAAAGATGACCTTGCGAACATCCTACAATACCACGTTGCTCTCGGCGGATTAAAATCTGCTGATTTTAAAGACGGCCAGGTATTGGGTATGGCTAATGGTGACAATGTAACTATTCATGTAAAAGATGGAAAAGTTACTTTAAATAATTCAGCGCAAATTACCGGAACCATCCAGGCAGCTAACGGAATAATTTACGCAATTGACGCAGTGCTATTACCTCCCGCCACAAAATGATAAAGGCCGGCAGGAAATTATAATTCATATCAGATTATTTATCCTGCAACAGCTTCACATTAAAAGTATGGTTATGAAAAATAATAAATTAACAGGATATGCAAGATGGCTGATATTGTTGTGCAGTGCTGTGCTTTTTGCCGTCTTGTTTTTCCCAATCTGGCAAATACAATTGGCTGCACCGCAGTATCCGGAAGGACTTGTGTTATTAATTTATGCTAACAAACTGGGAGGTAACGTAGATATTATAAATGGGTTAAACCATTATATTGGAATGAAGACGCTGCACTCAGCGGACTTTTTCGAATTTACTATTCTTCCTTACATTATAGGAGCCTTTGCAGTGGCGCTCCTGATTGCGGCTACTGTTGGCAAAAGGTGGTTGCTCAATGTGGTATTCGTTCTCTTTGTTTGTTTTGGTATAATTGCCATGATTGATTTTTGGAGATGGGATTATAACTATGGACACAACCTTAATCCGGATGCAGCCATTATTGTTCCAGGCATGGCTTACCAACCGCCATTGATTGGTTATAAACAATTACTCAACTTCGGCGCTTATTCAATACCACATATTGGCGGATGGTTATTTATTGGAGTGGGGGTCATCTTATTGGCGCTTGTAGTATTGGGATGGAAAGATCACCGTAAATGGATAAAAAAATTTAAGCCTGCAGGCAGTATCGTTGCGATAGCGCTTTTATGCTCACTTAGCTCCTGCAATACAGGACCCCAACCAATCATAACGGGGAAGGATATGTGCGATTACTGCAAAATGCCTTTCGGCGATAATCGGTTAGGGGCAGAAATCGTAACTAAGACGGGTAAGGTGTATAAATTTGATGACGCACATTGCATAAAATCTTTTATGAAGTCACCTGACTTTAAAGATGAAAAAGGATATGGTGTCTATTTTGTAGACTTCTCTGGCAAGCATTCGTTAATTCCGGCAACCACTGCATTTTATTTAAAAAGCGATGCGTTAAAAAGTCCCATGAATGGAAACATTGCGGCGTTCAGCAATTCGGATAGTTTGCAATTTGCAATGGAAACATACCCGGGTACTATACTCACCTGGAATCAAGTGAATACACCGTGATAAAAAATTTTACTCTTATATTATCATTTGTATTATTCAGCATGGTTGCTTTAGCCAATGTTCGGAAGGTTGGAATAAATCAGTCCTTTCATTTAATTCAACAGGCAATAAATGCTTCGCAAAATGGTGATACAATCTTGGTAGATCCGGGCATCTATAAAGAGAAGAATATTACCGTTGACAAATCGATTGTATTAATTGGTAATAACTATCCGGTGTTGGATGGTGAGCATAAATATGAAATTATTTCAGTGAAAGCAAACGATGTTACTATTAAGGGTTTTAAGCTCATACATTCAGGTGTTTCAAGCCTTTCAGATATCGCAGGAATAAAAATTTATGAAAACAAAAATGTTACCATTTCGGGGAATATTTTAGAAGATACTTTTTTCGGAGTTTATTTACAAAAAGCCACGGATTGCCTGGTGGAGAATAATAAACTTACCGCTTATGCCACTACTGACCAGGAAAGTGGCAATGGTATACATTGCTGGCAATGCGATAGCCTTCGGATTATTGGTAATACTGTAACCGGCCACCGGGATGGTATTTATTTTGAGTTTGTTACCAACTCAGTAATCTGGCGTAATATTTCAAGGGCCAACTCACGGTATGGGTTACACTTTATGTTCTCTCATAACGATGCATATATTTCCAACATCTTTCAAAACAACAATGCAGGAGTATCTGTAATGTTCACCCACGGTGTAAAAATGTTTAATAATGTTTTTGAAGACAATTGGGGAGATGGATGCTACGGTATTTTTCTAAAAGAGATTACAGACAGTTACATTTCAGGAAATAAATTTTTACGAAATACTACAGCAATTTCGATGGAGGGAGCTAACAGGGTATTGGTGGAAAAAAATGAATTTATCAATAATGGCTGGGCATTCAAAATACAGGCAAGCTGCATGGATGATACGCTTACCCACAATAATTTTATAGGTAATTCTTTTGATATTGCTACTAATGGAACGCTGGTGTTGAACAACTTTAATTATAACTATTGGGATAAATACGAAGGATATGATTTGAATAAAGATAATTTAGGAGACGTGCCCTATCATCCCGTTAGTATGTTCTCAATGATCGTTGCGGAAAATCCTACTGCAATGATTTTATTCAGGAGTGTTATGGCCAGCTTGTTTGATAAAATTGAAAAAATTATTCCAAGCCTAACACCTGAAAATTTAGTTGATAAATCCCCATTCATGAAACCATTACCGTTATGATCATAGCTACTAATGTTACCAAGAAATTTGGCAGACTCGTTGCTTTGAATAACGTTTCAGCTACCTGTAATAAAGGCGAGTGTATCGCATTGATAGGGCCGAATGGAAGCGGGAAAACTACGCTGGTAAAAAGTATTCTTGGCATGGTTGTACCCGATAGCGGATTCATCACTTTTAATTCCAAAAATATTTTGCACGACTGGCTGTACAGGGAGCATATAGGGTACATGCCCCAAATAGGACGTTACCCTGAAAATATGACGATCGGGCAAGTGTTGAATATGATGAAAGATATAAGGAGTAAGTGCAGTAATTATAGCCTGGATGAAGATTTGGTTAATGCATTCAAACTACCCGATTTATTAAAGAAACGTATGCGGACGTTATCTGGTGGTACCACCCAAAAGGTGAGCGCCTCACTGGCATTTCTTTTTAACCCGGATGTGTTGATACTGGACGAACCCACAGCAGGTTTGGATCCGGTGGCTTCAGAAATATTAAAGGAAAAAATTATTGCTGAGAAACAAAAAGGAAAATTGGTGCTCATAACATCGCATATATTGAGTGAATTAGATGACCTGGTAACACAGGTGATTTATATGCAGGATGGCAATTTGGTATTTCATAAAAGTATTGAACTGTTGCGTGAGGATACCGGTGAAGAAAAACTATCCAAGGCCATTGCTTCTGTGATGCAAAAAAATAGATAGTATGCAAAAAATAATCAAATATGTAATTACAGATATTCTCAGGAATAAAATTGTTATTGCTTATACTTTGCTGTTGTTAATAATTTCATTCAGCGTTTTCAATTTAGAGGATAACACTTCTAAAGGTCTGTTAAGTTTAATGAACATTGTTTTAATAGTAGTCCCATTAATATGTATCATTTTTTCAACGATCTATGTTTATAACAGCTCCGAATTTATCGAGTTATTGGTAAGTCAACCGCTACAGAGAAAGCACATATGGATTAGCCTTTTTGCAGGTATGGCCATTGCCCTCACTTTATCTTTTTTTATTGGTGTTGGCATTGCTGTATTTATATATTCTTTTACCCCCACTGGAATCATATTGGTGGGAGTAGGTTTAATATTAACACTCATTTTTGTTGCGATTGCCCTACTGGCCGCAGTTTATACAAGAGACAAAGCCAAAGGTATTGGCATTGCCGTATTACTGTGGTTGTATTTTTCATTAATATTCGATGGACTTGTATTGTTCATTCTTTTTCAATTTGCGGATTACCCTTTGGAAAAACCAATGCTGTTACTGAGTGGCTTAAACCCCATTGATATGGGGCGGATTTTGATATTGTTGAAAATGGATGTTTCTGCTTTGATGGGTTACACAGGTGCAGTTTTTCAAAGCTTTTTCGGAACAACTTACGGCTTCATCATTACAATCCTTGTTATGTTACTTTGGATGATAATTCCCGTTAGTTTATCGCTGCGCAAATTCAAAAGAAAGGATTTATAAATGCTGCAAGTACTTAAACAGATTTTTATTGTGAGAGAACCATCTTATAAATTAATTAAAGAGCATGAATAGAATTAAAGAGATAATATCATTAGAAGATGTAAAAAAATTGGAAATGGGTTTGTCGGAATTATTCTGAAATATTTATTAAGGAACAAAAATGCCTTTATATTTTTAAAAAATCTACTTGCCATTACAATTAAATCACTTTTAAATTTTATACAAAATGGAAACTTTATTTGAAAAAGAAAACATTCTTATTGTAAGAGAAATAGAACCTAAGCTGAAACATCCCGCCATTTTTGTTCGGTTTGATGAATTAAAGCCCGGGGAGAGTTTGACTATACACAACGATCATGATCCAAAGCCGCTGTATTACCCAGCTATTGGGT
>Ga0207695_10007252_pt1 | contig 14157 bp, 13 predicted proteins | sample KBSC54metaG_FD_184354 | JGI IMG/M metagenome (GOLD analysis project Ga0207695, IMG submission 184354) | Corn rhizosphere microbial communities from Kellogg Biological Station, Michigan, USA - KBS C5-4 metaG (SPAdes) (version 2) | ecosystem: Host-associated > Plants > Roots > Rhizosphere > Soil... | reverse complement strand
CCCCCTCCGTCAGCAGCCATGCCGCTGCCACCTCCCCACAGGTGGGGAGGATCTAAACATGATTCACGTCATCGCCTTCTATCTGTTCGCCACGCTGGCGATCCTGTCCGGCGCGCTGACGATCATGGCCCGCAACCCGGTTCATTCGGTGCTGTGGCTGATCGTCGCCTTCTTCAACGCGGCCGGCCTGATGGTCCTCACCGGCGCCGAATTCATCGCCATGCTGCTGGTCATCGTCTATGTCGGCGCGGTCGCGGTGCTGTTCCTCTTCGTGGTCATGATGCTCGACATCGATTTTGCCACGCTGCGGGCCGGCTTCATCCGCAACTTCCCGCTTGGCCTGCTGCTCGCCGTGGTCCTGTTCGTCGAACTGTTCGTCGGCCTGATCGCCCGCGGCGCCGGCCGGATCACGCTGGGCAAGGCCGATGGCAGCGCCGCTCCGGCCGCCCATGCCTCCAACATTGAGGCGATCGGCACCCTGCTCTACACCCGCTACCTCTTCCTGTTCGAAGCGGTCGGCGTCGTGCTGCTGGTCGCCATGATCGGCGCCATTGTTCTCACTCACCGCCAGCGCGGCGACGTGCGGGGGCAGAACGTCTCGAAGCAGGTCGCCCGCCGGCCGGAAGACGCAACGCGCAACGTCGCGCCCGAAGTCGGCAAGGGGGTCTCGCTGTGATCGGCATCGAACACTACGTCGTCGTCAGTTCGATCCTCTTCGTGCTCGGCGTCCTCGGCATCTTCCTGAACCGCAAGAACGTCATCGTCATCCTGATGGCGATCGAACTGATCCTGCTGGCGGTGAACATCAACCTAGTCGCCTTCTCCAGCGCGCTGGGTGATCTCACCGGGCAGATCTTCGCCATGTTCGTGCTGACCGTGGCCGCGGGCGAAGCCGCCGTCGGGCTCGCCATCCTCGTGATCTACTTCCGCGGCCGCGGCACGATCGCGGTGGACGACGTGAACCGGATGAAGGGGTAACAACGTGCATCCGATCCTCTTCATCGTCTTCCTGCCGCTGCTCGCCGCGATCGTCGCCGGGCTGGGCAACAAGGCGCTCGGCAAGGTGCCGGCCAAGGTGGTCACCACCGGCGCGCTGTTCATCTCCTGCGCGCTGTCCTGGCCGATCTTCCTCTCGTTCGTCGCCGGCTCTGCCGAGGCGAGCGTCGTTCCGGTGCTCAAGTGGGTCCACTCCGGCGCGATGACCTTCGACTGGGCGCTGCGGGTCGATACGCTGACCGCGGTCATGCTGGTGGTCATCACCAGCGTCTCGGCGCTCGTGCACCTCTATTCCTGGGGCTACATGGACGAAGATCCGGATCAGCCGCGCTTCTTCGCCTACCTCTCGCTGTTCACCTTCGCCATGCTCATGCTGGTGACGGCCGATAACCTCGTCCAGATGTTCTTCGGCTGGGAAGGGGTGGGCCTTGCCTCCTACCTCCTGATCGGGTTCTGGTTCCGCAAGCCCTCGGCCTGCGCCGCTGCGATCAAGGCCTTCGTGGTCAACCGCGTGGGCGATCTGGGCTTCATGCTCGGCATCTTCGGCACCTTCCTGGTGTTCCAGACCACGTCGATCCCCGAAATCCTCCACATGGCCCCGGCCATGAAGGGCAGCACGATCGGCTTCCTTGGCCACCGCTTCGATACGATGACCGTGCTGTGCATCCTCCTGTTCATCGGTGCCATGGGCAAGTCGGCCCAGCTTGGCCTCCACACCTGGCTGCCCGACGCGATGGAAGGGCCGACCCCGGTCTCGGCCCTGATCCACGCCGCCACCATGGTCACGGCCGGCGTGTTCATGGTCTGCCGCCTGTCGCCGATGTTCGAGACCAGCCCTGTCGCGATGGGCTTCGTCACCTTCATCGGCGCGGCCACCTGCTTCTTTGCGGCCACGGTCGGCACGACCCAGTGGGACATCAAGCGGGTCATCGCCTATTCGACCTGTTCGCAGCTCGGCTACATGTTCTTCGCAGCCGGCGTCGGCGCCTTCGGCGCGGCCATGTTCCACCTGTTCACTCACGCCTTCTTCAAGGCGCTGCTGTTCCTCGGCGCGGGTTCGGTCATCCACGCGATGCACCACGAACAGGACATGCGCTATTATGGCGACCTGCGCAGGAAGATCCCCGTCACCTTCTGGGCGATGATGGCCGGAACCCTCGCCATCACCGGCGTCGGCGTGGTCGACGTGTTCGGCTTTGCCGGGTTCTACTCGAAGGATTCCATCCTCGAGGCGGCCTATGCCTCGGGCAGCGAAGTCGGCGGCTTCGCCTTCTGGTGCGGCATCATCGCCGCGCTGATGACCTCGTTCTACTCGTGGCGGCTGGTCTTCCTGACCTTCTATGGCAAGCCGCGCTGGGCCGCCTCGGGGCACATCCTGCATGCGGTTCACGGCCATCACGAACACGCGGACGAGGAGGAATCGCACCCGGACGCGCAGCACCACGTTCCTGATCCGCACCACGGTGAAGGTACCGGCGGCTATCACCCGCACGAAAGCCCGCTGGTCATGCTGGTGCCGCTCATCGTCCTGTCGCTCGGCGCGATTTTCGCGGGCTTCCTGTTCACCCATTCCTTCGTCTCCGAGGGAGAGGGCGAGTTCTGGAAGGGCGCGCTCGCCTTCAACGAGCACCTGATCCACGCCATGCACGGGGTGCCGGTCTGGGTGAAGTGGGCGCCGTTCACCGTCATGGTCCTCGGCTTCGTCACCGCCTGGTATGCCTACCTCAGGAATCCGCGGTTCCCCGAGGTTTTCGTCGAGCAGTTCGGCGTCATCCACCGCTTCGTCTTCAACAAGTGGTACTTCGACGAACTCTACAACTTCCTCTTTGTCCGCCCGGCCTTCTGGCTCGGCCGGGTATTCTGGAAGCAGGGCGATGTCGGGATCATCGACCGTTTTGGGCCGAACGGCGCCGCCTGGGTCGTGGCGCGCGGTTCGCGCGTCGCCCAGCGGGTGCAGTCGGGATATCTCTATAGCTATGCGCTGGTCATGCTCATCGGCCTGGTGGTCGGGATCAGCTGGGTGATGGTGCGCTGAACATGAATGGTTTCCCCATCCTCTCGCTGATGCTGCTGGTGCCGCTGCTGGGCGCCGTCGCCTGTCTCCTCGCCGGCCCCAAGGCCGCGCGGCAGATCGCCCTTCTGGCGACGCTGGTCGATTTCGCCCTCGGCGTCGTGCTGTGGCTGAATTTCGATCAGTCGGCTGGCCATGCGCAGTGGCAGTTCGTGGAGCGGGCCTCGCTCTTCGCCGGGTTCAACTGGGCGCTCGGCATCGATGGCATCGCGCTGATGCTCATCATGCTGTCGGTCTTCCTGATGCCGATCTGTATCGGTGCAAGCTGGGATTCGGTCACCAAGCGGCAGGGCGAATATTACGCGGCGTTCCTGTTGATGGAAACGCTGATGATCGGCGTATTTGCGGCGCAGGATCTCTATCTGTTCTACATCATGTTCGAAGCTGGTCTCATTCCGATGTACCTGATCATCGGCATATGGGGCGGGGCTGAGCGTATTTACGCGAGCTACAAGTTCTTTCTCTATACGCTGCTTGGCTCTGTACTCATGCTGATCGCCATGCTGTGGATGGCGCAGCAGGCCGGGACCACCGACATTCCAACACTCCTGCAGCATGACTTTCCTCAACAAGCCCAGACCTGGCTCTTCCTCGCTTTCTTCGCCTCCTTCGCCGTGAAGATGCCGATGTGGCCGGTCCATACCTGGCTCCCCGACGCCCACGTCCAGGCGCCGACCGCCGGTTCGGTGATCCTCGCCGGCGTCCTGCTGAAGATGGGTGGCTACGGCTTCATCCGCTTCTCCCTGCCGATGTTCCCCGAAGCCTCGGCCCAGTTCGCCTGGCTGATCTTCGCCCTGTCGATGATCGCAGTCGTGGTCACCTCGCTGATTGCGCTGGTCCAGCACGACATGAAGAAGCTCATTGCCTACTCGTCCGTCGCGCACATGGCGATCGTGACCATCGGCCTGTTCGCCTTCAACGTGCAGGGCCTCGAAGGCTCGATGATCGTCATGCTCAGCCACGGCCTCGTCTCGGGCGCGCTGTTCCTGTGCGTCGGCATCATCTACGATCGCCTGCACACCCGTGAGATCGACCGCTACGGCGGCCTCTCGATCAACATGCCGCGCTATGCGCTGTTCTTCCTGCTGTTCACCATGGCCTCGATCGGCCTGCCCGGCACCAGCGGCTTCGTTGGCGAGTTCCTCTCGCTTGGCGGGATCTACCAGGTATCGAGCTGGGTCGCGCTGGTCTGCACCACCGGCATCATCCTCGGCGCGGCCTACATGCTCTATCTCTACCGCCGCGTCGCCTTCGGTGACCAGAAGCATGCCGATGCCGCCGCGATGACCGATCTCACCCCGCGCGAACTCGCCATGGTGATCCCGCTCGCCCTCGCCGTGCTGTGGATGGGCGTCTATCCCGAAAGCTTCCTCGCACCCATGCGCGCCGACATCGCCGCGCTCGACGCGCATGTTGCCCGGGCGAAGCCTGAAGGGGATGCCCGGCTGACAGCGGGCAAGGCGGAGGCCACTGCCCCGATGGGCCAGCACGAAGAGGGGGCTCACTGATGTCCGCGGCAGTCGATTTCCAGCAGTCCCTGCGCATGGTGGCGCCGGAACAGCTGCTCAGCGTGGCGGGCCTGGTCCTGCTGCTGGTGGCCGGGTGGGCCGGCGACAAGGCGTCCCGCCTCATCTCGATCCTGTCGGTCACGGCGCTGGCGGGGGCGATGTTCCTCGTGGCGCCGGCGCTCTGCGCCGGGACCTCGGGCGCGGGGACCCTCGCATTCGGCGGCCAGCTTCGCGTCGATGCCTTTGCGAGCTTCGCGAAACTGCTGATCTACGGCGCCGCCGCAGTCGGCCTGATCGTTGCTCCGGCCTTCTTCGAGCGGGTTCGGGCCATGCGTGCGGAATACCCGGTCCTCGTCCTGCTCGCCGCTCTAGGCACGGGCATCATGGTTTCGGCCAATGATTTCCTCGCCCTCTACGTCGGCCTGGAGATGAACTCGCTGGCGAGCTACGTCCTCGCCGCCTTCCTGCGCTCGGACGACCGTTCGGCCGAAGCAGGGCTCAAGTACTTCGTGCTCGGCGCCCTGGCGAGCGGCATCCTGCTGTTCGGCATCAGCCTGACCTACGGATTTGCCGGCTCTACCTCGTTCGATGCGATCCGCGCCGCACTGGGTGGGGGCCTCAACACCGGTCTCGTGTTCGGCATCGTCTTCGTTCTGGCAGGCATTGCCTTCAAGATAGCCGCCGTGCCCTTCCACATGTGGACGCCGGACGTCTACGAAGGTGCGCCTACCCCGGTGACGCTTTTCTTCGCCACCGCACCCAAGGTCGGCGCGATGGCCATGCTGATGCGCGTCGCTCTCGGCGCCTTCGGGACCCAGGCCGGCGCCTGGCAGCAGATCGTCATCTTCGCGGCAATCGCGTCCATCGTCATCGGTGCGCTCGGGGCGATTGGTCAGCAGAACATCAAGCGCCTGCTCGCCTATTCGTCGATCAACAACGTCGGCTTCATCCTGATCGGCCTCGCAGTGGCGACCCCGGCGGGCGCATCGGCCATGCTGACCTACATGGCAATCTACGTGGTGATGACGATCGCCAGTTTCGTCGTCGTGCTCATGCTCCGCGACGAGCAGGGCGAACCCGTGGAGACCTTTGCCGACATTGCCGGTCTCTCCCGTAACCGGCCGTTGATCGCCGCTTCGATGGCCATCGTCATGTTCAGCCTGGCCGGCATTCCGCCGCTGTTCGGCTTCTGGGGCAAGTTCGTGGTCTTCCAGGCGGCCGTCGCCGCCGGGCTCATCCCCCTGGCAGCTATCGGCATCGCCGCTTCGGTGATCGGGGCCTTCTACTACCTGAAAGTCGTCAAGGTCATGTACTTCGATGAACCCGCAGGGCGCGTCGCGGGCGGTTACGAGACTTCCCACGTTGCCTTGCTGGTGCTGACGGGCTTGTTCCTCTCACCCCTTGGGTATCTGCTGACCCGTTGGCTCGGCGCCCTCTCGGACAGCGCAGCAGCCAGCCTGTTCCACCTTGCCTGACGCGGTTCTGCGGAGCGGTGTGTCCGATCCGGGCATGCGGCGGTGATTCGGGTCGTTCCCGAAACCGGATCGACCAACGCGGACCTCGCTGCCGAACTGGCTCGCGGGGAACGGGTACCGGAGGGCGACTGGCTCGTCGCTGACCGGCAACTGGCGGGACACGGCCGGCAGGGCCGGGCATGGCTGGACGGCGCCGGTAACTTCATGGGCTCGACGGTGGTACACCTTCGCCCTGGCGATCCGGCCGCACATGGCCTGTCGCTGGTTGCGGGGGTTGCGCTACACGCTGCCCTTGCGGAATTTGCCGCCGGAACGGCCGATGTGCGCCTCAAGTGGCCGAACGATGCCATGGTCGGGGCGGCTAAACTTGCCGGCATCCTGCTTGAGCGGCAAGGCGATGCGGTCGTGGTCGGGGTGGGTGTCAACCTGCTCAACGCGCCAGAGGTGCCGGGCCGGACGACGATCGCTCTCGCCGGGCTCGGGCAGATGGTGTCACGCGACGCGTTCGCCGCAGCCCTGGCGGATCGATTCGCGCAGAGTGTGGCGACCTGGCGCGAGTTCGGGCTGGCTGCAATGATCCCGCGCTGGCTCGCCAGGGCCCATCCGAAGGGAACACTGCTTCAGGTTGGCGAGCCGGGCGAGGTCCCGCTCGAAGGCCGTTTTGGCGGTCTCGATGACGAAGGGGCCTTGATCCTCCTGCTCACCGACGGCACGACGCGGATGATCCATGCCGGCGAGGTCCGCCTCGCCGCTCCATCCTAGAGAGGGGTTGCCATGCTGCTAGCCATTGACCTCGGCAACACGAACGTCGTCTTCGCCCTGTTCGACGGACGAGACATCCGCGCGCGGTGGCGGATCGCAACGGATCCACGCCGTACCGGAGATGAATACGCCGTCTGGCTCTCCCAGTTGCTGGCCCTTGAAGGGGTGGATCGGCACGCCATCGACCAGATCATCATCTCGACTGTCGTCCCCCGCGCGCTCCACAATATCGAAGTACTCGCCGACAAGTACTTCGGCGTCGTACCACTGGTCGCCGGTGAAGGCGCCGCCTCTTGGCCGATCGACATCGACGTGGACCAGCCCAAGTCGCTCGGCGCGGACCGGGCGGTCAACGCCGTGGCGGCGCATGCCCGCTATGCCGGTGACCTGATCGTAGTCGATTTCGGCACGGCGACGACCTTCGACGTCGTCGACTTCCACGGAGCCTACAAGGGCGGCATCATCGCGCCGGGGATCAATCTGTCGCTTGATGCGCTGGTAGGGAATACGGCCAAGTTGCCTCGCATCGCGATCGAAGCTCCCAAGTCCGGCAGCGTGATCGGGACCAATACCGAAGACCAGATGCTGATCGGGGTGTTCTGGGGCTATGTGGCCATGATGGAAGGACTGATCGGACGCATGAAGGCCGAAATTGGGCGTCCCGCAAAGGTCATCGCCACGGGCGGGCTTGCCGCGTTGTTCGACCGGCACACCGACATGTTCGATGCCGTTGACGCCGACCTGACATTGGACGGGCTGGCAATTCTCGCTGAAACGGCGCGATCCTCATGACCCCCGGCAAAGAGCTCCTGTTCTGTGCGCTCGGCGGCTCGGGCGAGATCGGGATGAACGTTAACCTGTACGGGTGTGACGGCAAGTGGCTGATGGTCGACCTGGGCATGACCTTCAGCGGCAACGAATATCCCGGCGTGGACCTGGTGTTCGCGGACCTTGAGTTCATCGAGCGCGAGAGGGAAAACCTGATCGGCATCGTGCTGACGCACGCGCATGAAGACCACATCGGCGCCGTGCCCTATTTCGCCGAAGAGCTTGGCGTTCCCCTTTACGCAACGCCCTTCACCGCGCGGCTGGTTCGCGCGAAGCTCGACGAAGCAAAGATTACCGGTCGGATCGAGTTGAACGTTATCGATCATCTGGAGCGGTTCGAGCTCGGGCCGTTCGGTGTGCGCTACGTGCCGCTGGCCCATTCGATCGCCGAAGGCAACGCCCTGCTGATCGACACGCCATATGGCCGGATCTTCCACACGGGTGACTGGAAGCTTGATGACGAGCCGCTGATTGCCGAGCCGACGACGGCAGAAGAGCTGACCGCCATCGGGGATGAGGGCGTGCTTGCGCTGGTCTGCGATTCGACCAACGTGTTCAACCCGGAAGGGTCGGGCTCCGAAGGCGAGGTGGCGCGCGGGCTGCGGGCCGAGGTCGAACGGCACGCGGGCAAGCGCGTTCTGGTCACGACCTTCGCGTCCAACGTTGCCCGGCTTCAGACGCTGGCGGACGTCGCGCGCCAGACCGGACGGGAGCTGTGCGTCGCCGGACGTTCACTTGACCGCATCATCGGGGCAGCCCAGGCCAGCGGTTACCTCAAGGATTTTCCGGCGACCGTGGATCCGGAGCGGGCCATGAGCCTCCCACGCGGCGACGTGCTGATTGTTGCCACGGGCGGGCAGGGGGAGCCGCGCGCCGCGCTTGCCCGGATCGCGGAGGGGCATCACGACATAGCGCTGGAGCGCGGCGACGCGGTGCTGTTTTCCAGTCGGCAGATTCCGGGCAACGAGATCGCAATTGGGCGGATCCAGAACAGGCTGGCCGCCGATGGCGTCACCATCGTGACAGACCGGCAGAGCCCCATTCACGTGTCCGGCCACCCCGGGCGGCCCGAGCTGCTGGCGCTCTACTCGTGGATAAGGCCCCAGATCCTCGTGCCTGTCCACGGCGAGATGCGCCACATGTGCGAACAGGCACGGCTTGGCCGCGAGGCACAGATTCCGCGGCAGGTCGTCCAGAAAAACGGCGATCTGGTTCGGCTTGCGCCAGGCAAGCCGGGGAAGTTTGGCGAGGTTCGCGCTGGCAGGCTGGTGCTGGACGGCGATATCATCGCCCCGGCAGACGGATCGGGCGTCATCATGCGCCGACGGCTCGCCTTCAACGGTGTCGTCGTGGTGGCGGTTGATGCAAAGGGGAGGGCGCAGGTGGCTGGGCTCGGCTTGCCGCTTGAAGAAGACTATGCAGACTTCTGCGAAGAAGCCCGGCAGGACGTGGAAGATGCCATCGGCAAGCTGAAGGGCGGCGCGCGCAAGGATCGGGATGCCGTGCTCGAAGCGGCTCGTTTGGCGGCGCGGCGCGCGGCAACCCGCTGGTCGGGCAAGAAGCCACAGGTCCAGGTCATGTTGGCAGAGTATTGATCCGATGAAGTGGACGTCGATCGTCGCAATCTATTGCCTGTTCTGGGTGCTTTCGGCGTTTATCGTTTTGCCGTTCGGCATTCGCACGCCTGACGAGGACCAGGTAGAGGTCCAGCGCGGCCACGCGGACAGCGCGCCGACCAACTTCAGCGCACGCCGCATTGTGCGCCGCGCCACGATCGTTTCACTGGTGTTGTTTGTAGTGTTCTATGTCAACTACGTGAACGGCTGGATCATGCCATCCGACCTCGACGTCAGCAGGTTCTACCCCGAACGTCCGCAATAGGTGCGGTCAGGTGCGAAGTCGTTCGATCGCCTGTGCGAGTGCGACATAGAGCTTGCCCATGTCCGACGAGAGCAGCGTTACACCCAGCGCGTGACCGTCACGCGTGGACAGAAGTTGCCGGAGCATGGCCTCGAAATCGTGGATGTAGCGGCTGACATGCTCGCGGAACTCGCCGTCTTCCTCGTAGATCCGCACGATGTCTCGCGCTTCCGCCGGTTCCATCAGGCGCACCGCGCGGCGGGTGAAGACGCCTCGATCGCCCTTCAGGTAGGCTGACCAGGCAGTGTCCGTCACTTCGGTCGACAGGGCCTTGGCAATGTCGATTGCGTAGGAGTTCAACGCCTCGGTAATGAGTGCGACGCGCCGGGCAAAGTCGTTGTCGACCTGCTCTTCGGCCCGTTCTCGCGCGTGGGTGACGCGGCGTTCGAGGTTGCCGGCAAGTTCGTCAACCTTGGCCAGCTGGTCGCGCAGCTGGATCGCGGCTTCGCGGCTGACGCCCGCCGCATGACCGGCGGCCTGCTCGAGCTGACCAACGGCCTCGGCGGTTCGGAGCCTGAGCGCACTGTCGATGGCCGCCGCGCATTCGCTTCCGAGCCTTTCGGCCATTCCCGCGATGGCGCCCTCGCTGTCCCTTCCGAGAGTGTCGACGACCGCCCGGGTTGCGGACTGAAGCTGCTCGATTGCGGCCGACAATTGACCCTGCGCGGTGCGGGCGAGGGCCTCGCTCTCGTCGCCCAGCTGCTGGAGGTCCGCGCGCAGAGTGGAAAGGGTGGCGCCATAGGCCTCGCTTCCCGCTCCGAGACGCTTCTGGAGCTCGTCAAGCTCCACCAGTGAGGTAGCCATGTCCGCGCGGACCTGCGCGACTGCGCCGGAGAGGTCCGTTCCGCGCGCGGCGGCATCCTCCACGCTCTGGCGGATCGCCGCCGTGCGCTGCTCCCACGCCTCCAGCCCGGCAATGCCACTTGCAAGGGCATCCGGCAGATGGTCGCGCGACTGTTCGGTACTGGCCTGGAGGAGTTCAAGAAGACGGACGGCGCCGTCGGTAAGGTGGGCCACCGCCTTGTCCGTTCCGCCAAGCGCCTCGCGGGTGGCGGCAAACCGATCGCCCAGGACAGACAGGGTCGTGCCAAGGGCATGTTCGGCTTGATTGCCGAATGCGGCAATGGCGGCGATCCGTTCGGACAGGCCTTCCAGCCTTGCTGCCACGTCATCGCAGGCAGTCGCGAAGGCAGCCTGCTGTACCTCGCGCGCCGCCATGCGTTCGGCAAGTCCAGCGTCTAGCTGTTCGAACAGGCCGGCAAGCCGTGCGGCCTCCCGGTCATGCCGATCGGCCGCTTGGGCGAGACGCTGTTCGGTCTCGGCCGAGAACTGGGCGTTGCGCTCGGCCAGGCGATCGTCGAACTCACCGGCCTCCTGTGACAGCGTGGCAATTCGGTTGCGAGCGGCTTCAAGAGCTTCCCGGTCCAGCTGATCTAGCCGTTGGAGGACGTCTCGCACTTCCGTTTCCAGCCGATCCTTGGCCCGGTCCAGTGCTTCCATCGCCCCGCTCTCGCCATCCCGCAAGGCACGGGCGACAGCCGCACCTTCATCACGCAGGGCATTGAGCCTTGCGCGAAGCGAAGTCAGCGCCTCGCTTTCAATCGTGTCGAGGTGCTGACGGGTCTCGGCAGCCTCGTCGGCGAGGGCTGCGCTCCTGGCGCGCAGTCCGTCCAGTGTCGCAGCCTCGTCGGTAGTGAGCCGCTGGCGAAGTTCCGCGCCCCGATGTTCCAGTTCCTCGATGCGACCGGATACCGTTGCATGGATGTGCTTCAGGCGCTCCTCGAACTCGCCCAGCGTACGGTCGATTTCCGTCCGCACGCCGCCGACCCTCGCTTCGCCCTCGACCCCCGCCGCCGCCAGGCGATTGAAACCCTCGATGAGGTCCGACAGGGCATCCTGAGCGGTGCGGCCAGCATGCCCGATCGTGTTCGCCACATCCTTGGCCGAACTGGCGATGACGGGCAGATGCCCGCGCAATCGCTCCATGTTGTCCAGCGCCGTGCCCGATACGCTGGAGATGGCGTCGACTTGCGCACCATTCTCCCGGATCAGGCCTTGCAGCCGATCGGCATGCTCCGAGATTCGCTCTGCCGAAATGCGGCCCAGCGCTTCCAGATCGCGTGACTGCGCCGCGATGAATTCCCGCGCGAGACTTAGCTCCCGATTCACCACGGTGAGGCGCTGCTCAAGCCGGGAGGATTCGGCAGACAGCAAACGCGCCGCTTCGCCGAACCGGCGCGTTTCGCGGCGGCTCGTCCTCATGGCGATAAGCCATGCAGCGCAGACCAGCAGCACAGGGATGGCCCATGCACCAATCAGTTCCGTGGACTGGCGAGGGGTTATGCCATCCGCAAGTGTCGTCCGCTGTGCCCACAGGAAGAAGGCAGTCCAACCGGCCGCTGCGATGCCGGCAAGGGATGGTAGAAGCCATCCTACCGGTAGCGAGGTCTGCGGATCAACCTCCGCCTCGGCCTCGAGTTCCCAGACATCGCTGTCGGTTTCCACCGCTGACTGCGCTTCCGCCTGCGCGCTCTCCGGCCCGACGGCGACGATGTGAGATCCCCCTGACATGGCTGCAAGCTACCACGGATGCGGTTGAGTAATAAACCCCGTCTTTAGGCGAAATGTCGCTTTTCTGCGGCTTTCCGGCGGGCCATATGGGAAAACCGCCGTGAACAAATCCAATGACTTAGGTGGTGGCTGGAAAACCCTCCCCCCCCTTTCTCCCCATGGAGATCGGTGATGGGCCGTTATGCCGCAGACACCAGCGTCTCGGTCTCATCCTCAAAGCAGGAGATCGAGCGCATCCTTGAGCGCTATGGTGCCAACTCGTTCATGTCTGGTTGGGAATCAGCCCGCGCAGTGATCGCCTTCACCATGCGCGAACGCCAGATCCGCTTCATCCTCCCGATGCCGGCACGCGATGAAATGCGCTTCACGCACCACAGCAAGGGGCCACGCACTCCCGAGGCCGCCATGAAGGAATGGGAACAGGCTTGCCGGCAACGCTGGCGTGCCCTGGCGCTCGTCATCAAGGCCAAGCTGGAGGCGGTCGAAAGCGACATTGCCGTGTTCGAGGACGAGTTCATGGCAAACATCGTTCTGCCCGGCGGTCGGACGGTCAGCGAGGAGGTCCGGCCCCGGATCGCCCAGGCTTATGAGACCCGCGAACTAACCCCTCTCTTGCCGGATTATTCAGCATGACCCCCATCGAACAGCAAGCCCGCGAGATCGCGGAGAGGCATGGATGGCCTTGGGAGAGTTTTTCCGAGAGCCTCAAAGGCGTTGTCCTCGAAGCCCTCAACACCACACCGAAAGGCGAGACGATGCCGAAACAATGCAATTGCGGCGGCGCTACTGACTGCGACGCCTACACCACCCCCACCAAGCCCGACGAACTGCCGGAATGGGCGCTGAGGGAGGCTATGACCATCAGCACCGAGGACGTCGCTCGCCTCCTTGTCGAACGTGGGGAGACAGAAAATCAGTGGCAACCGATCAAGACTGCGCCGAAAGACGGTTCCTATGTTGACCTGTGGTGTGCGCCACTTTCCTATACAGAAATCGCACTCACTCCGTGCCGCGTCCCGAACTGCTATTGGGTGCCTGACTACAGCGCGTGGTATTGGTCGCCGTCTAGAGGCGAGCCTATCCGAGTCTGGCACCGCGTCACACACTGGATGCTGCCCCCGGAGCCGCCAAAGTCTGATGAACCCAAGGACGACCCCGACCTTGTGCTGGCGAGGGAGATGGCGGCGCAGGATGCAGACAGGCAGGGGGCACCACAAACTGCCACCGCGCTTCGGGAAGGCAAAGCCGACGATACGATCAGTTGCCGCACCGCCCTCCGTACCATCAAGCACCTGCGCGAAGCGGGTTGGAAGGAGGGGGTATGAGCAGGGTTATCTACGTCGACGCTAACGTGCTTCGATTCGATGATGGGTCGGAGATTTCTTCCGCCCACGACCAAGAATGCTGTGAAAGCCACTATCTTGACTTTTCGGAACAATCCCTTGGGGATTTCGAGGGGATGGAGTTCGATTTAACATCCCCCTCCTTTTTCGAGAAAGTAGAGGACTACGGTATTCGTCTACTCCCGCTGAACGGGCATCCTGTCAGTGTTCCCGGATATGGGTATAATAACGGGTATTATTCGGCTGACCTGACGTTGGTTTTGGAAAGACTTGGGACCGTAACCAACTTTGACATTACAGAATGCCAAAGCGTCTCTGGGTAACAAGGAACCCCGCCCATGACCGACCCCACCCCCATCGAACAGCAGGCGCGAGAGATCGCGGAGAGGCATGGCTGGTACGACCACTTCCGCCTGTACAGCCGCTTCCGCACCCTCGTCTGCGAAGCCCTGCTCACCAAAACACCGGAGGAAGAGAAGATGAAACTAGGCGGCGGGACTGCCAATGCAATGCGTGCGCTGGGCTGGGAAGTCCGCGCACCGAGCGACCCTACGGACTGCGCTTCGTTTGAGGTGTCCAACCGGCATCGACCCGAACAGGTCTGGCTCGCCAAGGACGAAGCCGAGGGCTGGCAGATCGCCGAACGGGAGCAGGGTTTGCGAGGCATCCAGCAGATCAAGCCC
>Ga0207695_10007251_pt1 | contig 14160 bp, 11 predicted proteins | sample KBSC54metaG_FD_184354 | JGI IMG/M metagenome (GOLD analysis project Ga0207695, IMG submission 184354) | Corn rhizosphere microbial communities from Kellogg Biological Station, Michigan, USA - KBS C5-4 metaG (SPAdes) (version 2) | ecosystem: Host-associated > Plants > Roots > Rhizosphere > Soil... | reverse complement strand
AACCCCAACGCTCAGCCGCGGAACATCATTCCTCAGTTTCCAGAAAGTTCCTCGACCAACCAGCAAGTACTATTCGCTCTGGCGGAAGGAACGGGTGGATTTGTTATTCACGACAGCAACGATCTGCTGGGCGGGATGGAGCGCATCTCCAAAGAGCAGGACGAGTATTACATTCTTGGCTATACGCCTCCTGATTCTAAGGATGGAAGTTGCCACACTATTAAAGTGAAAGTGGATGAGAGTAAGACGATCGTCCGCTCGCGGAGTGGATACTGCAACGTAAAGCCGGTGGACTTGCTGGCCGGAAAGCCCATCGAGCGAGAGTTGGAGAACCATGCTACCGGCAGCCAGGCGGGTAATATCGCCGGCTCGATGGAAGTGCCGTTCTTCTTCACGTCAGCCAACGTCGCCCGGGTGAGCGTGGCCATGGAAATGCCGGCGAACTCTATCAAGTTTGAGAAGGAAAAAGGAAAATTTAAATCGGACATAAACATTTTGGGAATTGCGAACAAGCCAGATGGCACGGAAGCGGCGCGATTCAGCGATACAGTGCATCTGCAATTCGAAAAGAAAGAACTTGAAGAATTTAACAAAAAGCCGTTCGTCTACCAAAATCAATTTGATATCGCTTCCGGGCAGTATCAGCTTTCGGTTGTTTTCAGCTCGGGCGGAGAGAGCTTCGGAAAACTTCAAGCGGCTCTGGCAGTGGATTCATATGACGGGAAACATTTCAACCTGAGCGCGCTGGCACTGAGCAAGGAAACCCATCCGCTTTCTGAGATGGCGGAAGGCCTCGACGCAGACTTGATGCAAGGCGATGTCCCTCTGGTATATCACGGAGTGCAGATCGTTCCCGCGGCCGATTATCATTTCAAGAAAACCGATCCGGCGGTGGTGTACATGGAGATATATGCGCCATCCATGGCGGAATCCAATCCTCCGCAAGTCGATCTGCAATACATGATTGTTGATACCAAGACCGGTCAAGCCAAGATCAACACTGGCATTCCGAAAATTCAAGACGCTGCAGGACACGCCGTGGTGCCGTTGGGCTTGAAGGTGCCGGTGGACAAACTAGACGCCGGCTCTTACCGGCTTGAACTGAGAGCGTTGGATTCGGCGGGCAATAAGTCTCCGATACGTGCGGCGGACTTTGTGGTGGATTAGGCTTTTGTCTTAAGGGCATTCGCTTCATCGCCGGGACGAGCGGCTTGCGTTAACGTGCGAAATGAAAAATAATTGCCTCCGCTGCAAGCGGTTCTTCGCTCAGCGCTTCGCAGCAGGAGGCTTTAGGATGAGACTTAGCCGCGCGGCTGTGCCGTCGGTGTTCGGATTCCTTTTAGCGTTGGCGATCACCCAACTCACCTTTCCTCAACAGCTGAGCGCACAAGAAGAACCTGGATCGTCGGACATCATCATTCAGCACGATGTCCCGATGAAGACCCGCGATGGGGTCAAGCTCTACGCTGATATCTATCGGCCGAAGTCTTCCGCCAACGAAAAATTTCCCGTTATCCTGATGCGCACGCCTTACGACAAGAACGTCAGTTGGGCGGTTTCGCCGGTGTTCAAGATGGTGCCGCGCGGATATGTCGTCATCATTCAGGACGTTCGTGGGCGGTACACCTCAGAGGGCGAATGGTATCCGTTCCGTCATGAGCAGGCGGACGGCTACGATACCGTGGAATGGGCGGCGGCGCTTCCATATTCAAATGGCAAGGTCGGCATGATCGGCGCCTCATATGTAGGCGCAACACAAATGCAAGCGGCCATCGCGCAACCCCCGCACCTGGCGGGGATCGCGCCTAACGTGACGGCGAGTAACTACCATGATGGCTGGACATATCAAGGCGGCGCGTTCGAGCAATGGTTCGATCAGAACTGGACATCGCAGCTGGCGGGGAACACGCTTGCGCGTTTGACTGAACAGAACACCGACGCGCGTGTCGGCGTCCCTACGCTCCCGCTGGCAAATTACCCAGTATTTAATTTTGGACAGCTCCCCGCTGACGCCCAACTAACGGCGGCGATCGCGCCATACTATCTCGACTGGCTGGCTCACCCGGATTACGACGACTACTGGAAGCAGTGGTCGGTCGAAGAGAATTTTCCAAAGATAACTATTCCCATGCTGCAGGTCGGCGGCTGGTATGACATTTTTCTTGGCGGCACTCTGCGCAACTATATCGGCGGAAAGGCACACGGAGCGAACGAAGCCGCACGCACCCAGCAGCATCTGCTGATTGAAATTGGAGGGCACGCCGGTTTTGGCCGGCGCATTGGGGATGTGGATTTTGGTCCCCATGCAATCGAAAACGGATACACTGACGTGATCCTCGATTGGTACGACTATCTTTTTAAGGGCATTAAGAACCACTACGCAAATGACAAGCCGGTCACGCTTTTTACGATGGGCGTCAATGAATATCGGCAAGAGGACGATTGGCCTCCGCCGCAAGCTCAGTCAGTGAAGTATTTTCTGCATTCAAGTGGAAAAGCGAATTCGGTGCGCGGTAACGGCTCGCTTTCTACGTCAGCACCGAAGTCCGAACCGTCCGACGTATACGTTTACGATCCATCGAATCCCGCGCCCACCTTCGGCGGCCCACTGTGCTGCGACGAGAAACACATGGAGCCGGGCCCTCGCGATCAGCGAGCTGTGGAGAACCGCGACGATGTGGTCGTATATTCAATCGGGCCGCTTACGAGCGATCTGGAAGTTACCGGTCCGGTCACAGCTATGCTCTACGTGAAGTCGTCAGCAGTGGATACGGACTTCACGGCAAAACTGGTTGATGTGGCTCCCGATGGTTTCGCGAAAGATTTGACCGAAGGCATTTTGCGCATGCGTTACCGCGATTCTCAGGAGCATGCGAATCTGATGAACCCGGGGCAGGTTTACGAAATCTCGGTCGATATGTGGGGAACAAGCAATGTATTTCTTCGCGGGCACTCGCTGCGCCTAGAGATTAGCAGCAGCAATTTTCCGCGGTTTGATCGCAACCTGAACACTGGTGAAGAAATAAAGTCTGCCCGACACTTCGTTTCCGCCACCAACACAATTTTGCACGATAATCAACATCCGTCTGCCTTAGTGTTGTCGGTGATGCCGGCAAAGTGACTCGGGAGTGATTGCAGTTCTACTCGTACGCGCACCTCAAAACCAGGAGGCGGAATGAGCTGGGCCAGCAAGTTATCAGACACATACCGCGTAAGTCATGGCAAGAAATTTCGCCTGAAGGATTTTGATCCCGCGAGCACGGCGCATGTTCACTCCAAGGAACATGCGCAAGAATTGTTGGACAAGGGGATCACCGACATGCGCAATTTGCAGGATAAGCTTTACGCCCAGGACCGCTGGTCGGTTTTGATCATTCTGCAAGGGATGGATGCGGCCGGCAAGGACGGATTGATCAAACATGTGATGTCGGGCGTCAATCCGCAGGGGTGCGAAGTGTATTCGTTCAAGCAGCCCTCTGTGGAGGAGCTGAATCACGATTTCATGTGGCGCTCCAATCGAAGATTGCCGGAACGTGGTCACATTGGAATTTTTAACCGGTCTTACTACGAAGAGCTGCTGGTGGTGCGGGTTCATCCCGACATCCTGAAAAATGAACGCGTGCCCGACAAACTGATCACGAAAAATATCTGGCAGGAGCGGTTCGAGGACATCAGGAACTCCGAGCGCTATCTGGCTCGCAATGGAACCGTGGTCCGAAAATTCTTTTTGAATATTTCGAAAAAAGAGCAGAAGAAGCGGTTTCTTGACCGGCTGGACAAGCCCGAAAAGAACTGGAAATATTCTGCTTCGGACTTACAGGAGCGACAGTGCTGGGACGACTACATGGATGCGTACCAGGAAATGATCGCAGCAACTTCCTCCAAGCACGCTCCGTGGTACGTGGTGCCGGCAGACAATAAGTGGTACACGCGGCTAGTGGTCGCGGCGGCGATTGTGGACGCACTGGAAGAGTTGAAATTATCGTATCCGAAGATCAGTGCGGAGCAACGCAAACAGTTGGCGGCTGCCAGGAAAGAGTTGGAAGGGAAATAGCTTCAGCTGAAAGCTAGTTTAACGACGAGTCCCGCCCACCGTCGTTGGCCTTGGCGAAATTCTTTGGGCTTTTGCCCTCGGCCCGCAGCTCGGGGGCGCACCCGCGAATTTTGCGTACTGTTCTCATTTGCGGGGGGACCGGGGAATTATTGCCAGTCGTGTCGGAAATGATCAGCGCGGAAAGGGTATTCATGAGGCGTTAGAAAAAGCCGGAATTCCCGTTCACGAGCACGCTGGATATCGACTTACCAAACCGGTGCGTCGCTTCGAATGGGTTGGAAAAAGTTCTGATGGTTTAACAGCACTTCGATGGCGTGCACGATTTCACTGCCGGTGTTTTTGGAAAGCGCACCCTGGCAGCCGGCATTCAGCGCTTGATGTCTAAGTTCCTTGGAAACCTGTTGGACGGTAAAGAGAAGCATAGGCAGTCCAGGATGTTTGCGGGAAATTTCTCGCGCCGCTTGCAGCCCGTTCATGTCCGGCATGGCCAAATCCAAGACCACAACGTCAGGATTAACTTCTTCGGTTTTGTCTACTGCCTCATGCCCATCGCGCGCGTCGGCACACACCGTCCAGCCTGCACGGGTTTCGATCAACCTGCGGAGCAGACGCCTGATTGCAGCGTCATCATCGGCGATGAGTATTCGCACCGGCATTCGGGTACACGGGTATGAATATGTCCAAGTGCGAACCCCTTGGAGAAACACGCCCAAGTACACTCATTATGATGCCTTGCTTAGTCTTAGGTGCAATACCCTCCTTACCCGATTACTGACGTAGTTACATACGGCGTTACGGCTCACGGTCCAAACTCTATACTGATATAAAAGGTGATTGATTTAATGAAGCAACAGACGCGGCGTTCGGTTGTTCTACTCTGGATTGGTATTGTTCTACTCTCGACCTCGGGCGCAGCTCAGACTACGCCGTCGTTTGCCGCGCTCGCACAATGGAAAGCGGCTGTGATCAGTCCTAAGCGTAGCGCACTGAATGCGCTCTATAGCACCGATCCTGCGCCGCGCATAACCGTGGTCGGCAAGACGTCGGCAGAGATTTCTGCAGCCGACGATGCGGAGTTCTGGAAAGGAATGAAGGCCACGCAACTCTCATTGAAAGTGGGGAATTCCACCGCGCCGCAGCCGGGAATTCAACAAGTCACATTTCAAGCCACAGTTAGAACCGCGCCTCCGGGACGTACGCTGTATGTGGTGGAATCGCAGTTATGGCAGCAGCAGGCCGCGGGATGGAAACTGGTAGCGGTTCAGCGCACCGATGCATTCAAGCTGGAACAACCGATGTCACTGGATGCGAAGTTATATCCTCCGGCCGGCGGAGCTCGTCAGGAAATCAGTCATGCGATCGCCCAGGCTGGCAAAACCCACCGGAGCGTGCTGGTAATTTTCGGAGCTGATTGGTGTTATGACTGTCATGTTTTAGACCGGGCGCTGCAACGCCCAGACATTGCGCCAACGCTGAAGGGGAATTATGAAGTGGTGCATGTCGATGTCGGACAGGGTGACAAAAACCAGGATTTGATGAACGAATATCAGGTACCAATGAAACGGGGAATCCCTGCAGTGGCTGTGCTTGGCCCTTCTGGCCAATTACTCTACAGCCAACAGAATGGAGAGTTCGAGCGTGCTCGCGCCCTGGGTCCGGAAGACCTATTGGAATTCCTGAACAAATGGAAGTCGCAGTAGAGACGTTGCTCGCAACGTCTTTTCTGCGCGAGAGATGGTGCAAGACGTTGCAAGCAACGTCTCTACAGAAGAAAAGTTATTGTGTTTCCAGTACCTGACCCGATCTCTGGCTCTGCAAAGCTTCCAGGAATCTCTCCTGAGTGAGGGACTCGTGATTTCGCAAAAGATCGAGGAGGGGATCGTCCACTTCGGATGACGGAGTGGAGTGAACTTGCGCGGAAGATAGTGCACGAGGCGCGGCCAGCAAGTCAGGTTGGACGCTCAGCGAGCGAATGAAGAGATTGATTCTCCTGCTCTGGTCGGCGCTCTGCACGATGAATTCAATGCCCATCCCGTGCGAAGGATGCATGACGCGTACCAGCCCTGGAGTTTCGAGCTCATTTCCGGCCGCGCGCAATTTCAGCAGCAAGTGAGTTCTTTCTGGAAACGGAGAGATAGTCTCCACGTAGCAGCCGCCCACACTTAGATCGGTAAGTTTGCAATCGGGACGGGGCGCGGGCTCCTGCGGCGTCGTCTGCCGGGCGTGGTCAGCCAGCCATTTGCGGAGCGCTCCACGCATGTCCTCCGGTACCTCTGCGAAACGAATTCCAGATTCCCCGTTGGGATTTGCCCACACCACCTCGCCGGGAAGTTGAAGGTCAGAGAGCTGATCGGGAAGTATGAAGCGCGCGTTAAGCACGGCGGAACAATAAAGCGGCTGCGATGCCAGAACGTCCATACCGTCTTCGCTTAAGTCGAGCAGTATGCCAGGAACCGGAGCCTCATCGCCGTTGTTAGTCAACATGACAGGCACTTGTACGGGCACACGAAACGAGCTGCGGCGCTCGCTACGAATGAGACTGGCAGCAGCGCGCAGTGTGCCTTCCGCTTGCTCTCCATTGACCGGCTTATAGAGAACGAAGTTTGCGCCGGAACCGAAGGCGTGCCGAACTTTGGATCTGTCAGCAAGGAGGGCGACAGTGACCGCGTGTGCACGACAGCGGGCAGCGGAAAGGTTTTCAAGTGTCAAAGTCGCGCTATGCGGATCGTCAAAGTCGACTAGCACAGCATGAAATTTCTGTTCACTCACCAGGCAGAGCGCGTCCGGATACAGGCAGCGGTGAACGGTCAAGCCGAAATTCGACAGCACAGGCGTGAGCGCTTCCACGGCCTGGTCGTCTTTCGAAACCAGCAGTGCGCGAAATGACATGGCAAAAAGGCAGCCTTACGGCCAGCGAGGGGAAACCCCGCGTGCCGGCGGCTTGGCGGCTGCAGGTTGTCCCTGCGCGCCTGCGGCAGCGGCTTTGGATGCAGTGGGAGGTACTTCTTCGGCGTCGGCCAGTATGGCAGAATCGTCGTCGTCGTTTTCTGCAAGCAAGGGGGCAACTTCCCGTAACTTTTCCGCAACCTGCTGCAACATCTCGATCTGTTTGCCGAGTTGGGCGTACTTGGCCTGCTTACGCCGCAAAACCTCATGGATGTCTTTCATGAAAGCCCTCTATTAGGACTCTAAAAAGGATAAATGGGAGGGTCAATGGGGAACACTGGGAAGGCAGTTACCCGAGTAATCTGCTTTTGGTGCGCTCGGGACTTGCGGATTGCCGCGATTACGGGATCAACAAAAAGCCCCGCTCATCTGAGCAGGGCCTGAGGCAAGTGATGTTGGCAGAAGGAATTAGACCAAGCTTACGGGCGTAACTTACGCCGGGCGAGCCCGGCCAAACCGATTAAGCCTGTGCCGATCAACCCGAGGGTGCCGGGTTCGGGTGTAGTAACCGTGAAGTCACCGCTGACCGACCCGCTCTTGGACGCGACGAAGGTAAATCCAGCGACTACGGGGCTTCCGCCGTCGTTAGCGTGGATTGTAATTACTCCATTGCTGTTTGTAAGTGTACCGTCAAAGGCTCCTTGGAATAGCAGTTGATTGCTGCTATTCCATACATCAATTGTCCCGCCTGTAAAACAAAGACCAGCGGAACAGCTGGATAGGGTGCCGGTATTCAGTTTTACGGTGCCCGAGGCTGGCGCGAAGTTTATATCAAGCAGCGACGAAGTCACGCTGAAAGTCCCAGTCGCTGCCGCCGTTCCAGATGTGCTCGCTGTGGTGCCCAGCTTGCCGCCAAAGGCGAAATCAATACTGTCAGCGAGAGCAAATGTGGGTAGCGCAAGAGCTAACAGCGCCAACAAAAATACTCGTCTCATAAATCACTCCTCCAAAAATCAATCCCGTTTAATTGGTGCCTAGCTCAAAATCTTTGTGTGAGAACCTTCATGGCCCACGGTGGGCAGTCCTCAACGTTTCTGCGGAATACGGGTTCTACTTAGCATATTGATTACCAAAGTATGTGACCCTTAGGTTTGTTGAAAACAAGGCACTTGTTCTCTGATTGTCATTTGCGAACTTATTCCCGTTGTGCAAATCCCTGCACATAGACTGTAAATCTGCCATTCCACGTAGTTGTAAGTCACACATTTTAAATGGTTAATTTGCTTTTATTCTCGTCGAATGTTGCTGGGAAGGTAGCTGTGCAAAAACAGGCAGAATTCAAGTCAATCAATTCTGAATTCGGGAAGCGGGTCTCCAGTTTGTGGGATCCGGGTTTGGGCGAAGAAGAGCTCAAGATGAGATAGAAGTTAGGACTTTGAGGTGTCCGCCGTACAGCAGGCGAAAAGCCTTTAGATTCTGGCGACCCCGGAGGGAGTCGAACCCCCAACCCTCAGATCCGAAGTCTGATGCTCTATCCAGTTGAGCTACGGGGCCGCGGTGAAATCTGCGGTTGAGAAGCAGTTTACACCTCTGCGAGGGCTCCCAGCATGTTCATAAGGACGAGTGAAAGAATTTTCATGTTTTTTCCCCACATGGGAACTGAATCTGTCCGGATCTGAATGCGATTGACAATCGCGCTTGCGCTCTCTAAAACTTCTAGTTTCGCTTTAGACCTCGAAAGGAAAATCTATGAGGAAATGCCATCTTGCTCTCGCGCTGGCGTTTTTGTCCGTTCCGCTTTGCCATGCTCAGTCGGTAGGAATTTTTGCGGAGCACTCGGACGTGGGCAGCGTGCTGCATTCAGGATCGACGACCTATGATTCATCGAAGAACGCGTACACACTGGTCGGAAGCGGCGAAAACATGTGGGCGACGGCAGACGCATTTCAATTTGCATGGAAAAAAATATCCGGTGACGTGGAAATTTCTGCCGACATTTCTTTCCTGAATTCTGGCGGCAACGAGCACAAGAAGGCGGTGCTGATGTTGCGGCAATCGCTCGACGCCGATTCGGTTTACGCCGACGTCGCACTGCACGGGAATGGATTGACATCGCTGCAATTTCGCGACGAAAAAGGCAAAATTACAAGCGAAGTCGAGTCGAAAATGTCGGCGCCTGCCCGCCTGCGCATTACCCGGGTCGGGAAGTACGTATACATCTCGCTGGCCCAGCAGGGAAGTGATGTGCACTTCGCGGGTGGCTCGGTGCGGGTTCCTCTTGATGGAGAGATCTACGCTGGCATTGGAGTTTGTTCTCATGACAAGAACGTGACCGAGCAGGCTACTTTTTCGAATGTCGAGATCAAGAATGTGAGCGCGGACGCGGTCCAGTCTGTGCCTTACAGCAGCCTGGAAACCGTCACGATCGAAACCACCATTCGGAATGTGGTTTATGTTGCTCCAAACCGTTTTGAAGCTACTAACTGGTCGCGGGACGGCTCGTATTTAATTTTCAATCGCAACGGACATCTCGATAAATTGCCGGTCGCAGGCGGCGAGCCACAGATCATCGACACCGGGTTCGCCGACAAAGTAAATAACGATCACGGCATTTCGCCAGACTCAACCCAGTTGGCGATCAGCGACAACTCGCAGGAAACGAAATCAGCGGATGGAACAGCGGCGCACGACTCACTGGTTTACCTTCTTCCGATTGCCGGCGGAACTCCGCACCGGATGACGCAAACTGGCCCGTCGTACTGGCATGGTTGGTCTCCGGACGGAAAGACGCTGGCGTTTGTGGGCCAGAGAAATGGCGACTTCGATATTTATACGATTCCGGCGACGGGCGGAGAGGAAACTCGGCTGACGACCGCGAAGGGCCTCGATGACGGGCCCGAATATTCGCCTGACGCGAAGTACATTTATTTCAATTCCGAGCGCACCGGGCACATGCAGATCTGGCGGATGCGTCCCGATGGCCGCGGGCAGGAGCAGGTTTTCGCGGACGACTACAACAACTGGTTTCCACATATTTCACCGGACGGAAAGTGGATGGTGTTTCTGACGTATGAGAAAGATGTGACCGGGCATCCGGAAAATAAAGACGTGATGTTGCGATTGATGTCGCTCGACGATAAAAAAATCACGGTGCTGGCGAAATTATTCGGCGGTCAGGGGACGATGAATGTGCCGTCCTGGTCTCCGGACAGCAAGGCAGTGGGTTTTGTGAGTTATCAGTTTGTGGTGGCTGATCAATAGTATTGCTCGGTATTGTCATCCCGAAGCTGCGCTCCAAGAGGGCGCAGAAGAGGGATCTTACGATGCGTTTGGGCTTCCCCGGACGTGATTGGGATGAACGTGCATTTTGCAGGCTCCTGCATCCCGCATCGGCAGATGATGCCGACGTAAGGTCCCTCTCCCCCCGCTTGCAGCGTGCGAGTTCGGGATGACACAAAGATAGTTTCTTATTTTTGTAATTTTTCGTCGAAGAAGTTCGCCATGAGCTGCAGCGCTTCTTTGGTTTCCGGCAACTGGAAGTGATACCAGAAGGCGTGCGGCAGCGCTTCGAACACCACCAGTTGCGAATTGACGCCGGCGCGAAGCAGCGCACGATGAAAAATTGAAGTATTGCTCAAGAGCAGGTCGCGCGTGCTGGTGACAAGCAGGCAAGGAGGCAGGCCACGAAGATCGGCGAATAGTGGAGACAGCACCGGGTCTTTTGGATCAGTCTTGCCTACGTAGCGTTCGTCGTGTGGACGCTCAGAAGTTTGCGGAGCTATATCGCCCGAAAAACCGTTCAAAGCAAAAAGCTGCTGAGAATCAGACGGCCGGCTGAAATCGGCCAACGTAGAAAACATCCCTAGCGCGGCCGGTAATGGCAGGCCTGATCGCTTCAGCTTAACTGCAACTTCGCCGGTCAGAATGGCGCCCGCGGAAGTCCCAAAAATCCCAATGCTGCGCGGCTGATAGGTTTTCAGCAATTCTTTGTAAACCGCGACCACATCATCGACCGCGGCCGGGAATGGGTTCTCCGGAGCCAGGCGGTAATAAACGGAAACGATTTTTATTTTTGTGAGATACGCGATGGGAATTCCTTCGATCAAAGATCCCGAGTCGGAGATGAATCCGCCGCCGTGCAGATTGATTAGCACGCGGTTCTTGTTGGCCTCCGGGGTGTCGAGCGGTGTGATGATATCGGTCTGAACGCCGGCGATATTTTTTCCTTCGACTTTTACCGGATAAAGGCGCAAGGCTTCGGCTGAGTCCCGCTTTCGCCACGCGTCGGTGCCGGAGCGAATCTCGGCCAGCTCTTTCGATTGCGGGCCTTCATGTTCAATTTCCTTGAGCCACTGCTGCGCTTCCGGGCTTACCGTGCCGGGCATGGGCACAACGCGCGTGATATGCGCGGTGCCGTCGGGATCGAAGGTGGCGGAGTCAGGATCAGAAGCCGCGTTGGTCTGGGCTGAGACAGAAACCGCAAGCAGAAAAGCGGCGAGCGAGCAGAAAAATGTTTTCATTTGTAATTTTGCGAATTCGTTCGCAAGATCAGCTTAGGCCATACCGCCCGCGTTCAATAATTTTTTCTGCAATTTCCTGGCGCAGGCCAATGATATTGACCGGGTCATGCTTGGCCAGTCGTCGCAGGATCGCCATCTGCGTGCGCAACATATCGCCCTCGGCGACGTCCGCGATAATTTTGCGAGCCGAGGATTCGATTCTGTCCATCGCTTGGGAAAGATAAACGCGGGTCATAGCGACTGGGACCGCGGCGGCACTTTCGCCTTGAGCGGATGCGAGTTTCATAGTGCGCAAGAGCACGGATTCCATGGCATAGACCTCGATCACCATATCAGCGATCGCACCCATCACTTCCTGCTGCTGCTCGATTTGCATCATGTATTTCTGAGTAGCGGCTCCGGCGGCGAACAGGCCGAGTTTCTTGGCGGATGCGACCAGTTTCTGTTCGTCGGCGAGCACACCTTCAACCTCCTCAACAGTTGATGGCCCGGAGAGAACTTCATCCATCAACTGCTTAATCGCGGGCATAAGCGGAAGTTGCCCGCCCATGGCGCGTTTCAGGAGAAATCCGGTGATGATAAGTCGATTGATCTCGTTGGTACCTTCAAAGATGCGGTTGATTCTGGCATCACGATAGGCGCGCTCGGCTGGATATTCCTCGACGAAGCCGTAGCCCGCATAAATCTGCAGGGTCTCGTCGACGATGTAATCGAGCATCTCCGACGCCCAAACTTTAATAATGGAGCACTCGACCGCATACTCTTCAATTGCCTTGAGAGTTTTCTTGCTCGCATCGGATGCCGACTTATCGATAGCGGCGAGGGCTGTGTCCATCATGCCCACGGTGCGGAACACCAGCGACTCGCCCACATAGATGAGCGTGGCCATGTTCGCCAGTTTCTCGCGTACCAAGCCGAAGTCGGCGATTACTTTTTTGAAAGCCTTGCGTTGCTTGGCGTAGCCGATTGCGTTATTCAGGGATTCGCGCGCGCCGCCAACGCACATTGCTCCCAGCTTGAACCGGCCGATATTCAGGATGTTGAAAGCGATGATGTGCCCGCGACCGATCTCTCCCAAAACATTTTCGACCGGCACTTTGCAATCGTTGAGAATGATGGGGCAAGTGGACGATCCGCGAATGCCCATCTTGTGTTCTTCCGCGCCGATAGAAAATCCGGGAAAGTTGCGCTCAACCAGGAATGCGGTGAACGCTTCACCGTCCACTTTGGCGAAAACGGTGAACAGGTCTGCAAACCCTGCATTGGTGATCCACATTTTTTCGCCGTTGAGAATGTAATGCTTTCCGTCAGATGACAACACAGCCCGCGAGCGGCAATTCAGCGCGTCTGATCCGGAAGAAGCTTCGGACAGCGCGTAAGCGCCCACGATCTCGCCGGCCGCGAGTTTGGGCAGATATTTTTGCTTCTGAGCATTATTGCCGAAATAGACCAGTGGCAGCGTTCCGATTCCGGTATGTCCACCCCAGGTGGTAGCGAAGCCGGCGTATTTCGCGATGTGATCGGCAATGACGGCAGCGGAAACTTTATCCAGTTCCATGCCGCCGTAGATCTCGGGAATCTCCACTCCGCTCAGCCCCAGCTCACCAGCTTTTTTCAGCAGATCGCGGGTGACGGAGAAATCCTTGTGCTCCATCTTCTCGATGTTGGGGACGATCTCTTTTTGCGCGAATTCTTCCGCAGTCTGCCCGATCAGGACATGCTGTTCACTGAAATCTTCAGGGGTAAACACCTCCTCCGGCGGGCGGGTTTCCAACAAAAAACTGCCGCCGGCGATTGAAGCGCCAGGGGCTGACGTGGTGGCTGCCATTTAGGTAATCCTTCCTGTCTAGAAAGGATTATTACTTCTTTCCTCCGGTTTTCCAACCAGGGATGTAGTTGAGAGGTGCCGAAGGTACAACAATTGATGGTACCCATAAGTGGGAACCAGAGCTCTAGACAGCGTCGGTGTTATAGGGTTGGGGGCAAGGGCAGAGACGCGAGGCCTGTATGCAGTTCTCGATGCTGTGTAGGAACTCGGGCGAAGGCTCCAGGAACTCAAAGCCGGTGCGCGCCGGAGAACTGTGGCGAACGATGGCAAGAGCTTCGAATGTGACGTTCAGTAAATTCAACCGCACCGAAACTCGCTCGCCAGGTTTGGGGGGACCACATAAAACCGCGGAAAGTCCGCCGAGGCTGATTTCAAGAGTAAGGCCACGCGTGACCTGCGGCCCGGAGTTCAGCAGACCCCATGTAGTCACTGGAGCGCTGAGGAAATGGCGCGGATAACGCCTTTCAGGGTTATGTTGCCCCGCGGATGCTGCCGGACTCCGGGTTTCGAGGTGCATGTCCTCTCCTGCGATGTTTGTGTAAACAAGAACTTAAGAAGGAAGAGTTGTTCCCCACGCCGAAGCCGAGCGCAGGCTGGCGCGAATCACCTGCAGTAATTCGTTATTGTCTGCCGGCTTCTGGAAGAATGCGGTTGCGCCGGAATCCAGGCTGCGCAATTCGTTCCCCTGTGGGTCGCGCGCGGTCAGGACGATCACCGGGATATGCGAGAGCGTGTCACTCTCTTGCAGGCGCTTCAGCACGATGAAACCGTTGCCCGCGGGCAGGCCAAGGTCGAGGATGATCAGGTTGGGGCGCTCTTTCTGGGCCAGTGCAATTGCCGAGTAGCCATCTGAGGCGCTGACAGTTTCGTAG
>Ga0207695_10007250_pt1 | contig 14160 bp, 11 predicted proteins | sample KBSC54metaG_FD_184354 | JGI IMG/M metagenome (GOLD analysis project Ga0207695, IMG submission 184354) | Corn rhizosphere microbial communities from Kellogg Biological Station, Michigan, USA - KBS C5-4 metaG (SPAdes) (version 2) | ecosystem: Host-associated > Plants > Roots > Rhizosphere > Soil... | reverse complement strand
GCCGTGGGTCATGTCGTGCGACATGATGGAGACCAGAGTGTCGAGCGGATGGCGACGTACCATCACCATCGGTGCATGGGGAAACGCAAGACGGAGCAGCGGAAGATAGATTTCGTTCAACGGCATTTTGTCTGTGAACAGCTCCGCTCCAGCACTCGTCAGACCGTAAATCTCAGCCCGTGCGAGGTAGAAGTCGCGAAACAGGCCAGGCAAGTGATGATGGTCGGCGGCGACCAGCTGACCGAAATCCAGCGAGGAGCTGGCACCGAGCATCTGACATGCGAAATCCCGCAACTGGGCGGTGAAGGGCAGTTCGCCGCCTGCCCGGACGTCTGGATGGCTGGTCAGGAGTTGCTCGGCCATAGTGGTGCCGGAACGCGGCATGCCAAGAATGAAAAGCGGCTGCGGCCCATCACGCCGTGCCGGCCGTGGCAATCCAGACAATGACAGGGTCGCCAATCCCGTAAAATGGGCGTCCACGGCTCGTGGATCGTAGCGACGGCCCGACACCTGCGCCAAGGTAGCCTTGCCGGCGACAAAGTCACGCCAGGCCTCGTCGTAGCGGCCAGCTCGGTCGCGGAGACGCCCACGCAGCAGCTGAGCAGCGCCATGCAGGTCCGAGAGGCTATCGAGCAGAGTCAGTGCTTCGGGCCAATGCGCATCACGCGCGAGCAGGGTGGCGCGTAGCATCAGCGCATCGCGTCCGTCCCGCGCGGCGAGGCGCTCGGCATGCTGAAGAGCGCGATGCGCGCCGTCGAGATCATCGCTCTGCTCGGCGATCTCCGAGATGAGCACGGCGGTGGCGAGGACGTCGGGCGCTAAGCGGTCAGCCTGGGCGGCGAGCTCCGCCGCTTCGTCGAGAGCGCCCTGGCGCAGCAGGTTGCGGCCAAGGTTGGTCAGGAGCTGGGGGTGCGGCCCGGCCAGCGCAATCGCCCGACGGAAATGGATCGCCCCTTCGACAAGCATTTCGCGCTGTGAGAGCATCGTGCCCAACATGGCATGAGCATCCGCGTGGTCAGCGTCGGCCACCAGCGTCGCGCGGACCTCGACTTCCGCCTCGATCTCCCGCTTGTCCTCGATGAGCAGTCGCGCAAGATCGTCGCGCGCCCAGATGGCGTCCGGTGCGACGGCCAGGACATGACGAAGCGTCTTCTCAGCATCAATTCGGTCGCCTCTGCGCAGGGCTTCCAGGAAGAGGATTTCAAGCGCATCCACCGAGCGAGGATCAGTCGCCAGGACCTTTCGCGCCATATGGACCGCGTCCAGCGGCCGGCCCGCATTCATGGCCGCGCGCGCGGCTTCGATCATGGTGCTCGACATAAGGCCTGCATAGCTCGAAATCTGATGAATGCGGCGCTTTTCCGCGTCAGCAGATGCTGCCGTCATGATCGAGCCTGAGCGTTCGGCCGGGGCTTTCGTCATCGCGAAAAATCAATCGTTGCCGTTCTTATTGTCCTCCGGGGTGCTCTCATTCGCTTCGCCGCATATTGGCCGATATTCTCGAGAAATTCCTACCACCCATCGCGGCCGAAGCGGCCGTGCGGATTAGTGAACGAACAGCTACTGATGGCCATTGAGATAGCGTTATGCGGCGTTGCGCGACGTTGCCAACATGACAGGGTTGCAGCCGTGATACAGATGCGTCACATCTGTATAGTGCTCCTGTTGCTGACATGGTGTGCGGCGTCTGACGTGATCAAGGATTGCAAAATGACTGCCTACCGGGGACGTGTCGTATCAGGTGGTCGCCTCCAGATACCAGCGGATGTCCGAAAGGAGCTGGGCTTGGCCGATGGGGACAGCGTCAGCTTTGAGGTCATCGACGGTGAACTCCGCGTGCGCTCAACAAAGTCAGCGCTCGCGCGCGTACGGGCGATCGTGCAAGCTCACGTGCCGGCTGACGTCAGCCTGGCAGAGGAACTGCTAGCCGAGCGGCGTGCCGAAGCTGCGCATGACTGAGTACGTACTCGATGCGTCGGCAGTGCTGACGGTCATTCAAGGCGAAGCAGGATCGGAGCGGGTTGAGCCGCATCTTCGCACAGCCCCAATCAGTGCGGTCAATCTTGCCGAGGTGGTCGCCAAGCTGCAGGAGCGAGGTCTGAGCAGGGCGGAGATTGCCGAAATCCTTCATCTCCTGGATCTCGATATCAGACCCTTTGACAGATCCATGGCGATCACGGCGGGTACCCTCCGGGCCATAACTCGCCATGCAGGCCTGTCGTTGGGCGATAGGGCATGCCTTGCGTTCGCGGCGGAGAGTAACGGGGTCGTGTTGACCACAGACAGGGCGTGGGCGAAGCTGGAAATTGGCGTTGCAATTGAACTTGTTCGATGAGCACCGCCTACGGTTGAACGCGGACCATTGCCGCCGCTGGTCTGCATCCGGCATTCTGTTGACCGAAACGTGCACTCGCTCGATCCATGAGGCCAGATCAGCTCCGGCCCTGTGGCTGATCATGTAGTGATCTTCCGTATGACGATTGCGCGGGCCTCGACCAGCTTGGAAATCTCGCAACTGCCGCGATCGTCACCGTTTCTGCCATTGTCAGGTGGTCGCGATCGACCGTCATGAGGCGGTCGATTTTTTGGGAGATCGCTCGCGGTTTCGTGTCGGGCAGCCTGTTCGCCAACGCGCTCGCCCATGTTGCCTGTAACCGGACGAGCTCGGAAAGCCCGCTCGGCGGTTTTGCCGATAAAATCGACGGCATGAGCGACAACGCGCTTGGAATTGAAGAGGTGAGGGGCGGCCATTGCTTTTGAATCGGGGCAAAACGATTCCACCTCGTTGTGCTTGCTTGCGGCACTTGACAGATTTCGCCGATTGCCCCGCTAATGCGGCATCTGCCCCCGCCTCGCTGCGCTTGAGCGGGACGGGTGTTTCAACCCTGGTCCATGAAGCGGGGGTGCATGACGGCTACGCTTTCAACACTGCGCAAAGACGTGCAGCGGATGGACGCCCATCAATTATTGGCGACTCAGCTGCCCATCGATATCCGCTCGGGTGTTGCGAAGCTGCTCTGCCCTCACGATCTCCAGTTCAGCTCTTCACGTGAGCGTTGCGATGCCAGTCTGAGCCATATGTCGGTTGGCGATTTGTCGCTGATCAGGCTGAGATACGGATCGGACGTAGCGGTCATCCCCGAACCTTCATCGGGTTTCGTCATGGTCCAGTTTGTGCTGTCTGGCTGGATCCGCGTCGAACATGCGGGCGGGGTAATCGATTGCCGGGCGAACAATGGTCTTGTCCTGGAATCGCTCGATCAACGGCGTCTGCATTGGTCGGCCGATTGCGAGCAGATTATCATCCCGCTCCAGCGCGCTACCCTTGCACGCGCGTCGGAGAGCCTTACCGGTAGGCCGGTTCCTGCCCGCTTCGCCTTCAACCCCACGTTTCATTTCGACAGCCCCGACGGCTTCTCGCTGGTCACGTTCGCCCGCTACCTCATGTCGCTTCCGGCAACCGGCCCGGCCGGGCGCATGCCTATGGGGGCGCTCGCCAAGGAGATGTTGGCGCATCATCTCCTTCTCAACCATCTGGACCATGATAAAATTGAACTGCCGTCGGCAGCGGTGCCGTATCATGTCCACCGGGCTGAGGCTTTCATGCGTCAGCATTTAGCTGAGGATATCGACCTCGACAGGATTGCTGCGCATGTCGGGGTGAGCGCACGGACGCTCTCTGGCGCATTCCGGCATTTCCGCAAGGCAGGGCCGATCGAGTGGCTGCGTAACATGCGTCTCGATGTTGCTCGAGTTTCCTTGCAGCAAGCCGAGGCTGCTTCAGTCGCCGATGCCTCGCGGCAAGCGGGTTTCCATCATCCGGGACGGTTTTCCCATCTTTATCAAGATCGGTTCGGAGAGCCGCCGCACGTGACGCTGGCGGAGGGCCGGCGGACAATGAGGCGAAGCCACTAGGGCGCTTCCTTTCCAGAGAGCACAGACACTTCGGGTGCCGCTCTCAGATTGCTTCCGGATATGGATAGGATCTGCGCGAATTGCGTCGCGATGGCGATTGCCAAAATACTTCAGACTTCAAATACTGCGGGCCATGATGATGGAGTCTCCGAAACAAGGCGGCGGGTTGATGTTGGACGCGCAGATGGGCAATGGCGAAACTCTCCAGCGAAGCGGTGGCATTCCCCACTACGAACTGTTCATCGACGGCAGCTGGCAGCGATCGACCCGTAACAGCCCGGTCGAGGACATCAACCCGGCGACCGGTCGCGTCTTCGCGACGGTCGAGCAGGCGGGCGAGACAGAGGCACTGAAGGCGATCGAGGCGGCGGCGCGGGCCGGCGGCCCTTGGGGCAGCACTTCGGTGATCGAACGCGCGGCCTTGCTCGGTCGGGTCGCCGGGTTACTCGACCGTCGGCGCGCGGAGATCGTCGACGTGCTCATCGACGAGGCCGGGTCGCTTCCAGGCAAGGCGCATTTCGAGATCGATTACTGCATCAACCTCTGCCACAGCGCGGCGGCTGACGCCCGTTACCTGATGGGAGAGACGCTGCCTTCAACCATGCCGGGCCAACTCGGCTTGACCATCCGCCGCCCGCTCGGCGTTGTGGTAGGCATCTCGCCCTTCAATGTGCCGCTGCTGCTGTCGATGAAGAAAATCTGCCTGGCGCTAGCGGCCGGCAACACCTTCGTGCTCAAGCCGTCTGAAGAAACGCCAGTGGTCGGTCTCAAGATCGCGTCGGTGTTCGAAGAGGCTGGTCTGCCGCCCGGCGTGCTCAACGTCATCCCGGGTCCGGCCGAGGCACTGGGCAATGTGCTGATCTCGGACCCCCGGGTCAAGCTGGTCAGCTTCACAGGATCGACCCGCGTAGGCACGCGCATCGGCGCGGAGGCGGCGCGCCATCTCAAGAAGTTCACGCTCGAAATGGGCGGCAAGAGCCCGATGATCGTGTTGGCTGATGCCGATTTTGACTACGCGCTAGAGGCGGCCGCCTTCGGAGCCTTCTTCCACCAGGGCCAGGCCTGCATGGCGGGGTCGCGCATCATCGTCGAGGCGCCGATCTACGATCGCTTCGTCGAGGCCTTCGCCGCGCGAGTGAAGAAATATGTCGTGGGTGCGCCGCGCGACGAAGGCACGGTGATCGGGCCGCTGATCCGGGCGAGCCAGTGCGCGATGATCGCCAGCCAGATCGAGGATGCGGTCGCTGCGGGCGCGCGGCGCCTTACTGGGGGCGGCTATCGCGATCGCTATTTTGAGCCGACCGTGCTCGCCGACGTGACTCCAGCCATGCGCATTTTCGACGAGGAGAGCTTCGGTCCTGTCACCTCGCTCGTCCGTGCCGACGATGGCGAGCATGCGCTCGGTCTCGCCAACCAAAGCAGCTATGGCCTCTCCGCCGCGCTGGTCACCAACGACCTGCAGCGTGCGGTGGACTTCGCCGGCCGGCTCGAGGCGGGCATGGTCCATATCAACGATTGTACCTTGAGCGACGAGCCTCATGTGCCGTTCGGTGGCATCAAGAACAGCGGCTTCGGGCGCGAAGGCGGCCACTATTCGATGAACGAATTGACCGAATTGAAGTGGGTGACGATCCAGTCGGGGAAACGGCAATTCCCCCCGATCGGCTTCTGATCTTCGGAAGATAAAAAACGAAAATTCGCCGGAAGAAGAACGGACCCGCCACGCAGCGTCGGTCCGATGGGAGAACGCGTGCGCACCGACGCGCGCAGCAAAAGGGGTTTGCACATGGATTGTCGAATGAACCTATCGAGCCGGCGCGGCTTGCTGGCAGGCATCGCTCTGGTCGCGCTGGCGACGCCCGCCGCCGCGCAGTCCGCTTCCTCCGCGGCCGACGCCGTCGCTGCACCGGCGGCCAGCCCGTCGGTGACGAACGGGCTGGAGACCATCGTTGTGACGGCCCGTCGACGCACCGAAAATCTGGAGCGTACGCCGATCTCGATTACCGCCGTCACCGCGACGCAGTTGGAGGCGCGCGGCATCACTTCGGTCAACAGGATTCAGGACTTCACGCCGAACCTGACCTTCTCCAACTCGCCGACCAATAGCGGCGTCGCCTCCAACGCTGCAATCTACATTCGCGGCATCGGCCAGAATGATTTCGCGCCCAGTGTGGAGCCGGGCGTCGGCATCTACCTCGACGGCGTCTATATTGGCACGCCCGTCGGCTCGGTGTTCGACCTGATCGATGTCGAGCGGGTCGAAGTGCTGCGTGGCCCTCAGGGCACGCTGTTCGGGCGCAACACGATCGGCGGTGCGGTGAGCGTTTCTACGATTCAGCCCAACGACAAGTTCGCGTTCAAGGCCGACGTCAAATATGGCACGGACAACCGCATCAATGGCCGGGCCTTCGTCAACGTGCCGATCAACGACCAGCTCTTCTTCAAGTTGACCGCTGGGATCTTCAGTCAGGACGGCTATGTCGATGCGCCTTTCCAGGGTTCGCATGGCGACAAGCTCGGCAACCAAGATACCAAGACGGTGCGCGGCGCGATCCGCTGGGCCCCTTCGTCCAGCTTCGATGCAACGCTGGCGGCAGACTATACGCATGACAGGTCGAACGGCTCGCCGGGCGTCGTCACCGGCATCAACCAGGACGAGGCGGGCAGCCTTGCAACGCTAAACAACGCGCTGGCGGTCGGCAACCCCGCCTTGTGCTTCGCGCCGGCCAACGCGGGCAACTCGGCCTGCTACAACAATCGCATCGTGTCCAAGACGACCAATTACGGCACCGATCCCGATTTCTCGCGGATCAAGGCGTGGTCGACGACCTTGACGATGAAGTGGGACATCGCGCCCAACACGCAGATCAAGTCGATCACGGCCTATCGCCGCACAGACGGCCATTTCGCCAAGGATTTCGACGGATCGAACGTCAATCTGCAATATCTCGAGGATTTCTACCGTCAGAAGCAATTTTCCCAGGAGCTTCAGCTCACCGGGAAAGCTCTCGACAACAAATTCGATTATGTTGCGGGACTATATTATTTCAAGGAAAAGGGTTTCGATATTAATCCGGTGACCTTCAATATCCTGAAGGAGCAGAGTGGCGGATATTTCAACTATGACAGCTGGGCAGGCTTCGCACAGGGCACCTACCATTTCAGTGACAAGCTCAGCCTGACCGCGGGCCTGCGCTACACCAAGGACAATAAGGACTTCCTGCCCGACCAATTTTACATCTCGACGATCGGTGCGCCGATTCTATCGATCCCACCGGGCACACGCATCGTGCCGTTCCAGCACTACAAGAACAATGCCGACAAGTGGACTCCGATGGCGAACCTCTCCTATCAGTTCACCAACGCGCTGATGGGTTATGTCACCTTTTCGCAAGGCTTCAAGGGCGGCGGCTTCACCCAGCGGCTGACCGATCCGGCGACGTCCTTGCCCTCGTTCAAGCCGGAGACGGTCACCTCGTACGAAGGCGGATTCAAATTCTCCGGCCTCGATAATCGGCTGCGCGTCAATGCGGCGGGTTATTACATGTTCTACAATGACGTGCAGTTGCTCGTCGCCGATAGCAGCCGGATCGGGCCATTCTACACCAATGCCGGCCGGGCCCATATCAGCGGCTTCGAATTCGAGACCGAGTTCGCGCCGGGCGGCGGCTGGCGCGTCAACGCATCGGCGGGCATGACCGATGCCCGCTTCGTTCACCTCGACGCGAGCGTCCAAGGCTTGAACCTCGACTCCAAATTCGTGCTCGTCTCGAAATGGAGCCTGAGCGGCTCGATCGAGAAGGATTTCGATCTGAACACGCTCGGCACGCTGACGCCGCGCGCGGACTGGTCGTATCGCTCGGGCTATTTCACCAACGTCAACGGCATCAACGACCCGATGCTCTACCAGCCAGGCTATAGTATCGTGAACCTGAGCCTGCGCTGGCGCGCCGAGGACAAGCGTTATTCGGTCACGCTCGGGATGGACAATGCGACCGACAAGAAGTTCCGGACCTTCGGCAATTATCAGCCGGCCTTCGGCTTCTACACCGAGGCGTTCGATCGCGGCCGGCAGATCTACGTCCAGGCTGGTGTTTCTTTCTGATCGTTTGGGATGGATCGCGTGCTGAGAGACATGAGGATCACGGGCCTGACCGATGTCGCGGAAACGATCCGCGAATTCGCCCTGGTGCCGGTGGATGGGCAGCGCCTCGATGGCTTCTCCGCCGGGGCGCATCTCGACTGCGAGGTGCGGCTGCCCGACGGACGCGCAGCGATGCGGGCCTATTCGCTGGTCAATGCGCCCGGCGACACGGCCGCCTACCGGATCGCGGTGGCACGCAGCGATGCCGGGCGCGGCGGATCGACCTTCATGCATGCGCTGCGTAAGGGCGGAACGATCCGGGTGGGAAGTCCGCGTAACGACTTCCCGCTTCTGATGTCCGCCAGCGAGACACTGCTGCTGGCGGGTGGCATCGGGATCACGCCCATCCTCGCGATGACGCGCGCGCTTTCCCACGGCGGGCGACCGTTCGAAGTCCATTATGTCGGGCGCCGGCGTGAGGTGATGGCCTATGCTGACGAGATCGAGGCGATGGCCGGCGCGCGGCTGATCTTCGATGGTGGCGATCCAGCCCGGGGTCTCGATCTATCGGGGGTGCTGTCCGGCGTCCGCGAAGGCCGGCACCTCTATGTCTGCGGCCCGAGGCCATTGATCAATGCGGTGCTGGCGAAGGCGAAGGAGGCTGGCTGGCCCCAGCGTCAGCTCCATTTCGAGCTGTTTGGAGCTGATGGGCCGCAATCGGGAGACCGGTCGTTCACCGTCGAATTCGCTCGTAGCTGCAAGACAGTCGACGTGCCTGTTGGCCGCACGATCCTCGATGTGATGGAGGAGATTGGCCTCGATCCGCTGTTCGATTGCCGGCGTGGTGAATGCGGCATCTGCGTGACCGACGTGATCGAGGGCGAGCCAGATCATCGCGACATGAACCTGAGCGAGCGCGAGAAGCGCGCTGGGAAACTCATCTGCACCTGTGTGTCGCGCGCGAAGGGCGGCCGGCTGGTGCTCGACGCATGATGTTCTTTTCGGAGAAGACGATGACTTATCAACCGTCCGACATCCGCGCGCTGGTCGAGCCTGACCGCGTCCACAAGGCGGTCTATACCGACCCCACATTGTTCGAGCTGGAGATGGATCGTGTCTTCGGTCGGGCCTGGGTCTATATCGGCCACGAAAGCCAGATTCCCAATACCGGCGACTTCCACCAGGCTCTCATTGGTCGTGAAGCGGTGGTTCTGATCCGGGGCGAGGACGGCAAGCCGCATGTCCTTTTCAACCGCTGCCCGCACAAAGGCGCCAAGCTGGTCGCCATGCCCGAGGGCAATGCCGGCCGCTTCCTGCGCTGCCCATTCCATGGTTGGAATTTCCGGTGCGATGGCCGGCTGCTGTCGGTACCGGCGCGGGAGGGGTATGAGGACACGCGACTGGATATTCGCGATCCCGCTTATGCGGTGCGGCGCCTGCCGCGCCAGCAGAGCTATCGTGGCTTCGTCTTCGCGAGCCTGGCCGAGGATGGACCCTCGCTGGAGGACTTCCTGGGCGGCATCCGGCTCACACTCGACAATTTCTGCGATCGCGCGCCTGAGGGCGAGGTCGAGGTGGCGGGTGGCGTGTTCCGCGTCTGGCAGCGCTCGAACTGGAAAATCTTCTTCGAGAATCTCAACGACACCTCGCATCCGATGGTGACGCACGAAAGCTCGGTCAACGCCGCGCGGGCCGAATATCAGAGCCTGGGCGAGGGCGGACAGATGCCGTTCGAGCTTCACATCATCGAGGGTAATGGCGAACCCTACGACTTCTGGGGCGCACTGGAGATGGTCGCCTACGATCGCGGCCACAGCTATATGGGCGCGATCTTCACGCCCCCGACCGATCCCGTGTCGCTGGCGCACCAGGCATCGCTGGAGGCGGTTCACGGGCCAGAGCGGACACAGCAGATCCTGTCCGTCCAGCGGCACAATTCGATCATCTATCCGAGCTGCGCGCCACATACCTCGTTTCAGCAGCTGCGCGTGATCCGGCCGATCGCGGTCGATCGCACCTTGGTCGAAATCTACACCTTCCGGCTGAAGGGGGCGCCGGAATCGTTTTTTCAGCGCTCGATCACGTACGCCAACATCGTCAATTCGCCGTCGTCCAACGTCATGCCCGACGACATCGAAGTCTACGCGCGGGTGCAGGAGGGCCTTGGCACCGACGGCGGCGACTGGGTTAGCCTCCATCGCGAGGCCGGGCGTGAGAAGACCGAGGGCGATGGCCGCTATACGGCCGGGGGCCTGAGCGAGCTGCCCATGCGCAACCAATTCCGCGCCTGGGCCAGCTATATGAGCGAGGAGGCCTGACCATGGCGACGCTCGCCGATTCCGGGATCGATCCCGCCGCCGTCACTGCCTTTCTTTACGAGGAAGCCCGGCTGCTCGATCAACGCCGCTGGTTTGACTGGCTGGCCCTCTTCGCCAAGGGCGGCATGTATTGGGTGCCGCTGCGGGCTGATCAGCCCGATCCGGTCAACCACGTCTCGCTCTTCTACGAAGATGCGATGATGCGGGAGGTTCGCGCCCGCCGCCTCGAGGAGAAGCGCGCCTGGTCGCAGCAGCCTCTGGTCCATTCGGCGCGTATCGTCGGCAATGTCCAACTCGGCGAACCGCGCGGCGACGAGATCTTGGCGCGTTCCACCTTCCTGATGGTGGAAAGCCGACTGCCGACCCAACGGATGCTGGCGGGCTTCTACACGCACCGGCTCGCACCGCGAGGCGATGGCTTTGCGATCGTCGAGAAGCGCGTCGATCTGATTGACAGCGAAGGCGTGCATCAGACGCTGGAGGCATTCCTGTGACGGAAAGGACCGTCCTTTTGGCGCTGCACTATCAGAATGAGGTGCTGCATCCCGAGGGACGGATCCGCCTCGGCGTCGCCGAGGCGGCGGAAGGCCGCGGGATTGTGGTCGCCGCTGCCAACCGTTTGCTGACGGGCGCACGTCGGGCCGGGATTCCGATCGTCCATGTCCGCATCGCATTTCCACCGGGTCATCAAGGGGTAAGGACCAATGCGCCCATCTTCCGCAACGTCGTTGCTTCGGGCGCGATGGAGGAGGGGAGCTGGGGAGCGGGATGGCATGACGGGCTGGAGCCTGCGACGGACGAAGCGGTCGTCACCCATGGGCGGGTCAACGCGTTCTTCGAGTCTACCTTGGAGAAGGTGCTGGGCGATCTCGGGGCGACGCGGCTGATCATGGCTGGGGTTGCGACCAATTCTGTCGTCGAGCATAGCGCCCGCCACGCCGCCGACATGGGTTATGAGGTCGTCGTCGCCGCCGACGCCTGCTCGGCTGCACGCAACGAGGTGCATGAGGCGGCGCTATTCAATATCTCGCTGATCGGCGATGTCTCGTCGGTCGATGCTCTCTTCCCCCCGGAGGCCGCATGATCGAACTTCCCGACCGGGTCGCGGTCGTCAGCGGGGCGACGCAGGGTCTCGGCGCCGACATTGCGCGTCGCCTCCACGGTGCCGGCGCGCGCGTCGTCCTGCTCGGCCGCAACGCGCCGGAGGGCGAGGCGATCGCCCGGGATATGGGCGACAACGCGCTCTTCGTCCGCACCGACATAACGAAGGACGCAGACATCGACGCCGCTGTCGCCGCTACGCTCAATCGTTTCGGGCGGCTCGACATCTTGATCAACAATGCATGCATCTACACCGATGCCGGGCTGGATTCGACCCGCGAGCAATGGCTGGCGACGCTCAACGTCAATCTCGTCGGCGCAGCGATGCTGACGCGGGCAGCGATGGCGCATTTGCCCGACGGTTCGGGGGTGATCGTCAACATCACGAGCGTGGGCGGCCGATATGGCGCTGCTGGTCGCGCCCTTTATCCCGCGTCCAAAGCGGGCCTCGCCCAGTTCACCCGCAATGCCGCCGCGACGTTGGCACCGCGCGGCATCCGCGTGCTGTCTGTGACACCGGCCTGGACATGGTCGCCTACCCTCGAAGCGCGCGCCGGAAGCGTCGAGCGGGCCGATCGGGTCGCCGGGCGCCTCCATCCGCTCGGCCGCGCAGGCCGCGGCGCGGACGTCGCCGACACCGTGCTATTCGCCTGCTCGGACATGGCGGGGTTCGTGACGGGCACCGATATCGCCGTGGATGGCGGCTTCACCATGCTGGGGCCGGATCAGGGGCGTTCTCCTGCTGCCTGGTTCGAGGAGGCCGGCGAATGACCGACTATGACGTCGTCGTCGTCGGGAGCGGGATCAACTCGCTGGTCTGCGCCGCCGAACTCACCGCCAAGGGACGGCGCGTACTGGTCCTGGAGCGAGAATCCGTCGCCGGCGGCTGCATCCGCACCGAGGAGGCGACCGTGCCGGGCTTCCGCCACGATCTCTTCTCCATGTCCTATCCGTTGTTCGTCACAACGCCATTCTATCCGACGCTCAAGGCGCGATTGGATGCCGAGGGTGTTCGGATGGTGTCGGCCGCGATCCCGACGGGCGTACTCCTGCCGGACGGACGGTCCCTGTTGCTGCGTCAATCGCGCAAGGAAAATGTCGCGGCTTTCGAGGTGGCGTACCCCGGGGATGGTACCGCGCATGCTCGCGCCATGGCGGAGATCGAAGCCGACGCTCCGCTGATCTTCGGGCTGCTGGGGCAGGAGCCGCGCTCTGCCGGCACGCTTGGGCTGCTCGCGCAAAGCCTGCTTCGGCGTAAGCTCGACGGTATGGCGCGCTTCGGCGCGGAGGGGCTGCTGTCGGTGCGCGACTGGCTGGAGAGGAACTTCGGGTCGGAGCTCTCGCGGGCCTTGATTGCTCCCTGGGTCCTTCATGTCGGGCTGGGGCCGGAGAGCAGTTTCTCCGCGCTGATGGCAAAGGTCGTGATGTTCACGCTCGAGGGCGTCGGCATCCCGTTTGTCGAGGGCGGCAGCGCCAACATCGTCGCGGCCTTCCGCCGGATCATCGAGGCGGGCGGCGGTACTGTACTAACAGGCGTGGACGTGAGCGGCCTGCTGGTCGAACGTGGCACGGCGCGGGGAGTTCTCACCACGGAGGGGCACCGTTTCGAGGCTCGCCGCGGGGTCGTCTGCAACATGACACCGACACAGCTATACGGTCGTCTGCTTGCCGAACATGCGGTGCCGGCGCCGGTGCGCGAGCAGGCAGCCGCCTATCGCTATGGCCGGGGCTGCATGCAGATCCATATCGCGCTGTCTGAGCCGCCGCTCTGGGCGGATCCCGAGTTGGGCCGCGTCGGGCTGCTGCACCTCACGCCTGGGCTCGACGCCGTCTCGCGCGCGGTCAACGAGGCGGAGCGCGGGCTGCTGCCGGCTGAGGCGACGATCGTGGTCGGGCAGCCGACGGACGTGGACCCTTCACGCTGCCCGCCCGGCTGTTCGATACTGTGGATCCAGCTTCAGGAACTGCCCCGTACGATCCGGGGCGATGCCGCGGGCGAGATCGAGGCTCCTGCGGATGGCCGTTGGACCGATGCGATCGCCGAATCCTATGCGCGCCGCATCCTGGTGCGGCTGCGAGGCCATATCGGCAATCTCGATCGGGCGACGCTCGGGGTCAGGATATTGGGGCCGCACGCGCTGGAGGCGTACAATATCAATCTCGTTGGCGGCGATCCCTATTCCGGTGTCTGCTCAGTCGACCAGTTCCACCTATTGCGCCCCTTTGCTGCCGCGCGCGGGCATGCGACGCCGATCAAGCGGTTGTACCATATGGGCGCCTCAACCCATCCTGGACCCGGTCTGGGCGGGGTGTCGGGCCATCTCGTGGCGCAGACGATCGGCTGAGCGTGACCGAGGACCTGCTCTCGATCGAAGCGCTGGTCGCGCAGTTCCAAAGTGGCACGATCAGCGCAGAGGCCATCGCCCGGCGCAGCCTCGACCGGATCGCCGGCGATCCTGCGCTTGGTGCCATCACCCACGTCGACGCCGATCATGTCCTCACACGCGCGCGCACTCTCGATCGAGCTCGCGCAAATGGGGAAGTCCTGGGTCCGCTGGCCGGCATCCCGTATGTCGCCAAGGATAATATTAACGCGCGTCCCTATCCGACGACCGCCGGCACCACGACGTTGCGCCATGCCGTGCCGCGCGCCGATGCGCCGATCATCGACCGATTGGGCGCGTGCCACGCGATTCTGGTCGGTAAAGCCAACATGCACGAGCTCGCGCTCGGCAATACGAC
>Ga0207695_10007248_pt1 | contig 14163 bp, 9 predicted proteins | sample KBSC54metaG_FD_184354 | JGI IMG/M metagenome (GOLD analysis project Ga0207695, IMG submission 184354) | Corn rhizosphere microbial communities from Kellogg Biological Station, Michigan, USA - KBS C5-4 metaG (SPAdes) (version 2) | ecosystem: Host-associated > Plants > Roots > Rhizosphere > Soil... | reverse complement strand
GACCTCAGCCGAGATGGCCGAGATGTCCTACGTTGTGGATTACTACATCCATATCGACTCCAAGGAAGAGGCGCTCGACCTCATCACCCACATGCCCTTCGCCGGCACCGAGATCGATACGGCCGAGATCGCCGAATATGCCGGCCCCGCCATCGAGCAGGCGATCAACCAGGTCATCCAGGTGACCAAGATGGAGAATATCAACGAGCGCATCGCCGACGTGCGTGAGCTGGTGAAGCAGCATCTTGGCGATTTCCTCAAGGTCTACGGCATCATGCTGAACGACCTGAAGGTACTGATCATGCCGCGCGACGAGCGGATGCGCGAACTGATCTCGCTCCAGGCCATCGGCCTCAGCCCGATCGAGGCGGTGCGCTATTATCTGGCGCTGCGCATGGCGGAGAAGGGCCTCGTCTCTGCGCCGAACGCGGCCGCGGGGTTGCCCTTCAACATCGGCGCGCCCGCAACCGGTGTCCTGCCGCTCGGCGACGTCACGGGGACGAAGGCCAGATGACCGGTTTCTACGACGTCGGCGCGCTCGGCCAGATCGGGCTCAACCTCTTCCATGGGTACGGCTACAATTTCTACCGGGAAGAGAACCAGTTTCGCGCCGACGATCAGAAGGTGCGGACCTTGGCCAGCGAATTGCTCGCGGGCGCGCAAAAGGCCGTGGCCGCCGCCGAGGGGACGTTCCGCCGGGAACGCATTTCGCTCCCGACGCGTGAAAATCCGTTCCCGCCCGCCGAGGTCGTCGCAAACGCGAAGCGGCTGGAGGCGCTGTCCAGGGCGATCGGCAGCGTGGAAGGGCAAGTGCGCCATGCGCCCGTTCCTGAAAATGACCGCATGACGCAACGCTATCGCAAGGAGGCCGACACCCTTCTCGCGCTGATCGAGCAGGACAAGTTGCTCGTCGGCCAGGCCGAGACGCTGCGGGCTATGGTCGCCGGCCAGGCGCCCGATACCATCCTTGCCGCCCTCCCAGACCTGGAGAACGGCATCGCCGCCATCACTCGAACGCTCACGGAGCGTCGGGTTATGACGCTGTAAATCAGAAGGCCACGGGACGATCGCCGCGCTATCGCTCACTCAAAAGCGAATCATCGCCTATGAGGAGAGCTTGAAAGGCTCGGAATGACTGACATCGGACGCCGAGTGGATCGGCTCCTCGCTTTGGGCGGAGAGCCGACGTCATCAAATCTCCGTACCTTCCGCGAGGGCCAGGGTATCCTCCAATGCGTCAAACAGCAATATATGCAAGCCGCTGCAAGAGGCCTCTGGAGACGATCGTGGAGAATGTTGCCATTGGCATTGGTTTGCGCATCGCAGGCGGCCACGGCATGGGCGGCTTCCCAGCCTCCGATTGCCCTGTGGCGCTTGGATTGCGGGCGCTTCGGCACATCGGTCCCGGACTCCTGCTACCTGATCCGCCATGGCGACACCTTCATGCTATGGGACACCGGGCTTAATCCCCGATTGGCCCATCGCGGAGAACAAAAAGTCGGAACGCACGCCGTCACGCTGGACGAGACTCTTCCGGAACAGCTGGCGCGATTGGGGCTCGTACCCAGGGACATCGCCATCGTCGCGCTCAGCCACGCACATTTCGACCATGTCGGCGGCGCCGTGTCATTTCCGCGAGCGGTCCTGCTGATCGGCCGCAAGGATTATGACGCGCTCACTGGCGATCCTGCAAGCCTAACGTCGCACCCCCAGGATCTGATCGACGGACTCGCGCCATGGATCAGCGGCGGTTCGCGCAAGGACCTCTTGGACGGCAATCGCGACATATTCGGCGATGGATCTGTCATCATGCTCAACACGCCCGGCCATACGGCCGGCCATCACTCGCTGCTCGTCCGGCTGCATCACATGGGAGCGATCGTCCTGACGGGTGACCTTTGGGATCGCGCGGGTGAATATGACAGCATCGCCTCGCCCAGGAATGCCGCCGATCCGGCGGCAAGCGCGGCCAGCATCCGATATGTCAAGGCGCTGGTCGCCGAGACGCGCGCGACCGTCATCATTTCGCACGAGGTAGCCGATGTCGGCAAGCTGCCTCCCTTTCCCAAAGCCGCGCGCTAAACGCCGGCACGATCGCTGAAAGGCATCTTTCCGGCGGTCTATCGCAGCTGCGCGGGCGCGTTCCCGGCCTGATCCCGGATCCTGGCCAGCCCGCGATCGCAAGGTAATAGCACCAAGACGTCGCCGGTCGCGCGATCTCGCGGCAACGCACGCCCATGTCTATTGGCAACGGATAGGTGGCAACGCCCATGCCGGGGGACCAAACCGCCGCGACTGCCGCAGGCTCGCCACCTGGATTTCCTCGAAGGAATCGAAACCGACACACTCCGATCCAATGTTTGCAACGTATTGTGCATTTTGTCAGCACATCAACAATAGCCGAGAAAATGCGTCGATTCTCACTATTCTTAGCTGAAAAATGCAATCTATCCACGAGTCGATATGATTGCATTTTGTATCTTCATCTTGCAATCATGCGATGCATCGCTACCGTGACGAATGTAGCGATTCGACACGAGGCGCACGGCCCAGAACATAGGGCCGGCCCCAGAATGACGCGCAGGGACGCATCACCGAATTAGAGAAGGGGAAATATCATGCTCCAATCGAAAGCGCTGACTCTCGCAAGCACGGCCTTGTCCCTGGGGATGATCGCGGGCGCCGCACGCGGGCAGGACCGGTCCCCCGCTCCGCCGGTTCCATCGGCGACGGACGGCGCCAAGACGAATTCGAGCGAGATCGTGGTCACCGGCACGCGCATCGTCCGCAACGGTTATCAGGCCCCCACCCCGACGCTGGTCACCACCACCCAAGCACTGCAACTGACCTCGCCGCAGAGCATCGTGCAGGGCCTCGAAAAGCTGCCTGTCTTCGCCGGCTCCGTGGGCCCCGGCGGCTCTCCGACCCACGGCGCCGGATCGGGCACCGCCAACTATACTGGAGACTTCCTCAACCTGAGGAATTTCGGGAGCACCCGTACGCTGATCCTGCTCGACGGCCGCCGTGTTCCGCCGACGAATTTCGATGGCGGCGTCGATGTTGACACCCTGCCGCAGCTCTTCACCCAGCGGGTCGACATCGTCACCGGCGGCGCCTCCGCTGTGTATGGCGCCGATGCCGTCACGGGCGTGGTGAACTACGTGCTGGATCACCACTTCAACGGCGTCAAGGGCACGCTCCAGGCCGGTGTCTCCACCTATGGCGACGATGGCAGCCAGCGGGCGAATATCGCTTACGGTACCGATCTCTTCGGGGGACGCGGGCATTTCGAGACAAGCTTCGAATATAACAAGATCGACGGCATCCGGTCCAAAGACGATCGTTCCTGGTTTCATGGCCAGTTCCTGGCCGGCAGCGGCACCGCCGCCAATCCCTACAGGACCATCCAGAACGGGCGGATCAACTACGCCTCGTTCGGCGGCCTTATCACCAGCGCCAGTCCGGGCACGTCGCCTTCGCTGGTGGGCATGCAGTTCGACCGGGGCGGCACGCTCAGCCCGTTCGATGTCGGCACGCTGTCCGCGTCGAGCGGCTATAGCAGCGGAGGCGATGGCGCCTATCACCAGGGCACCAGCCTGGTGGCCTCGCAACGCAGCTACCAGGGCTTCGGGCGGTTCGACTTCAAGGCCACCGACGACGTCAACTTCTTCGCCCAGGTCGCTTACGACAACACCCGTGGCGTCCACACCCAGGCGACTCCCAATCGCACCACCAAGGGCACGAGCGGCATCCGGATCTTTCAGGACAATGCCTATCTCGATCCCGCCATCGCCGCCGAGATTCCCGCGGGCGGATACATAAACGTATCCGAATATGGCATCGATCTTGGACGCCCGATCTTTCAGATCACCACCCAATCGATCTTCGCCTCGACCGGTTTCGACGGCAAGCTCGGCCGGTTTCGCTGGGATCTGACCTATAATTTTGGGCGCGGCGAAACCCGGAACAATCAATACCAGAACAGCAACAATCGCAATTTCTACGCAGCCGTTGATGCCGTGAAGGATCCATCGACGGGCAATATCGTCTGCCGCGTTTCGCTCACCCCCTATGCCGATCTGTATCCCGGCTGCACCCCGATCAACGTAATGGGCCGGGGTGCGGCCAGCCCGGCGGCCATCGGCTACACCACCAACCTGACATGGTGGGATGCGGTCAACACGACCCATGACGTGACAGCCAATATCGGTGGCGACCTGTTCGATCTCTGGGCCGGCGCGGTGTCGACGACGGTCGGCGCCGAATATCGCCACCAGACGCTCCGCGAGACATCGAGCGACGACGTAAACGCACTGCCCGATTTCTCGGGCCTGAGGGGCGGCTTCGTCATCCCCAGCGCCTCGTCGTGCACCGGCTGCACGCCGGCCTCGATCAATCCCAACACCTACACGCTGGCCTATGTTGGCACCCTGGCCGCGGCATCCCGGGGCTCGCAAGACGTGTGGGAGGTGAATGACGAGACCGTGATCCCCCTGCTCAAGAACGCGCCCTTCGCCAAATCGCTCGAGTTCAGCGGTGCGGTGCGCTACACGCATTACCGCACCAGCGGCGGCGCGCTGACCTGGAAGCTCGGTGGCGAATGGACCCCGGTCGATGGTGTGCGATTCCGCGTGGTGCGGTCGCGCGACTTCCGGGCGCCGACATTGTACGATCTGTTCGCCGGCACCCAGGTTTCCAGCACCGGCGTCACCGATCCGTTGACCGGCGTATCGGGCTATCCGCGCAGCTATGCGCAGGGCAATCCCGATTTGAAGCCTGAGGTGTCCTACACGACCACCGCGGGCGTGGTCCTGACGCCGCGTTTCCTGCCGGGGTTCAGCGCCTCGATCGATTATTACAAGATCAAGATCAACAATGCGATCGTGACCATTCCGCTGACGACCGAGATCAACGCGTGCACGTCATCCGGAGGATCGTCGCCTTATTGCGCATTCATCCAGCGGCCGATCAATAATAGCAGCACGGATCCGGCGAATTACCTGATCAGCTACATCGCGGCACCGATCAACGCCGCCTCCAATTCTACGAGCGGCGTCGATCTCGACATGACCTACAATCGCAGGATCGGCACGGCGACCCTGTCGCTCAGGTCGCTGGTCTCCTACCAGCCGCATCTGAAGATCGTGACCTTCCCCGGCGCCCCCGTCCTCGACTATGCCGGTGTCGGCGACATCGGCTTTTCGAAATGGCGCTGGACGAGCCAGATCACGGTCGCGACCGACAGCGGTTTCGCGGCGACTGTGCTCAATCGCTGGAAGAGCGGCCTCCACCGGCTCGACACGCCGACGGAACATACGCTGGATGGCCCGCTCGGCGCCTATGACACGGTTGATCTGACCTTGTCCAAGGATGTCAAAACCGCACGCGGCAACATCGAATTCTTCGTAACAGTGAACAATCTCCTGAACCGTGCGCCCCGGATCTTCGCCAATGACAGCCCGGGCCAGGTCAACCCCACGGTTGCCGACGACGACGTGATCGGCCGCTATTTCGTGAGCGGCGTGCGTTTCAGGCTCTGATGTCCCCCCTGCTGGCCTCGATCCGTTCGAGGCCAGCATTTTTCCTGCGAGGACATGGATGAAGACGGCATTCTTGATGGCAGCGATGCTGGCAGCAACGCTACCGAGCCTTGCGGCAGCCGATTATGGCGTGACGGGTGCCACGCCGGGGCCGGGCGAGATGGGCCGGGGCGATCGATATTCCGGGCATGCGTGGGCGACCCGCTCTCCCGTCATCGCCCGGCACGGCATGGTCGCGACGGCTCAGCCGCTGGCCACGCAGGTGGCGATCGACATCTTGAAGAAAGGCGGCAGCGCGATCGACGCCGCCATCGCCGCCAATGCGACGCTGGGCCTGATGGAGCCGACCTCCTGCGGCATCGGCGGGGACCTGTTCGCGATCGTATGGGACCCGAAGACGCGGCGCCTCTACGGGTACAATGCCTCAGGCCCGGCCGCTGCCGGCCGTAGCCTGACGCGGATGATCGCAGAGGCGAAGGTGGCCGCCACCAGGCAGGGAATCGCCTACAACGCAACCATCCCGCATTATGGCAGCCTGTCCGTCACCGTGCCAGGTGCCGTCGATGGCTGGTTCGCGCTGCAGAAACGCTTCGGCAAGTTGAGCCTCAAGGACGATCTCGCGCCGGCCATCGCCTATGCACGCGAAGGCTTCCCGGTTTCCCAATTGGTCGCGCAGAGCATGAAGCGCAATTTCGGGATCTTCGAGGCCAATCGCGCCGTCATCGAGGATCTCGACAACGCCAGGGCCACCTATCTCATCGACGGGCACACGCCGGCGGAGGGCGAGGTCTTTCGCAACCCCGATCTCGCCAACACCTACGAGGCGCTCTCGACGCACGGGCGCGACGCTTATTACAAGGGCATCGTCGCCAGGACGGCGGACGCCTACTTCCGGCGTGTCGGCGGCGACCTGCGCTATGCGGATTTCGCCGGCTTCAAGGGCGAATGGGTCGATCCGCTGAGCGTCCGCTATCACGGCTACGACGTGTTCGAACTGCCGCCCAATACGCAAGGGCTCGCCGTGCTGCAGATGCTGCGGCTGCTCGAACCGTACGACCTCAAGGCGATGGGTGCGGGCAGCCTCCGTACGGTCGGCACAATTCTGGAGGCCAAGCGTGTCGTCTATGAGGATATGGCGCGATATTACGCCGATCCGCGCTTCGCCAGGATTCCTATCCAGGATCTTCTCTCGAAGAATTATGCGGATCAGCGCCGCAAGCTGATGAACCCCGAGCGGCCCAATCTCGACATCGCGCCGGGCAATCCGAAATTCCGCACCGGCGACACGACTTACCTGACCGTCGCCGACAAGGACGGGATGATGGTGTCCCTCATCCAGTCCAATTACAGCACGATGGGCTCGGGGCTGGTCGCCGACCATCTCGGCTTCATGTTTCAGGATCGCGGCGCCCTCTACTCGCTCGATCCGAAATCGGCCAACGTCTATGCGCCGGGCAAGCGCCCCTTCCACACGTTGATCCCGGCCTTCGTGATGAAGGATGGCGCGCCCTTCATGGCGTTCGGCGTGATGGGCGGCGACATGCAGGCGCAGGGGCAGGTGCAGGTTCTGACCGACATCATCGACTTCGGGATGAACGTGCAGGAGGCGGGAGATGCCGCGCGCTGGTATCATGGCGGCGGCTCCTATCCGACGGGCGAGAAAGCCGATGGCCTCGGCACCGTCGCGATCGAGAGCGGCTTTTCGGACGCGGTCAGGAATGGGCTCGCAGCGCGCGGCTTCAAGGTGATCGCGCCGGGCTGGGAATTCGGCAACGACGAGTTCGGCGGCTACCAGGCCGTCATGTGGGATAGCCGGCAGCATACCTACTGGGGCGCGAGCGAGATGCGGAAGGATGGAGAGGCGATCGGCTACTGACCGTCAGGACACGGACGGCCAGGACGCGGCACATGAACCCTATTGTCCATACTTCAGCGCGGGCGCAGGCAGGCATGGGCATATCCCATATGCCCTGACCATTGAGGAGCCCGACGTGGAGCACGCCGCCGCCTGCTCGCCGCGTGCCGACGATCCTCAGAAGGAGACGAGGGGCATGACCATCAAGGAACAGACGGGCGCGATCGCTCGATCGGCCGTGACACTCGATCGCCGGGCTGCCATCGCCGCGGGCACGGCCTTCGCTTTGTGGTCGCCAGCACAGGCTGGGTTGCAACTCGATCCGATTACCGCGCTCGACGCGACGGCGCTCTCCGCGGCTATCCACGCGCGCCGGCTCTCGTGCGTCGAGGTGATGACGGCCTATCTCGATCGCATCGACGCCCTGAACACGACAGTGAACGCGATCGTCGCCCTGCAGGATCGGGCGGCCTTGCTTGCCGAAGCGCGGCAGCGCGACGAGGAATTGGCGCGTGGCCTCTCGCGTGGACCGCTCCATGGATTCCCGCACGCGGTCAAGGATCTCGAGGATGTGCGCGGTATCGTCAGCACACAGGGTTCGCCCATCCTGAAGGATTTCGTGCCGAAGACCGACGGCTATTTCATCGAACGATTGCGGCGCGGCGGTGCGATCTTCATTGGCAAGACCAACGTACCGGAATTCGGGCTCGGATCGCAGACATACAATCGCGTCTACGGCACGACCGGCAATGCCTATGATCCATCGAAAACCTCGGGTGGTAGCAGCGGCGGCGCATCCGTGGGCGTCGCGCTCCGCATGCTGCCGCTCGCCGATGGCAGCGATTATATGGGATCGCTTCGCAATCCCACGGCGTGGAACAACGTGTTCGGTCTGCGCCCCAGCATCGGCCGCATCGCGCGCTCCAATGATGGTTTCTTGCCTTCGATCGGAGTGATGGGGCCGGTCGCGCGGACGCTGCCCGACATGGCCATGCTGTTGTCCGTGATGGCGGGCCCCGACGTCCGCGATCCGGCATCGATCCACGGCGATCCGGGGCTTTTCCTGCAGTCGCTGGCGCGCGATTGGCGCGGTACGCGCATTGGCTGGCTCGGCGATTTCGGGGGCTATCTCGCGTTCGAGCCGGGCATCCTCGATCTTTGTCGGGGCGCGATCAAGGTCCTGGAGGGGCTGGGATGCATCGTTGAAGAGGTGCGCCCCGATCAGGACATGGCAGAGCTGTGGGAAGCCTTTGTCGCGATCAGGAATTGGCAGACCGCTGCCGGCCTGGCCGATTTCCACGCCGACCCCGCGAAGCGCGCGCTGCTCAAGGCTGAGGCGGTCTGGGAAGTCCAACGCGGGCTCGCGCTCAAGGCGATCGATATCACACGGGCCTCGGCGGTTCGGATCGCCTGGTATCGCAAGATCGTCAAGCTGTTCGAGACATACCGCTTTCTTGTGTCACCCAGCGCACAGGTTTTCCCCTTCGACAAGTCGCTGCATTGGCCTGATCACATCGGTAACCGGCCCATGGACTCCTATCATCGTTGGATGGAGGTCGTCGCCCCGATCAGCCTCACCGGTTGTCCAGCGATCGGTGTGCCGGTGGGCTTCGGCGCGCAAGGGTTGCCGATGGGCATGCAGATCGTCGGCTCACTGGGGCAGGATTTGGACTGCCTACGGATCGCGCAGGCGTATGACAAGGAAACGCGATGGGTTGAACGCCGCCCGCCAGAAGCGTCTGCTCAAGTGTTGTTGAGGCTCTCGGGATGATGAAACCTGGCCGCCTGCAGTTAGCGCGACGATCCCGAGAGCCATGGGCTTAATGGCGTTCCAGGAAGGGGAGGGCGAGGCGGACCAGCTCCTCGGCCCGGGCTCGCGGGCCGCCTTGCCCGCGACGAAGCTCGACGCCCTGCTGCGCATCCTCGCGGGCTGCGGGCGCGTGCTGCTCGACGGCCGGCCGGTCGCGGTCGCCGACGAGGAGCTCGCGCCGCGCGCGCGCGTCGAGGATCGCGGCGACGACGTCGTCCTCACGATCGAGGCCTCGCCCGCGATCCGCGAGGTCGTGAGCGGCGGCGTGGCGCTCGTCAGCGAGGACGGCGCCTCGGACAGCCTCGCGCTGCAACGGCTCACCGAGCTCGAGCTCACGGGGCCGTGGCTGCAGCACGTCCCGCAGACGCGCGTGTTCGCGCCGCGCGAGCTCGGCACGCTCGCGGCGACGGTGCTGCCCGATCTCGCCCGGCGCGTCGAGGTCGACGTGCGCAGTCGGCGCCTGCCGCGGCTCGTGCGCGACGTCGCGCCGCGCCTCGTGCTCGAGCTGTCTCATGCAGGCGAGGCGCTCTCGGTCATGCCGACGCTCGTCTACGGCGCGCCGCCCTTCGCGCGCGTCGACGACGACAAGCTCGTGCTCGTGAAGGCGGGCGGCCCCGTGCCCGTGCGCGACACGGCGGCCGAGCGCGCGCTCGTGCTCAAGCTGCGCGAGGAGCTCGATCTGCTGCCGGGCCGGCGGACGACCTTCGGCGGCATGGACGCGCCACGCTTCGCGAAGAAGCTCGCGCGCTGGCGCGGCGCGCTCACGGGCGACGCGACGGGCGTCGTCGGCGAGACGCGCAAGCTTCGCCCGCGCATGGCGCTCGCGAGCACGCCCGCGGCGGACGGCGGGCCTCCCCACGTGTCGTTCGACCTCTCGTTCGAGGTCGAGCCCGGCCGCGACGGCGCCGCCAGCGAGGCCGTCCGCGTCGACGCCGAGGCCGTCGTGCGCGCGTGGCGCGAAGGGCTCGGGCTCGTGCCCTTGCTCGGCGGCGGCTGGGCGGCGCTGCCCGCGGCGTTCCTCGCGAAGCACGGCGAGCGCGTCGCCGAGCTGCTCGCCGCGCGCGACGGCGCCGGTCGCCTCGCGACGCACGCGCTGCGCGACCTCGGCCCGCTGTGCGAGGACCTCGACGCGCCGAAGCCCGACGGCCTCGAGCGCCTCGAGCCGCTCTTCGCGAGCTTCGAGCGGCTGCCCGAGCCCGCGCTGCCCGGCGATCTGACGGCCGAGCTGCGCCCCTATCAGCGGCGCGGCGTCGCGTGGCTCTCGTTCCTGCGCGACACGCGCATGGGCGGCATCCTCGCGGACGACATGGGCCTCGGCAAGACGCTGCAGGCGCTGTGCGTGGCCGGGCCGGGCACGCTCGTCGTCTGCCCGACGAGCGTCCTGCACAACTGGGCCGCCGAGGCGCGCCGCTTCCGGCCCAACCTGCGCGTGTGCGTCTACCACGGGCCCGACCGCGTGCTCGACCCGAGCGCCGACGTCACGATCACGAGCTACGCGCTGCTGCGCCTCGACGCCGCCGCGCTCGCGGCGCGCGCGCCGGGGTGGCGCGCCGTCTTCCTCGACGAGGCGCAGGCCATCAAGAACCCCGACAGCCAGGTCGCGCGCGCGGCCTTCGCGCTGCCGGCCGACCTGCGCGTCGCCCTCTCCGGCACGCCCGTCGAGAACCGCCTCGACGAGCTGTGGAGCCTCATGCGCTTCGCCAACCCGGGCCTGCTCGGCGGCCGCTCGGACTTCGACGCGGTCACGTCGCGCGCCGTCGCCGCGGGCGACGCGGGCGCGACGGCGCGCCTGCGCACGCGCATCCGGCCGTTCATCCTGCGGCGCCTCAAGCGCGACGTCGCGCCCGAGCTGCCGCCGCGCACGGAGGCCGTGCTGCGCGTCGAGCTCGACGAGCGCGAGCGCGCCGTCTACGACGCCGTCCGCGCCGCCTCGCGCGCCGACGTCGCCGCGCTGATCGAGTCCGGCGGCGGCGTCATGAAGGCGCTCGAGGCGCTCTTGCGCCTGCGCCAGGCCGCCTCGCACGCGGCGCTCGTGCCGGGGCAGGTCGCGACGCGCTCGTCGAAGATCGACGTCCTGCTCGAGTCCCTCGCGACGGCGGCCGCCGACGGCCACAAGGCGCTCGTGTTCTCGCAGTGGACGTCGTTCCTCGATCTCCTCGAGCCGCACCTGCAGGCCGCGGGTGTGGCGTTCTGTCGCCTCGACGGCGCGACGCGCGACCGCGCGGGTGTCACCGCGACATTCCAGTCCGAGGGCGGCCCGCCCGTGATGCTCGTGTCGCTCAAGGCGGGCGGCAGCGGCCTCAACCTCACGGCGGCCGACCACGTCTTCCTGTGCGACCTGTGGTGGAATCCTGCCGTCGAGGACCAGGCGGCCGACCGCGCGCACCGCATCGGCCAAGAGCGGCCCGTGACGATTTACCGCCTCGTGACGGCCGACACCGTCGAGGAACGCATCCTCGCGCTGCAGGCGCAAAAGCGCGGCCTCATCGACGCCGCGCTGGGCGACGCGGCCCTCGCGGCGTCGCTCACGCGCGAGGATCTGCTGGCGCTGCTGGCCTGAGCCCAGCGCGGCGGAGCGCCGTCCCAGGCTGGCATGTCGCGTGCAAGCCCACCCGGCATGTCTGTCGCGCTCCCCTTCTCCATCGCTCCTCGCGTCGACGTCCTCATCGTCGACGACAACCCCTTCATGCGCGCCGCCGTGACGCGCATCCTGCAGAGGCAGGGGCGCAGGTGCGTCGCCGTCGCGTCGGTCGACGAGGCGAAGATGACCGTCCTCGATCACCCGCCCGCGCTCGTGCTGACCGACTACGCGCTCGGAAAGCGCGAGACGGGCGTGGATCTCCTGCGTTGGATCAAGGACCAGCCGTCTCCCACTTTGCGCTCGATCGGCTGCGGCCTCATGAGCGGCTCCGACCGCCGGGTCATCGGGGACGCGCTGCACGCCGCGGGGCTCGACGCGATCCCCGTGCTCGAGAAGCCCTTCGGGCTCACCGATCTCGAGGTGTTCTTGGACGGCCTGCTGTCACCGCCGAGAAACGACGTCCGGTTCGACGTTTCGTCGCAGAGACATCTATAGAAACGTCACGGCGTCAGATCGAACGTCACACCTGGCGCAGGACCACGCCGCGGTGTTGCAAATTTTCTCGGCCTCAGGTACTGCGCGGCTCATGAAGTCGACGCGAACCCTAGGGGTCATGACCGCCGTCCTCTCCGGAGTGCTCTCGCTCGCCTGCGCCGCGCCGCTCGACGGCGTCGAGAAGGAGATCAAGCCGGCCGATCTCGAGAGCCTCAAGGCGACCGGCGCCAAGGCGAACGGCCTCGTCGTGTGGACGAGCTCGCGCGCGGGCCTGCCGCACCTCTTCACGATGAAGACGGACGGCTCGGACATCCGCCAGATCACCAAGGGCGAAGGGACGGACTTTCACCCGAGGTTCTCGCCCGACGGCCTCCACATCCTCTTCTCGCGCAGCCGCGACGACGGCTTCGTGCGCGAGAGCGAGGCGAGCAACTCGAAGCTCTGGGACCTCTACGTCGTCAACTCGTCCGGCGGCGACCTCAAGCTCGTCGCCGAGCACGCGACGTGGGGCAGCTGGATCGGGCCCGAGGAGATCTCCTTCCTGCGCGGCTCGCGCATCATGCGCAGCAAGCTCGGCGGCGAGAACGAGACGCGCGTGATGGACCTCGCGAAGCACGCGTTCTTCGACGGCGCGACGATCGTGCAGCCCGAGGTCTCGCACGACGGTCACTTCGTCGCCGTCGGCGTCGGCGGGAAGCACCGGCAGGTCGGGATCTGGAGCGTCAAGAAGAAGACCTGGGAGCAGCTGGGCACGGGCACGCAGATCGGCTGGGCGGCCGACGGCGCCTCGGTGTGCTGGGCCGACGACGCGGGCAAGGAGGGCCGCATCGAGCACGAGCCGGTCGTCGCGGGCACGCCCGCCGACGATCGCGATCCCGCGAAGCTCGTCGTCGTCGACCTGCCGGGGAAGCGCTCGCGCGAGGCCTTCCCGCGCCTCTCGAACGACGGCAAGTGGGTCGTCTTCGCCGCCGCCATCGGCAGCCTCGAGAACGACCTCGAGGACTTCGAGCTCTACCTCGCCGAGGTGGGTGGCGACACGTCGCACGCGACGCGCCTGACCTTCCACTCGTCGAACGACCGCTGGCCCGACATCTTCGTCGGCGAGCCCGGCCGGGCCGCGGCGCCCGCGGCCGCCGACGAGGCGGGCGAGCGCGAGGCGGGCGAAGGCGAGGACGCCCAAGGCGAGAACGCCGAGAAGGCGCCGAAGGCCGAGAAGGCCAAGGCGGAGCCCGCCGGCGAAGAGGCCGCGCCCACCGACACGACGACCGAGAAGAAGGCCGAGCCGGCGACCGACGAGGCCGCGGCCCCCGAGGAAGCCGCGCCCAAGGCGCCGGCGCCCAAGGGCAAGAAGAAGAAAAAGCGCTAGCTCGGTTTCAGTTGACGTTGCGCTCGCGGGGCGCGGCGAGCGCGCGCTCGATCGTCCACAGAAGATCGTCGAGGCTCATCGGCTTGACGAGGCACGCGAACGCGCCGTAGTGGCGCGCGGCGGTGACGACGTCACGCGTGTCGGCGACGCCCGTCGCGAGGACCACGGGGAGGTCGTGCGCGAAGGTGTGGAGCCGGCGCGTGAGCTCGACGCCGCTGATGCCGGGCATCGAGAGGTCGGACACGACGAGGTCGGGTTTGCGCCGCGCCGCGATCGAGAGCGCGTCGTAGCCGTCGACGGCCTCCTCGACCGTGTAGCCCGCGTCGGTGAGCGCATCGGCCATGATGGCGCGGTTCGACTCGTCGTCGTCGACGACGAGGATCCGCTGCCGCTTCTTGACGAGTTGGAGCATGCCCTCTCAGAGAGCAAGACCGGCGCCAGCCACAAGGCGCGGCGCCGGCGCCGGCCCGTCACGCCCGCGTAACGTGCTAGGTTCCCGCGCAACCGCACTCGAGG
>Ga0207695_10007247_pt1 | contig 14166 bp, 14 predicted proteins | sample KBSC54metaG_FD_184354 | JGI IMG/M metagenome (GOLD analysis project Ga0207695, IMG submission 184354) | Corn rhizosphere microbial communities from Kellogg Biological Station, Michigan, USA - KBS C5-4 metaG (SPAdes) (version 2) | ecosystem: Host-associated > Plants > Roots > Rhizosphere > Soil... | reverse complement strand
GATACCGGCACAACGAGACCGGCGAGGACAATGCAGCGGCGCACCTGCGGTCGCTCACGATCGGACACGAAGTGATCGTGCCGGTAACCGGAGGCCGCCTCGACCTCGGCCCCTGGCAGCGCATTTTCTACGGCGAGTGGGACGGCCGGCGGCCGAAGCGCGTGATCCTCAAGGCCATGGGAGACTAACGCACCTTTTCGGAATGCCGAGCTGTCCCGAAGGACGGCCGTCCACCGTCGCCTTGCCGGAGCCAGAATTTTCCATGATCACGATGTGAAGTGCTACTGCCGCGTGAGCGTCACGCGCGCGAAGGGGCGGCGTACCCCGCCGTCGTCGTTGTCCATATGCCATGCCCAACTGTCCGACGCGCGATCGTACACGAACGTGTTGTGGAACCGGCTGGTGGGCGAGCTCGTGAACACGAAGGGAATCGAGTCAGCGGCAGCCTGAGCGTGACCGATGCCGGCGGGAGCGAACGCGCCGTATGCGGTGTTGTCGAGCCACATCGCGGCGTATTCGTGCGTCGTGGGGTCGCAACCCAGGTACACGATGGCCTCATAGGCCGGAGCGCCCGACGCCGCGCGCTCGCGCGAGATCTCGTGCATTTCCACGTACTCCGCGCCTAACACCCAGGTAAAGGTCACGTCGTGGACGACGGACTTGCCCGCCATCGGGCCCCTGAGTACCCAATGGCCAATGAGGTGGTTCAGCAGCGAGTCGCGCGGTGTGACCGCCTGCGCCTGAGCCGGCAACGTCGCAAGCAGTCCAACGAGAGCCATCATCACGCGCATGCGCATCGGTAATTACTCCGAAGTGGTTGGCCAGTTGTGGCAGCTCGGCACGTCAGCTTCATGCGCACGTCAGGCTGCCGCCGTGCTTGCTCCGACTCCATTACCTTCGCACAACAATGTCGCTCGGCGTTGGGGCACGAGCGAGTAAGGCATCGCACAATGCCCGACGACGCGGCACCGGGATGGCGAAGAGACGCATGCGGGAACCGTCCTTGAATCGGAGGACGACTGCCGCGGCACGTCCCCGGACGGAGACGCTGGTGAGGTCGGTGATCGGTCGCCGATCGATCACGCGATGCCCGAGGCGGAGTTGGATCTCATCGTCCACCAAGGCAATGGCAGTGAGACCACAGGCGCCGAGCATCAAAGGGGGACCGAACGCGATGGCCGCCGGGACGGCCAGGACCATCCCAAGGTGTGAGGCCAACGTGCCGTGCGCGTGGCCGACACCGACTTCGATCGCGAGGACGATCAGCCCGAGAGTGCCGGTAATAACGGCGATCTGGAAGACGTCCTTGAGGGTCATGCCGTAGGTGGTCATCGCGGTGACAGGCTAACGTTGGAGTTCGGCTGCGAACGCGCGCGTTTACAGCTCAGCGCCAGCACCACCAGGATCAGGTTGCGGTACATACTGATCGACGCCTGCTATTTCTTCCTCCTGCGTTTCGGCTCGTCGAGCTTGGCGAGGGCACCCTTCGGCGCCACCGCCCGATAACTCTCGGCCAGCCACGCCTCGAACGTCTCGATAGGCGCGTCACGCGTGGCATCCACGTCGGCCGTCACCCATCCGTGCTTACCGAGACCGTACCCCGTCGGCTCGACGTCCGGTAGCTCGAGTGCCTCCGCCGAGGAATGCGGAAGCTTCACCGAGAACCGCACGCCTCTTCCCTCGGTGTGCAGAAACAGAAACACCTTTCCGCGCACCTTGAACGCGCGCTCGCCCCACGGAAAATCCTCAGTGGTCTCGGGGAAAGCGAGCGCCGCGGCGCGCAACCGCCCGGCGAGCGACCGAGGGTCCAGCTTGACGTGCGACATGTATCCTCGCGAAAGTCCGCCTCCAAATTTGCAACGAGGCACGGCGATGCACGAGGAACCGAGCCCGTCCGTGGCATCTGGCGCGTCTTGCAGGCGCTGCGCTTTGCGTCTCCATTACAACCGATCGGCGGCCGCCTCACGGTGGCTTACACGGCCGCACTGAACGCTGTCGCTCGACGAACAGTCCGGCACGCACATCCGATGAGCTCCGTCCACAACGACCTTCGTCGCCGCACGCTCTCCGGCCGCTATCGCATCGAGCGCGAAATCGGCGCCGGCGCGATGGCGACGGTCTATCTCGCACGCGATCTCAAGCACGACCGCGATGTCGCCGTCAAGATTCTGCGCGCCGAGCTCGCGGAGTCGGTTGGGCGCGAACGGTTTCTGCGCGAGATCCACCTGGCGGCGAAGCTCGCGCATCCTCACATCCTGCCGCTCTTCGACTCCGGCGACAGCGACGACGCGCTGTATTACGTGATGCCTAACGTACAGGGGCACTCCCTGCGCGACCGCCTCATCGCCGATCGGCAGCTGCCGGTCGAGGACGCCGTCCGCATTGCGTCCGAGATCGCGGCGGCGCTCGACCACGCACACCGCCAGGGCATCCTACATCGCGATATCAAGCCCGAAAACATCATGTTGCAAGACGGTCACGCGCTCGTGGCCGATTTCGGCATCGGCAAAGCGCTGAGCGACGTCGCCGGTGACGCGCTCACGCAGGTCGGCACGAGCGTGGGCACGCCCGCGTACATGAGTCCGGAGCAGGCCGTGGGCGAATCCATCGACGGCCGCAGCGACATTTATTCGCTCGGATGCGTACTCTACGAAATGCTCGTCGGCGAGCCGCCGTTCACCGGACCGACCGCTCAATCGGTGATTGCGAAGCGCTTCGTCCAAACGCCCGCGGACATCACCGCGCTGCGCGACGCGGTCTCGCGCCCCCTCGCGCGCGTCGTCCACCAAGCGTTAGCCCGCACGCCGATGGACCGATTCGAGACGGCCGCCGACCTGCGCGACGCGTTGCACGCCAGCCTGTCATCGTCGACACGAGCACCGGGTCGCGCGCCGGCGCGGTCGATCGCGGTACTGCCGTTCGAGAACGTGAGCGCCGACAAGGGGAGCGACTACCTGGGCGACGGCATTTCCGAGGAAATCATCAACGTCCTAACGGAGATCGATGGGCTTCGCGTCGCAGCGCGGACGTCGGCCTTTTCGTTCAAGGGCACGCGCGACGACCTGCGCACCATCGGTGAGAAATTGAACGTCGCCACGGTACTCGAGGGCAGCGTACGCAAAGCAGGAAACCGCCTCCGTGTCACCGCGCAGCTCATCGACGTCGCCGACGGCTATCACATCTGGTCCGAGCGATACGATCGAGAGCTCGTTGATGTATTCGCCGTGCAGGACGAGATTGCGGTCGCGATTGCGGCCAAACTGCAAGTCACGTTCGACACCTCGGCCGCCAAGCAGCGCGCGCACGCAACGCCGGCGCAGGTCGAGGCATTCGAGCTCTTCCTCGAAGCGCGCGCCATCGTTGGCCGGCGCGTCGACCTGGACCGCGCGATCACACTACTCGAGCGCGTCGTGGAGTTGGATCCGACTCACGCCCGCGCCCATGCCGCTATCGCCGAGGCGTGGCGCTTGCTCGCCACGTTCAATCGCGCCCCTGCCGAGGTGGCCATTCCGCGCGCCAAGCAGTCGATCGCCGCAGCCCTCGCAATTCAACCGGATTTGGCCGATGCCTTGGCCGTGCTCGCGGTCATCGCGTTCTCGTTCGACTGGGACGCAGAGGCGGCCGTTCGCTACTGGGAGCGCGCACTCGAGGTGAGTCCGATGCAATCGGAGGCACGCGTGATGTTCGCGCTGTATGGGCTGATCATGGGATGTGGGGATATCGAGCGAGCCTCGATCGAGGCGCGACGCGCGCAGCTGGACGATCCGCTCAACCCGACGGTCGTCGCGTTGGCCTCGCAAGTGTACGACATCGCCGGCCGCACGGCCGAGGCACTCGTCGCCGCCCAGCAGTCGGTCGAGCTGGAGCCGCACTCTATCCTTGGCCTAACGACACTCGCGATGGTCTGCGCCGAGACGGGTGACGCGGAGAGTGCGTTACGGCACGCACAGCGCGCGCTCGACATCTCGGCGCGATCACCATTGATCCTGGCGGTTGCCGCGTTTGCCGCGGCCGCGCGGGGCGACGTGGGCCGCGCCGACGCCTATTTCCGCGAGATCGTCCTGCGTTCGGAGTACGAGCCGCCGTCGTACTCGGCGCTCACGATGGCCGCGATCGCGGTCGGCCGCATGGAGGACGCTGTCGATTTCGCCCGCCGCAGTGCCGACGCGCACGAGCTACTCGCGGGCTTTGCCCTTTACATGCCGTTGTATGCGCAGCTTCGGGCGCACCCGCGTTTCGCCGAAGTTCGCGACCGCCTCACACGATGACCGATGGCCGGAGGTACCGCAGGTACACCACACCGTTGGGCAGCGCCGACATCCGTGTCCTCGTTCGCACCGCCGGGTGCCTGAATCACGCCATCGAGCGTAACGAATTCGGCGACAATCAAGTCTCTCACCGTCCTCCTCTGCTCGCGCGCCCGGTGCGTTAGGCACGCATCACTGGCCCACCGGCGTCCACCGGGCATTCCGGGCTGCCGCGATCGCGCGCTCGGTCACGAGCCGCATGTCGACGCTGTCGTCGGCTCGGCGCTCGACGCCATACACGGTGCCCGGAAAATCGAGCGGCCGCTGGATGGCCCAGATCTCATCGTGCGCGCTCGGCGGAAACTGCTGCGCCGGATTTCCAACCGCAATCCACCCGATGGGCAGCACCGCGTTCGCCGGCAGCAGCGAGTTGACGTGCACGACGCCGCGAACGCGCACTTCCGCCCGCGTGCCGATGCGTGCACCATGAAAGATCGTGACGCCGGTGGCGAGGAACGCTTCATCCTCGACGGTGCAGCCGTAGAGAGCAGAATGCGCACCGATCAGGACGTTGGCGCCGATGCGTACCGGATGACGGGCGGCACCTCGAATCACGACCTGCTCGCGCACGATGGTACCGCGTCCGATGCTGACCGGACCATCGTCGCCGATGATCGCGGCGCCGAACGAGATGACGACATCGGGCGCGATCGTCACATCGCCGCTCACGACGGCGGTCGGTGCGATCACCGCGCCCGGGTCGATGTTCGGCCTGCGGCCGCCAATCGCGAACTGCATGCGTCACCGTCTTCGGGAGGTATATGTTTTGTTGCCTAACCTGGCCGGCCGTTAGACCGCCGCCGCGCCGGGAACCGCGTAATGGAGCGCCACCATTCCACTCGGATATACGTGCGAGTGCGTGAGCGCCAGCGTCGTGCGGCTGGAGATCGGCGCCAGCATGGGCACCCCGCCGCCGAGCAACACCGGAACGATCGTCACCTCGACGGCGTCCACCTGGTTGCCCGCGAGGAGCTCGGCGAACAGTTGGCCGCCGCCGAACAACCAGATCTCGCCATCTCCGCTTTCGCGCCGCAGCGACGATGCAATCGCCACCGGATCGCCCGACACGATCGTCACGTTACCGCGCGATTCCGGCTCGAGCGTCCGTGACACCACGAACACGCGCGTGCCCGGCTTCCACGGCATCTCGCCGTGCGCGCGGACAACGTCGTACGTGCGGCGGCCGAGCATGATCGTGTCGACGCGCGCGAACAATGCGGCGAAGTCGACCGCATCATCGTGGAGAATCCAGTCGAACCCGTCGTGAGAGTCGGCGATATAGCCGTCGAGGCTCATCGCGATGCTGTAACGCAGGCGGCGCATGTGCGGGCACCGCTGCGAAATCCGAGCCGTCAGGTCGCAGCGTCGCCGATTCGCGCGGCCAGCGCGTCCGGAAGACGCCCGTGCTTGAACAGCTCGAACCACATCGCCCGCTGGTCAGCGGTCGCAACACCCAACTCGGCGAAAATCGCCCGAGCGAAGTCGACGGCCGCGAGGCCGCTTGCCGTGATCACGTGTCGATCGGCAATCACCGGAACATCCACGTAGTGCTCGGCGCCCGCGTATCCATCCGCGTGCGCGGGCAGGTAGCTCCGTGCATTGCTCGTGTGACGGCGGTCGTCGAGAACGCCCGCGCGGCCCAGCGCGAGCGTGGCGGCGCAGATCGCGGCCACCGGCGTGCCGGCGTGCACCAGCTTCGTTAGGAGCGCCTCGAGCGGCGCCCGCGGATAGTCGTCACGCTCCCATAGCGTTCCGCCGGGGAGGATGAACAACTCGACCTCGATCGGATTCACCGATGCGATGTCGACATCTGGGCTCACCCGGAGGCCGCCCATGGACATGACCGGCTCGAGCGTGAATCCGACGCTGCGCACCGTGCGTTTGCCCCACCGGCGCAGTTCCGCCAAGGCGTGCGCCGGCTCCCAGTCGGCGAATCCCTCGATGACCATCAGGTGAACGGCTGAGTTAGCCATCATCGATCCCCTGTGGGCCGGCGTTGGCCTAACGCACGAACCTGAGGTGCGCGACGCCCGGTGCGCCCACGACGTCCACGAGCGAGAGGCCATGTAAATCGTCGCCGACGTTGTCGAAGAGCCGCTCGCCGCCGCCTAACAGGATGGGCGCCACGCTCACGTCCATCTCGTCCACCAGACCCGCATCGAGATATTGCTGCGCGGCACTCGCGCCTCCCGCCAGCGCCACGTCCTTCCCATTCGCCGCGTGTGTAGCCTGATCCAATGCCGCTTCGATGCCGTCGGTGACGAACGTGAACGTGGTGCCCTTCAGGCGGAGCGGTTCGCGGGCGTGGTGCGTGAGGACGAACACCGGATGATGAAACGGCGGCTCGGTGCCCCACCAGCCGTTCCACGGGTTCTCCGATTTCCATGCGCCCGGATGCCCGCCGAACATGTTTCGCCCCATCACCGTGGCGCCGATGTTGGTCAGCCGGCGCTCCAGGACGGCGGAGCTCTCGTTCACCACGCCGTCCGTTAGGCCGTGCGGCGCGCGCCACGCGGCGAGCTCGAACGCCCAATCGTGCAGCCGCTCCCCGCCGATCCCCAACGGATTCTCGACGCTCTGCTGCGGGCCGGCGACGTATCCGTCGAGCGACATCGAGATGGTGAAACGCAACTTGGGCACCGTTTACCTCCTCAACAACGTGATTCGACGGCGTCCATCACAATGTAAAACGATGCCCGCGGCCGTGCCCGTGCAAAGAAGTTGTCCTCGGCCGCAGCCCACCCGTTGGTGCCACGCGTCGAGACATCCTGGCGCTTCGCGTAGCACGAGTCGGGCCCGTCGCGTTGCTACCGGTGCTTCCACGGGTACCGCAAGGTCGGCGAGATCCGCAAGCTCTGCTCGAGATGGTATGCGCCGTCGAGCATGATCAGCGGCGCGGCGTCACGCCGAACGGACTCGACTGCGCTCGGCTGCAACGAAGTCGATGCACGTGCCATCCTTAGTATGGCAAGTCGTCCGGATCCCGCCCAACGAAGTCGGGCACGGGGTCCTCCGGGAACTGCACGACGTCGATGGTCGCGCGTCCCTCGAGCAACGCCCTGGCCACGCGATGCCGGCCATCCATTACCGCACCGTCCGCGGCGAGGATGATCGGAAACGCGAGATCGGCTTGGTTCATCAACGTCGCGTGCTCGACGGCGGTGCGAATGCCCGGCGGACCCATGCGGGCACCCCGCGCCCCGCGGCGCTGGCTAACGGACGATCATCCGTGTCCGGGGCCTGGTCGTACACGCCTAACCGCCGGCCCGATGCGACGTCGTACAGCTCGTAATGTGTGGTCACGAGGCCGTGCAGCGGGGCCTGGCTCAGGGCGACCCGGCGGCCGTTGTCGAGGAACGCCCACCGCGCGATCGGCAGATCGTTGCCGTGAAAGCGGCGTTCCCGGCCGGCCGTCCGCACCACGAGCACCAGCGGAATCGGATATGTGGTGCAGCAGTTGGGGTAGAGTGCCAGCCACCCGACACTCCGGCCATCCGGGCTCACGGCCGGTTCAGCGACACCCACCTGGTCGCTGTCCATTCGCGGAGCGATCGTCACGCCGGCGGACGTGGTCACGCGCAGGCGGCCGGCCGTGTCGATGTCGGCTCGACGATATGTGGGTTGCGTCTGGGCCGCCGACGCCGCCGGAATGAGCAGCCAGCACGCGATGCCGGCCCACATCACTCGCATTGGATCCCGCCCTCTCGCCCGGCCGCCGCATGGCGCGGGCTGCCTAACGTCGCCGATCGCTGCGGCGTCGAACGCCGGCGATTACTGTGACGACTGAGCCGTGCTGTCGTGGACGCAACGGAACTGCATGACCCAATAATGCTGGTTGCGCACCACGGTCGTCGAGGAGTTCGCCGTGTTCGTCTCCGCCGACGAGTTCGCATTCGTCGTCGTGCTGCGCTGGCGGTAGCGGGTCGTCGACTCTGCGGTCGAGTCCGTCGTCGTCTTCGTGTTCGAGTAGTGCGAAATCTCTTTGCCGTCGATGCTCTCGCCTTCGTCGACGATCGCGTACCTGCCGCCGCACGCCTGGTACATCTGCTTGTAGGCGTCCTGGCGGCGCTTCTCGCGCAGGAGGTCATCGTCGCGGAACTTGATCACGCCGACGCGATCGGCATCGTTCACCGGTGCGTACGCGCCGGCGTGTCCCGGGGCGTTGACCATCGTCGCGCCACAGGCCGACACCGCGAGCGAGGCAGCGAGCGCGAGAAAAGCGGAGCGAGCAGGCATGGACGTCCCCGAAGTGACTGGTAGGCAACCCGTTAGACACGAGCGAACTCACTACGCAGACGAGTGCCGAACCCAGCGGTAACGCGGAGGTCGTCCTGGAATCGATCGCTATTTGCGGAAGACGATCCGGCCATCTTTCACCACGATGTCGATCTTGCGAATGTCGGCCATCGTCTTGAGCGGATCGCCATCCACAATGATGAGATCCGCACGGTGACCCACCGCGACGGTTCCGAACAGTGAGTCCTTGCCTAACCACTTGGCGCCATTGACCGTCGCCGCTTCGAGCGTCGTCGATTTCGCCACGCCCGCGCTGTCGTACGCGTCCATCTCGTCATAGAGCAAGCCGTCGTCCGTGCCCGCGAGCAGGAACACGCCCATCTGCTGCGACCGGGCGACGAACTTCGCCATGCGGCGATAACTCTCCTGCGCGGCCGCGAACTGCGCGAGGCCGAGCGACTTGCGCATGCTGTCGTCGATCCGCTGGATGGAGAGCGTCGGGTCGAACCCGATGCCCGACCTGGCCATCTTCTGTATCAGCGCAGTGACGCGCGGCGAGTCGGGATCGATCTCACGCCAGTCCGCCTGCATGCGCGGCACCGGATGCTTGTCGTCATCGAGCGTCTCGTTGTAGCCCTGCGGCTGTTCGCTCACGGGCAGAAAATCGGCCCACACGCGGATGTGGTTGAGGCCATCGATGCCGCAATCCATAGCCTGGCCCCAGCTCGTGTGGACGCCGATGTGCCCGGTGACCTTGAGCCCGACCTTGTGCGCTTCGTGCACCACGGCACACAGCACGTCGGGCTTGAGCATGAAATACACCTTGAGCAGATCGACGCCCTGCGCCTTGAAGGCGCGAACGACCGTCGTCGCCGCGGCGGTGTCGTCGATCATCACGTCGACTAACGGATGATAGTCGCCGAGTCCGTCGATCAGCGGGCCGGCCGAGTAAATGTCCGGGCCGGGGAAAAGGCCCATGGCGATCGCTTCCTTGAAGTTCATGCTGAGCGAGAGCGGTGCCCCGGGATCGCGGATGTTCGTGATGCCTCGACTCAGCAGGAACGGGCCCTGCTGGTAGTCCCAGAAGTGATAGTGGTTGTCCATGAGGGCCGGCATCACGGTGCGCCCGTGCGCGTCGACCACGGGCACCCCCGGCCTTGCGTTAGGCGCGCCGGCGCCGATCGATGCGATCGTGCCGTTCTTGATCTCGATCGTGCGGTCGGCGAGCGGGGGCGCCCCGGTGCCATCCCAGAGGCGCGCGTGCGTGATCACCATGTCGGGCGCCGACTGCGCCGGCAGCGCGAAGCGCGCCGTGAACGGGATCGGCGTCACCGCGCCGGTGCGCAGGTCGAGGCGGTAGAGCTTGCGCGCCGCGCACAGCACGGCGGTCGTGCCGTCAGGCGAAAGCGAGAGCGCCTTGTCGTCGAACGGACTGGCGAATACGGCGCGGGCCGGTCCGCCGGCCGCGGGCATGGCCATGATCGAGTCGATGGCGTTGACCGACCTGATGTAGTAGAGGGTCTTGCCGTCGCCGCTCCACGCCACCGACGACTGATTCCACGGCGTGTCCGTTAGGCGGGTGGCCGCCCGGCCGGGCAGGTCGATGCGAAAGAGGTCGGCGCCGCCGTAGCGCCCCGACGCGAGCAGCACGTGCTGTCCGTCCGGCGAGAGCGCGAACGTCCATTCGTGCCAGTCGTGCGTCTCCGTGACCGGCTTCGCCTCGCCGCCGTCGACCGGCACGTGCATGAGGTGCGCGTCGAGCTGTTCCGATTGCGCGACGAAATAGATCTCGTCGCCTTTCGGCGTGAAGGCCGTCTGACCGATCTGTTTCTCGGTGTGATACAGTCCCGCCGATGTTCCAGTCGCGAGATTGGTGACGACGAGGTCGCTCCCGTCGCCGTCCTCGTGGGCGTAAACGAGGAACTGCCCGTCTGGCGACCACGCCGGATGCGTGTCCCAGCTGATTCCGTTAGACACCTGCCGCGCTTCGCCGCCGCCCGCGGGCACGATCCAGATTTTGCCGAGGATGCTGAGCGCGATCTGGGCGCCGTCGGGTGAGACGGCGGGATCGGCCGCACCATCCGAAACAGTGACGACGCGGTCGTGCTGCTGCGCCGGCGCGTCCGCCGACACGATGGCCGCGAAGGCGAGTGCAACGAACAACGACAACGGGCCGCGGATCCGGCTCATGATGTCTCCGGCGATTGAGGTCAGTGCGGAACGGAGGGGCGCAACTGCCTAACGGTCAGCCGCCGAGTCCCAGGCCTTTGGTGATCGTGCTGATGAGGCTGCTGCCGCTGAGATACGCCGCCATGAACAAGCCTCCCTTGTTCTGCGAGATGCCCGCTCTCCCCCCGAACGCGAGCTGAAACGGCAAGCCCTCGGCGGCGGGCCCCAAGATCAGGGAGTTGAGCTGAAGTCCGTAAAACAGATTGTGCGCGTCGCTCGTCACGCCGGCCATCGCGCGGATGCGATCGAGCCAGGACGGAAGCCCGTGCGCAGGGATCAGCAACACCGGACTGAAGTCGAGTCCGTACATCGCTTCGATCGACTTTCCACCGGGATTGTGCCCAACCCACGCCTCGCCGACGAACGGCCCGGGCAAGGCGTGCGCGACGCCCCGGTACTCGAGGTACGAGCCGATCGCCGAGATTTTCGGCGCTCCGTCGCCAGGGTCGGTCCGAAGCCTAACGGCTAACAGCTGCGGTCCGGGTATGTCGCCGAAGCGCCACAAGTACGTGGCAACGCACTGGACGTTGGAGTCGCCGCTCGATTGCTCGCGCGTTGCCGACGTGTCCCAGTGCGCGAGGATCTCCGCCGACTTGACGTCGCCCGAGCTCGACGCGCCGGAGAGCGCCGTGAACGTGACCTTGATGCGAATGCATTGCTCCGGCGAGTCGACGTTCCCGATGTTGAGCTTGAGCGGTTCCGGAGCGAACTGCGTCGTGTAGCCGCGAATCTGATGCGGGGACCGGCCGAGCGCCGCGACGCCGCCCGTCGTGGTGTCCTTGGTGATGAAAATTCGATCCCTGCCTTGGGCAACCAGGCTTTGCGAGAGACCCGCTGTCAGTGCCAACGCGACGACGGTGCCCGCGACATCCGGCCCCCAAACGCGCATAGGACCTCCTCGGTCGGAAACGGGTGGGCGCTACGGGAGCAATTCTACCGTTGGGCCGCGGGTCGGTCGACCCTGCTGCCTAACGTGCGTTCGCATCGGGGAGTTATTGCCTACAAGGTAGGTAAAAACTCCGTGATGCCGTCCGAAAAGGCTTGTGCCTGGTGTCCGCACGTTGACGTCCGTGCGAAACACCTGTGGGTTGGCGCCGCCCGAGCGAACCGAGTGGTGGCTCTCGTCCATCTAGCATCGAGCCACCACTCGTCGCCGCGGACTGTCAGCGCTCGCCAATGATCGGGTGCACGTTCCGGCCGCGCATCTTGTCGTTGAACGCCGTCACATCCGTCTTCATGAACTGCGCGACCTGGTTCTTGATGGTCTGCAGCTGACCGTGCAGCAACTCGGCCACCTGCTTCGCCTGGTCGGTGGGCGCCGCATCCGACCGCTGCACCTCGTCGGCCAGGTACATCAATTTCTCCGACAGCATCGGCGGCCAGCGCACGTCATCCTGTCCCCTGCCCGTGACCTTGAGCTGGACGAGCTGCTGCTCGACGCTCACCAGCTTGTCGCGCAGCGAATCACTCGCGGTCCGCACGTCGGCGAACGTAGAGTCCTTTCCGGCCAGCGTTAGGAGTCCGGACAGCTGCGCGCGCACGACCTCCATCTGGTTGATCTGGTCGACCGCGTCGTTGATGTCCGCGTAGAGCGTGCGCTCGAGCGCGTTCTGCGCGGCGATCGTCTGCTCGGTGCCGCCGCTCGCCGGATCCTGCAGTACCGTGAGCTTCTGCGTGTCGTGCATGGAATCGAGCGCCACGGTCACCGTGTACGTGCCGGGCGGCTCGAGCAGCGCGAAGCGCCCAACGTCCGGCGCCGGAATCCCCGACGCCTTCACCTGGAACCAGTTCATGTACAGGGGACTGGCGCGCAGCTTGGCTTGCTTCGTCGCGTCGCCGTACAGATCCCATTGGATGCGATTGAGTCCGTCGTGCGGCCTAACTTTCATCGTGCGCACGACCGCGCCCGAGTTGTCGGCGATCGTCACCTCCGCGCTGTCGGTCGAATCCTTGGGCGCCGACTTGACCCAGAAATCGAGCGTCGCTCCGTCCGCGGGATTCTTGCCGGCAACGATGTCGTCCAACTCCGTGGCGGGCTCGGCGACGCCGCGATAGCGATACTGCGGGCGCGGCTCGAGCAGGGCCAGCGATTTCGACGCGAGATCCGGAGTCCATTCGTGCAGCGGCGTGAGGTCGTCCAGAATCCAGAAGCCGCGTCCGTAGGTTCCGATCACGAGATCCTGGAAATGCGGCTGCACGGTGATGCCGTACACCGGCGCGTGCGGCAGGCCGCTCTGCAGCGGCGTCCAGTTGTCGCCGGCGTCGAAGCTCACGTACACGCCGCCCTCGGTGCCGAGGTAGAGCAGGCCTTTGCGCGCCGGATCCTCGTAGATCGTGTGTGCGTACGAGATCGGCGACTTCGCGATACCGTGCGTGATCAACGTCCAGGTCTTTCCGTAATCCGTGGTCCGGTAGACCCACGGATCGAAGTTGTTCACCTGATGCCCGTCGATCGCCATGTACGCGGTGCCCGGCGTGAAGCGCGACGGCTCGATGCTCGATACCGTGCCTAACGTCGGATACCCGCTCGGCAAATTGGTGACGTTCGACCACGTTTTGCCGCCGTCGCGCGTGAGCTGCACGAGGCCGTCGTTGGTCCCCACCCACAGCTCGCCCTTCGCCAGCGGCGACTCGGCGATCCAGTAGATGACATCGCCGTACTCGACGCCGATGTTGTCGGGCGTTAGCCCGCCGGAGATGCCCTGCTTCGACTTGTCGTTGCGCGTGAGGTCGGGGCTGATGACGTCCCAGCTCTGGCCGCCGTTGGTGGTCCGGTGCACCACCTGCGAGCCGGTGTACACCGTGTTGTGGTCGTGCGGCGAAATCATGAGCGGGAAATTCCACACGAAGCGGTACTTCGCCATGTCGGCCGGTGCACCGGCGACGTTCTCGGGCCATACCTCGACGTTGTTGATGATGTGCGTCGGGACGTTGTAGCGCACGACGATGCCGCCGATCGCGCCGGAACCGGATGCGCTCGACCACACGAGGTTCGAGTCGACGGTGTCCGGGATCGCGAATCCACTCTCGCCGCCGCCGACGCTGCGCCATTCGCCGCGCCAGATTCCGCCGTCGGCGCCGAGCTTCGAGTTGCTCGGTCCCATGTAGGAGGTGCCGTCTTGTTTGTTGCCGTAGACGTAGTATGGAATGCGATTGTCGACGGTGACGTGGTACATCTGCGCGATCGGCAACTGCACGCGCAGGAAATTCTTCCCGCGATTCATCGTGATGGCAACGCCGCCGTCGTGCGCGACCGCGAACCGGTTGCCGTTCGTCGGGTCGATCCAGATGTCGTGGTGGTCGCCGCGCGGGAATTGATCGCCCTCGAGGTCGATCATGGTGACGCCGCCGTCGAGCGTCTTGGTGAAGTTGGCGGCGAGGAAGTACACCTCGT
>Ga0207695_10007243_pt1 | contig 14172 bp, 14 predicted proteins | sample KBSC54metaG_FD_184354 | JGI IMG/M metagenome (GOLD analysis project Ga0207695, IMG submission 184354) | Corn rhizosphere microbial communities from Kellogg Biological Station, Michigan, USA - KBS C5-4 metaG (SPAdes) (version 2) | ecosystem: Host-associated > Plants > Roots > Rhizosphere > Soil... | reverse complement strand
CTTTCGTTGTCATAATACTCTTAAAATGAATAAGCCACAAAATAAAAAAATCCCCGAAAGAGGGGATCGTTTTATAAAATATTAAGTTTTTTATTTAGCCATATACATTACATCCTTCACCAGCTTTACTGTACGCGGCACATCAGGCATGTGAAGCGCTACCAGGTTTGGTGCATAGTGCATATTAGCATCAGCAGAGGTTATGCGGCGTATAGGAGCATCAAGGTAATCAAACGCTTCTTTTTGTACGCGATAAGATATTTCAGAAGATATGCTGCCAAACGGCCATTGTTCTTCCACTATTACCAGGCGATTTGTCTTCTTAACTGATTCTACAATAGTATGCCAGTCGAGTGGACGTATGGTTCGTAAATCAATTACTTCCGCTTGTATGTTCTCCTTTGCAAGTTCATCTGCAGCAGCCATAGCTACTTTCATCATCTTGTTATAAGAAACGATAGTAACGTCTGTCCCTGCTCTTTTTATATCTGCCTTACCTATAGGAATGATGTATTCTTCTTCAGGCACTTCACCCATATCGCCATAAGCCACTTCGCTTTCCATAAACACAATCGGATCGTTGTCGCGAATTGCAGATTTAAGCAAGCCTTTGGCATCGTATGGATTGATCGTAGAAATAACCTTTAAGCCGGGAACATTTGCATACCAATTTTCGAAAGCCTGCGAGTGCTGGGCGGCCAACTGGCCTGCAGAACCATTAGGACCACGGAAAACAATAGGGCAAGTGAACTGGCCACCGCTCATAGAAAGAATTTTTGCAGCATGGTTTACTATCTGGTCCAATGCTAATTCGGCAAAGTTCCATGTCATGAACTCAACTATGGGACGTGTATTGTTCATAGCTGCACCTACACCTATAGCCGCAAAGCCGAGCTCGGAAATCGGTGTGTCTATAATACGTTTAGGGCCAAACTCATCCAGCATACCCTGGCTTACTTTATAGGCTCCATTATATTGTGCTACTTCTTCACCCATCAGGAATACATTTTGATCGCGACGCATTTCTTCTTCCATTGCTTCGCGGAGTGCCTGACGTAAAGGGATAGTGCGCATGTTTTATATATTAAATTTATGATTTGAACGTGTTGTTTTAAAAAACCGTGTAAAGATACGGCACGGAACTTAATTTTTAACCGGGTGAAAAGTAACTATACTGCTAACATCTTTTTCGACAAATTTTAATTTCAGCGCAGTATCGCTAAGGTGCTGAACTATCATTTTAAATGAAGTGCCTGCACCTTTTTCTTTTAATTCATCAAGCATTAAAGCTCCATCATCATCAAAATACCATTTGGTGGTATCGGTATAGCCGCCAAAGGTCAGGATCGCCTGGCCATTCTTTTTAAAATTGAAATAAGTATTTTCCAATGTTTGCTGCTGAATTTGCTTAAAGCTATCGAGTTGCTTTTGCAGCACTACCTTTATGCTATCCATATTATGAAAACCATATAAGGTATCATTGGCCGCGGATGTTGTGCTTTTGCCTATGGTGTCTATAAACTGCTGTTGTTTTTGCAGCATATCATCTAAATCGGGGTTAAATAGTTGCACTGCATGCCAATTACGTACTAACATATCTTTTTTTGAGCGTTGGCACGCAAAAAGCAAAATGGGAATAAACAGTAACAATATCTTCTTCTTCATATCACTAAGGCATTATTAAAAGAAAATAGCTTTTCCATTCCTGGGTAGATAATAAACTTTCAAGCAAAGGGAAATTTGATTGGTCGGTGACGCGGGGATATACTTGTTTTAAAAACTGGTAACGCTCAGGGTCATTATTCAATTCTTTTGTAAAAAGACGAATCTGGCTTGTGGAATAGCAATTACCCAGTTTACTAAGCAAATATTTCAATTTATAGCTATCAGAATGTTTTTGCAATTTGTTCAGCATATTATCGAACTCCTTGCTATCTATGGGTGCTGGGCAATCACTGTTAATAATCCCTCGTTTATTTCGTGCACTTATGTTATTATCAGAGCTGTTATCTATTGATTCGGCAATAGTAGTATCCTGTACTTGTGAGGTAGGTTGAACTGTTTTCTCATTGTTCAGCTCAAGATTATCAATAAACTGAGGCTGGTTGCTTGCTGCAGTCTTTGTGGATGAAACAGTCCTCTTTGCAGGCGTTTTTTTAACAATTGGCTTCTTTGGAATATGTGGAGCATCTACAACAGTACCGGAAGGTTCAGGAGCTCCAGCAGCTACATAATTAGCCTCAGCATTATATACTGGAGCATGATCGTCGTCGGCATTGTTGTTGGCAGGCAGGTAAAACTGTTGCTGAATATCGTATAGCGCAAAATTGCCACCACGTTTGGTAAGAATAAATCCTCTATAGCCGTTTTCAGGCACCTGTATAATAAACTTTTGGGCAGGGAAAATATTTTGTTGAAATAATATCTCTATATGCAATGGGCCCGGAGCTAACTGCGGGATAATGCTATGATTTTTGCCATAGCGGGGTTGCATGGCATCTTCCAGCTTTACATAAAAAGGGGTTTGCTTATCGCCTTGTATATATACATAGGAGAAACGCTGGGCATCTGCCCAGGGAGAAAGCAAGGCTAAACAAATGCAGAGGCTTATGTATTTAATAATACTTTTCAGATACATTTTATTCCAGTTCTATTAAGATAGCTCCCTTTTCCACTGCAGTACGTTCAATAACTTTTATAGACTTCACCGTGGCATCGGCTGATGCTTTCAGTATGTTTTCCATTTTCATGGCCTCTAAAACTAACATGCCATCGCCTTTATTGATGCGTTGGCCCGGCTCAACCAATACTTTTAGCACCATGCCAGGCATAGGGGCTTTCACAGGCTCTACTTTTTGCATCGCCTTAAGGTCCATACCCATGCTGCTAAGAAGCTGGTCGATTGGTTCCTTTACCGTAACCGTATGCCTTTGACCATTAATACGAAAGCTAAGCTCTTTATTTTTTACATCTACACTTTCCACAATGGCAGTAAAGCTTTTACCATTGTAAAGAATGCTAATGAGGCCATTTGGTTGCTTCCGGGCATCCCATGTTGCATGGGTATCGTTTATAGACCATTGACCATCAAGCTTTTCTATTTCGAAGGTATTGGTGTCGTTTACGGTTATTTGCAGCATAAATGCTGATTGTTTTTAATTAAGCAACAAAAATAATCATTTAGCCTTGCGATTGCTCTATTTTGTTGACTTATATGGAAATAATAGTATTCCCTATCATTTATCACTCCTTTAAAGTGATTTAATTTACTGGCTTAAGTATTACTTTCGCTTTTCTAATTAATGCACTTCTTTCTTTAAATATGAGACGTCTTTTATCAATAATATTTGTTTTTTCAATTATATTAAGCGCCTGCGGTCCACATAAAAAACTAAGTAAGCATACCGTGCTTTTGGACACTGTAGTTGTAAAACCTAACCCCAATCTTGATATTTATCGCGGTTCTGCAACTAAAGTCTGGGATATAAGCCATACCAAAGTAGCGTTGAGTTTTGACCTTAAAGAAAAGACCGCAAATGGAAAAGCATGGATATATATGCATCCATATTTCTACGCTACTGACACGCTGGTGCTGGATGCCAAAAGTATGCATATAGACACGGCAATGATTGTAACGCCGCAAGGAAATAGACCTGTATCGTACAGCTACGAAAACAATGAGCTAAAATTCAGATTTGCAAAAGAATACAAAAAGGAAGATAGTTTGCACCTATATATACGCTATACGGCTATGCCATATAGCGCCACTACAGGAGGCAGCCATGCTATAACTGATGACCGAGGGCTTTATTTTATAAACACAGATAATAGCATACCTAATAAACCTGTACAGATTTGGACACAGGGCGAAACAGAATCCAACTCTCATTGGCTGCCAACAATTGACAAGCCCAATGAACGCTTTACAATAGATATAGAGCTTACGGTACCGGACAGTTTCCAAACACTAAGTAATGGCTATATGGTAAAGCGAACTGCTGAAAAAAATGGCTTGCGTACGGATGTATGGAAAATGGATATGCCGATACAGGCTTATGCTGTAATGTTTGCTATAGGTCATTTTTCTATAATTAAAGATAGCTGGCATGGCAAGGAAGTGAATTATTATGTAGAGCCGGCCTATGGGCCATATGCCAGTAAGATATTTAAAAATACCCCGGAAATGATGAGCTATTTCTCTGATATAACCGGCATTCTGTATCCATGGAATAAATATGACCAGGTAATAGTAAGAGATTATGTATCCGGTGCAATGGAGAATACAACAGCAAGCCTGTTTGGGGAATTTATGAATGAAACCAATAGGGAGCTGATGGATAGGGATTTTGAAGACGTAGTTTCGCATGAGCTGTTCCACCAGTGGTTTGGCGATTATGTTACGTGTGAATCATGGAGCAACATAACAGTGAATGAATCATTTGCAAACTATAGTGAGCAACTATGGCGGGGGCATAAATATGGCAAAGCATCTTCTGACAAACTCGCATACGAAGACTTACATAAATATCTGCAAAGTGCTAAGCTAAGTGACCCACCATTAGTGCGCTTTTACTATAATGACAGGGAAGATGTATTTGACCGTATTTCTTATGAAAAGGGCGGAGCGGTGCTTAATTACCTAAGAGGGTTAATGGGAGATGAGGCCTTTTTTAAGGCCATGAATATATACTTAAGTAAAAATGCATTGCACTCCGCCGAAGCGCAGCAATGGAGGCTGGCAATAGAAGAGGCCACTGGGGCTGACTGGAATTGGTTCTTTAACGAGTGGTATTACCACGGCGGACACCCAATGCTGGATGTAACGTACGATTATGACGATGATGCAAAACAACTAATAGTAACCGTAGCGCAAAAACAGACAGATAGTTTCTATAAATACCAATTGCCACTAAAAGCTGCGGTTGTTTACGGAAATGAAAAAACTATTTTAGATTGGGACATAACCGGCAAAAAAGAAACGTTTATTTACCCTTACAAAGATGGGCAAAAGCCTGTTATAATACCTGATGCTATGCATTGGCTGCCGGGTGAGCTAAATGACAATAAAACAGCCTGGCAGTGGCTGACACAATACAGAAACAGTGATGACTATATAAATAAACGTGTAGCCATTCTGGGTGCCGCCAGGAACCTTGATGATAGCAGCTCGCAAATAGTACTGACTGAGGCATTGGCAGATAATATACCTACTATAAAACAATATACATTGGATATACTGCAACTGCAAAAGAAAACAAGGTGGCAGGATAAGTGGAAAGAACAGGTAGCATACATGGCTTTGAACGACGGAAACAATGCTGTACGTGCATCTGCATTTGATGTACTGGGCGACTGGAAGATAAAATCGGCTAAACAATCAATGATAGATGCTGTAAATGATAGTTCTTACAATGTATCGAGCTCTGCATTGGCTGCATTATATAAAGTTAGCGAAGACACCGCCTATGATATATCCAAACGATTACTTGCATCAAATCCCGGTGGAGACCTGGAACTGGCGATATGGAGTGTAATAGGGAAAAAGGGACATGAAAATGATATAGATTTCTTTGAGCAAAAGGCGCCTTATGTATATGGCACAAGAAAATTCAGTTTTGTGTCCAGTATATACTATTACCTGCTAAACGTAAAAAGTGATGTTGCCTTTGAAAAAGGTGTTGCCCTTATAGCAAAGCTTGCTATGAAAGAGCCTATAAAAACATACAGACCGGGATTGGCCTCTTATTTGTATAGATTAGCACAAAGCTATGATAGCAAAGCAAAGACAGACAATAAAACAGATGCAGCCAACGATACAAAACGTATAGAAATAATAAAGGCTTACATTGACAAAATAGTAGATGCAGAAAAAGATGCAGATAACCTAAAGATGTACAAAGGCATGAAGACCACAGCGAACGAATTTACAGAGTAGGCTATTCTATTGAATAGAAACAGATTTACTAATCAATAGCTGATGTAAGTTCAGTACCTGGGGAATAATGGGCTGAACTTCATCGTTTATAATAACGTAGTTGCACCGTTTCATTTTTTCATCCTCGTCCATCTGCTTCGAAATACGATCGAGAATGTCCTGGCGGGAAGTATTAGCACGTGTAACAGCACGCTGTATTCTGAGCTCGAGTGGAGCAGAAACACCAATCATTATGTCCATATCTACGTAGGTGCCGCTCTCAAAAAATATGGCGGCTTCCTTTATGGCGTATGGTGTCTGCTGGTGTTCCATCCAATCTTTAGCATATTGTACGGTGGCAGGGTGCACTATAGCATTTAGCTGTTGCAATTTTGCCGGGTCTCTAAATACAATACCTGAAAGTTTTTGCCTGTCCAGCTTGTCTTCCACATATATCTGATCCCCAAAGATGGCCTTAATATCATGAATAAGCGTAGCGTCATTATTCATTAAATACCTGGCAGAATCATCTGCGTAAAAGACAGGTATGCCAAGTGTATGAAACACCTGGCATACTATAGTTTTTCCGGAACCAATGCCGCCCGTGATACCTACTTTAAGCATTGGAAATAAATTTATTTTGCAGGAGTGACTGCAGCTGTAGCAGTACCTTCAGTTTTTTTACGGAAAGCAGAAGTCATCTCCATAGAAATAGCAGACCTTTCGATAGTCATGAAAGTGTTGTTGCTTATTTCCAGTTTCACAGTACCATCTTCGTTTGCGCGAACTATACGGCCATGTATGCCTGCAGTAGTTACCACTTGTTCGCCGGAAGTCATGCTTTCAGCAAATTTCTTTTGTTCTTTAGCGCGTTTTGCTTGTGGGCGTATCATGAAGAAATACATTACCACGAACATACCAACCATAAGGAACAGTGGCATCATAGAACCACCTGGCTGTGCTTGCAACATTACTGTTAAAAGATTAATTGACATTTTGTTTAGATTATTGTTGATTGAAAAAATTACTTATCCTTTTGTGGTATAACCTCTGCGGTGATATATAGCATATGTGTGCCTTTGTTAGAGTTTGTAGTTATCTGTACAGACTTTTCCTGGTGCCCAGACTTGCCTGCAGAATTAAATATTACTTTCATAACACCGCCTGCGCCGGGAGCTATCGGGTCCCGCTGATAGTCTGCCACGGTGCAACCGCATGAACCTAAAGCATTGCTTATAACAAGCGGGTTTTTACCGTTATTCTTAAACTCAAAATTGTAAACCACTTTTTCACCTTCGTGCATAGAACCAAATGCATGAAAAGTATCTACAAAATCCATAGTAGGTTTTGCATTCATGGCCGCCGTATCTAAGCCCATAGCAGTATGAGGGTTGTTTACAAGGCTGGTGGGCAGCAGATTGCTTTTCTTATCCTTATTAGCGTCATTATCATTACTACATGATGCAAAGGCCAAAATTAAGAGTGCAAAAAGATATCGTTGCATATAAAACAAATTGTATTACAAAATTAGGGTTTACGCGTACGTTCCTGCTTTCTAATTTTATTTTCCTTTTCCAGCTCTTTCAATATATTATCCAATACGCCATTAATAAACTGACCGCTTTGTGGGGTGCTATACAGCTTGGCTATTTCTATATATTCATTAATAGTTACTTTGGTGGGTATAGTGGGAAAATACAGCATTTCGCAGATACCCATCTTCAGCAATAAAAGATCTATTAATGCTACACGCTCTTTATCCCAATTTACCAGCTTAGGCTGTATAAGCTCCATACAGTAGTCATCCTTATCCATCACAGTATGCAAAAGGTCATGTGCATACTCTTTCTTTTCACCTGATATAAGACTAAGGAAATTAATCTTCGAATTGCTTTTAAAGAAATTCTCCATCAGCATCAGGGTCATTTCCCTATCATCTTCCCAACCCGGTAGCTCATCTACAAAATATTCCTGTAGACCTTCATTTTCAAGAATAATCTTTTCCCAGATGAATTGAATAATAGCTTTTTCCTGTTTAGCATCTCTTTTGGGTGCGGCTATGTATTCCTGATACTCAGGTGTTTCTAAAAGCTTTAAAAAGGCTTTTTTTATCCATTCTTCATCAATAAAATGCTGGATCTTAGCTTCTTTTATCTTTTCAGCAAACGTCTCATTAGCGAGCAGCGACATGATAAAATCATTACCTGCTATACGAGTGCTTACGTCCAAATCTTCTTCTCTCTTCAGGTACCTGCTTGCACGCTGGCGCGCAAAGGTTTCTGAATATTGCGCTACTCTTACAGTATATAAGATTGAAACAATAAATAAATCGAGTGAGCGGGCTAATTTTTCATTTAAAATACTTGAGGCTATTCTTTTATTCGCTTCCTGTTCTACCGGCTCAAGTGTAGCAAGTGTGTAAAGCGTCTGCATCACTTTAACCCGGATATTTCTGCGGCTGATCATAGATAGTAAAGAACCTGTTTTGCCGCGCAAAGGTAAGAAATACTTTTATTATAGGCTAAGGCGCCATAAAAGTAATTATTGTTAAATCATATAAATTTCCAACCTCGCTACGCTCCCAAAACCTGCTCTGAGAGTGATTTTATACATTTTTCTCTGATTTCCCATAATTCTTCGGTAGAATATGGGATATTTTCCTGTTTTTGCCACTGCGATATATAGTCTTTATGGTAGCAAATCTTAAAATCTGTAACCTGTTCAGGTAAAATTTCGCTTTCTTCCAACAAATCCGGTATAAAGTCGGCCGGAGTAGATTTTTTGCTGGTAAACTCAAGGATAAGGTTATTATACCGGAGATAGTTGTGCGCTTCAGGAATGTATTCAAGTTTATATGCATGCAGCATAGGGGCAATGTGTGGTGTATTACATGCATGCATTTTATAAATGCCCATCATCAGCTTAAATTCAGGCTGTTCATTCTCTATTGCCAGTTGTTTTAGCAGCGCATGTTTCGTACTGCATGTGCCATAATTGTCTATCAAAACGCAGGCTATATCCTTTTTATTTTTATTTCTTTTGTAAGGTAATGACTTAATATACTGCGCAGCTTCAGAAAACGTATAAATATTTCTTTCTGCAAATAAGATGGAAATTCTTTCACCGGAAGCTATCTCAAAATCATTATAATAATTCATTGTGTTATATTAATGCCTGACAAATAGTAATCTCAAAAAAATAAAAGCCGCTACACAAAGTAGCGGCTTTCTTTTTTTATAGAAAATTAAAATTGCATTAATGCATTGCTTCAGACAAGTCCATTTTTTGCGCACTTTTCCCTTTTACAAGTAAGACAAAAGGCACACAAATAAGGAACATAAGCCCTAAGTACAGGAATACATCCATATAGGAAAGCACAGCCGCTTGTTTGGACACCATGTAATCCATTGTCTGATATGCGCTGTTCAAAGCCACATTAGGAGTCATTCCTTTGGCCGTGTAGCTGGCCTGCAAACCATGTATGCGTTGTTGCACTACAGCACTATTGGTATTAAGATTGCTTACAAGGTCGCTTCTATGTACGATTGTCTGATGTGCCATAAAAGTAGTAATCAGAGCTACGCCAAAGGAACCACCAAGTTGACGCATCATACCTGTGAAGGCTGCACCCTGGCCAATCTGCTGCCCCTTAAGGGTAGATAATGAAAGGGTAGTAATGGGTATAAATAACATCCCCATACCCAAACCGCGCACAATAAGCATCCAGAAGAAGTTATCTGCACCTGTGTCCGGCGTTAATATCCTGTACCCCCAGAAGCAAAAAATAAAGAACAGTATCATACCGAGAGCCACTAAATACTGCTGCTTCGCACCGCGCTGCAGTAGCTGCCCTATTATAGGCATCATAAATGCAGTAGTGAGCGCCGCCGGTATCATTAGCATACCCGATTGTTGCGCAGTCCACCCAAGTGTGGCTTGTGTATATAGTGGTATGATGAAAGTAGAACCGTAAAGTCCAAAACCAAGTATAAATGAGAGTATAGTACCTACACGCAGATTAGTATTCTTTAGTACACGCAGCTCGACAATTGGATTTTTATACGTCAGTTCGCGCCATATAAAGAAGAAAAAGCCCAGTATAGCGGTTATGGTAAGTATTACTATCGTGCTGCTATCGAACCAGTCATCTTCCTGTCCACGCTCCAGTACATATTGTAATGAGCCTACAGCTACAGCTAAAAATACAATGCCCCACCAATCGATTTCTTTTCTTGATTTTTTCTCGGCAAATTTAGGACTGCGTACAAACTGAAGTGTCATTAAAGCAGCGATGACACCGATAGGGATATTGATATAAAAAATGTAGGGCCATGAATAATGCTCTACTATATAACCACCTAATGGCGGGCCTAACGTAGGCCCTATGATAACCCCTAAACCATATATAGCCTGTGCCATTCCACGCTTTTCCGCAGGGTAACTTTCAGTGATGATAGTTTGAGAAGTAACCAGCAATGCACCGCCACCAAGGCCTTGCATAAACCTGAAAAACACCAGTTCCCATATACCATGAGCGTTACCGCAAAGGAACGAGCAGAGCGTGAATATCATGATAGATGCAGCAAAATAGTTGCGGCGGCCAAACTGCTGAGATAGCCAACTAGTCATAGGGACTACAATTACGTTTCCTATGGCATATGCTGTAATTACCCATCCCACCTCATTGAGCGTAGCGCCAAGATTACCCTTCATGTCATTCAGCGCCACGTTTACAATGGTAGAGTCTACTATCTCCAACAGCGCACATAGAATGGCAGTGATGGTGATAATGACCCTTCTGAATCCATATTCAACTAATGAGTCTTGCATAAAATATTAATTATATTATTCTCTAAAGAGAGAAATTATTTGTCAAGATGTACATCAACATCTACGTTCATACCCGGACGTAATTGTTGAACAATTTTGTCGTTGGGATTAGCGAATTCTATCTTTACAGGAAGACGCTGTACCACTCTTACAAAATTGCCTGAAGCATTATCAGGAGGTAATAGTGCAAACCTGGCACCTGTAGCAGGTGAGAATGAGCTTACTTTAGCCTCGAAATCGTGACCCGGATATGCATCTACATGCACAATTACCCTTTGGCCGACTTTCATTTTATCAAGCTGAGTTTCTTTGAAGTTTGCAACAACCCATATGTTATTATCTCCAACCACACTGAATAGCGACTGACCAGCCTGTACGTACTGGCCGGGGCGAATATTAATCTTAGATACAAGACCGTCTTCTGGTGCAGTAATGATCGTATAAGACAAGCTAAGTTTTGCATTATCAAGGTCTGCCTGGCGCTGCTGTATAGTAGCTTCGGCAACACTTATTTGCTGGCCGGTAGCTGCACTTTGAGATTCGCTGGCGCTTGATACGCGTGATGCTGCATTTTTCTGCTCAACCAATACCTGCAATTGACGTTCAGCAGTTTGCTTGGTTGCAAGTGCCTGTTCGTACTGCTGTTGGGTAATAGAATGATCTTTTATCAGGTTAGCATAACGTTCGTAATCCTGATTGGCACGCCATACATTAACGCGGGCTGCATCTATCTGAGCATCAGCAGTGGAAATATTTGCTTTTGAACTGGCAACATTAGCCTGAGCAGCGGCAGTAGATGCATGAGCTACGCTTAGATTGCTTTTAGCAGCAGCTAAAGCAGCTTCAGCCTGGGCTACCTTTATTACTTCGTCCGCATTATCCAGTACTATCAGGGTATCACCTTTCTTTACACGCTGGTTATCGCTAACTTTTACCGATGAAACATAACCTGAGATACGCGGAATAACAGGGCTGATATTAGCGTCTATCTGCGCGTCATCTGTTTCTTCATGATAGAGGGAGTGGATGTACTTGCTGATACCGAATGTACCACCAACAACCACTAACAATATAAGCACTATAATAAAGCGTTTGCTGCTCTTTTTAGGCGCTTCAGTTTCTGCTACAGCCATACCAGGAGTGTGGTTGTGTATTTTTGCTTCGTTTTTTACCTGTGGTTCCATATTATGGTTTAGTCTTTTTAATTGTAGAGTGTTATAATTTATTTATTAGGATACTGGCCATTCAGAAGGCCCGCAGTTTGAAGTAATTTTTTGTAAGCTACCAGTGCATCGACCTGGGCGAACGCGTAATTTAGTTTTGCCTGCAGTTGTGAAACATCTGCTTCCAGCAAGTCTGTAGTAGTAACAAGGCTATTATTGTATTTGTTATTGGTTATTTTATAATTCTCATTAGCCTGCTCTACAGCTTTCGCATATACATCTATTTTTTTCTGGCTTACAAGATAATTTTGATATGCCTGGCTTATTTGAATTCTTACCTGGTCATTCAGCATTTCTTCATTAGCCATTACCTGCTGCACCCTTGCTTTAGCCTGTGCTACTTTAGCGCCTGTTTTCCAGAGCGATGAGAAATTGTACTGTACACCAACGCCTCCGTTTATAGCATTAGTAATAGTAAGCAGGTTAGGTATATCTGCCGCTATATAGCCGCCGGTTAATGCAATGCCGGGATAGTACTCACCCTTTGTAGCTTTTACGTTTGCAAACGCAGCCTTTTCGCGATACGTAAGTGCCGCTACATCTTTACGATTTTGTAAAGCTGCCTGTTCCCAATCGGCAACATTCCTCGTATCGGCAGACTGTTGAAAAGAATTGCTGTCCGGTAATATCTCCGTATTTTCAGGGAGCCCCAGCATTAAGTCCATGTTTATGCTGGCCATCTTATAATCATTTTCGGCATCAAGCAAGGTCAGCTCAACATTAGACTGTTGAAGCTGTGTTTTTAATAAATCATTGCGGGCAATAATTCCATTCTTTTCCAGGTTGCTGAAATCTGCTACACGCTGCTTTGCTTGATTCAGGTTTTCATTTACCAGGTCTACCTGCTTTTTTGCCTTATAGATATTACTATAGGCAGAAATGGTATTTTGTATCACAGCCTCGCGATCATTATCTGCATCCAGCCTTGCAGCTTCTGATAGATATTTAGCAGATTCTATACCATAGTGAATACGCAAACCCGAGAACAAGGGCAGGGAAGCGTTTACTATTGCATAAGCAGCCTGGTCTACCTTTACTGAAGACTGGTTTTCCGATCCGGAACCACTGCCGGAGCTACTACTACTACCCAGTTTTACTTTCAGGTCAACATTGGGATTGTTTATCCTTAAATAAGAGCCTGATGCCTTAAGATCAGGTAAACGATTTTCGCGTGCCTCGCGGAGTGATGCTGTTGCATCATCAATTTTTGCACGGCTTAGCTTTAGCTGTTTGCTGTTTTGTAAGCTTAACTGTATGGCTTCATCCAAAGTCAGGTTTTTTGTTTCCTGTGCAGAAGCCTGCAGAGTTGCTGCTAAAAACAATCCTACTGCTATTACGCCTGTTTTATTATATATACTATGCCTCATGAGTAAGTGTTGCTTTAAATAAGTTTTTTAAGTGATTGCTTAGTTTTCTTTTCAGATGCTTTTGAAAATCCTCGTCCGACATATCCATCATATTATTTAATCGTCGATAATAATTTTGCTGCATAATAAAATGATTGGCAGTACCTATCATAGTAGCCATTAGCATTACAACATCTATATTTTTTCTAAACTCACCATTCTTCTGTCCTTCATGTACTATTTTTCGTACCATTTCGGTATTCAAAAATTTACTTTGATAAACCAGCTCGCTAATGTTTTGCATCTCACGTACATGTTGCTCCTGCGCCATAAGCCTATAAAAGCATTGATTTCCCATCATCTTTTCTATATAGCTATCGACTATTTTTTCAATTTTCTGAGTAGGTGAAAGCACTGTGTCCTTCAGCATACTTTCAATTTTCAGGCGGGTGTAACCTATACGATAAACAAAAATCGCCTCCATTAGTTTCTCTTTCGATCCGAAATAATAGGATATCATTGCAATATTCACACCTGCATTTTGCGCAATATCTCTCACAGAGGTGCCCTCAAAGCCATTGGTGGCAAACAGCTGTTCTGCTGTTTCAATAATCTGCACCTGTTTTTCGTTGTATTCCATATTCTATTTTGCCTCTTCGCGCCGCAAAGTTAAACGATTGTTTAATTTTAAACAAACGTTTAATTAAATTCTTTCTAAAAAAGAAATTATAGACTTATAGGTAAAAACAATGCCATAACAATTGAACGATAAAAAATAGGACAAGAGCCTAACTAATTTTACTCCACTGAGACTGATGAGCCTGCTGTAACAGTATGTTTTTCAATGCCTGATGCTGTG
>Ga0207695_10007241_pt1 | contig 14173 bp, 8 predicted proteins | sample KBSC54metaG_FD_184354 | JGI IMG/M metagenome (GOLD analysis project Ga0207695, IMG submission 184354) | Corn rhizosphere microbial communities from Kellogg Biological Station, Michigan, USA - KBS C5-4 metaG (SPAdes) (version 2) | ecosystem: Host-associated > Plants > Roots > Rhizosphere > Soil... | reverse complement strand
GAAGCCCGGGCGGCTGTGCACCGCATGGCTCGGCTGCTTCACCTGCCCGAATGCGGTGATTCCTCTCGAACCGGAGACTCTGGCGCGTCTGCTACAAACGCACGCGGCGCTGACCGACTCGCGCGCGATGATAAGCGCCGAGCGTTGGCGGGTCCTGTACGCGCCCAAGCTCGAGATCCTCGAACGCGACGTGCTGCCGCGGTTTCCGGACGAACTGATCACCGAAGCAACTCATTTGGTGAGCGGACTCGCGCCGCTGCCGCCGATCGAATGAGCGCCGTCTCAGTTCCTGCCGCTAGTCCGATTGTTTCGCGAACTGATGATCGCGCCGCGCAGCCCGTGTCGCGGCGCAGCGTATGGCGCGATCCGGTCTGGGAACTCGATATCGACGTGGCCGGCCGTCGCGCCGACCAGAAGCGCTTGCGCTGGGGTGTTGCGCTCCCGGACAGTTCGCGCCTCACGGATCCTCAACACGCCGATCTGCTGGAAGCCGCGCGCCGCTTCGTGTGGTCGATGGCGGTTGATCCGCCGCACGGGCGCAGACGCAGCTCACCGTCCAGCCTGTTTACCAAGGCCGGCGCGATGCTCACTCTGATCAGGTGGATGGTCGGCGAAGGCTTTGCGAGCTTTCGGTCGTTGGATCGCTCCGCCGTCGACCGCTATCAAGCTTACGTCCAACAGCGCCGCGGTCCAAGGCCGGGAAAGACCAGCCCGATTACGGTCAGCAACTATCTGCGGATATTAAAGGATCTCTACCACCAGCGCGCGAAGCTGCCCGACGCGCTAGACTTCGATCCGTTCCCGCGTACCACTGCGGGCCTGGTCGCCGGTGTCTGCCGCGCCACGCGCCGCGCCATCCCGTTTATCCCCGACGCCGTCGCGATCGATCTGATCTCGAAAGCACTGCACTGGATCGAGCGCGAGACCAACGGCATCCTCGAACAGCGCGACCGCTACCAAGACGCGCTGCAGCGAGCGCGCGCTCGTGGCATCAGCGAACGCGAGTCCCGGCGGTGCGCTTTCCACGCGATCCGCGCGCGGCTCGAAGAGCCGCATCCGCCCGCTCCGAGCGAACGCCTGATCACCTCCAAGCACGATATCGATCGGTGCTTAAAGTATCTCGTCGACGCCAGCTTCATCGTTATTGCCGGATTCGTTGGCATGCGGGCGAGCGAGATCCTCTCGATCCGGACTGGCGCGATCGAGTATTTGCCGCTTGGCGCGAGCGGAGCCAAGCAGGCCTATCTCGTCGCGCGCCTGTTCAAGACCGCCGAAGTGGGCGGACGCCTTGAACGCTGGCTCGCGCCGGCGCCTGTAGTCACCGCAGTCAAGGTACTGGAGCGCGTCGGTGAACCGCTCCGAGTCGTTTCGGGCCGCGACGAACTCTTCCTGACGCGCAACACCCAGTACTGCCAGGTGATCGGCATCACGAACATGCATATCAACTGGCGCATTCGCGAGTTCGCTGCATACAACGGCGTGCGCCATCACGAGGGACGGGCATGGCCGTTCTCGACTCATCAATTCCGCAAGACTTTCGCGCGCTTCATTGCCCGGCGCGACCGTTCGCAGCTGCTTGCCCTGGCCGATCATCTGAAGCACGTCTCGGTGGCGATGACCGCCAAAGGCTACGTCGGAACCGATTTCGATATGCAACAGCTCGTCGACCACGAAGGACAGATCGAGACGGCCACGGCACTCGACCGTTTTCTCTCCTCCGATCGGCTTGCCGGCAAGATGGGCGAGCGTATCGCCGCCGGCAATGCTTCCTTCCGTGGCCGGGCCGGTCAGCAGGTGCGGCGCGACTATATAAAGTTCGTACTCAAAGAGACCTATTTGAGCATCCATGCCTGCGAGTACGGCTGGTGCGTGTTCCAGGCCGAGACCGCGCGCTGCGGCGGCAAGCTGGCTCCCGATCCGACGGGACGCAGTCCCGCAGTCTGCCTCGACTGCACCAACTTCGTCGTCGAACCGAAGCACGCGCCGTACTGGCGCGAGCGCCGCGCGCGCAACTGTGCGGTTATGACCCGCGCCTCGCGGCTCACGCGTGCCACGTTGGATGAAGCGATTGCTCAATGTGATCGGGTACTGTCCCGGCTGGAGGAGGAGAATGATGTCGAAGACTGCAGCGGAGGGCCGGCGCAAACCACACGGCCCGCGCCTACCTCGCCGCGCTCGATCGTCTGATTGAGGGCAAGGCAACCCATCCCGATTACGCCGGACGCCCCGTTCGCATCACCCCAGCCGCGGTCGCTAAAGAAGCGCGCCGCAGCCGTAACCCGCTGTACACTACGCATCGCGCGCTGCGCGCGGAGATCGAAGCCGCTGCATCACGTCCAACGCCGGCGGGTGATCTCGCCGCGACCGTGGCGAGACTCGAAGCAAGCAATACCGAGCTTCGGCGCGCCCTGAGGCAACTGCAGATCGACAAGCGCAACCTCGCAACCGAAAACCTGTCGCTACTGCATCGCGCTCGGCTTGCCGAAGACCGGCTGCGCGCCCGCGACCGCGAGTTCGCTGCGCTCAAGGGCGGCGCGCATGCACCGATGTATCCGTGGAGTGGTGTTGCGCAGAGTTGATCTTCCCCCGGATTGCATCAGGCTCGGCGCTCCTAGAGACTGTTTAGACCAAAACTCTTGAGAAGAGGTCCTCACGCATGGCCTCGCAACCGAACATTTCCACGAATCTCTCAGTCCGCGAGCATGCACCGCTCGCCTTCGCTTACAGCCTGATGATTGGCGGAATGATCGCCGTTTTCATGCTGATACGGGCATATGGCGAGACAATGACTGCAGCGGCCGCGCCTGTCGTGAGGAATGAACACGTGGCAGCGAGTGCTGGCGCCTTCGGACACGTGCTCCTCGCGCTCCTAATCATCATCGTGCTCGCGCGCGTGCTCGGAAACGTCTTTCGCCTGCTTCATCAGCCGCCCGTCATCGGCGAAATAATCGCCGGCATCTTGCTCGGACCGTCATTCCTCGCCCGCGTAGCTCCGGGTATCTCAGCTTACGTCCTTCCCGCGTCGATCGCGCCGTTCCTCAACGTGCTGTCCCAGGTCGGGGTGGTGCTCTACATGTTCCTGGTCGGGCTCGACCTCGATCCTGGGCTGCTACGGCGCAGGGGCCACGCTGCCGTCGCGATTTCGCATGCGAGTATAATCGCGCCGTTTCTCATGGGTGCCGCGCTTTCGCTGATCCTCTACCCACGTCTGGCGACGACGGGGGTCAGCTTCACATCGTTCGCGCTGTTCCTCGGCGTCTCTATGTCCGTTACCGCGTTTCCTGTCCTTGCGCGAATCCTCACCGATCGCGCGATCCACAAAACTCGGATGGGCGCGATCGCACTGACCTGTGCCGCCGTCGATGATGTCACCGCGTGGTGCATGCTGGCGTTCGTTGTCGCGATAATCCAGTCGCGGACGGCCGGATTCGTGACGACTTTCGGCGGAGCGCTGGCCTTCGTCGCAGCGATGCTGTTCGTGGTGCGGCCCCTGATGGTGCGCCTGATGCTGGTGTACGGAAATCGCGGCAGATTGACGCAGGGCCTAATGGCCATAGTATTCGTTGCGCTGCTGCTGTCCGCGTGGGCTACCGACCTGATCGGCATTCACCCCGTTTTCGGCGCATTCGCGCTCGGCGCGATGATCCCACATGACAGCGGCCTCGCGCGCGATCTCACCGATCGCCTCGAAGATCTGCTGGTCGTGCTGCTGCTTCCTGCGTTCTTCGCATTCACCGGATTGCGTACGCAGATTGGCCTCGTCAGTGGATCGGAACAATGGATCCTGTGCGCACTAGTCATCGTCGTGGCATCGGTGGGAAAGTTCGGCGGCAGCGCGATCGCGGCGCGCCTTACCGGGCTCGGATGGCGCGATGCTTCCGCGCTCGGTGTGCTCATGAACACGCGCGGGCTGGTCGAGCTGATTGTACTCAACATCGGACTCGATTTCGGAATCATCTCACCGACCGTATTCGCCATGCTGGTGCTGATGGCGCTCGTCACCACGATCGCGACCACTCCGGTGCTCGACCTCATCTCCAGCGAGCTGGCCGTGGACCGTGGCGCGCAGGCTAAGGCGCCACACGTGGGAGTCTCAGGAACCCAGCGCCAACCGATGCTCGTGGCAGTATCGAATCCGCTCGGCATGGCATCGCTGCTCGATGTTGCAGCTCATGCGACCGAGCCTGAAACTCCCGCGCCGAGGGTTCTCGCCCTTGTACGCCGGCCGTCGGGCGGAGTCCGATCGGGACTTCGCGAGATGGACGAGCGGGTGCCGCCGCGCGCGCCGATTCTGCTCTCGGCAATGGATCATGCGCGCGGTACCGGTGCGACAATCGAGACGATGTCGAGATGGACCGACGATCCCGCGCGCGACATCGTTCAATCAGCGATCGACATAAGCGCAGGATGGATACTGATCGGATTTCATAAGCCCGCGTTCGGCGCGGACGAAATGGGCGGCACAGTGAGAGCTGTTCTCGAACACGCCCGCACAATGCCGATTCACGTCGGCGTTGTCACGCGCGGAGAGCCCGGGCGAATCGATCGCATCTTCGCGCTGGTTGACAACACCACCGATGGCCGGGCGGCCCTTGATCTGGGTTCACGCATCGCGCGGAAATACGGATTGAGCCTGCACGCGCTATTGATGCCCCAGGATGGCGGCGAGCCGGAACCTGCTCTCAAGAATCTGCTGAGAGACGCAAGCCGCACCAGCGGTAAATGGCTCTACACGGATGTGCTCCATGACCGAAGCCCGCGCAACGTGATAGAGCAGACCCCGGGAAAGCTCGTAATCGTCGGCAAGCGGATAGTCGATGAACTCGTGCTTCCGATCAATGTCATTAGCGAGCTCGATGGCGAGCGCTGCATGATCGTCGTCCAGGGCGGCAACCTGCAAGACGGTTCTGCTTCCTCCTGACGAGATCATCCGTGAGCATTCGCGGACTGTCAGCCGCTTCGATCGCTGGCGGGTAAGAATCAGTCGGCATCTCTTCTGTAGACAGCCCGCCGGCCGCTTGGTTCGTAACGTCAATCGCTCCCTTCAGCGGTCCAATGAGTACACTTGCGAGGGTACATATCTCATGCAGCGCTGTGGCGTAGTATTCTTCAGCGCTCGCGAAAAGCTCGCGCGGTGGCAGAGTGATTCGATCGACAATGGGGCTGTAGAACGCCTTTGAGCCTGCGTGCTGAATCTCTGGCGGGTTGGGCATCGCCGCGATGATCCGTTCGGCAGCTTCGATGGGGTCGTGCTCGTGCGTCTCGACTGTAGGAATCTTGTCGAGGACCGCCTGCCGCAGTTCGCATTGTTCGAGGTTGAACACGCGATAATATCTAAGCAAGAACCGTCGGCGCGCCTTCGCGTCGGCGGTCTCGTTGTCGAGGTCTTCCGTGCTGAGCATCGTCAACCTTCCAGAACACGACTAGGGTACTTTCCTCGCCCTTGCGGACGTGTCCGCGAAGTTCGTTGGCCTGGCGCATCGTCAGCCAAAACGGTGAAACGTATTTGGAAGCGGAAAGCAGAAAGTGATTGATGCCTCTATATGGCTTCTTGCTGACAAGGTTGCGAGGCAGTCCGGCTGAGGTCCACGGCCTGCGCCAAGGCACAACGCCTTGTTCAAGTAGATTGATTATCTTGTCGGTCACGATTGCATAGACGTCCATTTCCATAATCTCCGATTGTGATTTGAGTTGAGGGAGAACCGCTTTCGCGGCTCTCCCGTTGCGTGGTGGGAACTAAAACGGGATGTCGTCAGATGCTTCAGCCTTGGGCGCGTTTGCGCGATTGCCGAGCATGCGGAGTTGCCGCGCGACTATTTCAGTCCGGTAGCGTTTGCCGCTTCCGTCCTTCGCTTCGTACTGGCGGGTAGTGAGCCGACCCTCGACGTAAACCTGACGGCCTTTGCTCAAGAACCGTTGGCACGTATCCGCAAGCGGTCCGAATGCGACCACGCGATGCCATTCGGTACGCTGCTGCTTGGTACCGCTCCGATCTGTGAAACGCTCGGTCGTCGCCAGCGAGAAATTCGCCACGTTCTGACCTGACGGCAGTCCGCGAACTTCGGGGTCACGGCCCAGATTTCCGATCACGATTGCTTTGTTGATAGACATGACACTTACCTCCAATTCTTTTCGCTGTTTGGTTAGAAACCGTCTTCGTCGATCCGGTGGGCGTTGAAATCGCGTTCGGCCTTTTCGCCGTGACCGCAACGAGTGCCGTAAACGGCCTTGTCGCCGGGGTAGTAGAACGCTCGCTCGCCGGAATTGATTCCCGTCTGGCAATTCGGCTCGGCGCACTTCGCCGGATACCTGACGGTGATCCACTTGGGATCGCATTTGAACCTACGTCGCATCGTTGTTTCTCCTTCCGCCCGCTTCCCGTCATCGGGCAGGGCGTGCTGCGCTTTGCTTTCATCACCGCGCCAATTTTTTTCCGCGCGGCCCTTACACCTCGAACAGGAGGGCCGTGCGCAGATTTCTAGATGCGCGAGTGGAGCGGGCGGCAGGACGTGCCAGAGAAAAGCGTCCCGAATGGGCTGGCGCGGCTTGCTAGCGCAGCGAACGCCACCAATGAGAGCGGCGCGAAGCGGAGCCGCATGGGCAGAAGGGTAAGGGGACGGGCCGCGACGCGGAGTTTACGGAGCGCTCGTGGGGCGGCTCACAGCGCAGCGTCGCGGCATGCTGTTGGCAAACAAGAGGGGTATGATCAGGGTGGACGGAAGGACTTCTGGATAACGGGTGAACGAGAGGCAGGCCGGGTTTCTGGCGATTGGGGATCGGTGTGGGGCGTAGTTTGGATACGCGCGAGCGTGTCGTCGTGTTCTTCCGTACGAAATGGCGAAGCGCGCAACGGATGTACAAGCACAGCGACGATATTCGTTTAAGTCGATGAAACTACAGATTCTGTCAGATCTTCATCTTGAAATGGTGAAGCCGCCCTATTCATGGCGCGTTCCGGAGACGGCGGCGGAGGTCGTGGTTCTCGCCGGTGATATCGGTGTAGGACTTTCGGGCGTGAACTGGGCGGTAAGAGAGGCTGAGCGTCTCCAGAAGTGTGCTGTTTATGTACCGGGGAACCACGAGTATTACGGAGAGCAGCTGAACGTTCTCGAGAAGATGAAGGCCGTGGCGCGAGGCTCCAGGGTTCATGTTCTCGATTTGGACGAAGTGATGTTGGAGGGAGTTAGGTTTCTAGGCGCCACGCTATGGACTGACTACTTGGCTTTTGGGCGCGATCATCGTCCGGACGCGATGGATCGGGCAGCTCGGTTCTTGAATGATCATCGATTGATCAATCGTCCATACGGCTTCACGCCGGCCGATGCCCTTGAGTGTCATGAACGCGGACGAGCGTGGCTGGAGGCAAAGCTCGCCACCAAATGGGATGGTCCGACCGTGGTGGTTAGTCACCACTCACCGTCTCTCCTGGGTACGGACGCAAAATTTCGGAACGATTATCTGACCGGCGCTTTCGTTTCCGACTTGGAAGAGCTCATCAAAAGATACTCGCCAACCATTTGGATACATGGCCATACGCATCATTGCGTTCAGTACATCGTCGGGAAGACCCGGTTGATCGCAAATCAGATGGGCTATCCGCACGAGCCCGCGACCGGAAACTTCGATGGTCGTTTACTAGTCGATACGGAAAGTGGAGATCGCAGGGACTGAAAGGCGGTGCATCCCCCTCGAGTTTCCGTTGCACGGCTTGTCCGTTTTTTGATGGGGTGTCTTAATTGTCGCGAGCTTGGATGTTGAGGTCGCGGCCGACTCTAGGCACAGATCACATCGAAGCAGATGAGGCGAAGGTCGTCGCGAGATATGGTGGCAGGCAACTCGTGGTCGGTCGGCTGGACGGCGGCCGGCGCTCCAAATTTCGCTCGAATTTCCTCGATTTTAGCGACTAGGCTTTGGAAGTCGCTATCCCGCTGAAAATCCTTGAAGGCCTCTCGCAGCTGGGTTACTTGCGTCTTGCGCATTGGAAGGCTGATGAACTTGATGACTTCGACGGCACGGGGACGATCAACATCGGGATGACTCAAGAAGCCTTGAATCGCAGTCGCGACGGTTTGCTGGATGGGATCGATCGAGCGTGGCGCTGCTTCGCGAGCCTTCTGCTCTTCCACCGAACTCAGGATATTTGCGATCACTTTCTCCTGCAGCTCGAAGACCGAACGGAAGACATCAGGATCGACGACTCGCGGCGTATCTCTGTCGCAAGCGATCAGGTTGGCGATCAGATAGCGGTTGTCGACGATGCCACCGCTTTTGAGGTCGTAGTATTTCCAAAAATGGAGACGGGTTCCGTTATGCGGGCGTGCCTGAAAGTAAAAGAACACGCCTTTCGCTCCAGGCCGGGTAAGTCCCGAGTGGATTCCATCGGGCAATGCGTCGAGCGCTTCCCGTCCACCGCCGTCGAGCAGCTCCCGTAGCTGCTTTATCAGAAACTCATTGCTGGCGAGCTCGGTGAATTGTTCCTCCTCCTCGATCACCGACCCGTCCTCGTCCCGAATTCGTCGCAATGTGTTGAAGTTCCGAGGATGAACGCTCTCGCCCAAAATGCTCGCGTCCAAGAAACCCGTGGCGTCGATCGCAGCGATTTTGTCAGAGAGGCTCTCTACCAAGCCCAACAACCGTTCCAAGCCCTCGTCGGGGAACATGTTGTAGATCCAGAGGCGGTCGAAATCGGTCCCGATTCGATCGATACGCCCAGCGCGCTGGACCATCCGGGTCGGATTCCAATGCAAATCGTAGTTGATCAGGTAGCCGCAGTCCTGAAGATTCTGACCCTCCGACAACACGTCGGTGGAAATGAGAACATCGATTTCCTTATCCGTGCCGGCAAGCTCGATCGCTTTGTTTGCCTTGGGCGCGAAGCTCTTGACAATGTTGGAGCGCTCACGCGGATCGGCGCCGCTGTCCATGCGCCTGATGCTGACCGCGTCTAATTCTTTTTGGAAAGCGGCTGCTTTTGGATTCTCCGGATTGCCGATCTGACTGTAGAGGTAGCGCGCAGTGTCCTTGTAGTAACTGAAGATGAGGACCTTCTTGCCGCGCAGTTCGCCGGTGAGAATTTCCTTCAGCTTCGCGAGCTTGGCGTCATCCTTGGGCCTGATGTCTTTGACGCGCTGCCAGATATCCGACAACACCTGAACGTCATGCTGAAGATCCTCATGGAGCCGGCGCAAATCGTATTTTGTGTGATCCACGGTCTCCATTTGTTCGAGTGCCCGACGCGCCTCGTCGTTCGCATCCATCTCGTCTGCGAGCGAACGCGGTGTAGCGTCGTCCTCTTCATTCTCAGAAAGCAGAAAGCGCATCGCCCGATGAAAATCCGTGCTTCGCAGCAGTCGCTTATCGAGGATGAATGACTCAAAAGTCTTGAGGAACGCCAACGCTCTTCTGACGCTGATGCGAAAAGCGTCAACACTCGACTCGAATCGTTTGAGATAGCGGCTCTTGAAAATTCCGACTAGCGCCTGCTCGCGGCCGGCTTCGAACTGGTCAACCTCGACCTCTTTTTTCTTGTAAGTTTCAAGATTGTAGGGAGCGAGTTTCAGGCTCTCCACGCCGGAAACGATTTCGTCGTAGATTCCCGCGTAGGTCGATTCTAGATCGTACCGAATCGTTTTGAGGCGCCGCTCAGGAAAGTGCACTTTCTTTCCGCCGATGGTCGCTTCAGGGTAGGCCGTGCGAATGAAGGCGCGCGTGCGCCTGATGACTACCTCTTCGAGGAGGTTGAACAGCGCGAACGCGCCGTCGCGAAGGCGTGTCGAACGCCGAGCCGAGAGAAAATATTTGTACAGGTCTCCGATTCCGCTCGCAGCGAAATAACTCCTGTCCCCTCCGGTCACGAGAGAAAGCTGGTTGTAGAGGTCCATGAGATCGTTGTTGATCGGGGTAGCCGTGAGCAAGATCACCTTTTTGCGCGCGCCCTCGCGGCCTCTCCCGCCGTTAGCGCCAAGGACGCCCTCAAGGGCGGCGTATCGCTGCGCCACGGGATTTCGAAAGTTGTGTGACTCGTCGATAAGAACCACGTCCGCGTCAGCCCACGAACTCGGGTCAAATCCGTCGCGCCCGAGCTCTTCTTGCGAGAGCACCGTCGCTGAAATGGTCGCCTCTCGCAGCTCCGTTTCCCACATGTCCCGGAGGCTCGCCGGACAGACTACGATCGCTTTCTGCCGCATGTGGTAAGCGAAGTCTTCAAGCAGCTTTTTGCCGATCCAAGTCTTTCCCAATCCGACGGAGTCGGCGATCATCACGCCGTCGAAGCGCGATAGAATCTTGCGTGCCTTCTTGACTGCGTCTTCCTGGAACTCCGCCAAGTCGATTGCCGATCGGGTCGGGCCGGGTTGCTCTTCGCCGAGTTCATCCTTGAAGTACTCGAAGAGCGCCTTCATATAGACTTGGTACGGTGTGTACTCCGTACGGCCGAACTTCGAGGCATCGAGCAGCGCGATCAGCTCCTGCTTGAAGTCGCGGCTGTCGTTCCAATTGCGCTCGTACCATGCTTCGAGATCGATGATTGCGCGAGCCCCAACCTCGCTCTTTAGCAGTTGCCGGTTAACAGGAGTGATACGCTCGCTCGGGCGCGAATCGCTTAGCCATGACACGGCGTGCGCGGCGTCGGCATCATCAACTTCGGCGGGATCGAGCAAGACTTTGTGCGTCAGATTTAGTTCGCGGTTCGAGGTCAGGCCGGGGATTGTGAAATTGGATGACCCGACTATGGCGAGGATCGGACGAAAGCGATCGAAGAGCATCTGCTGACCGGGCCGGTCTGAATAGAAGAGCCAGCACTTCGCATGGAGGAAACCCTTTTCATGCAGGCGCACCATGACGGAATCGCGCCGCAAGTACCCAATCAGATACTCGACCATCCTGAGCGTTTTTTCATCGAAGGGCATTGCCTCGACATCGTGCCGGATCACCCCCCTGACGACGCCGGCGTCGGGCCTGAGACCGACTTGGTCGCCCGTTGTGGGCTCTGCGCCGAGAATTACGCGAAGGTTGCCGAGATTAAGTAGGCCTTGCTGGATGAGACCGAACCCGCCGACCGTAAAATACGCCGTCGCGATGTCCAGCGACTTGCCGTGATGCTCGTGGAGCAGACTTGAAAGAACGTCGGCCAGCCGGGTGGCCTGATTGTCAATTACGTAAGGGACACGCACTGAATTTACGCCCTTGGGCCTCTCTCTTCGCGTTGCTCACAGCATCTCTGCGAGCCGACCTCCAATGTATACCCCATCTTCGCTGGACAAACCGAAGCAGCTGAACAAGACGGTATCAATCGCATCCTGAATGACCTGACTGTCAGGTGCGAGACGTGATCTCTCGGAACGGTTCTTGAGGCGTCGCTTTGCCTCTATAGTTTGGACACGACGGCTCATGTCCGCCACGGCTTGCATTGTAGAGGTGTCCATGACTCCACCGCCCGCCGATGAAGCACAGAGGTTCTCAACGCATTGCTCCCATTGTTCCGAATCCATTAGGCATTTGTATTCTCGTAAGGGAACCTCACCCTCGGTAAGCGTCGGAGCCGGAAGGTCGAGAATTTGATAGTGACTGACTGCCGCGTTGGTGCTTTGTAAGCGAAAGAACCAGTCGCTCAATTTGGCTATTGAGTAGGGCCAGGACAAAGTCCAGCGGGACCTTGGAATCACTCGCGGGAATGTAATTGATCTTGTGGTTGCAAAAGGTGTTCTTCGGCACAGCAGCGGCGATGATCCTGCGGAAATTGTTCTGGGCAGAGCTTTCCTGCCAACCAATTCTTCTCTGTTGGTGATGGTGAGCCTTGATGCTATCCGGTTTCCCCTTCAAGTACTTGTCTTCACGAAGATACATTGGTTCGCCCTGCGAAGCTTCTCTGACAACGTACAAGCAGATCGCCGACCCACGCAGGACCAGAGGGCCATCTCCCGGATCAGAGCTAATAAAACCTCTTTTGCCATCAGTCGTTTCGTTAATTTCACCTTGGAAAGCCTCACAGTAATCGCGCAATCGCCGGGTTGCAGGAAGACTGATTAGGAGCGAGGCAATCTCCCAGTCTCTTTGAGTGCAGGTCGGGATAGCCAAATTGTGCGAGTTCAGGCGGGCCAAGTCCGATGCCGTAAGTTTGGCCGCGGCCATTATTTCTTCAATGCTCCTGCCCGGATGTGTGATGACGCTGAATGGCTCTCCGGTAGGCTTTGAACGCGCTACGAAAACTGCCGTCGCGAGCTTCGCTTCCTTGAAAATGCGATTTTGGGGATCGTCCTTCTGAGGGAAAGCCTCGATGGCTACAAGGCCCGCTCGCTCCAGCAGCAGTCGTCGAATCCCAACGGTTTGCTCGTCGCCGAGCAATGACATTGGTACAACGAGCGAAAAAACTCCGCGGACAGACGTTGCCGCGTGAGAACGGCAGAGAAAAAGCTTGTAGAGATTGCTTTTTCCTTTCATCGCGGGTTCGTAAAGGTTCTGCAAACGATAGAAGGCAAGGTCCTGCGACACGTCGTAGCCAAGTTCCTCGTTGGACAGAACGTCGTAAGGAGGATTCCCCACTACCGCATCGAATCCCGCGCCTTCTAGGCGTTCGATGGTGCGTTCAGTTCCGGCGCGCGGGCCATAAAAGACTTCAGGAAATTCCAGCTCCCAATGAAACGGCCGCTTTTCAATTGAAATCCGGAGCGCGTGCTCGGCAATCTGATGCTCCGAAGTGGACATTCTCTCCATTGCTTTTCGGGCAGCGGTTCCATTGGGCGCTTTGACGAACTGCTCCGCCGTCTTACTCTTAAGGAACTCAACTTCCGGCACGCTCTGCCCCTTCTTTCGTTTGGCAAGCTTCCGAGTTTGCTGCGCAAACCACTGGCTGGTGAAGACGTCCAAGACGAGCCTGAATGGCGCGAGCGCAGCGGCGGCGCGTATGTATTCTTCACGTGACTCGCGCACCTGGGCATTGGTAACGTCCGAAAGTTCGCCCACGTGCCGCATCAGATCAGTTGCGAGCAGAAGGCCGGCAAATTGGCTACCGAACAATGAGCCTTGGCGCAGTTCATCCTCCACTTGGGCGACGGAGACGCCGATAAGCGAGTTCCCGCACCGCACGTGGTGGTCGAGAAACGAAAGCGGCGCGCCGAGCGTGAAACAATGGAGCCAAAGCGAGACCTTGGCCAACTCGACTGCCATTGGATTCAAATCCACACCGTAGATGCATCGCTTGAGCACGTGACGTTTGAGCAGGTTCACGTCGGTCAGACGGCGGTGGTCGATTGTGATCTCCTGCTCGTCCATCTCATCGAGGATCGTCGTGCGCACCGTTTCTAGATGCGCGGCGACGGGATTCCAGGGAAACGAATTTAGGAAATCCAGAGCCTTGTCCGTGATATAATCGACGGTCTCGACGAGGAAATGCCCGGAACCCATCGCGGGGTCCAGTATCTTGAGATCGAAGAGTTCGTTGACTAGCTGACGCCAGCGATTCTCGACGGCCGGTCCGGTCTCATACTTGGCGAGGCTTTCCCCTTTCGCTTTTGCCGCCTGTACGGAGTCGCGGTGCCATCGCTCAGCCTCGCGTAACCGCTGCCGCATAGCGTCGAATTTTTCGCGCACGACGGGGCCGACCGCGCGCTCGACAATGTAGTTTACGATGTGATCAGGCGTGTAGTAGGAGCCGGTAGCCTTCCGTTCACCCTTATCGTTTTCGAGATATATCTCGCCCTTATTGACGATTCGTTTCTGGTTCTCTGCGCGCTCGCGATCGCTCTCGCGGAGATCCTTGATAGAGACGTAAACCTCGCGTCCGTCTTCCTTGACGATGGCCTTCTTTTCTTTCGCGATACGGAGCCGGAATTCGAGTAGACCCTCGTATATTGAGCCGAGCTGACGGACGCCGAGCGACTTGAAGTCGATGGGGACGAGTTGATGAGTCTTGGGGTCTTCGTCGCGAGTCAGCAAGTCGAGGGCTTGCGCGAGAAATGTGTCGGGTATTTTGTTTTCGGCTAGGAAACGCGCGGCGGCAGCCTCAGTACTGTCATCGCCCGCGCGAGGCTTGCTGATAAACAGGCCGCCGTTATAGGCCGGCACATTGAGGTCTGCCTCTCCCTGATCGACTACGCCGAAGAGACGCGCCAGTCTGCCGTATAGAGCATTGCTGTCTATGCGGTAGTGCTTTTTGAGTTTGCCCGCGACTGCGTCG
>Ga0207695_10007240_pt1 | contig 14173 bp, 10 predicted proteins | sample KBSC54metaG_FD_184354 | JGI IMG/M metagenome (GOLD analysis project Ga0207695, IMG submission 184354) | Corn rhizosphere microbial communities from Kellogg Biological Station, Michigan, USA - KBS C5-4 metaG (SPAdes) (version 2) | ecosystem: Host-associated > Plants > Roots > Rhizosphere > Soil... | reverse complement strand
AGAGGAGGGCTGGTTAATGATAAAAAGGCGATTTGTTACTATATGGTTCCGTCATTTGATGACCGACTGGATGACACTTAAACATCCTGAATTTCAGGAATTGCCATTTGTTTTGACTACGCCGGTTCGGGGGCGTGTTGTGATCACTGCAGCCAATGCATGGGCTGAAATGCAGGGAATTACTACCGGAATGGCTATGGCTGATGCCAGGGCCATTATCCCATCTCTTGAAATGATGGATGATATACCGGGACAGCCCGCCAAGCTATTAAAAGCTTTGGGCGAATGGTGCATACGTTATACGCCATTGATCGCTGTAGATATGCCCGATGGGTTAATACTGGATATTTCCGGATGTGCTCATCTATGGGGTGGCGAACGTGCTTACCTGGGGGCAATTATCAAGACGCTCAGAAGTAAAGGTTACGACGCTAGGGGCGCTATGGCTGATACGATCGGTACAGCATGGGCGGTCGCGCATTTTGGCAAGGTGAAGCCCATAATAGAAGAAGGTGGGCAAAATGAGGCTTTGCTATCCTTGCCGCCTGCAGCATTACGACTGGAACCACTCACACTTGAACGGTTGCAAAAGCTTGGATTTTATACTATACTGGGGTTTATCGGTATGGGGCGCTCAGTATTGCGACGGCGTTTCGGGCAGGAATTTTTAATGCGGTTGGATCAGGCTTTGGGAAATGAGGATGAACCTATGCAACTATTGCAACCAGTTGAACCTTATCACGAACGTTTGCCATGCCTGGAGCCGATCAGGACTGCTACAGGAATTGAAATCGCCATCAAAAAGCTTCTTGAAGCCATTTGCCGCCGTTTAGAAGGTGAAGGGAAGGGGTTGAGAGTAGCTACTTTAAAATGTTATCGGGTGGATGACAAGATCATACAAGTAAGCATCGGTACAAGTCATGCATCGCGTTATACTGATCACTTATTTAAGCTTTTTGAGTTAAAAATACCGCTTATTGAACCCGGTTTAGGTATTGAGCTATTTACGCTGGATGCATTAAAAGTAGAAGATGTGGAACCCGAACAGGAGGCGCTTTGGTCGACCACTGCGGGAGGGCTGGAAGATGGACGCCTGGCTGAACTCCTGGACAAAATATCCAATAAAGTAGGCTCAGCGAGTATTCAGCGCTATTTACCGCAGGAATGCCATTGGCCGGAACGATCAATAAAACCGGCCAAAACTTTGCAGAATAAACGTATGACCGTTTGGCGCACTGACAGACCGAGGCCATCTCTGTTATTGGGAAAACCAGAAAAAATACAGGTAACAGCTATAATACCAGACTACCCTCCAATGCTTTTTATTTACAAGAATAAGGTTCACAGCATCAAAAGATCGGATGGTCCGGAACGTATAGAGCGCGAATGGTGGCTGGAGAAGGGTGAGCACCGGGATTACTATTATGTAGAAGATCAGGATGGGCAGCGTTACTGGCTATTCCGCGCCGGCCATTATTCTGATGACCAGCCCAGGGAATGGTTTATTCATGGTTTTTTTGCCTGATGCTATGAACTACACGGAATTACAGGTAACCAGCAATTTTAGCTTTTTAAGAGGCGGCTCTCACCCGGAAGAGTTGGTGCAACAGGCTGCAATGCTTGGTTATACAGCGATTGCCATTACGGACCGTAATAGTGTGGCTGGCGTGGTACGTGCACATAAAACTGCCCAGGTTGAAGGTATAAAGTTTATTCCGGCTTGCAGGCTCGATCTGCTGGATGGACTAAGTTTACTTGCTTATCCGACTGATATCACTGCCTGGGGCCGTTTATGTGCATTGCTTAGCAAAGGCAATTTGCGAGCTGAGAAAGGTAAATGCGATCTTTATAAAAATGATGTTTTTGAACATGCCGAAGGGATAAAATTCATTGCTATTGCACCTGAAACTTTGAATGAGAGATTTGATTTTGATGATTCATTCAAAAGTGATATCAAAGAATATCATAAAACGTTGGGTAATGATCTTTATATAGCCGCTAACCGGACTTATAATGGGGATGATGCCAAACGGTTTCATCGTATTTCGCAGTTGGGTGTGCCTATGGTGGCAACCAATGATGTTTATTATCATGAAGTGCAGCGGCGCGAATTGCAGGATGTGGTCACTTGTGTCCGCGAGAAATGTACTATAAGTAATGGTGGTTTTAAACTGTATGCCAATGCTGAACGCCATTTAAAAACGATTGATGAAATGGAACGCCTGTTTCGTCAATACCCTGATGCTATAACACGGACGCAGGAAATAACGGACGCTTGTCAATTCTCGTTGGATACACTAAAATATCTGGAACCGGAATGGAAAAGCCCTGACGGGCGTACAGCCGATGAACATCTTGCCGAGCACACCTGGAATGGCGCTAAGAAACTACTTGGAGATAAAATAACTCCTGATATTATTACGCAGATAGAGTTTGAGCTTGAATTTTTTGCCGGCCGCAAGTTGGCTCCTTACTTTTTAAGGATATATGAATACACCAATAAGGCTACAGAATTAGGTATTCTGCACCAGGGTCGGGGTTCTGCTGCAAATTGTACGGTTTGTTTTTGCCTGGGTATAACTCCTGTAAATCCTACCAAGTCAAAAATGTTGTTTTCGAGATTCATGTCTGATGCACGCGATGAGTGGCCCGATGTGGATGTTGATTTTGAGCATGAAAGACGCGAAGAGATCATACAATGGATATATGAAACCTATGGCCGTGAGCATGCCGCCATTGTAGCCACGGTTACCCAGGAACGTCATAAAGGTGCTATCAGGGATGTGGGCAAAGCGATGGGTTTGTCTGAAGATACCATTAAAAGACTTTCGGGGGCGATATGGGATTTTTCAGAAGAAGCATTTGACCGCCAGCGGATATTAGAGCAAGGGCTAAATCCGGATGATCCGCATTTGTTTAAGGTTTTAGAGTTGACCGACCAGTTAATGGGTTTTCCGCGACAATTAGGACAGCATACAGGCGGCTTTGTTATTACCCAATGCAAGCTTTCAGATATATGCCCGGTGATGAATGCCCGCATGGAAGATCGTACACAATTGGAGTGGAATAAAGATGACCTGGAAGATCTTGGAATTTTAAAAGTCGACGTGCTTGGGCTTGGTATGCTCACCTGTATACGTAAGGCGTTCGACCTGGCTAAATTGAGCTATGATCTCGACCTTACTTTAGAAAATGTCCCCCAAGACGATCCAAGAGTATATGATATGATCTGCGCAGCAGATACATTAGGCGTTTTCCAGATCGAAAGCCGGGCACAGATGTCGATGCTTCCGAGGCTAAAGCCAAGAATATTCTATGACCTGGTAATAGAAGTAGCCATTGTTCGCCCCGGGCCGATACAAGGGGATATGGTGCATCCTTATTTACGGCGACGCAATGGTGAAGAACCGGAGGAATATCCAAAAGAGGAATTAAGAGCCATTCTGGAAAGGACTAAAGGTGTGCCATTATTTCAAGAGCAAGCCATGGAAATTGCCATTGTAGCAGCAGAATTTACTCCTGCCGAAGCCGACCAATTAAGACGCAGTATGGCAACTTTTAAGGCGAAAGGCCTGGTGAGTCAGCATCGAAAAAAATTAGTCGATGGGATGATGGCAAAAGGATATGAAGAAGAATTTGCGAATCGGGTGTTTAAGCAATTGGAAGGATTCGGCAGCTATGGTTTCCCTGAAAGTCATGCTACCAGTTTTGCTCATTTGGTTTATATCTCTTGCTGGCTTAAATGCCATTATCCTGATGTTTTTACGGCTGCTTTGTTAAATAGTCAGCCTATGGGCTTTTATCAGCCTGCCCAGATAGTGATTGATGCACAAAAACATGGTGTTGTAGCGCGGTCTGTAGATATTAACCATTCCATGTGGGATAATACGCTGGAAGAAAAGGAAGGCGAATATTGTGCTTTGCGATTAGGTTTCCGGCAGGTAAAAGGATTGAAGGAAGATGAAATGCAAATGCTGATAGCGGCACGTGGAAATGGGTACATAAGCATCAATCAGTTAAGTGATGCAGGTATATCACAGGCTGCTATTGAAAAGCTGACTGACGCAGATGCTTTCAGATCGCTTGAACTTGATCGCAGGCAGGCCTTGTGGGAAGTAGCGGCCCTGGGTGATAAACCTACCGGAGTGTTTACAGGGCAGCCTTCTGAAAGCGCACAAGAACATCAGTTGGCTCTACCTTTTATGACCAAGGCAGAACATGTGGTTCAGGATTACGCTTCTATAGGGTTGTCATTAAAAGCGCATCCTGTAAGTTTTGTCCGCGAGAAGCTAAGCCTGCTGCATGTAAAAACAACCGCTGAGTTGTCGGGACTTAAAGATGGTGACCTGGTTAAAGTAGCAGGTCTCGTAACTGTTAGACAAAGGCCTGGCACAGCTAAGGGAATTTTGTTTATCACCATTGAAGATGAAACCGGGTTCTCCAATCTTGTGGTTTGGGAAAAGTTGTTTGATAAATACCGGAAAGAAATACTTCAGTCTAAATTACTCATGGTGGAAGGCAAATTACAGATCGAAGGATTGGTTATTCATGTAATCGTTAACCGTTGTTATAACCTGTCAAAATATTTATCAGACCTGGTGCCTGATAAAAATGAAGATGTGCCTGTACTTTCTTTGTCACGTGCTGATGAACGAACTGCATCAATTCCGGATAAACGAAATACAATGCCGGATCAGCATAAAGGATTAGAAAAGGTGTTTCATAAGGGAAGAAACTTCCAATAGAAAAGTATTTAAGACATTACGGCGCCTGGGGATGAAATCCAGGCGCCATAATGAAGATACCTTATTCTCCTCGTTTCAAACCAAATTTTTCGATTTTACTATAAAGGTGACTGCGCTGAATATCAATATCATCCGCAGTTTTAGAAACGTTCCAGTTATTCTTTTCGAGTTTGAACTTAATGTACTCACGCTCGGCATAATCCTTATACTCCTGGAAGTTGGCAAACTGATCAAAGTCCGTTTGCGGAGCAGCAGAAGCACCACCAGAAACTGAAACGATAGCAGAAGGGTTGGCAAAAGCCTTTACATCACCATCAGTAATTATTTTATCACTGAGAATGATCAAACGTTCCACCATATTTCGCAATTCGCGGATATTACCGGTCCATGGCAATTTCTTCAACTCCTCAAGAGCCGCGTCAGACACTTTTTTAGGTGGCATGCCATAATCATTGCATATCTCCTCAATAAAGTTTTGAGTGAGCATGCCGATGTCGTCCCTGCGTTCCGAAAGTGGCGGTACGTGGATCAGGATCACACTTAGGCGATGATACAAGTCCATACGGAAATTGCCGGCCTCGATTTCTTTCAGTAGATCCTTATTGGTTGCAGCAACCACGCGTACATCTACCTCTATTTCTCTTTCGCCACCTACACGGGTTATTTTATTCTCCTGCAAGGCGCGCAATACTTTCGCCTGAGCTGAATGGCTCATATCGCCGATCTCATCCAGGAATAAGGTGCCTCCATGGGCGGATTCAAACTTGCCAATACGTTGTTTTACTGCTGATGTAAATGACCCTTTTTCGTGGCCGAACAATTCACTTTCTATCAGTTCAGATGGAATAGCGGCGCAGTTCACCTCGATCAAAGGAGCATTTGAACGATTTGATTTTTCGTGCAGCCAACGCGCAACCAACTCCTTGCCACTACCATTTGCACCGGTAATTAATACGCGGGCATCGGTAGGAGCTACACGCTCAATAGTTTCTTTTATTCTCTGAATAGGCTGGGAGCCGCCCAAAATATCGCGAACCTTGGAAACTTTCCGCTTTAAGACTTTTGTTTCAGAAACCAGGTTCCCTCGATCTAAAGCATTTCGAACGGTGATCAGCAAACGGTTCAGATCAGGTGGTTTGGAAATAAAGTCGAACGCTCCTTTTTTGCTGGCTTCAACAGCAGTTTCGACCGTTCCGTGGCCTGATATCATAATAAAAGGCAGGTCCGGTTTAAAGGCAAGTCCTTCTGAAAGCACCTCCATGCCGTCCATGCGGTTCATTTTGATATCACATAAAACCAGGTCGTAGTTATTTCTTTGGATCAGGTTAAGTCCGTCGATGCCATTATCAACGTCTTCAACCTCATAATCTTCGTATTCCAGTATTTCGCGCAGAGTGCTGCGGATCGCGCGCTCATCATCAATAATTAGAATTTTGGCCATGTTTTTTTATAAGTTCAGTAGAATGATAACGTGCTAAGTTATAAAATTGTATAGAAAAGCGAACACTTTTGAAAATAAAAAATAACCCCTTCATGTTTAGGGAAAGGGGTTAAATTCAGCAGCAAAGCTATAAGCCGGGTTCTGTCGGGTTCTATCATTAATCTGGCCCTGCCATTGCTGACAGGTTCAAGCAACCTACCCATCCTGGCGACCGCCGAAACGATACAAAAGCGAGCAGCTTCATTTCCAGGACCTATTTGGTCTTTCAACTCCTGAGGTTTACCGCGATCCCTGTCGCCAGGAAAAGCCGTGAGCTCTTACCTCACGTTTTCACCCTTGCCTAATCGAAACCAGGCGGTTTATTTTCTGTGGCACTTTCTGTCGCCGGCTGAACGGCGCCTTCCCGTTAGGAAGCAGGATGCTCTGTGTTGCCCGGACTTTCCTCTTCCGACGAGGTCGGAAGCGATAGAACGATTCGCAGTCGCAAAGATAGTTGATTAAGTTGGATTAAGTTTATTGGTTAAGTGGTTATTTGCAACCAGCTAAGCTCTTTTGAACCGATTGCTCATCAATCGTATTTAGTTTATTGTCCCATGAATTACCGATGTAAGTTAACACCTGGGCAATTTCTACTGGGGATAAGTCATTGGCAGGCATAGCGTCGTCAAATGCTTTACCCTTTATGGTGATCTGACCTTTTAAGCCATTTTTTACGTAACATGGTAACGAACTAAAATTCTTCCTTAAATAAGTTGAATCCGAAAGGGGAGGGATAAGCGCCGATAAACCTTCGCCATTAGTGCCGTGACAATTTTGACAATGTTGCTGATAAACCAACGCACCGGATGCATAATAACGTTTAAACTCTAAATTCTCATCACTTTGGCAGGCTACAATTGCTAAAATAGCCACAAAAGCAATCAAACCAAAACCCAGCTTCCAACTCATTGCACAATCATTTGATCGGGTTCGGTTTGGAGAATTTTGATGTCAGATATCAGTTCATCCACTTGTTTTGGATCGGTGCCGTCGTAGGATCCACGAATGCGTTTCTGTTTATCTATCAATACAAAATACCCGGCATGGATGTAGCCACCTGAGGCACTGCTATCCTGTTTTACCGCAACCAGGTAATTCTTTTCGGCGATAGTGTAAACATCTTCCTTTTTTCCTTGTAACAACCACCAGGTATTGCCGCTTATGCCAAGCTTATCAGCATATTTTTTTAAAACGGCCACACTATCATGCTTTGGGTCGATGGTGTGTGAGATGATCTTGAAATTGCCTGTACCTTTAAATGTTTCATACACTTTCAGCATATTGCGATGCATAATTGGGCATATAGAAGGGCAGGTAGTAAAAAAGAAATCCACCACATAAATATCCCCATTCAAGGTTTTGTTGCTTACACTATCGCCATATTGATTAACGAACTTGAACGGTGGGATAGTTTGATAAATGGTATCTGTTACCTGTTTGCCATCAACGGTTTTGGTTATGGGTTGACGATTGCCATAAATAGGCAACGTCTTTTTGTCAGAACCGGATTTACAGGCACTCCATAACAATATAGCCGCAAATCCTATTATTAAAGTGTTTCTCATTTTGATTTGCTTGAGAGATATTTAGTAGACTCGTCAACAGCTGTATTCATTAATGAATCAACTGACATAATCGCTTTTTTCTGATCGTCATAGTATTTCACGATCTCATCATGCGGCTTATTTGTCACATCCGGATCAAACTTCTGCATCCAGGTTTCCATTGATTCTTCAGCGGCTTTTAATTTTAACTCAAGGGCCTTCATGTTTGTCTTTTCGGCAGTGTCTTTTGCGGGCAATTTCAACAGGCTATCTAATGCCATTTTGTTTTTCATCAGCGATTCATCCTTTGCCATTACTTTATCATGAACCTTCAGGATGTTATTCAGGAGTTCTTTTTCCTGTTTTTTATTATCGGAACAAGCGGTAAAAACAAGGCTTGCAAGAAGTATAACAGATATTTTCTTCATAATGATGTATTTCGGCTCAAAAGTAAGGTTTAAACTCAAATGCGGGGCGTATTATTTTTGTTGCCACACAAATAACATATAATCGGTATTTGGCAGATCAGTACCGGCAAGTTTTAAATGCTGACCGGCTTGTGCACGGTGATGAGTACCATGATTGATCAGTTGAGTTAGAATATCAGCAAGCCTGGTTTCAAAATCATCTCCCTTGAAATTTTTGTAATGTATTGATTGATCGAAGTCATTATCATACAGACTTTCCAGGTATGTGAGCCATTGTTGATGGTTCTCATTTATCTTCTGTTCAAAGGTGCCGGCTTTCCAATCGGGCCATGTTGAGGTAATATCGGCAGGTTTGTTTAAACATCTGTCTAACCAGACTTGTTGCACTATCAGTAAATGCGCCATTAGTTGTTCGGCTTTAGCGTGATCTTCAGTTTGTACCAACGCGGCAAGGATACGCAGATTAGCATAACGATCGTAATGAAGCAGGTTGATAAAGTAGTCTTTCATGTTTCAAATGTAATTAACAGAGCAAATGATTCCATTGGAATAGCGTCTGATTAAAGTCAACTTTTCAACGCTTGTGCATAACATAAAAATAATGTTGGCGTCATGATAAGGTTATATGTATCAACTACTTTTATATTGATTAAATTGATTTGTTATGAAACTCTTTTCAGCAATATTCAGAAGTTTCCGTGAATGGATGATCTTAAAAAGCATGAGATCAACTTTCATTCACTAAACAATTTTATCGGTTTTACTTTTCTATATCCAATTATATTGTACAATTTGGGATTCATATTATTGTCTGCTATTGAAAGCAAATTAGGCTTTTTGATGGCGGGTTATCCTGTGTATGGATCAATAACTTATGGATCAATTGAATAAAGCACTTTTTGGGGAGGATTTTAAGTGGGGAGTATCAACAGCCGCGTTCCAGATTGAAGGAGCCTGCGATGTTGATGGTAAGGGAGTATCCATCTGGGACGCTTTTACTGCAAAAAAAGGTAAAGTACCAAGCGGTCATAAAGCCGACGTCGCTTGCGATTTTTATAATAACTTCCAGGCCGATATCGACCTCGTCAAAAAACTAAATATCCCAAACTTTCGGTTTTCAATCTCCTGGACACGTGTATTACCTAACGGAACCGGTAATGTAAATCAAGCGGGTATTGATTATTATAACCGTGTAATTGATTATTGCATCGCGCAGGGAGTTGAACCCTGGGTCACCATTTATCATTGGGATCTGCCGCAGATTTTGGAAGATAATGGCGGATGGACAAACCGGGAAGTTGTAGCATGGTTTACGGAGTTTGTTGACCTATGCGCGAAAAGTTTCGGCGACAGGGTAAGATACTGGATGGTTATGAATGAACCATCTGTATTCTCAGGGGCCGGGTATTTCTTTGGTATTCATGCACCTGGTCGTACCGGGTTAAAAAACTTTTTACCTGTCATTCATCATGTTGTGCTGAGTATGGTTGCCGGCGCCAGGAAACTGCGAGAAATATTGCCGAATGCAGTAATAGGCACCACTTTTTCATGTTCACATATCGAACCGCGATCAGATAGTAAACGAGATGTGCGGGCGGCTAAAGTAGCTGATGCATTAGTTAATCGCTTGTTTATCGAGCCGGTATTGGGTTTGGGGTACCCGGTAAGTGACATACCAGTATTGAAAGGCCTGGAAAAATTCTATCGACCCGGTGATGATCAAAACATGACATTTGATTTCGACTTCATCGGTTTGCAAAACTATACCCGGGAAATTGTACGATATTCGTTTTTTACGCCATACATTAATGCCAGCCTCGTGAAGGCCAAAGACCGTAAAGTAGATATAACCGCAATGGGTTGGGAGGTATACCCGCCAGCGATTTATCATGTTATCAAAAAGTTTAATGCTTATCCGCAAATCAAAAAAATATTGATCACCGAAAATGGAGCGGCGTTTCCTGATAGTTTAGCTGATGATGAGGTAAACGATCCGAAACGCGTTGCTTATTTACAAGATCATTTAAAGCAGGTTTTGGAAGCCAAACGGGAAGGCTGCAGGGTTGAGGGTTATTTTGTGTGGACCTTAACCGATAATTTTGAATGGGCCGAAGGTTATCATCCCCGCTTTGGGTTGATCCACGTTGATTTTGATACGCAGAAACGTATTGTCAAAGCTTCCGGTAAATGGTATGCGGATTTTTTAAAAAACTGAGATTAGCTTACCTTTTGCTTGTTTGTCTCCGTATCCGGCTCCATAACGATCAGTTCCATCTTCTTGGGTTTTGGCAGCCGGATGTAGAATGTAGTTCCTTTTCCGGGTTTGCTTTCAAACCAAATCTTTCCGTGATGTTTCTCGATGATCTGCTTACAAATTGAAAGGCCCAGGCCAAACGATTTTTCGCCAATAGTACCTGCGCGCTTGGCATCGGTGAACATATTGAATACCTTATCCTTCATGTCATCTGGAATGCCGATACCATGGTCTATTACAGATATTTGAATATGGCTTGCTTCGTTAGCGCATTTTAAATGAATACTTTCGCCTACCGGGCTGAATTTTATAGCATTACTGATCAGGTTGCTCACCACGCGCCATATCATTTCGCGGTTGATATATAGTTGTTCAACCGTGCTCAATGGATCTAAAATGATCTCCTGGTGTTTTTCGGAAGCTTTAAATCTCAATAATTCGATACTGTTATTCAATAGCGAATTTACTTCAACCAGCTGTTTTTTCAGGTCAGTCGAAGTATTGTTTGTCGCTTCCAATATCTCGTTGATCAGCTCAAGTGTATCCGACGAGGTATCTTTAATGATCTTTAATTGATATTGCAGATCAGTATCATAACCGGTTTCCTCAACCATAATGCTTGTCAATGATGCTATGCCGCCAAGAGGGTTGCGTAGATCATGAGCTACTGTACGTAAGATACGGTCTTTCTCGCGACTGCTGTTTTTGATCTCATCAATAGCTTTTTCAAGATCTTTCTTTTGCGAATTGATCTCCTGGTTCAATTGTTTTACCGTGATAACATCTAGTTTCGACCTGCTCCAGTTACGCCAGATCAGGAAGATGATCGCGATGGCCATTATTGCACAAATAACTGCTACAGATAGATAGATCTTCTGCAACTTATTGTTATTGCTCAGGTTTTCAATCTCGTGCTGCTTTTCAAAATTAGCCAATTGCTGTGTTACATCACTTTCCTTTAAAGTGCTTAGCCTCCGGATAGTGGAATCCTTTAACGTATTATAGTTTTGGATATAAGTGAGCGCTTTAACAGCATCCTTTTTTTCCAGGTAATATGCGCCCATCAACCTGTTCCAATCGGTTTCGGCTTCAGGATTTTTTACAATGTCTAATTGTTTACGCAGGCTTGCTAATTGCTTGTGCAGAGAATCATTTTTATGCTGATTAAAGTAGATTTGAGCTAATTTTATTTGCGACGATTCTGCATCGCGATTATCGCCACCCTTTCTCACATTAATGGCAATGCTTTTTCTTAGCAGCCCCTTTGCCTGGTCATACTGCTTATTAATAATCAGCGCTTCTGCCTTATTCCCGTAAACTACTGCGCGGGCCATCTCCAGCATTTCAGCCCTGGTTTTAAAGCGTTCATTGTTGCTATCTATAAACGCCAGCGTCTTATCAAAATAAAATACCGCGCTATCAATTTTGTTGCAATGCTTATAGCTTATTGCAATATTATCAAGCAATTCCTGTTTGCGGTAGAATGCCGGGAAATCGTCTTTGCCATCATCAGGGACTTGCAGGCTTTGTGCATAACTGTCTTTAAAATATTGTGCAGCTTGCTTATAACGGGCTTGCTTATACATGATCATGCCCATCCGATAGGTATAATCGGCTAACGATCGCTTGTTTAAATAGTTTTTAGCAATAAGGTACCCCTGGAAATAACACTGATAGGAATCATTAAACTGGTTCAGGTTAAAATAGGCATCGCCTTTTGCATAATTAGCCTCGGCAAAGTTAGATACATATTGTTGCTTACTCACGCTTTGCTGCGCGATAGAAAGCATGCTATCTGCAAAAGTCAGTGCTAGCTTATAATTGCCTTTTGTGTTTTTCTGATAAATGTAGTGAAAGCCAAAATACCGGAACCTGTCGTTCAGGTTAGGTTTTTTGATATGCGTGTATGCGGAATCAAGATAATAAATGCCACGGGCAGGCTGGTTGAAATCAAAATAGTGCGATGTGGAAACAAATACAGGTTTAAACGCGTCGGAATACTCGTTAGCTTCTATGCTTTTCTTATTGCATGAGATGATGAGAAAAGAGAAAAAGTACAAAAACAAGCTTGCAATACACATACTTACGGTAAGTGTAAACGGCTTATTTTTAGTTTTTGATAAAAGCATCAATAGAGATTCCTAACCGCTCACTTATACGGTGAACGGGAGAAATTGGTTATGATTTGGTGTGCTTTTTGAAGAACTATTGAAAATATTACTTAAATGCATCTTCGCCGGTGATATCCATTCCGGTTATTAATAAATGGATGTCGTGTGTGCCCTCGTAAGTGACCACAGATTCAAGGTTCATCATGTGGCGCATAATAGAATATTCGCCGGTAATGCCCATCCCGCCTAATATTTGTCTTGCCTCGCGGGCTACATTGATGGCAATCTCCACACTATTGCGTTTGCCCATTGATATCTGGGCAGGAGTGGCCCGGTTTTCGTTCTTTAAAGTCCCCAAACGCCAAACTAAAAGTTGTGCTTTGGTTATCTCAGTGATCATTTCGGCCAGTTTCTTTTGTTGTAGCTGAAAGCCTGCTATCGGTCTGCCAAATTGTACGCGTTCTTTAGCATAACGTAAAGCCGTATCATAACAATCCATGGCTGCACCGATTGCTCCCCACGAGATCCCGTATCGTGCCTGATTTAAACAGCCCAGCGGGCCTTTCAAGCCTGAAACATTAGGGAAAATATTTTCTTTAGGAACTTTTACATTATCAAATACCAACTCGCCAGTAGCTGAGGCACGCAGCGACCACTTATTATGTGTTTCAGGTGTGCTGAAGCCTTCCATACCACGTTCTACAACCAAGCCACGGATTTTTCCGCTCTCATCTTTTGCCCAAACCACGGCAATGTCTGCAAATGGCGAGTTAGAGATCCACATCTTAGCGCCATTTAAAATATAATGATCGCCGGCATCTTTAATGTTGGTAACCATGCCGCTTGGGTTAGATCCATGGTCTGGTTCTGTTAATCCGAAACAGCCCATCAGTTCGCCGGTTGCAAGTTTGGGCAGGTATTTCATTTTTTGCTCTTCAGAACCGTAAGCATAAATCGGGTACATCACCAAAGAGCCTTGTACAGACGCAGTCGAACGTATTCCCGAATCGCCACGCTCTATTTCCTGCATAATAATGCCGTAGGAAATATAATCTAATCCGGCACCGCCATATTCTGCCGGTATAGTTGGGCCAAAGGCACCTATCTCAGCTAATCCTTTTAATAATTGTTTTGGAAATTCTGCTTTTTGGGCATAATCTTCAATGATTGGACTTACTTCTTTTTTTACCCAGTCCCGTACTGATGCACGTATCAGTTTGTGCTCGTCAGTCAATAATTCATCAACAAGGAAGTAATCAGGAGCTTCAAATAGGTCTGTTTTTGCCATAATTGTATAATTGGTGAGGGCAAAGATAGGTGTTTTAGTTGATTGAGTTAACTGGTTAAGCGGTTGAGTAGTTAATTGTGGGAAAACTACTTAACCATTCAACATAATCAACAAATAACTTACTTTTGAACCATGATCACGGTAGCAATACATGGCGCTGAGTTTTTTGCAAAACACGGGTATTATCCCGAAGAACAACTTTTAGGCTGCAAATTTTTGGTAGATATTACAGTTGATTTTACGCCGGCCGGTGAATTGAAAAAAGATAGCCTGGCTAATACGGTAAACTATGAGCAGTTGTATAACATCGCCAATAACCAGAT